>Ga0075327_1000021_pt1 | contig 31809 bp, 32 predicted proteins | sample MayberrySE_Catta_2_FD_120056 | JGI IMG/M metagenome (GOLD analysis project Ga0075327, IMG submission 120056) | Natural and restored wetland microbial communities from the San Francisco Bay, California, USA, that impact long-term carbon... | ecosystem: Environmental > Terrestrial > Soil >...
CGAGGTGAAAGGTAAGCTGCGCGGTCTGGCCGACGATCGCTTTCAGTCGCTGCGGATCACCAAGGCCGGGCGCCTCAACCAGAATTCGGTCGGCGCCCTGCCGCTGGATGCTGGGTTCGGTGGTTCCGAGCTCGTTGATGCGCCGGTTGATAACCTCGATCGACTGCTGGACGACCCCGCGGATGCGCTGATCGAGCCCCGCCTCGCTAAAGTTCATCCGCACCAAACCGTCGTCGGCGACGTCCAGATCGAACTCATAAACCCCGCCGCCTCCGAAGACAGTGCTCTGCAAAGGATTGCGCAACTCCTCGAGGCGCTGCCGCACGGTGTCGAGATCGTTCAGGTCGCGGACGCGAAACTGCACGCCGTTCTCGCGGGGGCCGAGGCCGGTGTAGCCGATGCGTGGATCTTGGAGCAGTGTCCGACGAATGTCGCTGGTTTGCGCACGCAGCCGCTTCTGGATGTAATCGGCTTTGTCCACCTCGTAGAGAAGATAGGCGCCGCCCTGGAGGTCGAGGCCGAGAACGATCTGGTTCTTGGGCATCCACGCCGGCCACGAATCGACCGTCGCTTTCGAGAAAAAATTAGGAATGACGAGGACGAAACCGAGGACGACCACGGCGAGGATTAGGATGATCTTCCAGCGCGCCAGATAGAGCATTGGTTCCGTCCGTGGGCTTCCGCTTCGCTGCCGCTATGCTTCAGCCGTCATCCTTGACCGGTTCGCCTTTGGCGCGGACCTCGGCAATCATGCCTCGGATGGCGCGAACCTTGACGCCGTCGGCCAACTCGATCTGCATCTCGTTTTCGTCGACGACCTTTGCTACTTTACCGATCAATCCACCGCTCGTAACAACCGTGTCACCGCGCCTGAGATTCGCTACCATGTCGCGGTGGCGTTGCGCCTTTTGGCGCTGCGGGCGAATGATCAGGAAATACATGATCACAAAGATGAGGACGAACGGGAGAAACTGGATCAGCAGATCCCCACCGCCAGCGGCCCCGCCGGCCTGGGCATAAGCCTCGGTCACAAACATAGATTTCTCCCTGACTCACGCATATTCGCGGTCGGTTGCGAAGCGGCGCGGACTATAGCGAGGCCGGCCATCAATGCAAACGATATAGGGGCTGATCGACCATGATGCACGCTTGGCGCAGCGCTATGCCGCGTGCTAACGCTCGCCGGCCTTTCGCTATGCCTACCGCGGAGCCGAGCGTTTTGTCCGATAAAGACCTGAAAATCATCGCAGATCGCCTCGATGCCTTGTCCCGCCTGATCGAGCGTGCTGTGCCGCCCGCCCAGCCGGAAGTTGATTTCGATGCCGCCGACGCCTTCGTCTGGCATCCGGCGACCCGTTCCCTGCAACCGATAAAGCGGGTCAACCGGGTCGACCTGTCGCTGCTCAAGGGCGTCGACCGGATGCGTGACATCCTGGTTGACAATACCGAGCGTTTCGCCCGCGGTTTGCCCGCCAATAACGTTCTCCTGTGGGGCGCGCGCGGCATGGGCAAGAGTTCGTTGGTCAAATCGGTCCACGCCGGCGTCAGCCGGAGCGAGGAAACCAGGCTCAAGCTCATCGAAATCCATCGCGAGGATATCGAGACACTGCCTGAACTGATGGCAATGGTGCGCGAGAGCTCCCACCGCTTTATCGTTTTCTGCGACGACCTGTCGTTCGACGGCAATGATGCCTCATACAAATCGCTTAAGGCCGCCCTCGAAGGTGGCATCGAGGGCCGACCGGCGAACGTCGTCTTCTACGCTACGTCGAACCGGCGCCATCTGCTGCCTCGTGACATGATGGAGAACGAGCGCTCCACCGCGATCAATCCAAGCGAGGCGGTCGAGGAGAAGGTGTCGTTGTCGGATCGTTTCGGGCTGTGGCTCGGCTTCCACAAATGCAGCCAGGATGAGTATCTCGACATGGTGCGTGGCTACGTCCGCCACTTCAAGCTGCCTATCGAGGATGACAAGCTCTCGGCCGAGGCGCTGGAGTGGTCGACGACGCGCGGAGCCAGGTCAGGTCGCGTCGCTTGGCAGTTCGTGCAGGATCTGGCGGGGCGCCTTGGAGTACCACTCGCTGAGTAAGGACGTCCCGCCAGACCTGGGTGACCAGAATCCGTTGGTTGGAGGCCAGGACCTGATCACTAAGCCGTTCCGGCTTCAGGCGCCGGCGAGATAATCGAGCGGATTGACCGGCTTGGCCTTCTTGCGCAGCTCGAAATGAAGCTGCGGGGAAGTAACCGAACCGCTCATGCCCGCGGTAGCGATTGTCTGGCCGCGACGGATCGTATCGCCCTTCTTGACCTTGATCTCGCTATTGTGGGCATAGGCCGAAACCCAGTCGTCCGCATGACGGATGAGGACCAGTTTGCCGTAACCCTCCAGCTCGTTGCCGGCGTAGATGACCGTGCCCGCCTCCGCGGCCTTGACGCTCGTTCCTTCCGGCACGGCAAGATTGATGCCGTCATTGCGTTGTCCGCTCGGCGCAGCACCGAAGCTGGAAATGATCCGCCCACGCACCGGCCAGCGGAACGACGTGCCGTCCGCCGACGGCGGCTCGATCATGCTGTCGACGGCAGTCGTCGACGCGGGAATTGCCGGCGGCGTATTCGCGCTCTTCTCGACGGGTATCGAGGGAACGCCGGGAATAACCCTGGGTTCAGTCTTGGCAACCTGCGGCTTGCTCGCGCTGGGAACCGTCAGCGTACCCGTGGTTGGCGTCGATGCGACCGTCTGCGAGGCAGATGGCTGCGGTGCCGCCTTGGCAACCGTGGACGGGCTGCTGACGCCAGGTATAATCAGGCGCTGGCCGACGCGAATGTTGCCTGGACTGCTGAGCCCGTTCGCAGCGATGATATCAGTCGGTCCAACATGGTACATCCTGCCGATCGAGTAGACAGTCTCGCCTTGACCAACGACGTGACTCGCGCCTGTCGCCGGCGGAGCTGCCGTGGCGGTGGTGGATGGCTTGACCCCGTCGGGCGTCCACTCATAGGCCCCGGGCTGCAGCCCGGCTTGGGCGCTGCCGGCAGCGCCCGCCGGCGGCAGATTGTTGCGGCTGACCTGGCTTCCGGTGACCGGCGGCGGCATCGGCTGGCTGTTGCCGATAATCTCGCGCTGGTTTTCGGTGGAGCCGGTGAAAAGCGGCGTGGCGAAGCGGTCGGAACCGCTGCATCCGGCGGCCGTGGCGGCAATCAGCGCAACCAGTGTGGCGTGGCCAAGGATTCGGGACGGGGACGCGGTAACTCGGATACGCATGACGCAACTCGCACGAACATCATTGAACCCGTGCGAATAAACACCGGTAACGTTGACAAAGGCTTAAGCGGCTCGAAAAGCGACAAATTCCGCCGTGATTCGGCCTCAAATAAGCCTACAACCGCGCCGCCGTGCCGGGTATCAGCGGCACGAAACGGACGTCGGCAAGCACCGATCGCTCGTAACCGTCGTCAGTACGAACGATCTTGACCAGCTTCTGGACAGCGTCCGGGGGGCCGACCGGCGCAACGATGATGCCGCCGACGCGGACCTGTTCCAAAAGCCCGTCGGGAACGGTCGTGCCCGCCGCGGTGACGATCATCTTGTCGAAAGGGGCCTGCTCCGGCCAGCCCTTCATGCCGTCGCCGACACGGGTCGTGATATTGGAAAGATTGAGCGCCGCAAAGCGCTGCTCGGCAGCGCTCACCAGCGTACGGAAGCGATCGACCGTGTAGACCCGCCGGGCGAGCTTTGCCAGCACCGCCGCCTGGTAGCCGCTGCCGGTCCCGATCTCGAGGACCCGGTCGCGATCGCTCACCTCCAGGGCCGCGGTCATGATGCCGACGATCGCCGGAGCGCTGATGGTCTGGCCGCAATCGATCGGCAACGCCCGCTCCGAATAGGCCTCGCCGACGCTGTCGGCGGGAACGAAGACGTCACGCGGTATCGCCTCCATGGCCGCGAGCACCTTCTGGTCGGTAACGCCGACGCGGCGCAGGCGCAGCAGCAACTCGGCGATTTCGATCCGCCGTTGCTCCTTCGAGGTTCCCGGAGATCGCGCCATCGGAATTCGGCCTACTCCGGTCGAGCGAAGTGATGGCGAAGCGGGTCGCCGAGATCGTAGGCAGTCATGTCGAGCCTCAGCGGCGTCACCGACACGGCGTCGCTGGCGAGCGCATCGAGATCGGTGCCCGGGGCAATCAGCGGCTTCTCGCGCCGATAGGCCAGCCAGAAATAGGGGTTGCCGCGGCCGTCGACCCGCTCGTCGATATGCAGGCCGTGGGTCAGCTTGCCCTGTCCGGTGACGCGGATGCCGGCGACTGCTTCGGGCTGGCAGTCCGGGAAATTGACGTTGTAGACGATTCCTTCCGGAAAGCCGAAGTCGATCAGTTTGCGGACGACCTCCGGACCGTACATCTCGGCGGTGCCCCAAGGCACGATGCGCTTGCCTGCATAGGTGAAAGCCTGGCTCATGGCGACCGCGGGGATGCCGAGCAGCGTGCCCTCGATGGCGCCGGCGACGGTCCCCGAATAGGTGACATCATCGGCGACGTTGCGCCCGGAGTTGACACCGGAGAGAACCAGATCGGGCTTGCCGTCGAGAATGCGACGCACTGCCATGATGACGCAATCGCTCGGCGTGCCGCGTAGCGCGAAATGCCGGTCGTCGATCTCGCGCAGCCGCAGCGGATCGTTAAGCGACAGCGAATGCGCAAGGCCGCTCTGGTCAGTTTCCGGCGCCACCACCCAGATGTCGTCCGAAAGCGCCCGCGCAATCCGCTCCATCACCGTGATGCCGTCGGCATGGATCCCGTCATCGTTGGTGAGGAGAATGCGCATGATGTCGGCCACCCTTATCCGCCGAGCCGCTCGATACCGCCCATATACGGCTGAAGGGCGTCGGGGACGGTCACCGAGCCGTCCTCGTTCTGATAATTCTCCAGCACCGCGATGAGGGCGCGGCCCACCGCGACGCCGGAACCGTTGAGGGTGTGGACGAAGCGGATACCCTTTTTCTGGCTCCCTGTCGCGGCTTCGCCGCTCCTCGCCTCTTGGCCGTCCCTGGGCCGGTAGCGCGCCTGCATCCGCCGCGCCTGGAAGTCACCGCAGAGCGAGCAGGATGAAATCTCGCGATAGGCCCCCTGCCCCGGCAGCCAGACCTCGATGTCCCAGGTCTTTTGCGCGCCAAACCCCATGTCGCCGGTCGACAGCGTCATCACCCGATAGTGGATGTCGAGACGCTTGAGCACCTCCTCGGCGCAGGTAAGCATGCGCTCATGCTCGTCGGCCGACTGCTCCGGCGTGGTGACCGACACCAGCTCAACCTTGTCGAACTGGTGCTGGCGGAGCATGCCGCGGGTGTCCTTGCCCGCGGCCCCGGCCTCGGAACGAAAACACGGCGTCAGCGCTGTGACCCGGATCGGCAGGTCGTCCTCGCCGAGGATCGATTCGCGGACGAGATTGGTCAGTGGCACCTCGGCCGTAGGGATGAGCCACAAGCGCCGCAATAACTCGCCCATACGCCTGTCGATCTGTCCCTTTTCCAAATCACCAGCATCGAATTCATCAATTGCTTGGTTAAACGCCTCCCGTACAAATTCTGTATTGGTGGCGGCAAACTGATCGGCGTTGAACTTCGGCAACTGACCTGTCCCAAATAGCACCTCATCACGCACCAACAGCGGCGGCTGGACCTCGATGTAGCCGTGCTCTTGCACGTGCAGGTCGAGCATGAACTGGCCGAGCGCCCGCTCCATGCGGGCAAGCTCGCCCTTGAGCACGACGAAACGCGAGCCGGAGAGCTTAGCCGCGGACTCGAAGTCCATGCCGCCGAGCGCCTCGCCGATCTCGAAATGCTCCTTCGGCTGGAAGTTCGTGCTCCAACCCGCGGGCTTCTCGCCCCAGCGTCGGTATTCGACATTGGCGCTTTCGTCGGGCCCCACCGGCACGTCGTCGAGCGGCACGTTCGGAATAACCGCAAGCGCTTCGTCAAGCGCCTTGTCGGCGCCGCGGACCTCCTCCTCCAGTGCCTGCATGACGGCTCTCAGGTCGGCGACCTCGGCCATCAGGGCTTGTGCCCGCGCCTCGTCCTTCTGACCCTTAGCCTTGCCAATCTCCTTCGAGGCGGCGTTGCGGCGCTGCTGCGCCTCCTCCAGCTTGCCGATCGCCGTCCGACGCGCCTCGTCAAGCGCAATCAACCGGGCGGATTCCGGTGCGGCTCCGCGCTTGTCGAGTGCCCGGTCGAGGGCTTCCGGGTTGTCGCGAATCCATCTGATGTCAAGCATATCGGTCCGGGTGGGCTTTCGCGAGCTGAGGTTGAGGCGCGCCCCTCATAGCCGCGACAGCCGTCCAAGGGAAGTCTCGGGACCTATTCCGCCGCCGAGCTCGCGGCTTCGGCCTCGGCGGCGAGGCGCTTCCGCTCGACGATCTTCACCGCATAGATCGATACCTCGTAGAGGAGCAGCGTCGGCAGGGCGAGGCCGAATTGGCTGATGATGTCGGGCGGGGTAAGGATCGCGGCGGCGATGAAGGCAATGACAATGGCATAGCGGCGCTGGCGCTTGAGCATATCGCTGGTGACGACGCCGACCCGCGCCAGCAGCGTCAGGACCACCGGCAACTGAAAGACGACGCCGAAGGCCAGGATCAGCGTCATGACCAGACTGAGATATTCGTTGACCTTGGGCAGAAGCTCGATTGCCGCCTGCCCCTCGCCACCCATCTGCTGGAACGACAGGAAGAAGCGCATGGCGAGGGGCATCAGGCCGAACACCACCACTGCCGCCCCGAGCCCGAACAGGATCGGGGTCGCGATCAGGTAGGGCGTGAAGGCCTGGCGCTCGTTTCGGTAAAGGCCGGGCGCGACGAACTTGTAAACCTGCACGGCGATCACCGGGAATGCGATGAACAGTGCCCCGAACAGTGCCACCTTGAGCTGGGTCAGAAAGAATTCTTGCGGCGCCGTATAAATCAGCCTGGCATTCTCCGCTGAGCCGGCCGCCCAGATATAGGGAAGCAGCAAGATGTTGTAGATCTGGTTGGCGAAGAAGAAGCAGCCGAAGAAAGCGATAACGATGGCGATCATCGCGCGGATAAGGCGCCCGCGCAGTTCGATCAGATGATCGATCAGCGGCGCCCGGCTGGACTCGATATCGTCTTCGTTGCTCATGGCTTGACACTTGCCGGCGACGGCGCCGATTCAGCCGGATGCGGCGCCGGCTCATCGGTGCCGGTGTCAGCGGTGAGCTCCGCCATCTCCTGATCGGCTGGCGGTTTTTTGTCCGAAGGGACCTTCAGTCCGGCTTCGATCTCCCGGACCTCCTTACGCATGTCCGCTGCCGGATCGATCTTGCCGACCGACTCGACCTCTTTCTTGATGGTGTCGAGCTCGGCCTCGCGCAGCGCCTCGTCGAACTGTCTGCGGAAGTCCCGCGCCATTCGCCTCGCTTTGCCGGTCCAGCGGCCGACGGCGCGCAGCGCCTGCGGGAGGTCTTTCGGCCCGACGACGATGATCGCCACGACGGCGACGACAAGGAGTTCTGTCCAGCTCAGGTCAAACATGGTTGGCGGCGCTCACCGACGCCGAGATCGCCGTGCGAATTTTCCGGCAGCCTGATTCAGGTGGCCTTGGACTTCTCTTTGGTCGTCTCGGTGGCCATCGACGCGGAATTGCTCTCGATTGGCTTTGTCTCCGGTTCGTCGTCGTCGGCAAGCCCCTTCTTGAAGCTTTTCACGCCCTTGGCGACATCGCCCATCAACTCGGAGATCTTACCCCGGCCAAACAGCAGCATGATCACCACGATGACAATCAGCCAATGCCAGATGCTGAATGAACCCATCAGCTAACTCCATCTTGCTCGTGGGCGTAAGCTATCGCAAACCCGCCCCGGCCTTGCAACACGTTCCTGTTAGAGATGTAGGAGGAAAGGCCGCCCTTGGCAAACCGGGAACGGCTAATCCTCGCCGCCTTCGGACGCCGACGACATGGTCTCGTCCTCCAAGGGGTCCTCGTCCGCGGTCAATTCGTCGCCAATATCAGGTACGGGGACCGAAAAATCGGCCGGGATCCGCGAATCGAGCAGTCCCGCCCCCTTCAATTCGTCGAGGCCCGGCAGATCGCCGATCGTATCCAGGCCGAAATGGCTCAGGAATCCCTCGGTCGTGCCGTAAGTCACCGGTCGTCCGGGCGTGCGACGGCGACCGCGCATTCTGATCCACCCGGTCTCGAGCAGGAGGTCGAGCGTCCCCCGGCTGGTGGCGACGCCCCGGATCTCCTCGATTTCGGCACGGGTCACCGGCTGATGGTAAGCAATAATGGCGAGCGTTTCGAGGGCGGCGCGTGACAACCGCTTTTGCTCAACCGCCTCGCGACAGAGCAGGAAGGAAAGGTCGCCTGCCGTCCGGAAGGTCCATTTCCCCGCAATCTGGGCGAGATTGACGCCGCGATCCGCGTAGGTCTGCTGCAACTCGCGCAAGATACCGGCAATGTCGGTACCCTCCGGCAGGCGGTTAGCCAGTTCGGCGGCGGCGACCGGCTCGGACGAGGCGAAAATCAGCGCCTCGACCATGCGCAGTCTCAACCGCCACTCCTCAGGGGTATGGTTTTCCGCCCTGGCGTCATTGTCGACCGCAATCGACACGATAGCACTTGGGTTAGCCATTCTCCGTCTCCGTCGGTCGAGGCACGCCCGCTTTGCGGTCGCGCATGTAAAGGGGGGCAAACGGTTCGGTTTGGCGCAGGTCGACGCGCCCCTCTCGGGCGAGTTCAAGGCTGGCGCTGAAGCTGCTCGCCAACACCGTGGCACGCATCTCACCGGTGAGATAGGGCGAGATAAACACGTGGAGCGGGGTCCATTCGGCGATCTGACCGACCATTCGAACCAGAATCTCGCGCGCCTCTTGCAGCGACCATACTGTCCGGGGTTGGACATGAACAACTGCGATCGCCTTGTGTTGGCGTTGGGCGGCATAGGCCGACAGCAGATCATACAGGGTGGCCGAATACTCGCTCGTGCGGTTGACGACGACCGGCTCCGGCATGCCGCGCGCGAATACGTCGCGGCCGAGGCGGTTGGCGTTGGCCAGTTGCGCCGCGGCGTCGCGCATCGCTTCCAGCCGCTGAAGCCGGAAAGCCAGCGCCGCAGCAAGCTCCTCGCCAGTCGGTTCGTCGTCGTCTTTTGCCTCCGGCAGCAGTAGCCGCGACTTCAGGTAGGCAAGCCAGGCCGCCATCACGAGATAGTCGGCCGCAAGCTCCAGTCGAAGTCGTCTGATCTCTTCGATATAGGCCAGGTACTGCTCGGCGAGCGCGAGGATCGAGATGCGCGTTATGTCGACCTTTTGGGTGCGCGCCAGGGTCAGGAGAAGGTCGAGCGGTCCCTCGAAACCGTCGACGTCGACGACCAGCGCGGGCTCGCTATTGCCGCGGTCGGCCGGCCGATAGGTCTCCCATATCTGGGTCTGGTTCATGTCGCTGGCGGCCATTGCCCGGCTCGATCCTTTGTCAGCGCCTGCGTCTCCAGCCGGCGCGGGCTGCGAGCGACAAGAGTTCCCTTCGGCCTGACTCGCGGTCGAACGTCTTCGGCCGTTGGCGCCGGGAAAGCGCCCGGATGGCGCGCTCGCCGGCAAGCCCGTCCAGCGGTGGCGCGATGTGTGCCACGTCCTGCATTTCCTCGATGCGGCCGTTGCAATGGAGTACGAGATCGCAGCCAGCGGCATACACCGCTTTTGCCCGCGCCTTGAAATCCCCGGAAAGGGCGCCCATCGAAATATCGTCACTCATCAGTAGACCGTCGAAGCCGATTCGCTGACGAATAATACTCCGGATTACCGTCGGAGAAGTGGTCGCCGGAAAATCGCAATCGATCGCGCTGTAGACAACATGGCCGGTCATCGCCATCGGCATGTCGGCGAGCGCGGCAAACGGGACGAAATCGCTGGCTTCGAGATTGCCGAGCGCCGTGTCAACGACCGGCAACATCACATGACTGTCGCCGGTCGCACGACCGTGGCCGGGGATATGCTTGAGAACCGGAAGCACCCCGCCGTCGAGCAGCCCGTTGCACACGAAGCGTCCTATATCGGCGACTAACCGGGGGTCGTTGCCGAACGAACGGTCACCGATAACCTTGCTGGCATCTGGCGTGGAGACGTCAAGCACCGGCAGGCAATCGACGGTAATACCGAGTTCATCAAGATCGGCCGCGATCAGGCGACCGTGAAGCCACGCAGCGCGGCGACCTGACTCGATGTCATCCTGGGCCAGGCGACCAAGCACGCGGCCCGGCGGATACGGTCGCCAAGCCGGCGGCCCCAGACGCTGGACCCGACCGCCTTCCTGGTCGATCAAAACCGGCGCCTCGGGGCGATCGACGAGTTCCCGAAACTCGGAGACGAGAGCCCGTATCTGGTCCTTGGTCCGGCAGTTGCGCTTGAAGAGAATCAAACCCCATGGCCGCTCGGCCGAGAAAAAGGCACGCTCGCGGTCAGTCAACCGCCGACCGGCGCACCCGGCGATGAAAGCTTTGCCGTTCAGGGGCTCCCGATCAGCGCGTGGCAAGGAGGCAATCGCCGCCGGCGGCCTTCAGGTTCTCACACATCCTGACGGCCTGTTCTCGGGTAGGATATCCGACGCGCACGCGGTAGTAGATTCCCCGCTCGCCAAGGTCGGCGCGCTGGATATTGGGTGCGCGGTCGCCGAGAATGCTTGGGTAACGGCGCTGCAGTTCGCTGAAAGTCTCGAGCGCTGTTGCTTCGGAGCGCTGTGACGAAACCTGAACCAGGAATCCGCCGCCCAATCCGCCCGACGCAGATTGCGGCGTGTTTGCCGGCGTGACATCGATCGGCCCGTTCGAACTGCCTGGGGTTGCGACCACGGTCGGCGCGCTTGCCGCCGGCCGAGCCGCAGGCGGTGCCGGTGGCGCGATATCCGGGATTGAAGCCGACTCTTCGATCGGGTTGTTCGGTGCGGGGACATCGGGACCCGGGTCGTCGGTCGCCTCCGTGCCAAAATTGTCGGAAAGCAATGGATTTTCGTCGGCACCCGGAGCCGGTGGCGTCTCCGAGGCTGGCGGCAATTCGGCGAGCGTTCCGGTGACGTCATCCTGAGACGTCGCCTGGTCCTCCTCGGGGGCGACCGCCTCGCTCGAAACGATCGTGCCATCGGGTCGCACGACGACGGTACGGACCTTCTTGGGACCGATCGCAGGCGGCTCGGCGGCTTCGCTGGCGATGGTGGTACTGCCGCCGGCCGGCATCGACAGTTCGTCCATCGAGCCTGTCTCCTCCGGAGGGCGATCGAGCACCGGTCCACCCCCCAAAATCACCCGCGACACATCGCTCGACGCAGTATCTTCGGGGATCGGCGGGATATCGGCAATAGGATCGTTGCCCGCCACCACAAGCTGGCTGTCATCGATTTCGCTGTTAGGATCGACACGGTCATAAATCAGCTTGGACTGGCTGTCACCGTCGCTCACTCCGGCGTTGTCCGGAGTGATCTTGGTCGGCGTCGCATCAGCGGTAATGATCTGCGGAGGACCGCTCGATCCGCCTGAGCGAAACATAAACACCGCGACACCGCCGATCACCAGGACCCCAAGCAACGCAGCTATGGCCAGCGGCACGCGCCGCGAGCGCCGCGGCTGCATAGCGGCGAGATCCTCGTCGGAGTAGGCCGACAACTCCTCGTCGCTGTACCCCGGTACAGCCTCCAGTTGTTCTTCCGCCGGCGCGGAATCCTCGAAGAAGGTGCCTTCGCCGGAAGCAAAGAAGAGATCGTCCGCAGGAATATCGGCCTCCCGCGATCCCCCATGCTGTTCGGGCTGGAAGCTCTCGCTCGGGAGCGGCGCAAAACGAGAGGGGTCGAACGCTGGCTCGGCCTCGCGCTCCAGCGGTGGATCCCAGCGGCTCTCGACCTGACGCGGCGGCGGGCTCGCATTCGGCGGCAGAAATTCAGCGCTGTCCGATTGCCGCCGGCGCTCGACCGGCGGTGCCGGTCGGACCGCTGCCGGCCGTTGGGTCTGGGTGGGTGGCCTCGGCACCGGCGGGCGAGCCCGTGGAGTTGCCGGCTCCCCGCGTTCGCCGTTCTGAGCAGCCCGCGCGATGCGGCTGGCGAGCGACTCACGCTTGGCGACTGCCGCCTGCGGCGGCTTGATCCGGACGGCCTCCGGGCGCCGCGGGGCCTCTGCCTTGACTTCCTGCGGCTGAGGCTGCGGCTGCGGCTCCGGCTGTCGCCGACGCGTTTCTACCGCCGGGGATTGCTGTATTTGTTGGGGACGAGGCGACACGGCCGGCGGCTCAGGCGGCTGCGGCTCGGCCTCCCCACTCGACTCGGATTCCAAATTGAGCAGGTCGTTGAGGATGTCGTCATAGAGGGTTTCGCCGCCCTCGTTGACAGGCGACTTTTTCGCCGGCTGGAACGCCAGCTCGGGTTCGTCAGACTGCTGTGGCGAGGCTACTTCGGGCGGTGTCTGTGGCTCTTGCGGTTCTTCGACAGCCTCGTCTGTCGGTTCATTCGTGATCACCGGTGGCGGTGGCGCGACGGACATTTGGGCCGCGGCTTGTCCGACGACTTCCGGGACCATCGAAAACGACGCCTGGAGCTCGTTCAAGAGCTCCTCCTCAAGATCGCGCGCAAGGTCGGATTCGGAAGGAAGCGGTGCGCCCCCCGGATGGACGGACGGTTTGCTTTCGCCGGTCGGTGTCTGCCTGTTGGCCGTGTCACCGATCGAACTCGACCGGTTGGACACGATCCGGGCCAACTCGACCAACGGATCTTCGCTTTTACGTGCATCCGGCCGCTGATCGGGCTTACGCTCACCCGGCGGACGGATCGACAGTTTGGGATCGTGACGGTCAGACATCCGAGCTGCTTTCAATCCGAGGTAACAAGTATTGGCTCTCCTTCGCCAAGATTTCTCACGCTACCGTCAACGCATCTCCTCAGGTGCTGACGCACCGAGCATAGCTAATCCGGACGCCAACACCAGTCTCACGGCGCTGACCAGAGCCAATCGGGCCAGTGTCACTCCTTGATCCGATGACTCAATAAAACGCAATTGCGGCAACTCCTTGCCACGATTCCAATGGGCATGGAACTCTGAAGCGAGATCGTAGAGGTAAAAAGCGATTCGGTGCGGCTCATGAGCCTCCGCGGCCGCTTCAACCACCCTCGGATAGGCGCATAATCTGCGGATTAGAGCCGCTTCTCCGGAATCTTCGAGTTGATCGAGGGGCACCTGCCCAAGTGCGCCTGGACTGATTTCCAGATCCGGCACTTCAGCCGCCGCTTGACGGAACACCGAACAGGTCCGAGCGTGAGCATACTGAACGTAGAACACCGGATTATCTTTTGACTGTTCGGTAACCTTCTCGAAATCGAAGTCGAGCGGAGCGTCGTTCTTACGATAGACCATCATGAAACGAATCGGGTCGGTGCCGACTTCCTCGACCAAATCCCTCAACGTCACGAAGTCGCCCGAGCGTTTCGACATCCGAACCGGCTCGCCAGCTCGGAAAAGTTTGACCAGCTGGCAAATCTTTACGTCGAGAAGCCCTTCGCCGCCGGTCATCGCCCGGACGGCCGCCTGCAAACGTTTGACATAACCGCCATGGTCGGCACCCCAGACGTCGATCATGTTGCTGAAACCACGCCGGTACTTGTCGAAATGGTAGGCAATGTCGGAGGCAAAATAGGTGTAGCTACCGTCCGACTTCTTCAGCGGTCGATCGATATCGTCGCCGAATTCGGACGCACGAAAAAGCGTTTGCTCGCGATCCTCCCAGTCGTCAGGCAGCTGTCCTTTGGGCGGAGGCAGCGTGCCCTCGTAAATGAGGCCCCGATCGGCGAGCCAGTCGATCGCTTCGGCGACGCGGTCGCGGTCTCCGGCAATCAAGGACCGCTCGGAAAAGAACACGTCATGGACGACGCCCAACGCGGCGAGATCCTCGCGGATCATTGCCATCATCGCCTCGATTGAATCTTCGCGCACGACTGGCAGCCAGATCGACTCATCGGCATCCAGAAGTCTCCGGCCGTATTCGGCTGCCAGCGCCACCCCAACCGGCTTTAGATAGTCTCCCGGATAAAGCCCGTCGGGAATCGGACCGATGGGCTCGCCAAGCGCCTCGCGGTAGCGCAGATACGCCGACCGGGCGAGAGCATCTACCTGAGCCCCGGCATCGTTGATGTAATACTCGCGGGTGACGTTGTATCCGACCATTTCGAGAAGGTTGGCAAGCGTGTCGCCGACGACGGCGCCGCGACAATGACCGATATGCATCGGGCCGGTCGGATTTGCCGAGACATACTCGACGTTGACTGGCGTGCCTCGCCCGATCGTCGAGCGGCCGTAGCCATCGCCCTGGGCGATCAAGCTTTTGAGCGAGCGGTGCCAGAACGCCTGCTTGAGACGAAGATTGATGAAGCCGGGACCGGCGACTTCGGCGGTGTCGACGTCGGGGTCGCGGGCAAGCTCTGCGGCGATCCGGGTGGCGATTTCACGCGGCTTTGCGGAAAGCGGTTTCGCCAGAACCATAGCCGCGTTGGTCGCAAGTTCGCCGTGACTGGCATCGCGTGGCGGCTCGACGACGATCGCATCAAGATTGATACCGGCCTCTCCGCCGCCGACCGCGGGAAAGGCACTCTCAATCCCTTTCTTAATTCTATCCTCGAAGTCACTGAAAATATTCATATGATAGCCAATACAGAAGAAAGATCATGGCGGCGTTGCGGCGGCCTAGCCCAATTCGGCAGAGCCGTCAAACGGCTGCCGTCTACAGGGCAAAATGCCGTTAGCCGGCAAATCCCGGGGACTCCGGCACGATTCAGTCGGCCGAAATCCTCTCTCATACATGGTAAACGAAAGGTTTCCGCAGGCCTTCCCCCTTCTGGCCCCAAACGCGGACGGCGCGACGACGTTGGATCGCAGCCCTCAAGCAGCAATAAAGTCGACCTGGGTCCGCGTGAAATCGTCGGCCTGCTCGATGTTGGAAAGATGCGCGGCGTCGGAGATGACCGCGGCCTTCGCGCCGCCGATACCGCGAACGATTACCTCGCCGTATTCGGGCAGCGTCGCCGAATCCTTCTCGCCGATGATGACCAATGTCGGCGTTTCGATCTTTGCGAGACCGGCGCGGAAGTCCATGTCGCGAATGGCAACGCAGCAGCCGAGGTAGCCCTCCACCGTCGTTTCCAACATGAACTTACCAGCCCGATCAACGGTCCCAGACGATGTTGCCCTCTCAAGGAATCCGGGAGTGAACCGGCGCCTGATCGATGCCTCGGCGATCGCGGCAATGCCGTCCTGCTCGGCCATCGCGATCCTCTCACGCCACATGTCCTTGTTGGGGAAGTATGCCGCGGTGTTCGACAGGACCAGGCGATCGAGGCGCTCCGGGGCATTCATCACCAGCCACTGACCGACCATTCCGCCCATCGAAAGCCCGGCAAAACGAGACCTTCTCCAGTTCGAGTGCATCGAGCAGACCGACAACGTCACGCGCCAAAAGCTCGAGCGTGTACGGGCCGGGCATCGCCGGCGGGTTCCCATGCCCACGGTTGTCGTAGCGCAGGATGCGATAACGCCCCTGAAGCCTCTCCACCTAGTCATTCCACATGGCCAGCGACGTAGCCAGCGAATTGGAGAAGACCAACACGGGTGCGTCGGAGGGGCCGTCGAGGCGGTATTTGATGGTGGTACCGTTCACTGAAGTCTGCATGGCGTCGGATCACATAGCGCTCAAATTGGCTGACGGGCGTCACCGGCCGACGCTCCTGGTCGACCGCCTGGAGACGGGTATCTACAGCAATTCTGCCTTTGGCGGACAAGTGGTGGACAAGATTGTATGAGATTGACAGACGGCGAACCGGAAGCCGCTCGACTCGACCGCCCCGGCGCACGTACATTTGCGATGGATCAAGGTGGATCGCGCCCTTCTGGGCGACCACTCCGTCGGTCTCAACAAAAGAGGGTAGTTCGATGGCAGAGATACTCGAAAGGGAAACGCTGGATCATTTGGCGCACGACATTAAGGATATTTTGAAGGCCGACCCCGGCCCCGCCGGAAAGCAGAAAATCTGCCAGCGGCTGTCGAAGACGTTGCTTGACAAGGAATTCGTCGCCGAGCATCTGCCCCCGCGGGCGCCTGACGCCAACCCACGCGAAGTTCTCTACGAGGATCCCGAACTGGGCTTTTGCATTTGTGGCCACGTCTACGACAAGCCTGCGAAGGGCTCGCCGCACGATCACGGTTCGAGCTGGGCGATTTACGGCCAGGCGGATGGTCAGACCGAAATGACCGAATGGAAGATCGTCGAGAAGGGCGGGAGTGACAAACCGACGCTGGTCGAACCGGAAAAAATCTACACCATGGCACCGGGCGATGCGACCTTCTATGACGTCGGCGTGGTTCATTCCCCGAACCGCGACAAGCCGGTCAAACTCATCCGGATCGAGGGGGCCAACCTCGATCACGTCAAGCGCTCGAACATCAAGGCGAAGTAGCGGCAACAACCGCGACTACGCCTCCGGCGCCGGCGCTATCCTAAAGGCCGCCCGCTCGGCCTCGTCGAGTTGATCGACGAGGTCGATCTCCCACTTGAGATATTGGCGCGAATGCTCGGGGTCGCCAACGAGCCGGCGGTGGGTGAAGAACAGAAAATCGATGCATTCGGCGTCAGCCGGCAAATCGGGCGTGGCGATGATTGGCAGCGCTGCCTGTCGCCATGTATCGACATCTCCTTCGAGACGTCGAACATCGTCGATGTCGATCTCGGCGAGATCGATGGCGGCGAGTTGGGCGACGCCGGGCTCGTCGGAAACGAGGACAACCAGCGAAGACGGGTCAAGTCCGATCGCGGCAAGACGTGGGCGGATCGACCAGACCGAACCGCGAACATGTGCCTCCCGGTAAGCCATGCTGGGACGCAGGTCGACAAGCTGCACCACATCGGCATCGATCAAGGCCTTGAGGTCCGCCGCGCCGATCTCCGGCAATAGTGGGACTTGCAAGTCACGTGCGGGCGGACCAGCTTCGAGCTCACGGACCGCGTGGACGCCACCGACGAGCACATAGGCTTCGTGGCCGAGCTGCCGCAGCCAGGCAGCGACTACCGGCGCGCGGATTAGCTCGCTGTCGGCAAGCACAACGCGGGCACCACGTACACCGATCCAGTGATCGGTGGCCTGGACGAGCTGTCCGCCGGGAGCATGGGTCATTTGCGGTAACCCATTGGCGGAAAATTCCGCTGCATCTCGAATGTCGATCAAGTAGGTCGTTCGCGTCTGATCGTTGAACCACTCGGCCAGTTCATCTGCCTCGATGAAGCGGGCGCCGCGCCCTTCGGCAAGGATTCGGACGCGCTCACGCCGCTTGTCGATGTCGGCCGGCGTAGCGGTTGCCGGGTGGGGTGCGGACACACCGTGGTCAAGACCGAGTCCGGCCAGCGACCAGCCTTGCGTCCCGTTTTCGAGCGCCACCACCCGGTTGGGCACGGCGAGATCAATCAGCGTCTGGGCTCCGATAATCGAGCGGGTGCGGCCGGCACAGTTGACGACGATCGTTGTTTCCGGATCGGGCGCGATCGCGTCGATCCGCAGCGCCAGTTCGCCGTTTGGACAGGAACGCCCGCCGGGGATGCTGACCCGCTGGAACTCGGCGAAGGTGCGTCCGTCGACGATGACCATGTTCTCGCCGGCGTCGATCATCGCCTTGAGTTCGTCGGCGGTAACATGCGGCGTTCGCCGCTCTATTTCGACAAGCTCGCCAAACGCCTTGCTTGGTACGTTCACTCCGGCATAGAGCGTGTTGCCCGCCGCTTCCCATGCGGCCGCGCCGCCGCGAAGGATGTGGACGTCGGTGTATCCTGCCGCTTCTGCGCGCGCAGCGGCGCGCTCGGCGACGCCGTCGCCCTCGTCGTAAAGGACGAGGCGCACGCTTGGATTCGGCACGAGTGCGGTGAGCCGCAACTCGAAAACGCTGTAGGGGATCGACACCGCGAAGAACAGGTGACGTTCGCCATACTGGCCGTGCTCTCGGACGTCGATGAGCGCGATTTCACAGCCATCCGATAGCCACGCCTTCAAGGTGTTTGCGTCGACATAGTTGGCCATCTTCGGTCGAGCCTCAGTGCGCCAGTACCGATGCGTGCTGGCTGAGTTTCGGCATCACCTCGCTCGCCAGGCGCTCCATCGATGCCTGCCATAGCCCGGTCTCCTCCCAATCGTGGCCGACCATGACCAGGCGGCCGAACGGGCCGATGCGATCGACAATCGCCACCAAGCGATCGAGGACCTGCCGCGCCGTGCCGACGATGGCATAGTCTTCGACGGCTTGGGCAACATCGAGGAAGGCGTCGAGTTCGGCGGTACTGGCATCGTCCCCAAGTTGCGAACGCAGCTCTGGTATCCTGCGCAGACCGCGGAGGTAGCGGAAGTAGAACGGAAGCGTCCCTTCGGGATCGCTCAGCGCGTCGCGTGCCTCCTGATCGCTCTCGGTCACCAGAATGTTGCGGCACACCCGCCAGATGCCTCGATCGGCCGGCTTGTTGAGCGCGTCGCGCGCAGCGGCATAGGCCCCCCATTGCGCTCCGACCACCTCGACCGACGCGAGGTTGGCGGAGATCGGAATACAGTTGCGCTCGGCGATGATCTCCGCGGTACGGCCACCGGGCCCTGACATCGCCATTGCAATCGGCGGATGCGGCTCCTGCAGCGGGCGCGACAGCCAGCCGATGCCGCCATACGGCCAAACCTGCGTCTCCAGACTGATCTTCCAAAACTCGCCGTCGATCCTCAGCGGTGCCTCCGATCGCCAAAGCCGGAGAATGATGTCGAGCGATTCCATCGCCATCCGGTAGCGCTCTGCCATGTCATCGTGTCCAAACAGCTCAGCGTCGCTGAACAGCCCGCCCGGCCCGATCCCAAGCATCAGCCGGCCGTCGCACAGATGGTCAAACATGGCGGCCTCAGCGGCGACGGTGACTGGATTGTGATGCGGCAGATTGACCACGCCGGTGCCGAAGCGGATATGCTTCGCCTCGCCGATAACGCTTGCCAGGAACATCATAGGCGACGGTATTTGCTCCGGCTTCGACGAGAAGTGCTCGCCGATCCATACCTCGGCGAACCCAAGCCGGTCGGCGCGAATGACCGCTTCGCGATCTTCACTGAGCGCCACCCCCCAGGGCTTGTCAGGATGGTGAACCGGCATCATGAACATTCCGAGTTGCATCTCGGTTCTCCGTGACGTTTCCCGCGTCGTCTCTTATAGGACGGTATAGTCGATTGTGCCGGGTTTGGCGCGTCTGATCGAGACTTGGCAGTCGCGCTGCCACGCATGGGAGTTCAGTCAATTTGACCGCCGCTTTTGCCCGCCAATCAACGGCATGACGCTGACGCCCGAAGAATCCGCTGAGATCATGAAGTCGCTCGCGCGAATGCGGCTGATTGGCGAGAGCGAGACACCACTCCTGACGCCCCTGACCGGCGGAATCTCGTCTCTTATTGTCCGTGCCACCACCCGGGACGGCAATCTCTGCCTCAAGCGAGCGCTTCCCCAGCTCAAAGTGGCCGTCGAGTGGAAGGTGTCGGTCGAGCGCAACGCGGCCGAGGTCGGCTGGTTGCGGATCGCCAGTCGGGTCGCTCCGGGATCGGTGCCGGAGATCCTCGGCGAAGATACGCAGGGCCGTGCTTTCGCTATGAGTTGGCTTGATCCGGCCCGCTATCCGGTTTGGAAGGCCCAGCTTCTCGACGGCATCGTCGACCCCGCGACAGCACGGGCGGTGGCCAGCATCCTCTCACTTATGCACAATGCCTGCGCGCACAATCCTGCGATCGGTCGTCAGTTTGCCAACGACGACGATTTCCGCGCCATTCGCCTCGATCCCTATTTCGGAGCAACCGCCACAGCCCATCCCGATTGTGCTGCCGCGCTCGGCGGGCTGATCGTGCGCACAGCTTCCACAAAGCACACGCTCGTACACGGTGACGTCAGCCCGAAGAATGTACTTGTCGGGGATGACGGACCGCTGATTCTCGATGCCGAGTGCGCCTGGTATGGCGATCCGGCATTCGACATCGCCTTTTGTCTGACGCATCTGTGCCTCAAATGCGTTTGGCGGCCCGAAACTACCCGCGACTACCTTGCCTGTTTCGACGCCTTCGTGACCGAGAGCCTCGAGGGCTGCAATTGGGAACCGCCAGCCGATCTTGAGGCACGCACCTGCGCCCTCCTCGCCGGGATGCTGTTGGCCCGCGTCGACGGAAAGTCGCCGGTCGAATACATCAACGACGACGCTGCAAAAGATCGTATTCGCCGCTTCGGCCGCCGCTTCCTGCTCAATCAGACAACCCATCTCGCGGCGATACGCGCGTCGTGGCAAGCGGAATGGATGCCATGAAGACGGAAATCGTAGCCGTTCGCGGCCGCCGCATCTGGGACTCGCGCGGCCACCCGACGGTCGAGGTCGACATTGCGCTTGCCGGCGGCGCGCGCGGACGCGGCATGGCGCCGGCCGGTGCTTCGCGTGGCCGTTTCGAGGCGGTCGACCTACGCGACGGCGGCAACATGCTGGGCGGTCTCGACGTCGGTTGCGCCATTTCCAACGTCGCTGGCCCGATCGCCGAAGCCATCGTCGGAAAGGATGCGGCCGATCAGGTGGGGATCGACGCGGCCTTGGCCGCCTGCGACGGCACTACCAATTTCTCCTCGCTTGGTGGCAACGCGGCAATCGCCACCTCGATGGCTGTGCTCAACGCGGCGGCCGACGCAGCCGAATTGCCGTTGTGGCGGTATCTGGCTGGTGACACTCCGGTCCGCCTGCCGCTGCCGGAGATACAGATTTTCGGCGGTGGTGCCCACGCCGGTGGGCGCGTCGATGTCCAGGATTTCCTCATCATGCCGGTCGGCGCCAACAGCTTCGACGAAGCGATGGTGATGGCGGCCGAGGTCTATCGCGCCGCCGGTCGACTCATGGCCGAGAGAGGTGGTCCCATGGGGGTCGCGGACGAGGGTGGCTGGTGGCCCGATTTCGCCGCCAATGAGGCAGCTCTTGACGCCTTGGCGCAGTCGATCGAGGCGGCCGGCTACCGCAACGGCGAGGTTGCCATATCGCTCGACATAGCCGCCTCCGAATTTGGCGCGAATGGCCGGTATCGCCTCGCGTTGGAAGACCGGTTGTTGCATACCGACGAGTGGCTCGATGTCCTTTATGACTGGATCGCCCGTTATCCGATCCTGTCGATCGAGGATCCGGTCGGTGAGGACGACCCGATCGGGATGCGCGCTTTCACCCAGGCAATGGGCGATCGGGTACAGGTAATCGGCGACGATTTTCTCGTGACCGACTCAGACCGCGTCGCGGCGGCCATCTCCGATCGCTCGTGCAACGCAGTGCTGCTCAAGCCTAATCAGGTCGGCACGATCACCGCGATGCGCGGCGCTATGGAAGTGGCGCGCGACGCTGGCTGGGGAACCGTCGTCTCGGCGCGTTCGGGCGAAACCGAAGACGTTACCATCGTTCACTTGGCGACGGGCTGGAATGCCGGTCAACTCAAGGTCGGCTCGTTCGCACGCTCCGAGCGGATGGCAAAGTGGAACGAGGCGCTCCGCATCGAAGAGGCCTTGGGCGTGGCAAGTGCCTACGCCGGAATCCGCGCTCTGCCGATCGTTCGGCCCAGCGTCTACCCAAAGTCAATATGACCCGCTGACAGGACCATCTCGGGATCGGCCAAGGCCTCGCCGTGTCGTCTCCAGTGCCGAGGCCTTCACGCGAAAATCCTTCAGCTCGGGCGGTACGTAGCCGGGAACAGTCGGGGGCGGGCCAGGATTTGCCTCGACGAAGTGGTACGGATCGCCAACAATTCGCATGGTGGCAGCGAGATGCGGAGCGACGGGCGACGGAAAGAAATCGCCTCTCCGGTTTGCAATCGTTTCCGGGTCGCTCGCGCGATTGGGTCGCTCCAGCGCCAACGGGACCGTATCGGTTGCCGGACTGCCGTCGACAGCTGGATCGGCTTGCTCTTCGAGGAGCGTCGGCACCGCCGCGAGTACTCGCGACCTCAGAGCCGCCAAGCCTTGATGAAGCTGTGCAGCGCAGCGAGGAATAAAAGTCTTGCGGAAGGCGAAAGCATATTCCTGATCGGCGTAGCGTTCGCCCTTGAGCGACCGTGCCTGGCTGACGTCATCGCTCGGAAAGGGATGATAGAACAGCACCGCCTCACCCGGAGGGTATTGGCCGGCACATCGTTCCGCATCCTGTTGAAAGCGACGATGCGACGTGGTGTGGCTCAGCGAGTAGTAGTAGCCATCGCAGACCCTTACGCAGATCGTCCGAAAGGTCCGGCCCGAATAACGTGCAAGCCCCGATCGCCCATCTTGCCGGCGTCCGCCTGCACCTGCGCCCGACAGCCGATGTTCAAGCGAACTGATCCGGGCGCGGATGTTCCGACAGGCTTGCGTGCGATTGCGAAAGAACAACCTGCGACAGCCGGCATTCCTTTCTTGGGCCCGCGCCTTGGCGAGTTGTTGCTGAATCGACGCGCGGTTCTCCGCTACTCGCAAAAGCAATGTCCTATTGTCGAGTGAATACGACTGGCGCAGCAGCTGGGATTGCGGTTGGGCCGGCACGGGCGGCGCCCACACAGCAACCGCGAGGACCACGACAACGACTAGAAGACCGACCATACGCATCACAAAATTCCGCAGCGGAGGCTGTCCCAAGATCCGAACAAACGGCCAGCCGGCGGCGCCGGAGCGCATCCTGACAATGATCACGGACCGGCCCAGAATGGTCGATCATCATCTGCGCCGCGGGCCAAGTGGCCCCTATCTCCACGCCCCGTCCCAATCTGGCAGCGAAGCGTTTCGTTTTCATGTCCGAGGCCGTCGGCGCTGCCGCAATAGATACGTTGACAGCCACGGATGGGTCGTTGCCCCGACTGCACGCCATCTCAGGATGCTACCAAGAAAACCTGTCAAAAATCCAGATAGCGCTGGCTACCTTTTGCGCCCTAGCCAATCCGCTCAGAGTGATTGCAGCTGTGGCGACCAGCATCGCCGTAGGATGCCGAAGGCTACGCGAACCCGGCCGACTTCCCGAACAATCTCTTGTATTCAGCAAGCGCATATCGATCGGTCATGCCGGCGAGGAAATCAGCGATCAGGCGCGCCCGCTCGGCGTCTGCGGCCCCGGCGCCTGCACGCCACTCGTCCGGAAGGGACGCTGGGTCGCTCCAGTATCGCCGAAAAAGGCCATCGGTCACGGCCTCCGCTCTTTCCATCACACTCATGACGCGACGATGGCGATAGACGCGTGCGGTCAATAATCGCTTGATGGCTCGGTCATTTCCCTCCATTTCGGCTGAAAATCCAATGACTGGAGCGGTGCCCCGGCGCACGTCGTCGGCGCTCGAAGGAGAAAGCCGATCCAAGCGCCGAAAGCTCTCGGCAATAACGTCCTCGATCATCGTCGTAATTAGCCGGCGGATGAGTTCGTAGGCTTGGCGCTGTCGGTCGAGCCCGGGAAACTGCCTGCGGATGCCGCCGAGCAAGTCCGCAGTGACCCCGGTCTCGGTAAGGTCGTCGAGCCGAAGCAGTCCCGCGCGCAAGCCGTCGTCTATGTCGTGAGCATCATAGGCAATATCGTCGGCGATTGCGGCGGCTTGCGCCTCGGCCGAGGCGAAACTCCACAGCCAAAGGTCCTGGACTTTGGCGTGCTCGGCGACCGCAAACGGCAATCTGCCACCGCCGATCGCAAGCTCGCCAGCATCGTCCTGGCGAGTGAGCGGGCCGTTGTGCTTGACCAACCCCTCAAGGGTTTCCCAAGCAAGATTGAGCCCGTCGAAGCGTGGATAGCGCCGCTCGAGACTGGTGACAACCCGAAGACTCTGCGCGTTATGGTCGAATCCGCCAAATTCTTTCATTGAACGATTGAGGGCACGCTCACCGGCATGGCCGAAAGGCGGATGGCCCAAGTCATGAGCAAGCGCCAAGGCCTCAGCAAGATCCTCATCAAGATTGAGGGCGCGTGCGAGAGCCCGCGCCATCTGGGCGACTTCAAGGGAATGGGTCAACCGTGTGCGATAGTGGTCGCCTTCGTCGTAGAGAAAAACCTGGGTTTTCTGCTTCAGCCGCCGAAACGCGGTAGAATGAATAATGCGGTCTCTATCGCGCTGGAAATCGGTACGCGTCGGGCTCGGTTCTTCATCGAATAGTCTTCCCCGGCTCGCGGCCGGATCGGCGGCGTAGAGTGCCCGCGGCCCGCGGCCGAACCCGATTCTTTCGCTAACCATCATCCAACTATGCGCCACAACGCATTGACTTTGTTCAAGTAGTTAATAAATATCGGGCAAAGTGTGAGGCAAATCAGTGGGCCGCTCTCTGCAGCCCTTCCGAGAACAAAATGGATACAGCAATCCCCGAAGTAAGCATTTCTGAGCGCGCCGCCAAGCGAATCGCCCGGATTCTGGCGTCGGAGCCGGGCGGCACGGCGCTCAGAATAAGCGTATCGGGAGGCGGTTGCTCGGGATTTCAGTACTCCTTCGAACTCGACGCCTCGCGCCTGCCCGACGATCTCATCGTCGAGCGGGATGGTGCGGTCGTCCTGATCGACTCGGTTTCTCTCCCCTTCGTCGGCGGCTCGGAAATCGATTTTGTCGAGGACCTGATTGGTCAATCGTTCCAAGTCCATAATCCCAACGCGACGGCATCCTGTGGTTGCGGCACCAGCTTCTCGATTTGAGGTCACCCGTGGCGAGTAAACCAGCAGTACGCACAAAGAGCGCGAGCAAACCGGCCAAAAAGCCCACAAGGGCGCCGGCCAAGCCATCGAAATCGACAGCACGCAAGCGTGCCACACCGGCTTCGTCGAAGCGAGCCGCCACATCGGCGCGCTCCACGACACGGGTCCCCGCGGCGCCTCGACGGTCGCCCCCGCGCGCCGGCGCAAGGGGTTCCACGGCCTTTTCGCTCGACAAGATTCACCAGGTTGCCCTGCAGGCGACGAATCTCGACGCGGCGATCAACTTTTACCGCGACATTCTCGGGCTGCGCTTTATGGGACGCTTCGATCCGCCAGGCCTCGCTTTTTTCGATCTCGGCGGTTTCAGGCTCCTTCTGTCGGCTACCGCATCGGAGGCAACACTTTATTTTCGAGTCACCGATATCGACAAGGCCGTCAAAGAACTCAAGAAGCGCGGCGTCTACTTCCTGCAGCCGCCTACGATGATCCATAAGGACGAAGCCGGCGAGATCGGAAGAAAGGGGATCGAGGAGTGGATGGCCTTCTTCAAGGACCCGAGCGGCAACCTCCTCGCATTGACGGAACTGCGTTAGTCGTCTCTCTTCCCGTTTATTGAAACGCAGTCTCGGCGAAGCTTCTGAGCTTGCGTGAGTGCAAGCGCTCGTGCGCCATGGCACGAAGTTTCTCCATGGCGCGTATGCCGATGTCGAGATGCTGACCGATTTGGCGGCGATAGAAGTCGGACGCCATGCCCGGCAGCTTCAACTCCCCGTGCAGCGGCTTGTCCGACACGCACAGCAGCGTTCCGTAGGGAACGCGGAAACGGAAGCCGTTGGCGGCGATCGTCGCCGATTCCATGTCGAGCGCGATCGCGCGGGACTGCGAAAACCTCTGCACCGGCTCGCGGTGATCGCGAAGCTCCCAATTGCGGTTGTCGATCGTCGCGACGGTGCCGGTGCGCATGATGCTCTTCAGCTCGTAGCCGGAAAGCCCGGTGATTTCGGCGACAGCCTCCTCGAGCGCCACCTGAACCTCTGCCAGCGGCGGGATCGGTATCCATATCGGCAGATCGGCGTCGAGCACGTGGTCCTCGCGAACATAGCCGTGGGCGAGCACATAATCGCCAAGTGATTGAGTGTTCCTGAGACCGGCGCAGTGACCAAGCATGAGCCAGGCGTGAGGTCGCAGGACCGCGATGTGATCGGTGATGGTCTTGGCGTTGGACGGGCCGACGCCGATGTTGACCAAGGTCAGCCCGCCGTGATTGGGGCGCGTCAGATGATAGGCCGGCATCTGCGGCAGCGTCCGCGGCTCCGTACCCGATACCGGGTGCTCGCTGCCTGACGGCGTAACCACATTGCCGGGTTCGACGAAGTTGTCGTAGCCGTCGGCGCCGGCGGCGATCATCCGGCGGGCGCGGGCGCAAAATTCGTCGACGTAGAATTGGTAGTTGGTGAAGAGCACGAAGTTTTGGAAGTACTCCGAGGATGTCGCCGTATAGTGCGGCAGACGATGGAGCGAATAGTCGATCCTCGGTGCCGTGAACGGCGCCAGCGGCAGCGGCTCACCGGAAACCGGCTGGAAAGTACCGTTGACGATCGCGTCATCGGTCACCGCAAGGTCGGGTACGTCGAAAAGATCGCGCAGCGGCCGCTCGATGCGGTGGGCCACCTCACGCTCGACATGAACTCCTTCGGCCAGGGCGAAATGCAGCGGTATCGGCTCGGCCGACGGTCCGATTTCGATCGAGACGCCGTGATTGCGCAGCAGGAGCCGCATCTGCTCGCGGAGATAGTTGCGGAACAGCCGCGGCTGCGTGATCGTCGTCGAGTAGACCCCGGGACCGGCGACATGGCCGTAAGGAAGGCGCGAGTCGATATGGGCGTAGCTCGAGGTTTCTATCAGGATTTCGGGATAGGTCGCCCGTACCCGACCGGCCAGCGGCTCTCCCCGGAGCAACCGGTCGAACCGGTCGCGAATGAAGGCGGTGTGGCCGTCGTAAATCGTCTCGAGCCGCGACACCGCCGCCTCGGCATCATCGAAGCGCTCGGTCGCGATTCTTTTCGGAGCATCGATCCAGTTAGGGTCAGGCTTCATGACAGCACCATTTCGGCGCGCGAACGTCCGGTAGCCCGCTATCCCCGATCAAGTGCGTCCCGCGAATCCGGCAGGACTCGCGGGCGCCGCATTCCTCGCTATTTAAGCGTCGTCTTGAGCGTGATCTTGACCGCTTTAAGGGCCTTGGAGACCGGGCAGCCCACCTTTGCCCCGTCTGCCGCTTTCTGAAAGGCTTCGGCGTCGATCCCTGGCACCTCGCCGACCGTATCCAACTCGATCTCGGTGATGTCGAAGCCGGCTTCGCCCCGCTCGATATGGACCTTTGCCGTGGTCGCAATGCTCGTCGGCGGCGTTCCGGCACGCGTCAGCGCTCCCGACAGAGCCATGGAAAAACAGCCGGCATGGGCGGCGGCGATCAACTCCTCCGGATTGGTACCGGTACCATCCTCAAACCGGGAGGCGAAGGAAAAGGGACCGTCATATGCCCCCTTGCCAACCACCATGTGGCCGCTGCCCTCCTGGATGGAGCCTTTCCACTCTGCTGTGGACGTCCGTACTGGCATTTGCTTCTTCTCCTCTGTGGCGACATACGTTCGGCCGGACGAATGGCGAGGCTCCTTCCCCGCCCTTTGCTGCAACGCGGAATCCGGTGGTGCGACCGCGGACAGCTGGCTCGGCGCGGTCAATGATACCGAACCCGTGCAAAATCGCATAGGCTGCTGTTCCCCCGCTCTCGCACATACCACTGACATGGACCACAGATGAAAATCGCAACCTGGAACATCAACGGCGTGCGTGCCCGGATCGAGAGCGCCACCGCCTGGCTCAGGGACGCCGCGCCCGACCTCCTGTGCCTCCAGGAGATCAAATCGGAGGACGCTGTTTTCCCCAAGGAGGCCTTCGAGGATATCGGCTACAACGTCGCCACCCACGGCCAGAAGGGTTTCAACGGCGTCGCCATCCTCTCGAAGCTGCCCTTCGACGAAATTTCGGCGCGACTGCCCGGCGACGACAGCGACGAGCAGTCCCGCTTCATCGAGGTGGTAGTTTCGGTCGACGGCGGGGCATTGCGTGTCGTCTCGCTTTATCTGCCGAATGGCAACCCGGTCGGAACCGAGCGCTTCGCCTACAAGCTCGCGTGGATGGAGCGGCTGGAGAAATTTGCCAGCAAACGGCTCCGCGATGAGGAGGCGTTTGTCCTTGCGGGCGATTACAACATCATCCCCGAACCGGAGGACGCCAACAATCCCGGGGCCTGGGTCGACGACGCGCTCTTCCAGCCGCAGAGCCGCCAAGCGTTTCGGAGGCTGCTCAATCTCGGCTTGACCGATGGCTTCCGCGCCTGTCACGCCGAGGGCGGGCACTACACATTCTGGGACTATCAGGGCGGTGCCTGGCAGAAGAACCACGGCATTCGCATCGACCATCTGTTGTTGTCCCCGCAGGCCGCCGACCGGCTCGTCGGCGCGACCATCGACAAGCGGACCCGGGCCTGGGAGAAACCGTCCGATCACGTGCCGGTCGTCGTTGAACTCACACTTTAACGTGACCGCTCCGGTCGTTTCCCGTAGCGGTCCTTTGGTTTATACTGGCGATACTTGGTCGATATTTCAGAGGATGCCGTCATGGCGAAACGGCAATTTTCCATCCCTGCAGCCATGATCATGGCTGCGTTCACCATCCTGCCTGCCGTCGCTCAGGAAGAGGCCAGTCTTTGTCGCAACGCCGGCAACGAATACAAGGTCGGCGAGTTCGCTTGCATCGCTGCCTGTCACGGGGCACGGCGATTGGCGCAATGTAAACAGGCTTCTTACGGCACTACCTGGATTTATGTTTCGGATGTCTGCCCGAGCGCCCACGTGGTGCCGCCGCCGCGCGACAACGCTTCGCAGATTCCGACGGTTGCGGCGATGACGCCGCTTCCGGGTCCGCTCAAGATAAGCGAGTTCTCGCCCGACGTCGCATTGCGTATGGCGGTTCTACGGATCGAGAAGCCCGCCGCCCGCTAGATCAATCCAGAGCCGACAATAATCTCGATAGCGCGTATTGCCGTCGCGTTTGATTGAAAAATTACGTGGAAATATTAGCGAAGGTTGCACAATAAACGGTCGTGGGCTACGATTTTTTTCGCGTTTATCTATTACATGGGAGGAGTCGATAGTGAAACCGTTCAAGCTATCTGTTGGAGCGGCGGTGCTCGCGGCCGTCGCCATGCTCTCAGGGGTCGCGCAATCGCAAGATGCGCAAACCCCAGGCTTGCAACCCCGTGACGGGCACCCCGGGAGTGGTGGCTTGGGAACTCCTTTATGGGGCAGCGGCCTCCCCGTCTACGGCGTCGGCGCCCCGATCGCCGGTGGCGGTATGCCCCTGTGGGGCGGCGGTGTCCCCATCTACGGCAGCGGAGTGCCCATCTACGGCAGCGGCGTCCCCGTCTACGGCAGCGGAGTGCCCATCTACGGCAGCGGAGTGCCCGTCTACGGCAGCGGAGTGCCCATCTACGGCAGCGGAGTCCCCGTCTACGGCAGCGGAGTGCCCATCTACGGAAGCGGAGTCCCCGTCTACGGCAGCGGAGTCCCCATCTATGGCAGCGGCATCGACTTCAAGTTCGGCATCCCCGTCTATGGCAGCGGACAAGCTGCGGGTACTGGTGCACCGCATCCGGTTATCTGCATGATGAAGCCCACCGACGGGTCCGACAACTCGGACATTGCGGTCATCGCTCAAACGCAAGACGCATGCGCTTCGATCGGCGGCACCGCAAGCGCGTCCGGGGTGCAGCCTCAAACCCCCGCAGCGGCCTCAAACTGACTGATCGAGGCTGTCCTCCGATTGACCAGTATCCGCGCGGCAAATCGGATCCCAATACGGCGGGGTGATCTCATATGAATCGAGCAATTGCGGCGGTCTGCGTCTCGCTTCTGTGCTTTGCCGCGTGGGTCCCGACCGGGTTGGCGCAGTCAGGATCCGGATCGGAGGGCGTGGCCGGCACCCCGCATCTTTTGGCAATCGGCGTTTGCCCGCCCTACAGAACCGATGTCCCCGTCGAACTCTGTCGCAATGCAGTCAAGGCCGTCACCGATAACTTTCCCGCGGCGCTCGGCATCGACAAGGCCAACGTCATCTCGATGGTCGACGCCGAAACCACAGGCCCGAAAGTTCTCGAGCAACTGGCCAACTTGTCGCAAACCCTGAAGGCCGAGGATCGACTGATCATATATCTCCTCCTCCACGGCGATGCTTTCTATCAGTGGGCCAACTACTACCAGTCAAACGTGGCTATAGCTGATGTCAACAAGGATTATTTCTCGCAGAACGAAGATGTCCTGGTGTTTTGGACCGAGTCCGAGCCAACGGTTCCGGCGTTGGCGCTGGCCCAAAAGGATTGGCTAACCGTCGCGGAACTCGTCAGCGCCTTGCACAAGATTCCGGCGCAAATCGCCCTCATTCTCGACTCGTGCTCGAGTAATCGGTACTTCAGCTCGTTCCACGAAGAAGTCAAAAGTCGACCCAAGATCGACTTCGTCGTTACCTCATCCGGCAGCGATCAGTCGTCGAACTTCGATGAAGCGAGAAGCATGCCGTTGTTCCTGGCGCAGCTGCGCGATGCGTTGAACCTTCCGACGGTAACGACGTTCGGCGAAGCCGTTGCTTATGCGCGGGCGACGACCGTCCTGCATGCCGTCGCCCAATGCGCGATGGTAACAGTTCCGACCAACGCCTACTCAACCGCTTTCCCGTCGCTTCCGCTACCGAACGAGCGAACGCACGACGGCGAGGTATCGGTCCCGCTCTGGTTCTGCGCGCAGGTGCCGAATGTCGTCGACTACACGGGTGAGATGTCGTCGCGCACGTTGTACAGACCTTGAAACCGCCCGCGTTTAGTGGACAGGCGTGTTCTTCTCCATCCAGTCCTCGGCCAGCGCCATCGCCGTGCGGCGTTCGCTCTCGCTGGCAACCGAAAGAGCCTCTTCCTGCATCTCGTAGATCCAGCGCTGGCTTGGATCGGCCCGCTCGCGCGCGACAGAGAGGAACATCAGGCCGACGACCGGCTCGCGCTTGACGCCGTCGCCTTCGAACAACAGATGACCGAGCAGCGCCTGGGCGCCGACGTTGCCCTTATCGGCGGCGAGCTTGGCCCAACGCGCCGCCTGCAGCGGATCGCGATCGCCGCCCAACCCTTCGTAATACATGCGTGCGAGACTGAGTTGCGCCTCGTCGTCGCCGAAATAGGAGGCGGCATAGTTGAAAATCTGGCGGGCCCGGCCGAGGTTCGGCTTTATGTCGGTATCGGGAATACCGCTCTTGTAGTAGTTGCCGAGCGCAACAAAGGCATCCGACACGTAGCGAGCTCCGGGCTCCGATGGATTGTCGTCGGCATGGGCGTCGGCAATCTCACTGAAATATTCGAAGGCCTTATAGTCGTCGCGGGAGATGCCGTCGCCTTCAGCGTACATCCGGCCAAGCTTCCACTGCGCAATCGGGTGCCCCTTCTCGGCCGCGAACCCGAGCGCCTCTGCTGCTGTGACCTTGTCGCCCTGACGATAGGCATCGAAGCCGTACTGAAATGCCTCGTTCGGCGATGCCTCGGGACTGGGATTGTTCGGATCAAACGCCAATGCCGGGCCGGCGACGCCGAACACCGCGCAAAACACGATTGGACGCAATACACTAGATATCTGCATAGCTCTTCACTTCTGCCGCACCGCCCGGATGCGTTACGGCGCCATCGCGCGCCGGCCCGACACCCTGGGCGTATTTCCAGATCGCCCCTGTGGCGATCACCGTCGGCCGCTCTTTCCAGGCGGCACGACGCTCGTCGAGTTCTTTGTCGCTGAGTTGGACCGAAAGCGTCCCGGCGACTGCGTCGATTTCCACGATATCGCCGTCCTTAAGGAGCCCGATCGGCCCGCCGACGGCGGCTTCCGGCCCGACGTGACCGATGCAGAAGCCACGCGTACCGCCGGAGAACCGGCCATCGGTGATCAAAGCAACTTTCTCGCCGACGCCCTGACCATATAGGGCGGCCGTC
>Ga0075327_1000022_pt1 | contig 31682 bp, 33 predicted proteins | sample MayberrySE_Catta_2_FD_120056 | JGI IMG/M metagenome (GOLD analysis project Ga0075327, IMG submission 120056) | Natural and restored wetland microbial communities from the San Francisco Bay, California, USA, that impact long-term carbon... | ecosystem: Environmental > Terrestrial > Soil >...
CGGCCTCTCGTGCGAGAGCGTCTTCGTCCGCAAGAAGGAGGTGCAGCTCGCGCCCGCGCCCGGCGGCGTCGGTGCAGACGACGTCGCGGCCCTGGTGCGCGAGCTCCGGGCGCGCGGCACCGCGCGCCGCGCCGAGCAGCTCGCCGCGTCGTTCGTGCTCGCTGCCGACGACTACGCGCTCTACGGGCGCCTCGGCGCGCTCGCGGACGAGCCGCTCGTGATCGCGACCGGCGGCCGCGTGGCGAGCGGGAAGAGCACCGTCGCCAAGGCCGTGTCGCGGCGTCTCGCCGCCCCGCGCGTCGTCGCCGACCGCGTGCGCGAGACGCTCCTCGCGGACGCGCCGGACGGCACCGGGCACGAGCTCGCGTGGGCGCCCGACTTCGGCGCAAAGGTCTACGGAGGGCTCTTCGCGCGCGCGGAGGACGTGCTCGCGAGCCGCCGTGCGGTCGTGCTCGACGCATGCTTCCCGAGCGCGGCGCGCCGGCGCGAGGCCGCCGCGCTCGCCCGGCGGCACGGTGCGCGCTTCGTGTTCGCGCACTGCGAGGCCCCGCCCGAGGACATCGCCCGGCGGCTCCGCTGGCGCGACGTGCGAGACGGCACCGAGCCCGGCGCCTGGGAGAAGATCGCGAACGAGCTCGAGGCGCAGTGGGAGCCGCCGCGGGCGAGCGAGCCCGGCCGCCTGGTGCGGGTCGACACGCACCAGAAGCGGCGCGTCTGGCTGCGCGCGCTCCGCGTCGCGAAGCGGGAGCCCGCGTGAGGCGGCGCCCGACGGCCGTCACCTTCGACTGCTGGAACACGCTGCTCGTCGAAGAGGACTGGGCGGAGGCGCACCGCCGACGCGCGGATGCGCTCCTCCACGCCGCGCGCGAGAGCGGCGCGCGGGTCGAGCCCGAGGCCGCGGCGGCCGCCTTCGACCGCGCCTGGCAGCGCCACGTCGACCTCTGGGTCGAGGGCATCGCGAGCGGCGCGCGGCAGGTGGCCGGCTGGGCGATGCACGAGCTCGGCGCGCTCGACCACGGCCCGACCTTCGAGCTGCTCGTGGCGCACCTCGAGCACGCCTCGCACTCGAGCCGCGTCGTGCCGGTCGAAGGCGCCGTCGAGACGGTCGAGCGGCTCGTCGCGGCCGGAGTCCAATGTGCGCTGATCTGCGACACGGGGCTGACCCCCGGCCGTGTCGTGCGCGAGCATCTCGCCCGGCTCGGCATGATCCCGGGCCTCGCGGCGCAGCTCTTCTCCGACGAGGTCGGCGTGCCCAAGCCGAACCCGCGCATCTTCCACGCCGCGCTCGGGGCGCTCGCCGTCGCGCCCGCGGGCTCCTTCCACGTCGGCGACCTCCGCCGCACGGACGTCGCCGGCGCCCGCGGCGTCGGCATGGCGAGCGTTCGGCTCTGCGCAGCGCACGACGACCCGAGCCCGCTCCCCGAGGCCGACCACGTCGCGGCCTCTCACGAGGAGCTGCGCGAGATCCTCGGCGTCGGCTGAGCGAGCGCCCCGGGCGGCGGCGTTACCTGCGCTCCGCCGCGCGCGCACACTCGACGCAGACCGACGTGCCTGGGAGCGCGCGCAGCCGTGCGAGCGGGATCTTCCTGCCGCAGTCGTCGCAGACGTCGAGCTGGCCGCGCACCGCACGTTCGAGCGCGTGGTCGAGCGCACGGAGCCGCCGGATGCCGAGCTCGTCGAGCGCCTCGGTCACGCGCAGCTCGGTGAGGTCGCTGCCCGCGTCCGCCTCGTCGAGCGGCTCGCGGCTCGCGTGCGTGGCGAGGTCGCGCTCGCGCGCGTGGTACTCGTCGAGCCGCCGCGCCAGCGCCTCGCGCTCGCGCGACAGGTCGGAGACGAGTCGCTCGAGCTCGAGCGGCGGCCCGGCGCGCTGCTCGCGCATCTGATCGGTCCAGAGCGTCGCGGCGAGCGCCCGCAGCAGGTCCGTCTCGCTGAGGATCCCCTGGAGCCGGCCCTTCGCGTCCACGATCGGCAGGCAGCCGATGCGGCGCTCGGACATCTTCTCGGCCGCGGTGCGGAGCGGATCGCCCTCGCGAAGCGTCTCCGGCGCGTGGCTCATCACGTCGCCCACGCACCACTCGCGTGCGCTCTCGGCCTGCACGCCGGCCGCGCGCGTCCGCAGGCTCACGTCGAAGGGGAGCGCCGCGCGGAGGTCGTCGATCGAGACGACGCCGATCACGCGGCGCGCGCCGTCCACGACGGGCAGGTGCCGGATGCCGTGGCGCTGCATGCGCTCGAGCGCCTCGAGCGCCGACGCGTCGGCCGCGACGCTCACCGGGTCGCCGCTCATCCATTGCTTCACGGTCTGGGCCATGCGCTTCTCCCGATCTCTCGCCCCCCCTCCTTGCAGGGTCTACGCCAAGCTGAGCGGAGCGGGGGTGCGCGCGCAAGCGAGAGCGCCAGGGCAGCCGGCCGCAGCCGGGGCGGAGCGCCACGCCGTCGCGGGCAGTACCCTGCACGCTGTCGCTCTTGGAGGACGCCATGCGCGGACGCATCGTGCTCGGCTGCGTCGTCGCACTCGCAGCGGGCGCACCCGTCTCGGCGCAGGGTCCGGGCCGCGATCCTGGACCGTGCCGGGCGGACGTCGAGAAGCACTGCGCCGGCGTCGAGCACGGCGGAGGCGCGATGGGGCGCTGCCTCCGCGAGCACGAGAAGGACCTCTCGCCCGCGTGTCGCGATCACCTCGCCGCGCGCCACGAGCAGATGAGGGCGCGCGCGGAGGCCGTGTTCGCGGCATGCAAGAGCGACGTCTCGGAGCACTGCCCGGACCAGAAGCCGGGCGAGGGCGGCCTCATCCGCTGCCTGCGCGACCACCAGGCGGACCTCACGCCCGAATGCAGGGACGCGCTGCCCGAACGCAAAGGGCGCGGGCGGCGCTGAACGGCCGGCGCGCGCGCCTGCCTCCCGGTGCACAGCGCCCCGGCCGGCGGCAGACCGCCCCGCGCGAAGGTCGCGGCGGCGGCTTCCATCCGCCGCGCGGCCGGCACGGCGCTTGCGTCGGTCCGCTCCATTCCATCCGGAGGACCGCCTTGGAGGGGACCGTCCATCCGTTCTGCGCGTGCAGCGTTGCGCGCAGCGCACCGTAGCCGTGCCGTCCGAGGGTGCCGTCTCGCGCGGGCCGCACCGGCTCCTCTTCGACCTGTGGTCGCTCGTCTACGACGCGCGCGGCGTGCAGCGCCTCACCTACCGGCCCGTGCAGGACGCGGTCGTGCGCTCGCTCCGCGCGGATCCTCCGGCCCGCATCCTCGACGTCGGCTGCGGCACGGGCCTCCTCGCGCGGCGGCTCGCACGCGAGCTGCCGGCGAGCCGCGTGACGGGCTGCGACTTCTCGCGCGGGATGCTCCGGCAGGCGAATGCGCTCGCCGGCCCGCGCGCCTTCGTGCAGGGCGACGCGCAGAGCCTGCCCTTCACCGACGCGAGCTTCGACGCGATCGTCTCGACGGAGGCGTTCCACTGGTTCCCCGACCCCGCAGCGGCGCTGGCGGAGTTCCATCGCGTGCTCGCGAGCCGCGGCCGTCTCCTGATCGCGTTCGTGAATCCGCCCTTCGAGGCGCTCGGCCGAGCGAGCGGGGCGCTCTCACGCTGGCTCGGCGAGCCGCTGCGCTGGCCCACGCCCGGCGCGCTCCGCGGCGAGGTCGAGGCCGCGGGCTTCGCCGTCGGCTCCCAGCGCCGGATCTTCCGGCTGCCCGCGCCCCTCCTGTTCCCGCCCGTACTCACCGAGGCGGTGCGCCGCGAACGATCCCCCCGAGAGGCCCGATGACGTACTCGCACTACGAGCCGCTCTCCGCGGTCGACGCGGCCTTCCTCGCGATCGAAGAGCCGAGCTGCCCGATGCACGTGGGCGCGGTCGCGGTCTTCGATGCGGGGCCGCTCGCGCTGCCCGACGGCGGCTTCGACATCGAGCGCTTCCGGCGCTTCGTCGACGCGGTGCTCCAGCCTCGCTACCGCATGCGTCTCGCTCGCATGCCGGTGACGCGGCGCCCGATCTGGGTGGACGATGCGCACTTCAACCTGCACTACCACGTCCGCCACGTGAGCCTGCCGCAGCCGGGCGACGAGCGTCAGCTGAAGCGGCTGGCGGGACACGCGTTCTCGCTGCCCCTCGACCGCAACAAGCCGCTCTGGGAGCTCTGGGTGGTGGAGGGTCTGCCCGAGCGACGCTTTGCGATCTTCTCGAAGGCGCACCACTGCATGGTCGACGGGATCGCTTCCGCCGATCTGCTGACGGCGACGATGCAGCTCTCGCCGGACGCGAGCGTCCCCGAGCCGTGGCCGTCGCCGCCGCGGCGTGCCCCCGGAGTGCTCGACCTCGCGCGCGGGGAGGCACGCCGGAGTGCGGAGCGCGGGCTCGCGAGCCTGCGCGCGGTGCGCGACACGGCCGCGCGCCCCCGGCGCGCCCTGGCCTCCCTGCGCGATGCCGCCGGGAGCCTGCGCGAGGCGATCGCCGCGAGCGCGCACAAGACCTCGCCCACCGTGCTCGCCCTGATCGAGCAGATCAGCGAGTGGGGGCTCGACCGCGTCTTCGTGGAGCTCACGCGGCGCACGGCGCTCACACGGCCCTTCAACGTCGTCGTCACGAACGTGCCCGGGCCGCAGCGGCCCGTCTACCTGCTCGGCGCGCCGCTCCGCGCCGCCTTCCCGCTCGTCCCGCTCTACAAGAACCAGGCGCTCGGGATGGCCCTCTTCAGCTACCACGGCGGGCTCTTCTGGGGCCTCAATGCGGACTGGGATCTGCTGCCGGATCTCCACCGCCTGGTCGACGCACTGGCCTCCGACTTCGAGGAGCTCCGGAAGGCGGCCGGGCTCTGACGAGCGGCCCGCGAGCGGGCGGGACGGTACGGCCGCCACGCGCCTTCGGGCTGGGCGAGGCGGTCCGCGATCACCGCGAGCACGCGCGGGTGGAAGCCCATCCCGGTGTGGCTGCAAGCGATCTCGACGTTCTCGCGCTCGGGCCTCGGCTGCTCGAGGCAGCTTCTCCAGCGGACCTCACGCCCCGAGCACGGCGGGCAGATGCAGCGCGTGGATGCGCGTGCGGAGCGGGTGGTCGTCGGAGAGGCCGAGGTCCTCGCGCTGGCTCTCGAGCGCGGCCTGCCACCCCGCGGCGTCGGCCGGACACGTGCGGTTCGGCGTGCGGTCGCCCGAGAAGTAGACCCAGAGCAGGCGCGCCGCGATGCCGTGGCTGCCCAGGAAGTGGAGCGCCGCGATCCGGTTCGCGTTCTGGTAGTGGCCGCGCAGCCAGTCGTGCGAGGCGTCGACGCCGAGCGCGCGCTTCACCGCGCCGAGCGCCGCCTCGATCTGCGCGCGCCCGCCGGCCGGCTTCGCCTGGCAGTCGCTCGCGAGCTCCTCGAGGTTGGCCTTCGCCTCGACGAGGAGCCAGCCGCTCTCGCCGCCGACCCGGTAGCGCCCGACGGCGTCCCAGCTGTGGATGCCGCGGCCCTGCGGCCACCACGCGGCCCAGGCCGCCTGCACCGCGGCGTCCTCGACGAAGTCGAGCCCGCGCCGCTCGCGGTCCGGCCACACCTGGCCCGGGTCGAAGTGGAAGTCGAGCCACTCGAGCACCTCTCCGCCGAGCGCCGCGCCGACGCGCGCGTCGAAGGCGCGCCGATGGCGCCCGAGGTAGCGCAGCAGATGGCACTCGCTGCCGTAGCCGGCGCCGATCACTGCCATTCACGCGACTCCGGCGAGCAGCTTGCGCCGGCGCACGCGGCACGGCCGGTAGACGCTCAGCACCGTGTCGTCGGCCACCGCCACGAAGGTGCCGCGCAGCCGATTCAGCCGCGTGATCGTGCGCTTCAGCTCTCCCTCCGCGCGCGCGACGTCGCGCGCGCGCAGCAGGTAGCCGTCGCGGACGGGCGTGCCGTGCGCCACCACGAGCGCGACGTCCGACGCCCGCAGGCCCCGCTGGCGGATCCGGCCGTCGGCGTGGGTCGAGAGGTGGAGGGAGGAGGGGGGCGGGGTGAGCATGGGGGCTCCTTTTTGGCGCCCCATCTTCGGACCGCCGCCTCGGAATCCGCGGTGATGAAATCGGGCCAGCGCACTTGGGGCTCCGCGGGACACATGGCGAGTGGCGAGAGGCTTAGTCGTCGCGCAGAGCGGGCGCACGAGTTCCGTCGAGCACCCCGACCCGCGCCGCCGCCACCAGCGCGTCGAAGTGGCGCTCCAGCGCCGCGTTCGTTCCCCGGCAGCCGTCGACGACACGGCCCGCCCACTCGACGTACCCGGCGCGCCGCTCCGCGTTCCACTTCTTCGGCGGGACGTGCAGCAGGTCGTGCACGTTGCAGATCTTGTCGCCGAGCTTCACGAGCCTTGCCTCGCGCGACAGGTGCGGGGCGTGCTCCACCTGCAACCGCTTGCACTCGTCCTTGGGCAGCGCCTTGTCGTCCGTCACCTCGGCGACGATGCGCGCCACCGTCTCGCCGAAGCGCTCGGCGAGCTCCTCTCGCGTGGTCTTGGTGTCCTCGAGCGTGTCGTGGAGCACGGCCGCCTGGAGCACGGCGATCTCCGACACGCCCCCGACGCGCGCGAGCACCTCGGCCACCGCGATCGGGTGATTGATGTAGGGCGAGGCCTCGGCGCCCTTGCGCCGCTGGTCCCGGTGCTTGTCGGCGGCGAAGGAGAGCGCATCGAGCAGCTCCACGTGAGCGGAGACCCGCGGTCCGTCCTTCGAGATCATCCCCGCCTCCCTACGGCAAGCGCGGTCGGAGCAGCCGCGCCTCGATCCGAAGCTGGAGCTCCGTCCAGTGGACTTTGTAGTCCATCAAAGGGCCCATGTCGTAGCGCGCCACCCGTTCCTCGCACAGCCAGCGGATCTGCTCGAGCTGCAGCAGATTCCCGATCGAGAAGTCCCGCCAATCGTTCGCGTAGCTGAACTGCTGGCCCCGGTAGCTCGCGCCGGCGAGGCCGCCGAACACGAAGCCGACGTCCTCGCCGTCGCAGCACGCGAACATCACGCGGCCGGAGGCGGAGCACGAGAGCCGCCGGAGCATCCGCTGGTAGAACTGGCGAGACCCTGGCTGCGCCATGCCGCAGCGGCCGATCCCCTTCCAGCTCGCCCGCTCGACCGCGAGCATGCGCGCATAGAGCGCGTCCGCCTCGGCGACGGTTCGCGGCACGTGGCGCTCGAACGCCACGCGGCGCCCGGCTGCGCGGCGCTCGGCCTGGCGGAGCCGTTTGCGGAGCCGCACCGAGCGCCGGGACAGGAAGCCATCGATGCCGCCCTCGAGCGAGGCGCTGCAGAGCGTCGCGAGGTCGACGCGAACGGCCTCGTAGCGCAGCCCGAAGCGGGCCGTCACCTCGCGGAGCAGGGCGCCCCGGGGCCGCAGCCCGCTCAGCAGGACGCTCGGCCGATCCTGCGCGAAGTCCTCGCGCAGGAGCCCGTCGAGGAGCGACACGGCGTCCGGCCCGAGCAGCGGGCAGCCGAAGCGCCAGTGGGACTCGAGCGGCTCCAGTAGGGGGCCGATTCGTTCGTGACGGGACTTCGCGAATGCGACGACGCTGCCACCGCTCTCGCGCACGTGGAGCGGCCGCTTCGGGCCGAACGTCTCGTGATACGAGAGCTGCCACTCCGTGCGGCAGCAGAACGGGTCGGCCTGCTCGCCGTCGGCGGCGGCGCGGTTCCACGCCGAGTCCGGGCGGTCGAGCTCCGCGAAGCCGAGGACTCGACGCTCGGGGCGCTCGATCTCGCTGCGTGCGGGGCTCGTCATGGCAGGTGTCTCGGATCGAGGGCGAACGGGCTGGAGCGCCGGCTCGAAGTGCCCGTCGATCGTCTCCTCTCGTTCCCGAGGATCGGGGACGCGTGTGTCGGATCCGGTCGTTCGCCTCGTCTTCGCGTGCGTCAGGGCTCCCACGCCCTGCTTCGAGGTCCGCGGACCGGCCTTGCATGCGGCTGATCCACTTCGACGTGCTGGCGGCAGCAAGATGGTCGCTCTTCCTGGCGTTGCACCGCGAATGCGCAGCAACCAGGTTGCCGAGGCCGTCGTCGGAGTGTCTGCTCCACGGCACGAAGTGGTCCACCCTGCGCTGGCGAGCCCTCGGCTCTTCGAGCCCGAGTGCCGCACCCCGCAACAGATGCGGCTCGCGAACGCGCTGTGCCGGTACCGGGAGCTGGCGCGGGAGGCGTAGACGCGCCGCCCGCGGCCCGGCATGCTTGGGCGCGCGGAAGTCGCGGGGGAGTCATGAGCCGAAGGGCGATTGCTTGGGGTGCGATGCTGCTCGCAGGCGCGACCGGGTTCCGTCGCACGGGACGCGCGAGATGCCGGCGTGGGGGCCGGCGTTCCGCGAGGAGACCTGGATCGACGAGGAGACCGAGACGCGCGTGCACGAGCGCGTGATGCTGATCGTCGCGTACCTGGAGTCGATCCAGCTCTCCGAGGCCGGCGCCGTCTCTCGCTGAAGCCGCCGCCGCTAGGGGCCGGGTGCGACGCTCGCCACGGGCGCCTGGCGCTTCGCGCTCTCCGGCACCTCGGCGTCGCGGCTCTGCCGGAGGCGGAAGGCGAGCTGGTGCTCCAGCATGCTCGGCGTCCAGAGGTACATGCCGTCTTCGGAGCGCGCGCCCTTGGGCTTCTTGCACATGCGGTCGCGGCGTCCCCAGAGCAGCACGTAGGGCTTCTTCTGGTCCTGGGCGATCTGGAGCTCGGCGCTCACGCGCGAGGACTCGTCCGTGTGCTCGCCGCAGATCACGACGACTTCGTCGGCCTCTGCGATGCGGCCGCGCACGCGCTCGGCCCACGCGGGGGTCATCTCGCCGGCCTCGGAGCGGCTCGCGATCGCGAAGGGCGCGGGCCTGCGCGCCTGCTTCACGAGCCGGTCGTGGAGGTCCCCGTCGTGCTCGAGGTCGTAGCTCATGTAGACGTTGACGTCGGTCATTGGGGATCCGAGAAGGTCGGGAGCGCGCCGTAGCCCTCGAGGTCCGCACGCTCGGCGACCTGCCCGCCGGCCGGCCGGTCGGCGGCGCCCTTCGAGCGACGTCGCGCCGCGCGCTTCAGCTCGGCCTGCTCGGCCTTCTTGCGCTCGCGCAGCCGCTTCTGCACCGACATTCGATTCGACGCCATGGGGCTCTCCTCTTGGGTTCGGGGGCAAAGAGCGCGGGGCGGAAGCGGGCTCGCGCCCCCTCCCGCCCCGCGGTCGCGCTAGGAGCGCTGGCCGAAGCCACCGCTCCTGCCCGAGCGTTCCTTGTCCTGGGCCTCGTTCACCTTCAGCGCGCGGCCGCCGAGCTGGGTGCCGTCGAGCGCCTGGATGGCGTCGCTGGCGGCGCTGGGCTCCGACATCTCCACGAACGCGAAGCCGCGCGGGCGGCCGGTCTCGCGATCCATGATGACGTTCACCGAGTCCACGCTGCCGTGGCGCCCGAACAGCGCGCGCAGCTCCTCTTCGGTCGAGGTGAAGGGAAGGTTGCCGACATACAGTTTCTTGCTCATCTGAAAAAATGATCCTTCGTCGCAGACCCAGCGGTCTGGGGCGCGACCTGCTCCGTTCTCCGGTCCGGCACGTCCGGACGCGAAACCGGTTGCAATGGTTGACCCGGGGCGCGAGCTCGGGGCTCGTCGTCAGTCGGGTCGAGAGATGGATTCGGCGGGAAACAGATACAGGCGGGTAAGGCGTGGGCCTGCTAGCCGATCGAACGTCTCTCGGCGGCGACCTTAGCAGACACGGAGAGAAAGGGCCCGTGCCGGGAGGTCAGCCGGGGGTCCGGCGCAGGCCGAGCGCCCCGAGATCCGCGTGGCCGAGCGCGGTCAGGAACAGGGCGCTCTTGCCCGCGGCGTGCGGCGAGAAGAACTCGCTGACCTCGTCGTCGAAGAAGGTGAGCCCCGTCGCGCCGAAGCCGAGCGCGTAGGCCGCGAGGTAGAGGCGGCCCCCCGTGATGCCGCCCTCGAGCTGTGCGGCGCGATAGCCGCGGTTGCCGAAGCGCACGAGGACGCGCGGCAGGTCGGCCAGGCTGTAGACGTTCACGGCCGCGTCCGCGGCGAGCGCCTGGCCGAGCGCGAGGCGGCCGGCGGCGCGCCGGAAGTCGCCCTCGCGCAGCGGCTCGAGCGCGCGCTCGGCGCGGTGGTAGGCGTACGCGCCGGGCGCGAGGCCCTCGACGGCGTGCACGACGAGGTAGAGGCCGACGAGGCTCGCGGGCGGCGGGCCGAGGAAGTCGGCCGCGAGGCCGCGCGTGGCGCGCTCGAGCGCCGTCGAGAGCTCCTCGAAGCGGAGGGAGCGCGTGCGGTCGAAGGCGCGGGTCGAGCCGCGGCGCCGGATCACGGCGTCGAGCGACTCGCGCGGGAGCTCGGCCTCGGCGAGCGGGCGAAGCGCCACGCGCGGGCCGCGGTTCACTTCCTCACCCCTTTCACCGACGTCCCCGTCCACCTCCCGGGCCGCGCGCCACGCCGCGGCTTCGACGCCGCTCGCGAGTGCGGATGCCGCCTGCGCCTCGCGGATCGCGGGGGACGCGACCTCGGCGGGCGAGAGCGGCTCGAGCGCGAGGCGGAGGGGGGACAGCGGCGGCGCGGCCGGGGGCCGCTCTTCCGCACGCCCGAGCGGCACCAGCGCGATCGCGCCCTCGCGCTCCGGATCGAGCCCGAGCAGCTCCTCCACCGGCCGGTCGGCGAAGCCCAGCACGACCCAGGGCTCGAGGCCTTCGGTTCCCGCCGCCGCGAGGAGGTTCGCGTGCAGCGTGCCGCCGTCCCAGAACACGTGGCGCCACGCCCGCGCCTGGTACTTCCACGCGTTCCGCCACCACGTGGACGCGCTCGCGACGACGACGGGCGCCCGAGCGAGCTCGGCGCTCCCGGCCGAGGCCTCCACCAGGTGCGCGCGGTGGTCGCCCGCGCGGAGCCGCCGCAGCGCGAAGTCGTGCGGGCCGAAGTGGTAGACGCCGGCCGCGAGGTCCGGGAGCTCGCCCGTGACGAGATAGAGGTCCACGTGGTGGAGCGCGCCCGTGTTCGGGTACGCGCGCAGCCAGAGCTCGCCGCCGCCGGGATGGCGTTTTCGCTTCGTAACGCCCGCCGCGAGGTGGAGGACACGCGCGAGCGCGGCGAGGTCGGGCGGCCCGCTCCGCGGCGGAGCGGGCGCCGCGAGCGCGTCGAGCGCGGGGACGTCGCCCGGAGCGAAGCGCGGCAGCGGGAGCGGCGCGAGCTCGCGGTAGAGCTTCCAGGGTCGCGGCTGGTTCGCCCAGTCGAGAACGTGCGTGCTCGCGCGGACGCTCCGCTCGCTGTGCTTGGTGCGCTCGTGGTACGCGAGCGCGGCGTGCGTGTCGCGGTTCGGGGAGGAGGCGGGCGGATGCTCGCGCACACCCGGGAGTGTAGGGACCGCGCGCGCGAGAGGGCCTCGGCGCGGCGACTACGCCCGCCGCTGTCGCTTCATGCCGTCCGGGACGGCCGCCTCGCGGCTCCGCCGCATGGCGGTGGCGAGCTGGTGATCGAGCATGGCGGGCGTCCAGAGGTACATGCCGTCGTCCGCACGCGCGCTCCTGGGCTTCTTGCACATGCTTCCGCGCCGGCCCCAGAGCAGCACGTACGGCTTCTTCTCTTCGCGCGCGATCGCGAGCTCGGCGCTCACGCGCGTGGATTCGTCGGTGTGCTCGCCGCAGATCACGACGACTTCGTCGGCGTCGCTGATGCGGCCGCGCATGCGCGCCGTCCATGCCTCGGTCATCGCGCCGGACTCGGAGCGGCTCGCGACGGCGAAGCGCGTGTGGCGCCTCGCCTGCGCGAGGAGCTGGTCGTAGAGGTCGCGATCGTGCTCGAGGTCGAAGCAGAGGTGGATGCGGACGTCCGTCACGGACGTCTCACGACTCGGTGGGCGGATCGGAGAAGGTCGGGATCACGCCGTAGGCCTCGAGGTCCGCACGCACGGCCACCTGCGCGCCGGCCGGGCGCTCCTCGGGCGCTCGCCGCTGCGTGATGCGCTTCAGCTCGGCCTTCTCGGCCTTCTTGCGCTCGCGCAGCCGCTTCTGCACGGACATTCGTTTGGAACGCGCCATGGGTCTGCCCCCCGTGTCTGGAGTGGGATCCGAAGTCGCCCGGGACGAGAGGGGCTCGCGCCCGCTCTCGTCCCGGCCGAAACGCCCGCCCTAGTAGCGCGAGCCGCGGCCGAAGCCGCCGCGACCGCCGCCGCCGCCGCCGCCGCCACCGGAGCGCTGCTTGTCCTGGGCCTCGTTCACCTTGAGCGCACGGCCGCCCAGCTGGGTGCCGTCGAGCGCCTTGATGGCGTCGCTCGCGGCACTCGGCTCCGACATCTCCACGAACGCGAAGCCGCGCGGGCGGCCGGTCTCGCGATCCGTGATCACGTTGACCGAGTCCACGCTGCCGTGGCGCCCGAACAGCTCCCGCAGCTCCTCCTCGGTGGAGGTGAAGGGGAGATTGCCGACATACAGTTTCTTGCTCATCCGGAATGATCCTTCGTCGCAGACCCGATCGCGGGCGCGACCCGCAACGCCCCCGCTCCGGCACGTCCGGACGCGAAGAGCTCGTTGCCATGGTGGACCCGTGAGGCGGGCTCGGGGCTCGCGCTCGGCGGGTCGAGGGGACGCGACGGGAAAACAGATCAGGGCGGTGAGGCGAAGGCCTGCTCGCCGGTCGAATGCCTCTCGGAGCGGGACCTTAACAGACGGGCAGCAATCAGCCCGCGGCGGCGCGGGATTCCCCGCGGGGCGGCCTCCCGAGGGGCGGCGGCGGCGATACCCTGCGTCGACCGTGCGCCCCCTCCTCCTGCTGCTCCTCGCGGCCTGCCCGATCGCGTGCGGGGAGGCACCGGCCGCCGGGCCCGAGGGCCCCCCGCCGCCCGTGGTGCAGGTCGTGACCGCGGCGGCCAGCGTGCTGCCGCAGACGCTCTCCGCGGTCGGGAGCCTCGAGAGCGCGCGCATGGCGCCAGTCGCCGCGGAGGTCGCGGGGACGCTGGTCGCGCTGGACGTGCCGGAAGGCAAGCGCATCGAGGCCGGACACGTGCTCGCGAAGCTCGACGATGCCGCCGCGCGCGCCGCGCTCAGCGTCGCCGCGGCGCGCCTCGAGAACGCGCGGGACCGCCTCGCGCGCCAGCAGCCGCTCCATGCGCAGGGCGTCGCCTCCGACCAGGCGCTCGAGGACGCGCGCGCCGAGGTGCGCGCCGGCGAGGGCGCGTACCAGGAGGCGAGAACGCTCCTCGAGAAGCACACGATCCGCACGCCGTATGCGGGCGCCGTGGGGCTGAAGCAGGTCAACGTCGGCCAGTACGTGACGGCCGGGCAGCCGATCGTCGAGATCACCATCACGCAGGGGCTCGAGCTGCGCTTCTCGCTCCCCCAGCAGGATCTGCCGCGTCTCGCGGCCGGGCAGATCGTGCACGGCGTCGTGGGCCGCTGCGAGGCGCGCTTCGAGGGGCGGGTGACGGCGGTGGATCCGCGCGTCGATCCCACCACGCGCATGGTCGGCCTGCGAGCCGCCCTGACGGGCGGCAGCGAGAATCTCCACCCCGGCATGGCGGTCCGCGTGCGCCTGCTGGTCGACGAGCTGCCGGGCGCGATCCTCCTTCCCCAGGAGGCGATCGTGCGCCAGGGCACGAAGACCATCGTGTTCACCGTCGACGCGCAGAACCAGGTGCAGCCGCGCGAGGTCCAGCTCGGAGAGTTCTTCGTGGACGGCGTCCACGTCGTGAGCGGCGTCGAGGCCGGCGAGCGCATCGTCGTGGCCGGCCAGCAGAAGCTCCAGCCCGGCACGCCCGTCAACGCGGAGCCCTTCACGCCGACCACGAATCCGAACGTGATGCTCGGGCGCTACGGCCCGGCGGACTGCCCGACGTGACGCTCTCGGAGCTCTCGATCCGGAGGCCGGTGCTCGCCACGGTCATGAACCTCCTCGTGATCGTGGCGGGGATCTCGTCGTGGCTGACGCTCCCCGTGCGCGAGCTCCCGGACGTCGACAACCCGCTCGTCTCGATCCAGACGGTCTATCTCGGTGCCAGCCCCGAGACGGTCGAGGCGACCGTCACCGAGCCGCTCGAGCAGGTGCTGAACGGCATCGAGGCGATCCGCAGCATCGAATCCACGAGCGCGTTCGGCGTGTCCTCGATCAACCTCGAGTTCGAGGCCGGGCGCGACGTGGACGTGGCGGCGACAGACGTCCAGAACGCGGTGCAGCGCGCGCTCGGCCAGCTGCCCGCTGCCGCGGAGCGCCCCATCGTGCGGAAGTCCGGCGCGAACGCGGGGCCGATCATCTTCCTGAACGTCTTCGGCGAGGACTACTCGCCGGTGGACCTCACGGACATCGCGGACCGCCTGGTGAAGACGCCGCTCCAGCTGCTGCCGGGCGTCGCACAGGCCGTGATCGCGGGCGAGCGCCGCTACGCGATGCGCATCTGGCTCGACCCCGCGCGCATGGCGGCGCGGCACGTGGACGCGCTCGACCTCCGCCGCGCGCTCGAGCAGAGCAACCTCCAGCTGCCGGCCGGCCAGCTCGAGGCCGAGGCGCGGAAGTTCGTGATCAACGCCGACGCGCAGCTCGTCGAGCCCGACGAGTTCGCGGGCATCGTGATCCGCGAGGACGGCCGGAACGGCCGGGTCCCGGTGCGGATCCGGGACGTGGGCTGGGTCGAGCTCGGCTCCGCCGACTACCAGTCGGTCACGCGCTACAACGCGAAGCCCGTCGTCGGCGTCGGCGTGATCCGCCAGTCGCGCTCGAACGAGCTCGAGGTGTCGCAGCGCGTCCGCGACACGATGGCGTCGATCCTCCCGACGCTCCCGCCCGGCGTCCAGCTCACGCTGGGCGTCGATTTCACCGTCTTCGTGCAGGAGTCGATCGACGAGGTCTACTTCACGCTCTGGATCGCCTTCCTCGCGGTCGTGCTCGTGAATCTCTTCTTCCTGCAGTCGAAGACGACGACGGCGATCGCGAGCGTGTCGATCCCGGTGGCCGTGATCGGCACGTTCGCCGCGCTCGCCGCGCTCGGCTTCACGCTGAACGTCCTGACCCTGCTCGCGCTGGTGCTCTCGATCGGGCTCGTGGTGGACGACGCCATCGTGGTGATGGAGAACGTCTATCGGCGCCAGGAGCTCGGCGAGGCGCGGCTCGTGGCCGCGCGCAACGGCTCGCGCGAGGTGACGTTCCCGGTGATGGCGACCACCGCGGCGCTGGTCGCCGTGTTGATCCCGCTCTCGCTGATGAGCGGCGACACCGGACGCCTGTTCCGCGAGTTCGCGATGTCGCTGGCCGTGGCGATCGTGATCTCGATGCTCGTGGCGCTCACGCTCGTGCCGATGCTGTGCGCGCGCTTTCTCCGCGTGAGAGAGCGGACGGGCATGCTGGCGCGCACGATCAACCGCGGCATCGACGGGCTCCGCGGCGCCTACGACCGGACGCTCGGCGCGGCGCTCGCCCGGGCGCGGCTGGTGGGCGTCCTCTTCGCCCTGGTGCTGCTCGCCTCGGTCGCGTTCTATCGTGCGCTCCCGACCACGTTCCTCCCGATCGAGGACCGCGGGCGCTTCGTCACCATGATCCGGACGCCCGAGGGCGCGACGAGCGCCTACACGATGCGCGCGCTCGAGCAGGTGGAGCGGCTCTACCTGGAGGAGCCGGAGATCGCGGGCTTCTTCTCCGCGATCGGCATGAACTTCGGCGCGCCCGGCAGCTCGTCCCTCGGCATGGTGTTCACGCGCCTCCGGCACTGGGACGAGCGCGACGTGAAGCAGCAGGAGGTCGTGGCGCGGCTCTTCCCGAAGCTCCAGCGCATCCCGGAGGGCCTCGTCTTCGCGATCAACCCGCCCGGGCTCTCGCGGCGCAGCCAGGCCGACGTCGAGGTGGTGCTCAAGAGCCCGGGCGCGAGCCTCGACGAGCTGGCGCGCATCTCGAACACGATCGTGGCACGCATGCGCGAGCTGCCCGGCCTCGTGAACGCGGACAGCGATCTCCGGGTCTCGAACCCGCAGCTCGACGTGTTCTTCGACCGCGAGCGTGCGGCCGACGTCGGCGTGCCGGTCTCGGCGGTGGCGGAGAGCCTCCGCCTGCTGATCGCGCAGGGACCGGCCGACGAGTTCGTGCTCCGGAACGAGCAGTACGACGTCGTGATGGCGCTCGAGGCGCCCTCCCGGAGCGTCCCCGAGCAGCTCGGCGAGGTGCACGTGCGCACCGAGCGCGGCGCGATGGTGCCGCTCTCGGCGCTGATCCGCCTGGAGACGCGGACCGCCCCGTCCACGCTCAACCACTACAACCTCGAGCGGGCGGCGACGGTCACCGGCAACCTGGCGCCGGGCGCGACGCTCGGCGAGCAGCTCGAGCGGGTCGAGGCGATCGTCGCCGAGGAGCTCCCGGCCGGCTTCTCGACGGCGCTCCGCGGCACCTCGCGCGAGTTCCGCGAGTCCTCGGGGCAGATCTACCTGACCTTCGGCCTCGCGCTCCTCGTGATCTACCTCGTGCTCGCGGCGCAGTTCGAGAGCTTCCTGCACCCGTTCACGGTGATGCTCGCCGTGCCGCTCGCCGCGCTCGGAGCCCTCGCCGCGCTCTGGCTGACGGGCCAGACGCTGAACCTCTACAGCCAGATCGGCATGATCCTCCTGATCGGCCTCGTCACGAAGAACGCGATCCTGCTGGTCGATTTCGCGAACCAGGAGCGCGCGCGCGGCACGGAGCTCCTGGAGGCGCTCCGCCGCGCCGGGCACATCCGCTTCCGCCCGATCGTGATGACGAGCGCGACCTCGATCCTGGGCGCGCTGCCGCTCGCGCTCGCCAGCGGCGCCGGGGCGGAGAGCCGCCAGGCGATCGGCATCGCGGTGGTGGGCGGGCTCCTCTTCTCCACCGTCTTCACGCTCGTGATGATCCCGGTGCTGCACCTCGGCGTGATCCGGCTGGCGGAGCGCATCGGCTGGAACACCATCCCGCCCGCGGTGGAGCTCGAGCTCGAGGAGGCGAAATGACGCTACGGGGCAAGAACGCGCTGGTGACCGGAGCCGCCCGCGGGATCGGGCGCGGCATCGCGCTCGCGCTGGCCGACGCCGGCGCGAGCGTCGCGCTCGCCGACGTCGGCGGCGGAACGTCGGGGCTCACCTACGAGCTCGCGGGCGCCGCCGAGCTCGAGGCCGCAGCGAAGGAGGTCGAGGCGCGCGGGGTGCGCGCGCTCGCGCTCGCCTGCGACGTGCGGAGCGCCGAGCAGGCCGCGGCCGCCGTCGCGCGCACGGCCGCCGAGCTCGGCCCGCTCGACCTCCTCGTGAACAACGCCGGCGTCGTCCACTTCGACGGCCTCGCGAGCTTCTCCGAGGAGCGCTGGGACGTGCTCTTCGACGTGAACGTGAAGGGCACCTTCCTGATGTGCCGCGCGGCCCTCCCGCAGCTCGCCCTCGCGAAGGGCGCGATCGTGAACGTCGCGTCGGTCGCCGGCAAGCGCGGCTACGCGGGCGGCAGCGGCTACTGCGCGAGCAAGTTCGCGGTGGTCGGGCTCACGCAGGCGCTCGCGATGGAGCTCGCGCCGCAGGGCGTGCGCGTGAACGCGGTCTGCCCGGGCATCCTCGGCACGCACATGTGGACGCACCACCTGGCCTCGCCCGAGCGCGGCGGCGATGCCGCCTACCGGGCGGCGATCTCGCGCATGGTGCCGCTCGGCCGCGAGCAGACGCCGGACGACGTGGCGCAGGCGGTGCTCTACCTCGCCGCCGCACCGAACGTGACGGGCGTCTCGCTGAACGTCGCCGGCGGGATGGAGGTCTGGTGAAGACGCGAACCGTGGCCGACCTCATGCAGAAGAAGGTGATCACCATCGCGCCGGGCAAGACGCTGCCCGAGCTCGAGCGCGCGCTGCTCCGCTCCCGGATCGGCGCGATGCCGGTCGTCGAACGTGGGGGGCGGATGGTCGGCATCGTCTCGCGCTCCGACGTGGTGAGGCAGCTCTGCCTCGAGCGGAGCCTCGGGGAGGCGATGGCGGACGCCTACCGCGATCAGACCGACGAGGCCTTCGTCGAGAAGTCGCGCCGCGACGTGGCCGAGGCGATCGGCAAGCGCATGGAGCACCTGACGGTGCGAGACGTGATGGTCCGCGACGTGATCACGGTTCCCCCGGACCTGCCGGCCACGAAGGCGGCGCAGCTCATGCTCGAGCGCCGCATCCACCGGCTCCCGGTCGTCGCGGACGGGAAGCTCGTCGGCATCGTCTCGAGCTTCGACTTCACGCGGCTCGTGGCGGAGGCCGCCGAGCGGTGACGCGGATCCTCGCTGCGCTCCTGGCGCTCCTGCTCGTCGCCGCCGCGAACCCGGAGATCGCGGAACTCGAGCAGGAGCGCGACAAGCGGCCGAACGACCCCGAGCGCCGGCAGGCGCTCGCCGAGGCGTACTACCGCGAGGCCCGGGGCGCTCTCGACGAGCGTCGCTTCGAGGAGTACGAGAGCTATCTCTCGAAGGCGATGGACGAGGTGCTCGAGAGCGCCCGGCTCGATCCCGAGTCAGCGTCGCCGCATGTATTCATGGGCATCGTCGCGGCGTACCAGGGCGACATCGGCCGCACCTTCCGCAGCCTGGCGAACGCGAGGCGCCTCGCACCGCGAGCGCCGACCTCCTACACGAACCTGGCGGAGACGCTGATCTACAAGGGAGCGCCGCGTCGCGACGTCGAGCGCTGGCTCGTGCGCGCCGACAAGCTCGGGGGCGACGCGGCAATCTCCGAGCTGAACCTCTGCCTCGTGTCGTGGCGCGACGGAGACCTCGCCGCGGCCGAGCGGCACTTCAAGCGCGTGAAGCGGATGAACCCGAAGGTACTCGAGAGCTGGAACGAGGCGCCCGTGCCGAACCCCCTCGAGACGCTCACGGACCTGATGAGCTACTGCTGCGCGAGCCCCGCCTGCGGGCCCTACCTCGCGCACGCGTGCGAGCAGTCGCAGCTCGAGGTCGCGAAGCGCGAGATTCCGGCGGAAGTGGCGCGACGCGAGCTCGTCATCGAGATGGAGCGCCGCCGCAAGCTCGACGAGATCTATGAGCAGCGGAAGGATCTCGAGATCGAGGTCGAGGCGCCGGAGCCGGTACCGTCCGCAACGCCGTGAGGCGCAAAACGGAGTCGGCGGGGCGCGGTGAGGACGACGGGCGCGCCCCACGGGGCCGACGCCGACGCCGCCGCGCCGGCACGGCTCTTGCTGCCGGAATCGCGGCGTGTCTCCCGAAGCGCTTCCGTACTGCGGCCCGCCTCCGCTGCCCGCCGATCTCGCGCGGCACTGGAACTTCGACCCCGCGCTGATCGTGCTTTGGCTCGCGGCGGCCGCGCTCTATGAGCTCGCGGCGCGGCGGGCGTCCGTCTCGCCCACCGAGCGCAAGTTCTACCACGCCGGCGCGGCGCTCGCGCTCGCGGCGTGGGTCTCGCCCCTCTGCGCGCTCGGGGTCTCGCTCTTCGGCGCCCGCGTCGGCCAGCACATGCTGCTGGCGCTCTTCGCCGCGCCGCTCCTCGCGCTCGGCTGGCCGGCGGGCGCCCGCGCCGATGCGCGCGGCGGGCTCACCGCCTGCGCGGCCTTCGCGGCGGCCACGTGGTTCTGGCACGCCCCGACGCCCTACGACGCCACCTTCGCGAGCGACGCCGTCTACTGGACGATGCACCTCACGCTGCTCGGCGCGGCCGTGGCGCTCTGGCGGCCGCTCCTGCGCCCCGATCCGGCCTCGCGACTCCGCGCGCTCGGCTTCGCGGCGCTCACCTCCGTCCAGATGGGCCTGCTCGGGGCGCTCCTGACCTTCGCCCCGGCGCCCCTCTACGAGAGCCACCTGCCGACGACCGCGGCCTGGGGGCTCACGCCGCTCGAGGACCAGCAGCTCGGCGGCCTCGTTCTATGGGTGCCGGGCTGCGGCGCATTCCTGCTCTATGTCGCGCTCTCGCTCGCGGCCTGGCTCCGCGAGCAAGAGCGGGCCGCCGGTGCCCCCGTCGGAAACCTGTAGAAACGGGAGCACGCTTTGCAGTCGGTTCTCGCTCCGGTTGGCCCCTACGCCGACTCCACCGCGATCCTGAGCGGGGTCCTCTTCGTGGGCGGGACGCTCGTCTTCCTCGGCGTCATGGTCGCGATCGTGCTCGCCGTGCGGAGCTCCTCGCGCGCGCGGCGCTTCCTCTCGCGCGACACGACGATCCTCGCCTTCGGCGCGGGCCTTCCGATCGTGACGCTCTCGGCGCTCCTGATCTGGGGCCTGCGCATCGAGGTCGGCCTCGAGGCGGGGCCGCCGAGCGCCCTCCAGATCGAGGTGCGAGGCCACCAGTGGTGGTGGCACGTCCGCTACCTCGAGGAAGGCGGGCGCTGGGACTTCGTCACCGCGAACGAGATCCGGATCCCGACCGGCGTGCCCGTCGAGCTGCGGCTCAGCTCGGCGGACGTGATCCACAGCTTCTGGGTGCCGAGCCTCGCCGGCAAGCTCGACATGGTGCCGGGCCGCACGAACCGGCTCACCGTCCAGGCGGACGAGCCGGGCGTGTTCCGCGGGCAGTGCGCCGAGTACTGCGGCGGGCCGCACGCGCTGATGGCGTTCCACGTGGTGGCCGAGACGCCCGCGGACTTCGAGACGTGGCGCGAGCGGCAGCGCCGGCCGGCGCCCGAGCCCGTCGGCGAGGAGGCGCGACGCGGGCGCGAGGTGTTCCTCGCGAGCGGCTGCGAGGTCTGTCATCGCGTCGCGGGCACGCCCGCGCGCGGCACCGTCGGCCCCGACCTCACGCACGTCGGCGGCCGGCTCCATCTGATGAGCGGCATGCTCCGCAGCCACCGCGGCACGTTCGGCGGCTGGATCGCGAGCGCGCAGCACCTCAAGCCCGGCAACCAGATGCCCTCCTACGACACGCTGCCGGGCGCCGATCTCCGCGCGCTCGCGACGTGGCTGGAGAGCCTCGAGTGACGCTTCCGGCACTCCACGAGGTGCCCCGGCCGGAGACGGAGCACGACAAGCTCCGCGAGATCTGGCGGCCGCCCTCGGGCCTGCGCTTCATCACCGCGGTGAACAACACGTACATCGGCATCTTCTACGTGGGCGCGGCGCTGCTCTTCTTCCTGCTCGCGGGGCTGCTCGCGCTCGGCATGCGGACGCAGCTCCTCTTCGCCGAGAACGAGTTCCTGAGCCAGGAGGCGTACAACCAGTTCTTCACCATGCACGGCACGATCATGATGTTCCTGTTCGCGGTGCCGGCGGTGGAGGCGATGGGCGTCTTCCTGCTGCCCCCCATGCTCGCGGCGCGCGATCTGCCCTTCCCGCGGCTCAGCGCGTACGCCTTCTGGGCCTACTTCGTGGGCGGCCTGATCTTCTTCGGCAGCCTCTTCTTCGGGCTCGCGCCGCGCGGCGGCTGGTTCATGTATCCGCCGCTCACGAGCACGCAGTACTCGCCGGGCATCTCCGCCGACTTCTGGCTGCTCGGCATCGGCTTCATCGAGATCTCGGCGATCGCGGGTGCGGTGGAGATCCTGGTCGGCGTGCTCCGCACGCGCGCACCCGGCATGTCGCTCGACAAGCTGCCGATCTACGCGTGGGCGATGCTCGTCTTCGCCACGCTGATCGTGCTCGCGTTTCCCGCGATCATCCTCGGCACCGCGCTGCTCGAGCTCGAGCGGGCCTTCGGCTGGCCCTTCTTCGACGCGGCGCGGGGAGGAGATCCGCTGCTCTGGCAGCACCTCTTCTGGTTCTTCGGGCACCCCGAGGTCTACATCATCTTCCTGCCCGCGGCGGGCTTCGTGTCGATGATCCTGCCGACGATGGCGGGCGTGCCGCTCGCCGGCTACCGGCTCGTCGTGATCGCGCTCCTCGCGACCGGCTTCACCGCGATGGGCGTCTGGGTGCACCACATGTTCGCGACGGGGATCCCCTCGCTCTCGGTGAGCTTCTTCTCCGCCGCGAGCATGGCGGTCGCCGTGCCCAGCGGGATCCAGGTCTTCGCGTGGATCGCGACGCTCGCGAGCGGGCGGCTGCGCTTCCACACGCCGGCGCTCTTCCTGCTCGGCTTCCTGTTCATCTTCACGCTCGGCGGGCTCACGGGCGTGATGGTCGGGCTCGTGCCCTTCGACTGGCAGGTGCACGATACGTACTTCATCGTCGCGCACTTCCACTACGTGTTGATCGGCGGCATGGTGTTCCCGCTCTTTGCGGCCTTCTACTACTGGGCGCCGATCGCGAGCATCCGGCCGCTCTCCGAGCGCCTGGGCCGCTGGGTGTTCGGCCTGCTCTTCGTCGGCTTCAACGTCGCGTTCTTCCCGATGCACATCACCGGGCTGCTCGGCATGCCGCGGCGCGTGTGGACGTATCCCGCCGACGTGGGGTGGGAGGGCCTGAACCAGCTCTCGACCGCGGGCGCGTACCTGATCGCGGCAGCGGTGCTGCTCTTCCTGATCGACGTGTTGCGGAACTTCCGGCTCACCACGGACAAGGGTGGCGCGGGGAACGTGTGGAACGCCGGGACGCTCGAGTGGATCGAGAACTCGACGTACGGCGTGCGGAGCATCCCGCCCGTCGACGCGCGCGAGCCGCTCTGGGCGCATCGCGACCTCCGGGAGCTCACGGAGGCCGGCGCCTACTTCCTGCCAGGCTCGGTCACCGGAGGCCGCGAGACGCTGGTCACGAGCCCGCTCGAGGGCCGGCCGCAGTTCGTCCTCCAGTTGCCGGGGCCGGGCTGGTCCCCGCTGCTGGCGGCCGTCGCGACGGCGCTCGGCTTCTTCATGCTGACCCTCAAGCTCGTCGTGCCGGCGCTCGTGCTCGCCGGGGTCACGGTCGCCTTCCTCTGCATCTGGCTCTGGGGCTCGGACCCGGGGCCGGCCGGCCCGCCCGCGGACGTCGGCGGCGGCCACGTCGTGCCGACCTCGGCGAGCGGGCCGCTCTCCCACTCCTGGTGGGGAACCGTCGTGCTGATCGTCGTGCTCGCGATGCTCTTCGGCGCGCTCGTCTTCTCGTACCTGTATCTGTGGACGGTGTCGCGGCAGGTCTGGCCCGCCTCGACCGGCCAGCCGCTTCCCGCGCCGTTCTGGCCGCTCGCGGCGGCGGCCGCGTTCGCCGCGAGCAGCCTCGCGATGGCGTGGGCGAACCGCGCGCTCGGCCGGTCGCGGCCGGACCGGCGCGCGAGCGAACGCGTCGGGCTCGGCCTCGCGCTCGGCCTGCTCGTCGCGGCGTTCCTGCTGGAGCTCGTCGGCCAGCGCGCGAGCGGGCTCTCGCCGACCACGTCGAGCTACGGCGCCCTCGTCTACGTCGGGATCGCGCTCGAGGGCGCACTCGTCCTCGCGCTCGTCGTGATGGGCCTCTACACGCTCGCGCGCTCGCTCACCGGACGCCTCGGCCCCGAGCGTCGCGCAACCTTCGACAACACCCGGCTGCTCTGGCACTACGGCGTGGCGCAGGGCCTCGCGTTGCTCGTGCTGCTGCACCTCGCGCCGCTCGTGCTGGGGTAGGAGGAGGCAGCCTTGCGCGACTCCGCCCGCGCCTTCCTCTGGGAGATGCTCGAGATGACCTCCGGGCCGATCGTGTGGTTCGGCCACCTGGTGCTGGTCTACGGCGCCACCTCGCTCGGGTGCTCGCGCCAGGGAGAGGCCACGCTGATCGGGAGCGAGGTGGTCACGGGGGTCACGGTGGTCTCCACGCTCCTCGCGCTCGGCGGCTCGGCGTGGCTCATCGCGCACCATGCGCGCGACCTCGCCGAGCAGGGCGACTCGGAGGCGCGCAGCTTCGTCGACCGCGTCACGATCGCGCTCGGCGCCTTCGCCGTGATCGGCATCGTCTGGACCGCGCTCCCCGCCCTGATCGGCCCCGCCTGTCCCACCTGAACGCGGGAGCGAAGCGGGGACGTTCGTTGAAAAGGTCAAAAAGTCCGTCCCGAACGATTTTACCCTTTCAACCAACGTCCCCGGTCAGCGCAGCGTGGCGAGGTAGGCGGCGACGTCCCGCGCCTCGTGCTCCTCGAGCCCGATCGTCGGCATCGCGGTCTCGGGAGCGAGCGCGCTCGGGTCGAGGAGCCAGCGCACGCGGTTGTCGGGCGTGTTCGGCACGCGCCCGCCGATGTACGCGCGCCGCGCGAAGCCCGTGAGCGGCGGACCTACCACGCCGCGCGCGCCGCGGACGCCGGGGATCTCGTGACAGACGCCGCACTGGTACGCGGCGACGAGCGCGCGCCCCGCCCCGGGGTCGCCATCCACCCGGCGCGCGGTCGTCTCGGGCGCGCCGCCGCACGCGAGGAGGAGCGCGAGCCCGGCGGCGGCCCGCCTCACGGCGCCACCGCCGGCGCCACCGCGACGCCCCACGGGCCGTCGCCGACCGGGATCGTCGCGCGCACCTCGAGCGTCGCCGTGTCGATCACGCTGACGTCGTTCGAGCCGCCGTTCGCGGAGTAGAGCGTCTTGCCGTCGGCGCTGAGCCCGACGCCCCAGGGCCGCTTTCCAACGGCCACCTCCGCGACCAGGCGCGGCGCGCTCGGCTCGCTCGCGTCGAGCACGGCGACGCTGTGCGCGCGGCCGGTCGCGACGTACGCGCGCCGTCCGTCCGGCGCGACCGCGACGCCGACGGGGCGCTGGAGCAGCTCGGGGAAGCGGAACGTGCCCACCACGGCGTGGCGCGCGACGTCCACCACGGAGACCGCGCGCCCGATCTCGGCCGTGACGAAGGCGAGCCGGCCGTCGCGCGCGAACGCCGCGGCGCGGGGCCGCGGCTCGACGAGGAAGTGCCCGACCACGCGGGACGCCTGCGTGTCGATCACGGAGACCGTGTTGCTCGTCTCGGCCGTCACGTAGACGAAGCGCTCGTCCGGGCTGATCGCGACCCCTTCCGGCTCGACGCCCACGAGGACCGTCGCGACCACGCGGCCGGCCTCGAGGTCGGTGATGGACGCCGTGCCCGCGTCCTCGTTCGAGACGTAGAGGCGCGGCGGCTTCGTCCCGAGCGCGAAGCACTCGGGATCGCTGCCCACGGCGGAGAGACCCTCGACGCGAAGCGTCGCGCCGTCGATCGCGACGATGCCCTCGCGGAAGTCGGGCGGGGCGCCCGCCTTCGGCCGGCTCACGGCGACGAACACCTTGCGGCCGTCCGCGGCGCCGATGATGCCGCGCGGCCGCCCTCCCACCGCGACCGACGCGATCACGCGGCGGGTCGCGGCGTCGATCACGCTGACGGTGCCGTCGCGCTCGTTGCTCACCCACACGCGCTCGCCGCCCGCGCGCGGTGCGGGCGCGGCCACGGGCGCCGGCACGGCGCCTTCCCGCGCGGCCCGCGCGAGCGGCGCGCCGCCGTCGACGCGCGGCACGCCGAAGCGGTCGAGCAGGCGGTCGATCTCGGCGCGGCGCCGCGCGATCACGGCGTCGAGCTCGCTGCGGAGCGCGTCGTCCTCGCGCCGGACGCCCATCGAGATGTCGAACACGAAGGGCAGGAAGGGCAGGTCGATCTGCGGCTCGACCGGCGCGAGCGCGAGCGGCACCGGCGAGCGGCGCGCGTACCAGCCGGCGAGCGGGCCCCAGGCGATCGCCACGTCGATCTCGCCCGCTGCGAGCGCATCGAGGATGCGCGCCGGCGGATCGGGCTTCGCGTAGTCGCCGGTGAGCGGGAAGCCGCTGATCCGCCCCACGATGCCGCGCCGCGCGAGCGCGTGGGCGGGCGGCGTGTTCGCGTAGTCGTCGCCCGCGACCTGGATGCCGATGCGGAGGCTCCGGAGCGCCGGATCGTCGAAGGAGCGGACGCGGACCTTCGCCTCGGCGCGCGTCACGAACACGTAGCTCGAGCGGTAGAGCGGCGCGGTGGTCGCGACGAGCTCGTAGCTCGTCGGGGCCTCCATCATCACGTCGCAGAGGCCGGCCCGCAGCGTGTTGCGCACGAAGCCGCGGCGCTGCGGGAACCAGAAGTACTCGAGCTCGGCCCCGAGCTCGCGCGCCACGAGCGCGGCGAGCTGGTTGTCGATGCCCTCGCCCCGGTCGTTCGAGAAGGGCAGGTTGTTCGGATCGGCGCAGACGCGCAGCACGCGGGTCGCGTCGGCCGGGCCGGCGAGCGCGAGGAGGGCGCCGAGCACGACGGCGGCGCGCATGCCGCTCACTGGCCCGATGCCGCGGGCTCGTCCCCGATCCGGACGCCGTTGCGCCACGTGTTCGGACAGAGCGGATGCGTGAACACCGACGGGCCGTCGCCGGTCGCGTACGTGATGTCGTCTGCGCCGGCTCCGGCGGGCGGGTTCATGCCGAGCTCGTCTCGCATGCGCTTCGCGATCTCGTGGTCCGCGCACGCCGTGTCGCCGCTCACCCCGAGGCCGCCGATGCGGACGCCGCCGCGGTAGAGCGGCACGCCGCCGCCGAACGTGATCGTGCCGCCGCACACGCGGCCGCGGCCCGCGTCGTGGTCGTCGGGCTCCGCGAGGCAGGCGGGGTCGAAGGGGTTGCCGGCGGCGAGGCCGAAGAGTGAATGGCCGGGCTGCGCGAGGGTGTAGAGCCGCGCCGTCGACATGGGCTGCTCGTCCGTGCTGAAGGCGTTCGCCGTGTAGGCCTTCGCCTTCGCGATCGCCTGGCTGCCGGGCCAGACGTCCGCGGGGTCGTCCGTCGAGACGGTGACGGCGCAGAGTCGGCCCGCGCGGTCCACGAGCGCCGCCCACTCCATGCGCCCCTCGAAGAGGCCGCCGGCGGACGCGGCCTCGGGTGCGGCGCGCAGCACGCGGCGCAGTTCTTCGGCGCCCGGGAGCGCGTCGCAGCCCGCGTCGCGGGCCTCCTCCGCCTCGGCTTCGCGCTCGCCCTCGTCCTCGGGCGCGGGCGACTGCTGCGCGGCCCGCGTCGGGTCGACGGGCTGCGGCTCCTCGCAGCCCGCGAGTCCGAGCAGCGTCGCGAGCGCGAGCGAAACGAGGGCGTGGTTCTCCCGCATGCGGTCCTCCGGATGGCGCGACGTCAGCGCGGCGGGCTGGGCTCGTTCGGCGTCCGCAGCGACTCGATGTACGCGGTGATGTTCCAGATGCTCTGCTCGGGCAGCATCGTCCCCCACGCCGGCATGCCGTTCGCGCGCCCCTGAGCGATCGAGCTGAAGATGTCGCCGGCGTTGCCGCCGTAGATCCAGCTCTCGTCGCGGAGGCTCGGCCCCATGCCGCCGCCGGCGTGCGTGCCGTGGCAGCCCGAGCAGTTCATGGTGACGAAGAGATTCCGGCCGTTCTGGCGCGCGTTGGCGTCGCCCGCGACCGGGTTCTGCTGCGGCTCGGGCTCGCCGACGCCGGGGATGGGGCCGATCGCGGCCTGCTCCTGCCGCGGCGCGGCGGCGGCGCCCCCACCCTGGTCGGACGGCGCGGGCTGCGCCGCGGCCGCGCGCGGCAGCAGGGCCGCGCCCACGGGCGGCAGCAGGGCCGCGCCCGCGGCGAGCGCGGCGGCGACGACGAAGGGCCGGATGCGCGCCCTCATTGGCCCGGGAGCCCGAACACGTAGAGGGTGTTGCCCGGCAGCGTGACCTTCTTGATGTGCTTCATGGCGCCGACCACGCCGAGCGCGGCGTAGGGGTCGTCGAGCGAGATCGACGGGAACGCGACCGCACCCATCCAGCCGCCCACCCCCGAGTAGATCGCGACGTACTGCTTGCCGTCGGGGCCCAGGTACGTCATGGGGCTGCCGACGATCCCGGAGCCGGTCTTGAACTTCCAGAGCTCCTTGCCGTTCTTTGCGTCGACCGCATGGAACCAGCCGTCGAGGCGGCCATAGAAGACGAGGTCGCTCGCGGTCGCGAGCACGCCGCTGTAGAGGGGCAGCTTCTCGTCCTTGATGCCCCAGACCTTCTTCGCCTGGATCGGATCCCACGCCACGAGCTCGCCCTGGTAGCCGCCGGGGCCCGGGTACATCTTCACGCTCGCGCCGAGATAGGGTGTCCCCGCGATGTAGTTCGCCTCGAGCCCCTCGTAGTCCATGCACGTGTTGTGCGCGGCGATGTAGAGGAGGCCGGTCCGCGGCGAGAACGCGCTCGGGTTCCACTCCTTCGCGCCCGTGGAGGAGGGACAGATGTTTCGCGTGACGGCGCCCTCCCGGGTGCGCTTCTCGGGGACCTCGTTCGGCTTGCCCGTCGAGAGGTCGTAGCCGGTGGCCCAGTTCACGGGCTGGAAGGTCTCCGCGGAGAGCAGCTCGCCCGTCTCGCGGTCCAGCACGTACACGAAGCCGGTCCGGCCCGGGTGGATCAGGAGCTTTCGCATCTGCCCCTTCCACTCCATGTCGACGAGCACGTTCTCCATGATCTCGTCGTAGTCCCAGGCGTCGTGCGGGGAGACCTGGTAGGCCCAGCGCGCCTGCCCGTCGTCGGGATCGCGCGCGAAGATCGTGCACGACCACTTGTTGTCGCCGGGCCGCATGTCGGGGTTCCAGACGCCGGGGTTCCCGGTTCCGTAGTAGATCAGGTCGAGCTCCGGGTCGTAGGAGATCCAGCCCCACGTGGTGCCGCCGCCGAGCTTCCACTGCTCCGGGGGCCATGAGCTCACGCCGAGGTCCTTGCCGCGGTCCTTCTCGTAGAAGGCGCGGAAGTCCTCGCCGATCCGCACCTCGGAGTCGGGGCCCGCGGCGTACGCGCGCCAGAGCTCCTTGCCGGTCTCGAGGTCGAGCGCGAGGACCCAGCCGCGCACACCGAGCTCGCCGCCGCTGTTTCCGACGATGACCTTGTCCTTCACGATGAGCGGCGCCATCGTGACGGTCTCGCCGATGTCGATGTTGCCGACCTGGGTGCGCCAGAGCTCCTTGCCCGTCTCCGCGTCGACCGCGACCGTGTGCGCGTCGAGCAGGTTGTAGACGACCTTGCCGTCGGCATAGGACGCGCCGCGGTTCACGACGTCGCAGCACGCGATCCCGACGGCGCGCGGATCCGGGTTCGGCTCGTACACCCACTTCGGGGTGCCGCCCGGGACCGTGAGGTCGACCGCGATCAGCAGATTCGGATACGGCGTGTTCACGTACATCGTGTCGTTCACGACGAGCGGGTTGCCCTCGTGGCCGCGCGGGATCCCCGTCGAGAGCGTGGTCACGGGCACCAGACGCGAGACGTTCGAGGCGTCGATCTGCGTGAGCGGGCTGAAGCGGGTGTTCGCGTAGTCGCCGGCCGGCAGCGTCCACTCGCCCTGCGGGAGCGGGCTGATCAGGCGCACCCCGGGCTTGCTGCCCTCGACCCGCGTGCCGCTCCCGCCGGCTCCCGGCGGGGCGGCCTCCTGCGCGCGGCTCGCCCATTCGCACCCGGACAGGCCGCCGAAGAGCGCGAGCAGCGCGATCCCGAGCGTGCAAGCGTGCGGCAGATCCCGGCGCATCGGCCGCCAAGGCAAGCAGGATCCATGCCGCCACGCTGCGAGACGCAGCTTCGCGGTCACGCCGGATGCCGCTCCTTCCTGCCGGCTCCCCGGACGGAGTTTGTACAAAGGGTGAATGCGGCTTGGGGCAAAGAAATGCGCCGGAGTTGCCGCTCTCCTGCCGTGATCCGTCGCACGTTTCCGACCCGCCCGGCCGGCCGAATCCAGAGTGGACCCAGCGATGGAGAGGGGCGCCATGGAGACGATCTATCTCTGGCCGGACCGGCCTGCGCTCTCGCTGCTCGTGTTCTGGGGCATCAGCTCGATCGCGCTCTGGGCGGCGCGCGACGCGATGCGCGAGCTGTTCGAGCGTCTCGGCAAGAGCCTCGAGGCGGCCTTCGGCGGGGCGGGGCGCTGGTGCAAGGCGGCGGCGGAGGCGCTCCACGAGCGCGCGCGCGAGGCGCAGCTCGCGTCCGGCGGCCTCGAGCTCCAGGGCAAGCTCGAGAAGGAGTTCCCCCGCATCGAGCTGGCGTTCTCGGAGCGCCTCGGGCAGTACTCGATCCTGCACCGCAAGCTCGACGAATTCCTCCAGCGCCTCGAGCAGGACTACCAGGACAGCGGGATCTCTCCGCCCGACGTGCCCGGTTGGACCGCCGCCGTCGAGTCGATGGCCGGCATCCCGAACGCGGAGGATCCCAACGTGAAGGAGATCCTCGCGGGCGTGCAGCGGTCGCTCGACGAGGCGCAGCGCCAGGCGCTCCATGCCTACCGCGCCGACGCGGCGGAGCGGCACGAGATCCTCGATCGCATGCGTTCGATCTGGAAGGAGGTGCGGGGCGCGCTCGAGCAGACGGACGAGTCGGTGATGGGCGCCGTCACGACGGCGTCGCGCATGAACGCCTACATCGACGAGTACTCGCGGCTGCGGGACGGCGATCACGTCGCGGCGCGGGTGCTCTCGTACTCCGCGGCGAAGCGCTTCGCGATCGCTCTGCTCGCCCTCGCCGCGGCCGGCTGCGGCGCCTATGCGAGCTGGCACCTGCTCGCGCCGGCGCTGGCGGAGCGGCTGCCGGAGGGAGCGGCGCTCGGCGGCGTCTCGGCGAGCGGCCTCGCGGCCTCCGCGGTGATCGGGGTGGAGATCCTGCTCGGCGCCCTCGCCACCGACCTGCTCGGCGTGACCGAGCTGCTGCCGCGGCTCGGGCGCTTCACGGCAAGGCAGCGGCGGCTGCTCCTCGGCGGCGCGCTCGCGAACCTGTTCCTCCTCGCCGCGGTCGGCGCCGCCCTCGCCGAGCCGGGGCTGCTCGCCTTCGTCTTCCCCTGGCTCCTCGCGCTCGTCGCCGTGCCGCTCGAGACCGGCCTCGACAGCGGGCGCCACGTGGCGATGCGCGGGGGCGCGCTCCTCGTGAGCGGCCTCGGCTCCCTGTCGTTCATGGTGGGGCGCATGGCCCGGACCGTCGCCGACGTGCTGCCGAGCCTCTACGACGCCTACGTGAGCATCCCGCTGCGCATCGAGCGCGCGGTGAAGAGCGCGCCGTCGCGCCGCCGGGTCGTCGACTCGCGGATGAAGGCGCGCGAGGAGGTCGCGACGTGAGAGACGGCCGCACCGCGAAGCGGGCCGTGCGAACCCAGGCCGCCGATCTCGGCGCCTTCCTCGGCCGCTTCGACGCGACGCTCGTCGTGGAGCGCGGCGCGATCGCGGGAGACGAGCATCTGCTCGACCGCGAGAAGCTCGTGATCGGCCGCGGCGCCGGTGTGGATCTCCGCCTCGAGGATTCCGAGATGTCGAGCCAGCACGCCGTGATCGAGTTTACGGGCACGGGCTTCCGCATCTGCGACCTCGGCAGCACGAACGGCACGCGCGTGAACGGCGCGGCCGTCCAGGCGCGCGACCTCGAGACGGGCGATCGCGTGCAGGTGGGCCAGCACGTGCTGCGCCTGCGGATCGAGCCGCTCGAACGCGAGCCGCGCGTCTACTGCATCCCGGACGATTGAGCTCCGCGCCATGGCGGGCGATCCGAGCGGGCGGAAGATCGCGGGCTACGAGGTCGAGGAGGAGCTCGGCCAGGGCGGCATGGGCGTCGTGTTCCTGGCGCGGCAGCCCTCGCTCGAGCGCCGCGTCGTGCTGAAGACGCTGCGCCGCGACCTCGCCGACGATCCCACCTCGGAGGAGCGCTTCGCGCGCGAGGCGCAGGCCGCCGCGGGCGTGCACCACCCGAACGTGGTCGTCGTGTACGACTGCTTCGCGTGGCGCGGCGAGCGCTTCATCGCCCAGGAGCACGTGGACGGCAAGGACGCCGCGACCGCGCTCGCACAGGTCGGGCGCTTCGAGCCGCGCATCGTCGGCCTGATCGCGCTCGAGGTCGCGCGCGGGCTCGAGGAGATCCACGCGCACGGCATCGTCCACCGCGACCTCAAGCCGGCGAACCTCCTGCTCGGCCGCGCGGGCGAGGCGAAGATCGCGGACTTCGGCATTGCGCTCCACGCGCGGGCCTCGGCCCTCACGCAGACGGGCCACTCGGTCGGGACGCCCCCCTACATGTCGCCGGAGCAGCTGCTCGGCGCGC
>Ga0075327_1000023_pt1 | contig 31561 bp, 25 predicted proteins | sample MayberrySE_Catta_2_FD_120056 | JGI IMG/M metagenome (GOLD analysis project Ga0075327, IMG submission 120056) | Natural and restored wetland microbial communities from the San Francisco Bay, California, USA, that impact long-term carbon... | ecosystem: Environmental > Terrestrial > Soil >...
CCCCGCGCCGCCGGCCGGCGAGCCCACCTCGCGCGAGGCGCCGCCGCCCGTCGTCTTGATCGATCCGTCGCTGCCCGTGCTCGAGTGGGCCAAGGCCGCCGCCGGCACCGCCTTCCCGCGCGTCCACGTGTTCCAGCGGCCCGGGCTCGGCATCGAGCGCATCCGCCAGTACCTGTCGCGGGCCGAGCTCCCCATCGTGCTGGTCGCGCACGACGTCCCGCCGGATCCGGCGGCGGGCGTGCGCGATGCGGCGTCGCTCGTCACGCGGCTGAAGCGACAGGCGCCCGGCATGACGGTGCTCGTGCTGTACGAGGAGGGCACGGCGCTGCCGCGCCTGCCGCGTCCGGCCGCGCCGGACGGCTTCGCGCCGCGCCCGCCGGCCGCGCTGCTCGTCGATCCGCGCGCGGGCCGCCAGCGCATGCGCGTCGCGAGCGCGCTCCAGGAGGTGCTCGAGCGCGCGCAGGCCCGCGCGACGGGGCGTGCCAACGAGCGTGCGGCGCGCCCCGCGGAGGAGCTCGCTGAGCTGCGCGAGAGCAGCGCCCGGATCCGTGAGGGCGCGGGCCGCGGCGAGGTGCTGTCCCAGGTGCTCGCCTTCGCGGCGCAGCGCTTCGCGCGCGTGGCGCTCTTCGGCGTGCGCGACGAGCGTGCCTTCGGTGTGGCGCAGGTCGGCCTCGCGCGGGCCGGCGGCCCGGACGACGCCTCGCTCCGCGAGCTCTCGCTCGGCAGCAGCGAGCCGGCCTGGTTCCGGCGCGTGGTCGAGACGAAGCGGCCGGCGAAGGCCATGCCGAGCGACGAGGGCGACCACCGCCTCGCGGTGCTGCTCGGCAACGACATCCCGGGCGAGGCGTACGTGGCGCCGATCGTGACGAGCGAGCGCGTGGTGGCGCTGCTCTACGCGGACAACCTGCCCGGGCGCGAGCCGATCGGCGACACGCGCAGCCTCGAGGTGCTGCTCGACGCGGCCGGCATCGCGCTCGACCGCGCCGTGCTCGAGCGCACGCTCGCGGCGAGCGAGAGCGTGGAGCCCGAGCTGGGGTGAGAGGGACCCGGGCCCGGGGCCCAACCCGCGCGCGAGACGCGCCCGAACCCGGCGCAGGCCCTCAAGAAATCCCTTCCGGGCGCCGATCCATCCGGGGCTTGGGGGGGACCGTGCGACGCATCCTCGTGGTCGAGGACTCGGGCGCGATGCGCGCCCTGATCGGCGCTGCGCTCGAAGGCCTCGACGAGAAGCTCGAGATCGACGAGGCGGAGAGCGGCTTCGCGGCGCTCCGCATGCTGCCACGCCGCAGCTACGACCTGATCGTCACCGACATCAACATGCCCGACATCAACGGGCTCGAGCTGGTCTCGTTCGTGAAGCGGGACCCGCGCTACCGCCAGACGCCGCTGCTGATCGTCTCGACCGAGGGCTCGGAGCGCGACCGCGACAAGGGCCTCGGCCTCGGCGCGAGCGCGTACCTGGTGAAGCCCTTCGCCGCGGACGAGCTGCGGCGCCTCGTGCTCGATCTGCTCTCCCACGCACCCGAGCGGAGCTGAGATGGCCGGCCGCCGCCGCAAGACCGCGCGCGACAAGCTCCAGCAGGAGTTCGTCTCCGAGGCGGAGGAGATCCTGGAGCGCATGCGCGACGATCTCTCCGCGCTGGCCGAGCTCGACGCTTCGGAGCGCGCGGCGCCGCCCGAGCTGGTGAACCGGCTGTTCCGCTCCGCGCACTCGCTGAAGGGCCTGTCGGGCATGTTCGGCTTCGCGGGGCTCGCCGAGCTCGCGCACCACCTCGAGGACGTGCTCGACCGGCTGCGCCTCGGACGCACCTCGCTCGCCGGGGGCGGGCTCGGGCTCCTCGACGAGAGCGTCTCCCTCGCGGCCGCGGGGCTCGAGAAGATCGGGCGCGGCGAGGCCGCCGACCCGCTGGCCGACCCCATCGCGGAGCTCGTGGGCCGCATCGCCGCGTGGGGCGAGGCCGCGCCTGCCGAGCGGGCCCCGGCCGGCCCGATCCCGCTGCCCGAGAGCCTCGCGCGGGCGCTCACCGAGTACGAGGAGTCGCGCCTCGCGGACGCGCTGCGGCGCGGGCGCACGCTCGCCGTGATCGAGGTCGAGTTCGAGATCGCGAGCTTCGAGGAGTCGCTCTCGGAGCTCACACGCGCGATCCAGGAGATCGGCGAGGTGATCTCGACGCTGCCCTCCCCCGGGGCGGCGAGCGACTCGGGCATCCGCTTCGCGCTGCTCGCGGCGAGCGAGCTCGGCGCCGCGGAGCTGGCCGCCCGCCTCGAGCTCGAGCCGGACGCAGTGCGGATCGTCCACGCGCCGGCCGCGGCGCGGCCCGTGGCCGCGCCGGTGGAGCGCGCCGCGCCCGCGAGCGAGCCCGACGCGGGGACGCTGAAGTCGCTCTCCGACACCGTGCGCGTCGACATCAAGAAGCTCGACGAGCTGATGAACCTGGTGGGCGAGCTCTCGCGCGAGCGCGCCGCGCTCCGCGCGCTGGCCGAACGGCTGGCGGGCGAGCGCGAGACGGCGCGCGCGGCGGAGGCGCTCGAGAAGATCCGCCGCAGCCTCGACCGCAAGGTCCAGGAGCTCCAGGCGGGCGTGCTCGACGTGCGCATGGTCCCGCTGCGCCAGGTCTTCGACAAGCTCTCGCGCGTGGCGCGGCGCCTGCGCATCGACCTCGGCAAGGAGGTCGAGCTCGAGATCGAGGGCGCGGACACCGAGCTCGACAAGCTGATCGTCGAGGAGCTCGTCGACCCGCTCATGCACCTGGTGCGGAACGCCTTCGACCACGCCATCGAGACGGCGGCGGAGCGACGCAGCCGCGGCAAGCCGGAGCGCGGCCGGATCCGCATCGAGGCCTCGCAGCGCGGCAACGACGTCGTGATCAGCGTCCGCGACGATGGACGCGGCATCGACCCCGCGAGCGTGCGCGCGCGCGCCGTCGAGCGGGGCCTCGTGGCGGGCGACGCGGAGCTCTCCCAGAAGGAGCTGCTCGCGCTGCTCTTCCTCCCCGGCTTCTCGACGCGGGAGGAGGTGACCGCGACGAGCGGGCGCGGCGTCGGCCTCGACGTGGTGCGTGCGAACGTGGCGGCGCTCGGCGGGCTCGTGGAGATCGACTCGACGCCCGGCGCCAGCACCTGCGTGACGCTCACGCTGCCGATCACGCTGGCGATCGTGCAGGCCCTGCTGGTGGGCGTCGGCACGCAGCGCTTCGCGATCCCGCTCGGCGGCGTCCGCGAGACGCTCGTCGTGACGCCGGAGGACGTCCAGCACAGCGCCGGCCGCGAGCTGCTCGCGCTGCGCGGCGAGGCGCTGCCCGTGTGCCGGCTGGTCGAGGAGTTCGCGCTCGGCGCCGTGGACCGCGAGCGCCGGCAGTACGCCGTCGTGCTCGGCATCGGGAACGCGCGCCTCGCGCTCCTCGTGGACCGGCTCGAGGGCCAGCAGGACGCCGTGATCAAGCCCGTGCAGGGGCCCGTGCGGAGCGTCCGCGGCGTGGCCGGCGCCACCGAGCTCGGCGACCAGAGCGCGGTGCTCGTGCTCGACGTCTCGGCGCTCGTCGAGGACGGCGCGCGCCGCCGGGAGGCTGCATGAGCGCACCCGGCACGGAGCGCTGGGACCGGCTCGCCCGCGCGGCAGCCGCGGCGCGCGAGCAGGGCGAGGAGCAGCACCTGCGCGAGCTGCTCCGCGTCGAGGTGGCGGGCGCCCCGTACGCGCTGCCGATCGAGCGCGTGCGCGAGATCGTGCGGCTGCGCCCGCTCACGCGGATCCCGCGCGTGCCCGCCATCGTGCTCGGCGTGATCTCGCTGCGCGGGGAGATCGTGCAGGTGCTCGAGCTGCGCCAGGCGCTCGGCGCCGGCAGCGCTCCGCCCGGGCGCCGCGCGCGGATCGTCGTGATGAACGGCGACGAGGGCGAAGTGGCCGGCCTGCTCGTGGACGCCGTGACCGAGGTGATGCGCGTCGCCGAGAGCGAGCTCGCCGAGCCGCCCGGCGAGCCGGCCGCATGCGTCCGCGCGATCTGCCGGCGCGGCGACCGCTTCGTGAGCCTGCTCGACCCCGAACCGGTGCTGGAACTTGCCGTCCGCTGACACGAGGCCGAACGACGACCTGCGGATCGAGCTCGCCTGCTTCGAGCTCGCGGGCACGCTCTATGCCGTCGAGGTGGGGCAGGTGCTCGAGATCGTGCGCTGCCCGCCGCTGGTCGAGCTGCCCTTCGCGCCGCGCTTGATCGAGGGCGTGGTCGACCTGCGCGGCGTCGTGCTGCCGATCGTGGACCTCGGGCGTGCGCTCGGCGGCGCACCGGCCTCCGACCCGGAGCACGCACGCATTGCCGTCCTCCGCGTCGACGACCTCGTGTTCGGGCTGCGCGTCACGGCGGCCCTCGACGTGCTCGCGCTGCCGGCCGGCCAGGTCGAGGCGCTGCCCCGGCTCGCGGTCCAGGCCGGCTACGAGGCCCTGCGCGCGGTGGTGCGCCGCCCGGGCCTGCCGCCCGTGCTCGTGCTCTCGCTCGACGCGCTGCTCGAGCGCGTCTATCGCTCCGCCGGCGCGCCGGAGGCCGCGTGAAGCCCGCGCTGCCGAGCCTCGCCGCGTTTCGCGCGCGCCACGCGCTCGCGAATGCGCTGCCCGGCGTCGTCGCCGGCGGCGTCGCGGTCGTGTACGTGAGCGCGCTGCTCCGGCTCGACGCGGCCACGCTCCGGGTGCTGCTCTGGAGCGCGCTCGGGACCTTCGGCCTGCTGGCGCCGCTCGGGTACGGGTGGCAGCGCCGCGCCCAGCGGGACGTCGTGCGCGCACTCGCCGCCGGGCCTGCGGGGGGGCTCGACCGCGAAGCGCTGCGTTCGGCGCACGAGGCCGCGCTGCGGCTGCCGCGCCTCGGCGTCGCCTGGCACGCCCTCTGCTGGGGGCTCGCCGGGCCCGTCGTCGTGATCGCGCTCGCAGTCGCGCAGCGGGAGCTCGACGGCTTCCGCTCGCTGGTGCTGCTGTGCGCGGCGGCGAGTGGCGGCGCCCTCGTGCTGCCGATCGCCTACTCGCTGCTGCGCGCGCTCGTGCGCCCGCTCCAGGTGCACTGGGCCGAGCGCCTGCCGCTCGAGGAGCAGCGCCAAGCCGGCGCCGCCGTGCCGCTGCGCTGGAAGCTCGTCGCGCCGACCGCGGCCATGTGCGTCGCCGTCGCGGTGTTCGCGGCGCTCTTCGCGCACACGAACGCGCTCCGGCCGCTCGAGGCGATGGACGTGCGCGGCAAGGCGGGCCTGCTGGGCGAGGCGGCCGAAGGGCTCGCCGCGGGCCCGGGGCTCGAGGCGCTGCGCACATCGGCGCTGCGCCTCGGGGTCGCGGAGCAGGTGCTCCGGCTCGGCGCTCGGGATGCCGCCGCGCCGCCGCTCACTGCGCGCGAGCTCGCCTTCCTGCGGGCCTCTCCCGGCACGGGTGGCGACAGCCGCAGCCTCGACTCGCGCCACAGCTTCGCGTGGCGGGCGCTGCCCGGCGGCGACCTCCTCGTCGCGGTGACGCCGCTCGCGGCGCTCGCCGCCAGCGAACGCAGCTCGATGGGCCCGCTGCTCGCCTTCCTGCTCCTCGGGCTCGGCGCCGCGCTCGGCGCGACGGTGCTCCTGGTCCACGACGTCTCCGGCGCCACCGCGCAGCTGCGCGCCCAGCTCGAGCGCGTGCGCGCCGGGGATCTGGGCGCGAGCGCTCCGCTCGGCTCGGACGACGAGCTCGGTGAGCTCGGCCTCGCCGTGGCGCGCATGAGCGCCGCCCTCCGCGCCACGCTCGCGCGCGCGGCGGAGGCGGCCGACCGCGTGGACGAGGCCGCGGCGCAGGTGTCGGAGATCGGCCTCGCGGTCTCCGCAGCGAGCGCGGGACAGGTCTCGGGGCTCGAGCGGGCCGCGGCGGCGACGACCGCGATCGACCGGCAGGCCACCGGCATCGCGGAGTCGTCCGAAGCGCTCACCCGCAGCGTCGAGGAGGCGAGCAGCTCCGTGCTCGAGCTCGGCGCCGCCGCCGAGCAGCTGAACCACACCGCCCGCGCGCTGAACGGGCAGGTGGACGACGTGAGCGGCTCGATCGCCCAGATGGTGAGGAGCGTCGCGCACGTCACGGAGAGCACGCAGGTGCTGGCCGAGGCGACCTTCGAGACGTCGAGCTCGCTCGCCGAGATGTCGCAGTCGATGCGCGAGGTGGACGGCCACGCCGTCGAGACCGCCCGCCTCTCCGGCCGCGTCGTGGAGCTCGCGGAGTCGGGACGCGAGCGCGTGCGCCGCACCATGGAGGGCATGGAGTCCATCCGTTCCGCCACGGACACCGCGAGCACGGTGATCCAGGGCCTCTCCGCGCGCGTGGCCGACATCGGCAAGGTGGTCGACGTGATCGACGACGTCGCCGACGAGACGAACCTGCTCGCGCTGAACGCCGCGATCATCGCCGCGCAGGCGGGCGATCAGGGCCGCGCCTTCTCCGTGGTGGCGGACGAGATCAAGGACCTGGCCGACCGCGTGTTCTCCAGCACGAAGGAGATCGCCGCGCAGATCCGCTCCGTCCAGGACGAGAGCGCGAACGCGGCCGAAGCGATCGTGCACGGCACGGAGCGGGTTCGCGACGGCGTCCAGCTCTCGGCCGGCGCCGGGGCGGCGCTCGAGGAGATCACGGCGGCGGCCCGCGACTGCGGCGAGCGCACGCAGGAGATCGTGGCCGCGGTGCGCGAGCAGGCGCGCGCGACCTCGCACGTGGGGCAGCTGATGGAGCGGGTGCACGCGCGCGTCGGCGAGATCCGCGCGGCGGGCGTCGAGCAGTCGCACGCGAACGAGGTGGTCACGCGCAGCGCGGTCGTGATGCGCGAGGTCGCGCACCAGACGCAGCGCACGACCGAGGAGCAGGCGCGCGGCTCGGCGCGCATCCGAGACGGCATGGAGGCGGTGCGCGACGTGGTGGATCGCATCCACGCCGCGCTCCGCGAGCAGAGCGAGGCGTGCCGCAACGCGGTCTCGTTCCTGCAACAGATCCACGAACGCACGCTGAGCCACGACGAGTCGGCGCAGCGCCTCGGGGACACGACCCGCACGCTGCAGCACCAGGCGGGCGGGCTCAGGGCCGACCTGCAGCGCTTCCGGTTCGCCAGCGCGCACGAGGCGAGCGAGGTGCGGCGCACGGGGAAGGGGAGCCGAGCATGATCGCGGCCTGTCCGAAGTGCGGAGCACGCTACCGCCTGGAGCGCGAGCGTCTCCACGCCGGGAGCGTGCGGCTGCGCTGCGCGCGCTGCGAGGCGGTGTTCCGCGTGCGGCCGCCCGGCACGCCCGAGAGCGCGGCGGTCGCAGAGCCGAGCGGCGAGCCGAGGCGCGAGCCGAGCGGCGAGCCGAGGCGCGAGCCGCAGGCCGCGGCGCCCGTGCCCACGGCCCAGGTGGCCGCCGCTCCGGCACGCGAGCCCGCCGCGCCGGCGCCGGCCGGCGACGTCGTGCTCGTGGCCATGCCCGACGGCGACCTCGCCCGGCGCACGGGCGCGCTGCTCGCCGAGCGCGGCCTCCGGGTGCTCGTCGCTTGCGACGGCGTCGAGGCGATGCTCGAGATCCAGCGCAAGCTGCCGCGCGCGATCGTGCTGTCCGCCGATCTGCCGAAGATGTACGGCTTCCAGATCTGCGAGGTGGTGAAGCGCAACGAGAGCCTGCGCGGCACCTGGGTGGTGCTCGTCGGCGCGATCCACCACAAGGAGCGCTACCGCCGTGCGCCCGGCGAGCTCTACGGCGCCGACGCGTACGTGGAGGCGCCGGAGCTGCCGGCCGGCCTGCTGCCGGTGCTCGTGGAGGGCGGCGTCCCGCTCGCCGGGGTGCCCGCGCGGCCGCCGCCGGCCGTGCGGCCACCGCCGCCGCCCGTGCGGCCGGCACCGCCGCCGCCCGTGCGCCCGCCGGCCGCGAGGGCCGCGCCGTCGCCCGCGGCGCCCGCCCCGCGTGCGGAGCCGAAGACGGCGCCGCCCGCTTTGCCGGCGCCGGCGCCGGTGAAGGCGGCGCCGCGACCCGAGCCCGCGCGCCCGCCCGCGGCGGCGCGTCCCGCTCCCGTCACGGCGCCGCGTCCCACGCCCGTCGTGGGGGCGCGTCCCACGCCCGTCGCTCCCGCCGCGCCGGCGCGCCCTCCGCCCGCGGCCCCTGCGCCGCGGCGCCACGACGGTCTCGACGAGGAGCGCGCCAAGGCCGAGCGCCTCGCGCGCATCGTGATCTCCGACATCGTGCTCTACAACCAGGAGCGCTTCGCCGCGGCCGCCCGCAACGGCACGGTGCTCGAGGCGATGGCGAGCGACCTCGCCGAGGGCCGCCAGCTCTTCGAGGAGCGCATCGACGCGCGCGTGCGCGCCGAGCGCGATCACCTGAAGGACGAGCTCCTGCGCCGCGCGCAGGCGCGAGGGGCGCGCTGAACGAGCCATGGACCCGCTCGACCGCCAGCGTCTGCTCGACGACCTCGGGCACAGCGACGAGGAGATCCGCCGCCTCGCGGTGGAGCGGCTCTCGCTGCTGCCGGCGCCCGAGGCGTTGCCCCGCCTGGTCGAGCGGCTCGGCGACGCGAGCTGGCGCGTCCGCAAGGCGGCGGTGGAACGCCTGATCGCGCAGGACGACGCCTCCTCGGCGGTCCGCGCGCTCGTCCGCGCGCTCGCAGACGGCGAGAACCCCGGCCGGCGCAACGCCGCGCTCGAGGCGCTCACGCGCTTCCGGAGCGCCGCCGTGCCCGTGCTCATCGAGGCTTCCCACGACGCCGACGTCGACGTGCGCAAGCAGGTGGTGGACGCGCTCGGCGCGATCGCGGACCCGGCCGCGGCCGGGCGGCTGACCGCGCTGCTCGGCGACCGCGATGCGAACGTGCGCGCCGCGGCCGCGGAGGCGCTCGGCGCGCTCGGCACGCACGGCGCGGAGGAGCTCCTGCTCGGCTCCGTCGAGACGGACGCGGAGCCGCTCGTGCGGCTTGCCGCGCTGCGCTCGCTCGCGAAGCTCCGCTGCTCCGTGCCGGTGGCGCGGCTCGCCCCCGCGCTCTCGGACCCGCTGCTCCGCCCCGCGGCCTACGCCGTGCTCGGCGCGAGCGACGACCGGGCGGCCTGGGACGTGCTGATCAAGGGCCTCTCGGCTGGGGCGCGCTCTTCGCGCGAGGCGGCGATGGAGGCGATCGTCGCGCTCGCCGGCCAGGCCGCGCCCGGCGAGGAGCGGCGTCTCGTCGAGCACCTCCGCGAGCGCACGCGGGACGCGAGCTTCCTCGCCGACGCGCTCGAGCGGCTCGGCTCCGCGCCGCTCACGACCCGCCTGGTGCTGGTCCAGTTCCTGGGCCTGCTCGGGCGCACCGACTGCGTGAAGCCGCTGCTCGAGGCCAGCGCGGACGAGGCGCTCGCCGAGCTCGCGACGAACGCGCTCGCGGGCGACGGCGCGGTGGCGGAAGCCGCGCTCGAGGACGTCTGGCCGCGGCTCGGGTCCGAGGCACGCCTGCGCGCGTGCGCGCTGCTCGGGCGCACCGCGGGCGCCGGCGGAGAAGAGCTGCTCCGGCGCGCGCTCGCGGCGCCCGATGCCCATTTGCGCGCCGCCGCGGCGCGCGCGCTCGCCGCGCGCCGCTCGGCCGCCGCGCTGCCCGCGCTCGTCGCCGGACTCGCGCTCGCGACCGCGGCCGAGACGAGCGGCGGCAGCGAGCCCAACGAGGAGGCGGCCGCGCTCGAGGCGGCGATCGTGAGCCTCGTCGAGAGCGCGGACACTCCGCTCGGCGACCGCGCTGCGGCGCTGCTCGAGACGCACGCCGAGAGCGCGAGCGAGGGCTTCCGCCTCGCGACGGCGCGCCTGCTCGGACGCTTCGGCGGTGCGCACCACGTCGAGCGCATCGAGCTCCTGCTCTCCGACCCGGGCGCCTTCGTGCGGCGCGCCGCGGTCGAGGCGCTGGCGCGCGTCGCGCCCGGGCGCGTGGAGGCGCTGCGCTGCGCGCTCGCCGACGAGGCGCCGCTGGTGCGGGCCGGCGCCGCGTCCGCCCTCGCGGCCTCCGGAGATGCGGCCGTCGTCGGCGACCTGGCGGCGCTCACGGAGGACGCCGACACGCGGGTCGCCACGGCGGCCCTGCGCGGCCTCGCGGTCTGGGCCCGCGCCGCGGACACCGATGCCGCGCGCGAGCGCGCGCTGCTGTTGCTCTCGGTCGGTCTCGCCCACGGCGGCATGTCGGCGCTCGCGGCGCTCGATGCGCTCGCGGCCCTCGGCGGCCCGGACGCCGTCGCGCTCGCCTTCACCGCGCTCGCGAGCCCCGACCCCGAGGTGGTGGAGGCGGCGGTCGCGTGCGTCGGCCGCCACGGCAGCCGCGAAGACCTCGGCCGGTTGCTCGCCTGCCTCGACCACGCCGACTGGAGCGTCCGCGCGCGCACCGTGCAAGTGATGCAGGAGCGCCGGCACGTCCGCGCCATGCCCGCTCTGCTCCGCCGCCTCGAGGAGGAGCGCGACGAGTTCGTGCGCGAGGCGGCGCTCGCCGCGCTGCGCACGCTGGAGAGCCACTAGCCGTGGCGCTGGGGGAAGCCGAGCCGGTCCTGAGCGACGTGCAGTACCGCATGTTCCGCGACTGGATCGCGGAGCGCTGCGGCCTGTGGTTCGCGCCGGAGTCGCGCTTCGTGCTGGAGCGGCGGCTCGCGCGGCGGGTCCGCGAGCTCGACGTCGGCAGCTTCTCCGCGTACTTCTACCAGCTCCGCAGCTGCGCGACGGACGACGGCGAGATCGGCACGCTGATCGACGAGCTCACCACCAACGAGACGTACTTTTTGCGCGAGCGCGGCCAGCTGAACGCGCTCGTGACCGAGATCCTGCCGGAGTGGGTGGAGCGGCGCCGGCGCCACGGCGGCCCGGTCAGCATCTGGTCGGCCGGCTGCTCGAGCGGCGAGGAGCCGTACTCGATCGTGATGCTCCTGCGCGAGGCGGGCTTCGAGCCCGGCCGTCACTTTCGGGTGTATGCGTCGGACGTCTCGCGGCGCGTGCTCCAGACCGCCCGGCGCGGCATCTACCGGGAGGGCTCGTTCCGCGAGATGGAGCCCCTGCTGCGCGGCCGGCATTTCGTCGAGAAGGACGGCATGTGGCGCATCGGCGACGAGATCAAGCGTCACGTCGTGTTCACGCGCGCGAACCTCGTGGAGCCCGCGAAGAGCTGGGTGCTCGGCGCGATGGACGTGATCCTGTGCCGGAACGTCATCATGTACTTCGACACGCCGACCCGCCGGCGCGTCGTGCAGAGCTTCGCCGACAAGCTGAACGCCGGCGGGTATCTGCTGCTCGGCCACGCCGAGTCGCTGATCCAGGTGTCGAACGCCTTCGAGCTGCGCCACCTGCGGAACGACCTCGTCTACCGCAAGCCCCTGCCCGGCGCCGAGCTCCGCGACCCGTGGGACGCGGCCGCACGCGCCGCGATCGCGCTCGTCGACGACGACGAGGAGGCGCGCCCGTGAAGAACGCGCCGCGCATCCGCGTGCTGGTGATCGACGACTCGGCGTTCAGCCGCCGCACGATCATCCGCATGCTCGAACGCTCGCCGCTGATCGAGGTCGCCGACTGGGCACACGATGGCCAGGAGGCGCTCGCCAAGGCGCTCGAGCAGCCCTACGACCTGATCACGCTGGATCTCGAGATGCCGCGCATGGACGGCTTCACCTTCCTGCGCATCCTGATGGCCCGCCGCCCGACGCCGGTGATCGTGGTGAGCGGGCGCGCCGGCGACCAGGACGTGTTCCGCGCGCTCGAGCTCGGCGCGGTCGACTTCCTCGCGAAGCCGACGCCGCGCGCGACGCCGGAGCTCGCGACGATCGAGCAGGAGCTGATCCGGAAGGTGCACGCCGTGCGCGAGCTGCGCCTCGACCGGCTCCGCGAACGGCTCGGACCGCCGAGCGCGCCGAGCGGCACGGCCGGCCCGCGGCTCGGCGCGCACCGCGTCGTCGCGATCGGCAGCTCGACCGGCGGGCCCGCGGCGCTGATGCAGCTCTTCGCCGCCTTCGCGAAGCCGCCGCCCTGCGCGTTCGTCGTCGCGCAGCACATGCCCGAAGGCTTCACGCGCGGCTTCGCGGCCCGCCTGGCCGCGACGACGGCGTTCGATGCCCAGGAGGCGGAGGATCGCGCGCTGCCGCAGCCGGGCATGATCCTGGTGGCGCCGGGCGGGGCGCACCTCGAGTTCGAGGCGCGCGGAGGCGGCGTCGTGGCGCGCGTGGCTCCGCGCGGCCCGAAGGAGCGCTACGCGCCCTCGGTGGACCGCATGTTCGTGTCGGCGGCCAAGCACTGGGGTCCCGATCTGCTCGGCATCGTGCTCACCGGGATGGGCGACGACGGCGCGAAGGGCGCCACCGCCGTGAAGCGGGGCGGGGGCAACGTGATCGCGGAATCGGCCGAGACGGCGGTGATCTTCGGCATGCCGCAGCAGGCGATCCGCGCGGGCGCCGTGGATGCGGTCGTGCCGCTGCACGGGATGGCGCAGCTGATCGAATCGGGCTTCGCCCACGATGGGGCGAGCCGCGCGAGAGGTGGACGATGAGCCAGCGGGACGGCGATCTGTTCGAGCGTGCGAGCGAGTTCCTCGCGATGTTCCGGCGCGGCGCCGAGTTCACGCGGGAGCTCGTCGAGGAGAACGCGCGCCTGCGGCGCAAGCTGCTCGAGCTCGAGACGCGACAGAACGACGCCGCGCAGGATCCGAAGGAGTGGGACCTGCTGCGCGAGGAGCTGGTCACGCGCATCCAGGGTCTCGAGAGCGAGCACCAGGACGCGCTCGACCGGCTCCGTTCGCTCGAGGAGGAGAACCGGCAGTTCGCGCAGCGCTACCTCGAGATCGAGGAGGAGAACAACGGCCTCGCGAACCTCTACGTCGCCAGCTACCAGCTGCACTCGACCCTCGATCTCCCGGAAGTGCTGCGGATCGTCGTCGAGATCGTGATCAACCTGATCGGCGCCGAGGTGCTCTGCGTCTACGCGCTCGACGAGCGCAACTTCATGCTGTCCCCGGTGGCGGCCGAGGGGCGGGAGCGTGCGAAATTCCCGAACGTCGCGCTCGGCGCGGGCCTGGTGGGCGTCTCGGTGGCGCGGGGCGAGATCGTGACGCGAGACGCCTTCGCGGAGCTCGGGCCCGACGAGCCGCTCGTGAGCATCCCGCTGCGCGTGGGCGAGCGCTCGATCGGCGCGATCGCGCTGTTCTCGCTGCTCGTGCAGAAGGAGAAGTTCACCGGGCTCGACCACGAGCTGTTCGCCTTGCTCGGCGGCCACGCGGCGACGGCGATCCTCGCCGCGCAGCTCCACGGCCAGTCCGAGCGCAAGCTCAACACCATGCAGGGGCTCATCGAGCTCCTGACGAAGTGAGTCGGGGACACGCCATGGCACGCCATCGCATCCTGATCGTGGAAGACAGCCCGACCATGCGACAGCTCCTCGTGTTCGCGCTGAAGCGGCTCCAGGGCGTCGAGGTCGTCGAGGCGAAGGACGGCATGGACGGGCTGCGCAAGGTGACGAGCGACCACTTCGACCTCGCGCTCGTGGACATCAACATGCCCGTGATGGACGGCCTCAAGCTGATCCATCTGATCCGCGACGAGGAGTCCTTGAAGGCCATGCCGATCGTCGTGATCACCACGGAGGGCGCGGACGAGGACCGCGCCCGCGCCCTCGCGCTCGGCGCCGACGAGTACCTGACGAAGCCCGTCCAGGCGAACCGCGTGCTCGCGGTCGTGAAGGGGCTGCTGAAGCTCGCGTAGCGGGGCCCGCGCTGTGCTAAAACGCGCGCGTGTCGCGCGGTCGCCCGGCTCTCGCGTGCTTCCTGCTCGCGCTCCTTCTCGGCGCGTGCGGCTACTCGTTCGTGCGCTACGGCGGCGGCCTCGGAGACGTGCGCCGGGTCGCGATCCGCGGCCTGGTGAACGACAGCTTCGAGCCCGGCGTCGATGCGCTCGTCTCGGACGCGCTCGCGCGCGAGTTCCTCCAGCGCGGCGCGCTGCGCCTGGTGGACGACCCGGCCGCGGCGGATCTCGTGATCGGTGGCGCGGTGAGGCGGGTCGAGGTGCGGCGGCGCAGCTTCTCGTCGATCCTGTTCGCGCTCGAGTACGAGGTGCGCATGGAGCTCGGCCTCACCGTCGCGCGCCGCGACGGCACACCCGTGGCGATCGACCCGAACGCGCTCGCGGAGTCGGAGCGCTATCTCGCGAGCTCCGACGTCGAGGTGACGCGCACGAACCGCCAGGAGGCGCTGCGCCGGCTGGCCGGCGTGCTGGCCGGCCGCGTCCACGACGCGCTCTACGAGCGCATCGCGCCGTGACGCCCGACGCGCTCGCGTCCGAGCTCGCCGCGGGGAAGCTCCGGCCGGCCTATCTCCTCGCGGGAGAGGAGAGCTGGCTCCGCGAGCAGAGCCTGCTCGCGATCCGCGGCGCGGCGCAGGGCGGGTCCGCGAACGACTTCGACTTCGAGCGTCTCGACGGCGAGCGCACGGGCGCGGGGCGTCTGCTCGACGCGCTGCGTGCGCTGCCCGTGCTCGCGGACCGGCGCCTCGTCGTCTTGCGCGAGCCCGAGGCGAAGAAGGGGAGGAGCGAGGGCCTCGTGGCCGCGCTCGCGGGCGCGGTCGCGGAGCTCGCGGGCCAGCGCCAGACGGTCCTCGTGGTGGTGGCGGCGAAGCTCGACCGCCGCTCGAGCTGGGTGCGCGCCTTCGCCGAGCCGGCCGCGGTCGTGGCGTGCGATCCGCCGAAGGGCACGAAGGCGGTGGCCGCGTTCGCCGCGCAGGAGGCACGCCGCCGGAAGATCGCGCTCGGGCCGGGAGCTGCCGACGCGCTCGCCGAGGCGGTGGGACCGCAGCTGCTGCGCCTCGCGAGCGAGCTCGAGAAGGCCTCGTTGCTCGCCGGTCCGGGCCAGCGCGTGACGCGCGAGCACGTGCTCGAGGCGGTCTCGGCGGTGCCCGACGACAAGATGTGGGAGCTCACGGACGCGACCTTCGAGGGGCGCAGCGCCGACGCGCTCGCCGTCCTCGGGCGCCTGCTCGCCGCCGGCGTCCCGGAGCCCGTGCTGCTCGCCGCGCTCGCCACGCAGCTCCGGAAGCTCACGCGGGCGCGCGCGGGCGAGGCGCCGGCCGGCCACCCGATGGTGGTGCGGCGCATCGAGGCACAGGCGCGCCGCCACTCGCTGGCGCGACTCGTCGCCGGCCTGCGCGCGGCCCTGGAGGCGGACGAGCGCCTCAAGGGGCGCGGCTCACTGCCCGGCGAGCTCGTGCTCGAGCGGCTGGTGCTCGGTCTCGCGAGCTAGACCCTATGGAGCGACCGGCTCCATTCCGGCCGCTGGAGACCGGTGCACGCGGAGGAGACATCACCCGTTTCTTGGAGCCGGAGCGGGTAGCGGTCTCCAGCGGCCTCTTCGAGCCTGACTGGCGACGCATCTGTGACGAAGGTGCTCGGGCTCGACAGCGAACGAGCGACGGACGGCGCTACGCGCCGGCTTGCGCCTTGTGCACGGCGCGGGCCAGGCGGGCGACGGTGCGGCTCGCGGTCGCCTTCTTCACGACGCCCTTGCTCGCGGCCTTGCGGATCGTTCGCTCGGCCTCGCGCAGCCGCGCCTGCGCTGCGGCGACGTCGCCGCTCTCGAGCGCCGCGCGCACGGCGCGCGTGCTGCCGCGCACGCGGGTGCGGACCGTGCGGTTGCGCGCGCGGCGTACGAGCGCCTGACGAGCGCGCTTCTGGGCGGAGCGGTGCTGGGCCATGCGATCGATCTCCCGGCTCTCGGCCGCGTCGCGGGGGACGGGCCCGACGCCTTCGAAGCGGCGCAGCATACGGATTCCGCGGCTCTTCAGCACCGCCTCGGGAGCACCGATGAGGCTGGCGAGGGAGGAGCGTGGATCGGCGCGGCGCCGTGATGGGTCTCGTTCTATGCGCGTGCCTGGCGGTCGCCACGGCCGCGGCGGAGACCCCCGTCGAGGGGCCGCCGGCCCCTCCGGCGGACGCCGCCGCGCCCGCCGAGGCGCTCCCGGTCGTGTTGCCGCCCCCCGCGGGGCTCGACGCCGGGTCCGAGGCCGTGCCGGAACGCGATCCGGTGCGCACCGCGCTCTGGCGCGCCTGGTCGCTGCCGAGCACGAGCCTCGCCGAACGGGTGCGGCGCACGGAGCGCGCCGGGCTCGCGCTCGGGCTCGGCAACCTCGACGGTCCGGCCCGCGCCCTGCTGCTCGAGCCGGGCTTCGGGCCCGCGGCCGAGCGCGCGGAGCTCGCGGCCCGGATCGCGCCCCATCTGCCCGCCGCGCACGCCGCGCTCGCGACCGCACGCTTCGAGGCGTGGCAGCTCCCCTCGGCGGCCCGCTCGCTGCGCAAGGCCCTCGCGGCCGCCGGCGACCATCTCGAGGCGCGGCTCTGGCTCGAGGCCACCTTTGCCGACGTGCTCTTCGGCGCCGCCTTCGGCAGCGCCCTCGGCTTCCTCGCGCTCGCCGCGGCCGGCAGCTTCCCGCGCTTCGCGCGCGACCTGCGCGCCCTGCGCGAGCTGCCCGCCCCGTCGGCGGGCGCGCTCGCGGCGTCGCTCGTGCTGCTCCCCGCGGCGCTCGGCGAGGGTGTCGCGGGCGCCGGCCTCGGCCTCTTCGGCTTCGCGCTCGTGAACGGCTCGTGGGCGAGGCGCCTCGCGGTGACGGCCGCCGCCGCGCTGCTCGTCGTCTCGCTCCATCCGCTGCTCGAGCAGCGCGCGGCGCGCCATGCCGAGCTCGCGATGGACGAGATCGCGGTCGCGGCCTGGGCGACGGAGCGCGGCACGCCGACCGCGTCGGAGCTCGCGCGCGTCCTCCGGCACGCCGAGGACGACCCGCTCGCGAGCCGCGCGCTCGCGCTCCGCCTCGCGCGCCAGGGCGAGCTCGCGCGCGCGGAGGCGCGCTTCGCGCGCCTGCTCGAGGACGAGAGCGCGGCGCCGGACCTGCTCGCGAACGCGGCCGCCGTGCGCCTGCTCCGGGGCGACGTGGACGCCGCCATCGCGCTCTACGAGAAGGCGGCGCGCGGCTCCGACTCGGCGGTGGTGCGCTTCGACCTCGCGCAGGCCTACGGGCGCGCGATCCGGCTCGACGAGCAGGATCTCGCGCTGGCCGAGGCACAGGCGATCGAGCCGGACGTGCTCGTGGAGCTGAACCACCGCTACAACGGAAAGGACGGCGCGCTCGTCGCCTACCTCCCGCTCACCGCCGACGCCGTGAAGGCGCGGCACGACCAGGCCGCGGTCGTCCCGTACCTGGCGAACGCGCTGCGGCGCCCGCTCGCGCCGGGCCGGATCGGCGCGAGCCCCACCGACGCCTGGCTCGCGTTCGCCGCGGCGCTCGCCGCGGGGCTCGCCGTCGGCGCGGCGTTGCGCCGGCTGGCCGGCCCGGACGAGGACCTCTACGCCGGCATCGCGCGGCTGCTCCAGATGCGCGGCGGTGACTCGATGGCGCGCATGGCGCAGATCGAGGAGCTGCGCGCCCGGCAGGCGCGGCTCGAGCGGCTCGCGACGTTCGCCGGCTGGGCGGTGCCCGGCGCCGCCGGTCTCGCGGCCGACCGGCCGCTCCTGGCGGGGCTCGGCGTGACGCTCTTCGCGAGCGGCGTGTCGCTCTTCGTCCATCGCCACGGCGCGGTCGCGGATCCGCTCGTGCTCGGCGCCTTGCCCGCCGCGCTGCTCGGCGTCGGCCTCGCCGTGCTCGCGGCGGCCTACCTGCTCGTGCTCGGGCTCGCCTTCGCGTTGCGGGAGAAGGACTAGCCCGTGTCGGTGGCGCTCCACGGCAACCTCCACGACTTCGGCATCGGCGAGGTCTTCCAGCTGATCGGCCAGCAGCAGAAGACCGGCGTGCTCGAGGTGAGCGACGAGGAGACGCGCCTGCGCATCACCTTCGACGGCGGCGCCGTCGTGTGCGGAGAGCGCGCGGGCGCATACGACCAGGCCGCGCTCGGCGACATGCTCGTGCGCACCGGGCTCGTCACGCCGCAGCGCCTGGTCGAGCTCGAGCGGCGCATCGCCGAGGGGGGCGCGCGCCTCGACGCGCTGCTCACGGAGAGCGGGGAGCTCTCGGCGGAGCAGGTCGACGAGATCCTCGAGCTCGTCACCCGCGACACGCTCCTCGAGCTGCTGCGCTGGACGCGCGGCTCGTTCCACTTCACGGCCGGTCCGGTCGACCACCGCCGCGATCCCGCGCGCCTGCTCCCCGCGGAGCAGCTGCTGATGGACGGGCTCCGCACGGTCGACGAGTGGCGCACTTTCGACGAGTACGCCGTCGACCCGGACGCCGTGTTCCTGCCGACCGGGCGCTTCGAGGACTTCCGGCGGAGCCATCCCGGCGAGGCGCCCGACCGCCTGGCGGTGGCCGAGCGCCTGTTCCTGCTGATCGACGGCCGCATGCCGGTACGGCGCGTCGTCGATCTGTCGCGCCTCGGCACCTTCGAGGGCGCGCGCTGGCTCACGCTGTTCCGGCGCGCGCGATTGATCGAGCCCATCGACCCCGAGATCGTGGCGCGCAAGCAGCGGCGCCGGCTCGCGCTCGAGCTCGCGGCCGGGCCCTCAGTGCTCGGTGCGATCCTCGCGTTGCTGCCCTTCGCGCTTCTCGCCGCGGTCCTGCTCGGGCTGGTGCAGCAGCCGGCACCCGAGCCTCTCGCCGAGGCGCGCCTCGCGGAGCGCGCGGTCCTGCACAGGGCCTCGACCGCCTTCGAGGTCCGGCGGCTCCGCAACCTCGTCGACGCCCACCGCTACGCGCGCGGGGACTGGCCCGGGGGGCTCACGGACCTGCGCCGCTTCTTCCACGAGGCGCGCCGCAGCGTGCCCTTGGCGCCGCTCGACGGGCGCGAATACTATTTCGCACGGCGCGGGGAGAGCTTCGTGGTCCTCGCTCCCGAGCCCTGAACGAGGAGAGCGAGCACCTGAGCGAGCCGGAAGCGCAGAGCCGCCAGACGCTGGTCTTCGACGACAACGCGCTGGCGGCCGCCCTCTACGGGGAGCGGGAGGGCACGCTGCGCATCCTCGAGCAGGAGCTCGGCATCCAGGCGCGCGCCCGCGGCAACCAGGTGCGCCTGCTCGGCTCCGAGGAGCGCGTCCGCATGGGACGGAGCGTCCTCGAGGAGCTCTACGGCGTGCTGCGCTCCGGAGGCTCGCTCGAGCCGCGCGACGTGCGCGCCGCGATCCAGGCGAAGACCGAGCGCCCCGGCACGAGCCTGCGCGAGCTCTACAGCGACGTGCTCGCGAACGTGGGCGGCCGGCGACGCATCAGCGCGAAGAACCTGGCGCAGCGCCGCTACATCGAGCTGATCGACCAGCACGATCTCGTGATCACGATCGGGCCGGCCGGCACGGGCAAGACGTACCTCGCCATGGCGATGGCGATCGCCGCGCTCCAGCGCCGCGAGGTGATCCGCGTGATCCTCACGCGTCCCGCGGTCGAGGCCGGCGAGCGGCTCGGCTTCCTGCCCGGGACGATGGCGGAGAAGGTGAACCCCTACCTGCGCCCGCTCTACGACGCGCTCCACGACATGACCGACTTCGACAAGGCGCAGCGCCTGCTCGAGCGCGGCACGATCGAGGTGGCGCCGCTCGCGTTCATGCGCGGGCGCACGCTGAACGAATCGTTCGTGATCCTCGACGAGGCCCAGAACACCACGCCCGAGCAGATGAAGATGTTCCTGACGCGCCTCGGCTACGCGTCGAAGGCCGTCGTCACGGGCGACATCACGCAGATCGACCTGCCGAGCGGCCGGCCCTCCGGCCTGATCGACGCACTCGACGTGCTGGGCGACGTGGAGGGCATCGGGATCCAGCGCTTCACCGAGGCCGACGTGGTGCGCCATCCCCTCGTGCAGTCCATCGTGCGCGCCTACGAGCGCCGCGAGCAGGAACGGGGCGAGCCGAAGCCGAGCGAAGCCGAGGGATGAGCGTGCGCGTGGCCGGGCCGCCGCGCGGGACGAGGGGCCTGCGGCGCGACCGCCTGGCGCGCTTCGCGCGCGACCTGCTCGGGGCGCTCGGCGAGGAGCGGAGCGAGCTCTCGATCGCGCTCGTGGACGACGCCACCGGCGCCGCGCTGAACGAGCGCTGGCGCCGGCGTCGCGGCCCGACCGACGTGCTCTCCTTCCCGCTCCGCGCCGGCCGTCACGCCCGCCGGCGCGGCGCGCTGCTCGGTGACGTCGTGATCGCGCTCGGCGTGGCGCGCCGCCAGGCCGAGGCGCGCGGACACGCGCTCGAGGCCGAATGCCGGCGCCTCCTCGTCCATGGCGTTCTCCACCTGCTCGGCTACGACCACGTGCGGCCGGAACAGGCGCGCCGGATGCGCGCGAAGGAGCGGGCCTTGTGGCGGCATCTGGTGGGATGAGCGAGAGGCGAGGACGAGCCGGGTGAAGGGCGGGCTCACGATCCGCGGCGAGCGCGAGGTCTCGTCGCGCGCCGCGAGGCGGAGCCGGGCCGCGCTCGGCGGGCCCCGGCTCGCCTTCGCGGCGCTCTACGTCGCCGTGACCGTGTTCGCGTTCCCCCACCGCCTCGGTGAGCGCGTGCTCGACCTCGGTCTCCTGCTCGCCTGGCTGCCGCCTGCCGCCCTGCTGCTCGCCGTGCGCGGGCTCTCCGTGCGGCGTGCGGCCGGCCTCGGCTTCGTGCTCGGCACGCTCGCGCACGGCGTGCTCTGGCACTGGATCTGGGTGGTCACCGTGCGCTACGGGCACGCCCCCGGCTGGGCCGGCGTCGCGGCGCCGCTCCTGCTCGCCACCTGGCCCGGGCTCTTCACCGGCGCGTTCGCGGCAGCGAGCGTGGCGCTCGCGCGGACCGCCCCGCTCTCGCCCTTCGCGCTCGCGGCGCTCTGGACCGCGCTCGACCACGGCCGCGGCACCTGGCTCACCGGCTGGCCGTGGGGAACGCTCGGCTATGCGCAGCACGCAAACGAGTGGCTGCTCGGCCTCGCGCCCTGGGCCGGGGTCTACGCCCTCTCGTTCGTGAGCGTGCTCGGCGGGGCGAGCGCGCTCGAGTGGGCGCTCGCGCGCGAGCCGGGCCGGAGCCGCACGCGAGCCGCGCTGGGCCTCGCGGCGGTCGTCGCGCTCCACGGGGTGGGAGCGTTCGGCCACGCACCGGCCGCGCCGGGAGACGCGCGGCTCCGCATCGCGGTGCTGCAGGGCAACGTCGACCAGGGTGTGAAGTGGTCGCCCGCGTGGGCGGAGCGGACCCTCGCGCTCTACGAGCGCCTCACCCGCGAGGCCGCGAGCCGCGGCGCGGAGCTCGTCGTATGGCCCGAGACCGCGGTACCCGACTCGCCCGACCGCGACCCCGCGCTCGAGGCGCGGCTCGCGCGTCTCGCCCGCGAGACGCGTGCGGCGCTCGTGGTGGGGGCGGTCGGGCTCGACCGGCAGGAAGCCGGGGACGAGCCGGCGCTCTTCGACAGCGCCTTCGTCTACGACGCCGCCGGCGTGCGGCTCGAGCGCTACGACAAGAGCCATCTCGTCCCCTTCGGCGAGTACCTGCCGTTCCGCGACGTGCTCGGCCGCTTCATCCGCGCGGTCGCCACCGGCTCCGCGGGACGCGACGTGAGCGAGGGGCCGGAGCCTCGCGTGGTGCGCCTGCGGGCGGCCGCAGCGCGCGAACCCGCCGTGACCGTCGGGGTTCCGATCTGCTATGAACTGCTCTTCCCGGACCTCGTGCGTCGCTTCGCGGGGAGCGGAGCCCAGGTGCTGCTCGCCATCACGAACGACGCGTGGTACGGGCGGACGGGGGCCCCGCACCAGTTCCTCGCCATCACGGCGCTCCGCTCGGCAGAGACGGGGATGTGGACGGCGCGCGCGGCCAACACGGGAGTATCGGCGCTGATCGACGCACGGGGCACGGTCCGGGAAGCGACGCAGATCTTCGAGGAGGCGCTGCTGGTGGGCGACGTGCCGCTCCGCGACGCGAGCCTGGCGCCGACCTTCTATGCCCGACACGGAGACGTGTTGCCCTGGGCCTGCTGGCTGGCGAGCGCGGGGTTCGGGCTCGCCGCCTGGCGCGGGCGCAAGCGGGGAGTGCGGGTGTGAGCGAGAGCGCGGGCCTCGATCCGCTCGAGCTCGCCGAGCGCCTGCGGACCGCGCGGGCGCGCCTCGACGAGTTCCGGGGGCGTCTTTGACGAGGCGGCGCTGCGCAGCCGCCTCGCCGCCCTCGAGGACGACGCGGCGCGCCCGGACCTCTGGAACGACCGCGAGCGGGCCGAGCGCGTGTTGCGCGAGAAGCGCGGCGTCGAGCGCGAGCTCGCCTTCCTGAAGACGCTCGAGAGCTCGCTCTCCGACGCTTCGGTGCTGCTCGAGCTGGCGGAGGAGGCGGGCGACCCCTCGACCCTGGCCGAGGGCGCCGACAAGCTCGCCGAGAGCGAGCGCGCGCTCGCCGACGCGGAGCTCCGCCAGCTGCTCGGCGGCGACCACGACGCCGACAACGCGATCCTCTCGATCAACGCGGGCGCCGGGGGCACCGACGCCGCCGACTGGGCCGAGATGCTCCTCCGCATGTACACGCGCTGGGCGGAGACGCGCGGCTACGCGGTCGAGCTGCTCGACGCGCAGGCGGGCGACGAGGCCGGGCTCCGCAGCGTCACCGCCACCGTGAAGGGCGAGTACGCCTACGGCTACCTCAAGGTGGAGCAGGGCGTGCACCGCCTCGTCCGCATCTCGCCCTTCGACTCGCAGCACCGCCGCCACACCGCCTTCGCGAGCGTCTCCGTGTTCCCGGAGATCGACGACGCGATCGAGGTGGAGATCGACGAGAAGGAGCTGCGCGTCGACACGTATCGCGCGGGCGGCGCCGGCGGCCAGCACGTGAACAAGACCGACTCCGCCGTGCGCCTCACGCACCTGCCGACCGGCATCGTGGTGCAGTGCCAGAACGAGCGCTCGCAGCACAAGAACCGCGCGCGCGCGATGAAGGTGCTGCGCGCGCGGCTCTTCGAGCGTGCGCGCCAGGAGCAGGACGCGAAGATGGCCGCGCTCGCCGGCGAGAAGCTCGACGTGAGCTTCGGCAGCCAGATCCGTTCCTACACGCTCCACCCTGCGCAGCGCGTGAAGGACCACCGCACCGACGTCGAGATCGGCAACGCGGAGGGCGTGCTGAACGGGAACATCGACCCGTTCATCCGCGCGGCGCTCCGGGCGCGCGCCCACGGAGGCGCCGCGTGAGCAAGCTCGGCGCGGAAGGCGGGAGGAGCCGATGAGCGAGCGCGAGCACGAGGCGCGCCGCGAGCGCTTGGCGAAGCTGCGTGCCGCGGGCGTCGATCCCTATCCCGCGCGGGTCGGGCCGCGTACGCGCATCGCCGAGCTGCGGCGCCTCCACGACGCGAAGAGCGCCGAGACGCTCGCCGCCGAGGCGGGCCGCGCCGCGCTCGCGGGCCGCGTCCGCGCGCGGCGCTCGTTCGGGAAGCTGCTGTTCCTGACCGTCGTCGAGGACGGCGCCGCGCTCCAGGTGAGCGCGCGCAAGGGCGACACGGATCCCGAGACGTTCGCGTTCCTCGCCGACGTCGACGTCGGCGACTTCGTGCGCGTCGAGGGCACGCTCTGGCGCACCCAGAAGGGCGAGCTCACGCTCGGCGCGAGCGCGGCGCAGCTCCTCGCGAAGGCGCTCCGCCCGCTGCCCGAGAAGTGGCACGGCCTCACCGACGTCGAGGCGCGTTATCGCCAGCGCCATCTCGACCTGCTCTCGAACGAGCGGGCGCGCGAGATCGCGCTGCTCCGCAGCCGCACTCTCTCCGCGCTGCGCCGCTGCCTCGACGCGCGCGGCTTCCTCGAGGTGGAGACGCCGATCCTCCAGCCGCTCTACGGCGGCGCGGCCGCGCGCCCTTTCACCACACACCACCATCTCTTCGACCAGTCGCTCTACCTGCGCATCTCGGACGAGCTGTATCTCAAGCGGCTCGTGATCGGCGGCCTCGACCGCGTCTACGAGATCGCGCACAACTTCAGGAACGAGGGCATCAGCCACAAGCACAGCCCCGAGTTCACCATGCTCGAGTGCTATCAGGCGTATGCCGACTATGCGGACATGATGGAGCTCGTGCAGGCGCTGCTCCGCGCCGTCGCGCAGGAGGTGCTCGGCACGCTCCAGCTGCCGCACGGCGCGGGGACGATCGACCTCGCCGGCGAGTGGCGGCGGGTGACCATGCGCGACGCGCTGCTCGAGGGTACGGGCGTCGACATCCTCGCCGCGGCCGATCTGCCGTCGCTGCGCCGGGCGCTCGCCGAGCGCGGCATCGAGGCCGGCGACGCGCCCACCTGGGCGCAGCTCGTCGACGAGGTGTTCAGCACGAAGGTCGAGCCGGGGCTGATCCAGCCCACCTTCGTGACCCACCACCCGACCGAGCTCTCGCCCCTCGCCAAGCGCGCGCCCGAGGATCCGCGCCTGGTCGAGCGCTTCGAGCTCTTCGTCGCCGGGATGGAGATCGCGAACGCGTTCAGCGAGCTGAACGATCCGGAAGACCAACGCGCGCGCTTCGAGGAGCAGCGCCGGCTCGCCGCCGCGGGCGACGCCGAGGCGCACCCCCTCGACGAGGACTTCCTCGCCGCGCTCGAGCACGGCATGCCGCCGACCGGCGGGCTCGGAGTCGGCGTCGACCGCTGGGTGCGCGTGCTCGCGGACGCGCCGAACCTCCGCGAGGTGATCCTGTTCCCGCATCTTCGCCCGGAGCAGCCGTGACGGACCTCTGGGAGGCGTTCTCCGCGGCCGGCGGCTCGCTCTCGCTCGCCTTCATCATCGCGCTCGTGCTCGGCATCTGCGTGATGGCGGCGCTCTTCTTCGGCTCGGCCGTCGTCGTGCTCGAGCGCTTCGCGCGGAGCGCGAAGAGCGGGCCCGGCGCGCTGCTCGTGACGCTCGCCTTCGCAGCCCTCCTCGGACTGCTCGGCACGGACGAGGAGACGGTGGAGTCGCTCGGCGTGGTCTGGCCCGGGGCGCTCCGCGCCTGGGCGGCGAGCGCGGCGCTGGCGGTCGCCTTGCTCGTCGCGGCGCAGGCGCTCGTCGCGCTCGTGCTGCGCTTCGTGCCGCCCCGTGCGCTCGCGTACGCGAGCCTCCTCGGCATCGGCGCGGGCTTCGCGCTGCTGCTCGGCGGGCTCGACCTCGCGCTCTGGGCCGGGCTGCCGCTCGCCGTCGCGCTCCTCGCGTGGGGCTTCTTCCGCTGGCGGCGCGCGCGGGGCAACGGCCGTGCCGCGGGCCTCGACGAACGCCTCTCCGCCGCGCTCGCGGCGGCGCTCGTGCTGGGGCCGCTCGTGACGTTCGTGCTGCCGGGGCCCGACGTCCGCATCGGCAGCGCCGGAGCGACGCTCCTCGCCGCGTTCGTCGCCCTCGTGCTGCTGGGCCTCTTGCCGCGCGCCGCGGCGGGCTTCCTCGGCGCGATCGGCAGCGCGGAGTGGTTCATCGCGCGGCGCTACCTGTTCGCGAAGCGCCGCCAGACCTTCATCTCGGTGATCACCGGCATCTGCGTGGCCGGCGTCGCCGCCGGCGTCTGGCTCATCATCATCGTGCTCTCCGTGATGAACGGCTTCGAGCAGATCTGGCGCGACGAGATCATCGGCAACCGGGCGCACCTCACGGTGCACTCGATGGGGCCGATCGAGGACTACCGCTCCGTGCTCGAGAAGCTGGCCGACGTGCCCGACGTGGTGGGCGCCGCGCCCTACGTCGACGCCGAGGGCATGGTGCGCGGGCAGGGCGGCGGCATCGTGGGCGTGCGCGTGCGCGGCATCGACCCCGATCGCGTCGGCGGCGTGACCGACCTGCGCTCCGACCTGCTGCCGGGCTCGGAGGGCGCGCTCGAGGACCTCGCGCCGCGGGCGGCGGAGCAGAACGGCCGGGGGGATCCCGGCATCGTGATCGGCAGCCAGCTCGCGGCGGCGGTGGGGGTCGGGGTCGGCGACGCGCTCGTGCTGATCTCGCCCTTCGGCGGCCCGCCGACGCCGCTCGGCCCCGGGCCGCGGCTCGCGCGTTTCCGCGTCGCGGGCGTGTTCCAGTCGGGCTTCTTCCAGTACGACGAGATCTACACGTACGTGAGCCTCGCGGCGGCGCAGGACTTCCGGCGCTCCACCGACGTCGTCGACGGCATCGAGGTGCGCACGACCGACTACTACCGCTCGCAGCGGGTCGGCGCCGAGATCGAGCGGACGCTCGGCTTCCCCTACTACACGCGGGACTGGAAGGAGTTCTTCCCGTCCTTCTTCCAGGCGCTCAAGACCGAACGCGTGATGATGTTCGTGCTCCTCACCATGATCATGGTCGTGGCGGCGTTCGCGATCGTCGTGACGCTCATCATGATGATCATGGAGAAGTCGTCCGACATCGCGATCCTGAAGGCGATGGGCGCGACCGACTCCGCCGTCGAGCGGATCTTCGCGATCGAGGGCACGCTGATCGGGCTGCTCGGCACCGTGCTCGGCGTCGTCTCCGGCATCGCGGTCACGACGCAGCTCGGCTGGGTGCAGGAGCAGATCGAGGCGCTGACCGGCATCGACACGCTGCCGGCCGAGATCTACCAGCTCGGCACGCTGCCCTCCGAGGTCGACCCGCTCCAGGTCGGCATCGTGGTCGGGATCGCGATGGTGCTGGCGCTCGGCGCGACGCTGCTCCCGAGCCGCCACGGCGCGAGCCTCGATCCGGCCGAAGCGCTCCGGTACGAGTGATGGACGGCGTGCTGCTCCGCGCCGAGGGGCTCGGCAAGCGCTTCGTGACCGGCGAGGGGACGATCGAGGTGCTGTCCGACCTCGCGCTCGACGTCGCGCGCGGCGAGCGGCTCGCGATCCTCGGCCAGTCCGGGATCGGCAAGTCGACGCTGCTGCACGTGCTCGGCACGCTGGACCATCCGAGCGAGGGGCGGGTCTGGTTCGAGGGCGCCGACGTCTTCGCGCGGACCGGCGAGGAGCTCGCGCGCTTCCGCAACGAGTCGCTCGGCTTCGTGTTCCAGTTCCACCACCTGCTGCCCGAGTTCAGCGCGCTCGAGAACGTGATGATGCCGGGGCTGCTCCGCGGCCTCGGCTTCGCGGAGACGCGCGAGCGGGCCGCCGCCATCCTCGCCGAGGTCGAGCTCACCCCCCGGCTGCACCACCCCGTCGGCAAGCTGTCGGGCGGGGAGCGGCAGCGCGTGGCCGTGGCGCGCGCCCTGGTGCTGGACCCGCCCCTGGTGCTGGCGGACGAGCCCACGGGGAACCTCGACCCCGCCACGGCCGAGCGCGTCGGCGACCTGCTGGTGCGGCTGAACGAGTCGCGGGGCACCGCGCTCGTGGTGGTGACGCACAACGCCGAGCTGGCCCGCCGCATGGGCCGCGCCCTGGTGCTGGAGCGGGGCCGCCTCCGTCCCGCCGGGGAGCGGCTCTCCTGAGCCCTCTGCCGCGCTCCGCCCGCCGGGGTCTAACCAATGGTTTCTGAAAGAGAAATCATCGAAGGTCCAGCTTGACCTCGGAGCCGGGCCCCGTCTATGCTGGGCCCCTTCTCGGGGCCCCCGCGGGCCCCGCGGCGCGTGCGAGCGGACGCGCCGAGGAGCGGCAGTGGCGGGCATGCGAAGCGGGGGCACGGAGCCAAGGTGCAGCGGCGGCTCGCACGGCGCCTCGCAGCCACGTTCCTCCCGCTCCTCCTCCTCGGGCTGGGGCTGGCCCCCCGCGCCACGGCCGAGGAGAAGGCCCGCGTCGTCGTCGCGGTGCTCCCCTTCGAGGTCCACAGCGAGAAGCCCCTCGACTACCTCGAGGCCTCGCTCGCCGAGCTGCTCGCCACCCGGCTCGAGGCGAGCGGGCGCGTGGACGTGGTCGAGGCCGTCACGGTGCGGGAGACGCTGATCGCGTGGCCCGGCGAGAAGACGGAGGACGCGCTGCGCCGCCTCGCGCGCGAGCTCTCCGCCGACTGGGTGGTGATCGGGAGCCTCACCGAGCTGGCCGGCCACTACAGCCTCGACGTGCGCGTCACGCCGGCCGAGAGCCGCGTCGCGACGAGCACGATGGTGCTCTCGGCCGACGGCGACGACGAGCTGCTCGACCGCGTGAACGAGCTGTCCGGACGCATCCTCGGCATCGTGGGCGAGCCGGCGCCGGCCGCGGCCGAGGCGCCCCCGGCCGCGGAGGTCGCGCCCGAACTGCCGGTCGAGCTCCGCGAGCCGCCCCGGCGGGCCGAGCCGGCCGCGGGCGAGCGCATCGCCGAGGTGCGCGTCCGCGGCAACAAGCGCATCGAGACGGCCGCCATCCTGGCGCGCGTCACCTCGAAGCCGGGCGAGCCGCTCTCGCGCGCGCGCCTCGCGCAGGACGTCCGGGGCATCTACGCGCTCGGCTTCTTCCGCGACGTGCAGGTGTACGAGGAGCCCGGGCTCGACGGGCTCGCCCTGATCTTCGAGGTGGCCGAGAACCCCGTCGTGCGGCAGGTGACGATCAGCGGCAACGAGAACGTCGACGGCGAGAAGATCAAGGACAACCTGACGCTCACCACCGGCTCGACGCTCGACCATCCGCTCCTGTTCGAGAACCGGCAGCGCATCGAGGCCCTCTACCGGGCCGAGGGCTACTACCTGGCGAAGGTGGCCTCGTCGATCGAGTCGCTGCCCGGCGACGCGGTCGGCGTCCACTTCGAGGTGGACGAGGGCAAGAAGCTGCGCCTCCGCCGCATCGACTTCGTGGGCAACGAGGCGAAGAGCGACGACGAGCTCGCCGAAGGGCTCAAGACGAAGCGCTGGCGCTGGTACTCCCGGCTCACCAGCTGGCTCGACAAGTCGGGCACCTACGCCGAGCCGGTCTTCCTCCAGGACCTCGAGGCCGTCACGAACAAGTACCTGGACGACGGCTACGTGCGGGCCGACGTCGGCCAGCCCGAGGTCGAGGCCGCAGAGGACGGGCTCGTCGTGAAGGTGCCGGTCAGCGAAGGGGACCAGTATCGGCTCGGCCGGGCGACGCTCGTCGGCGACGAGACCGCGGACTTCGGGGAGCTCCGCGAGGACCTCGCGCTCGAGGACGGCGAGGTGTTCAGCCGCGCCAAGCTGAACGCCGACCTCGACAAGCTCGAGAGCCACTACACCGACCGCGGCTTCTTCATGGCCCAGGTGCAGCCGCGCACGAAGGTCGACGAGAGCGCGAAGCAGGTCGACATCGACTACGAGGTGACGAAGGGCTCGCTCTTCTTCCTGCGCGAGATCGAGGTGAGCGGCAACCAGACGACGGTCGATCCGGTGGTGCGCCGCGAGGTCCGGCTGGTCGAGGGCCAGCTCTACTCGGCGCGCGCGCTCGACCTGTCGAAGCGGCGCCTGTCGGGGCTCGGCTACTTCGAGGAGGTGAACTTCGAGCCGCGCCAGACGGACTTCGACAACCAGCTCGACCTCGACGTGAAGGTGGTCGAGAAGCCGACCGGCTCGCTCTCCTTCGGCGCGGGCGTCTCCTCGGCGGACGGCTTCGTGATCTCCGGCGCCATCGCGGACAGCAACCTGTTCGGGCGCGGCTACGCGGCGTCGCTGGGCGCGGACCTCGGCGGCGAGAGCGACCGCTTCTTCCTGAACTTCGCGTGGCCGTACTTCCTGGACTCGAACTGGGGCCTCAGCACGCAGCTCTCGCGCTGGGAGCTCGACTACGACGACTTCGAGCTGGAGCAGAGCGGCGCCGAGGTCGCCTTCTCGCACCCGCTCGACGATGCGGGCCGAACGCGGGGCTTCGTACGCTACGGCTTCTCCGACCGGAGCGTCCTGAACGACCTGCTCTTCTCGGGGGTGGCGGAAGCAGTAAAAGACAAAGGGGCCGTGCAGGGCGGGAACTCGACCGCGGCCTCACTGATCTTCCGCGACATCATGGCCGGGTCGAACGTGCAGGAGCCGATCGACGGGAACGAAACGGCGGGCTGCCGGAACGTGCTCGACGCGCTCGACCCGACCGCGCCGCCCGGCCCCCGGCAGCCCTGCCTCAAGGGCGGCGGCGATGCCCAGACCACCAGCCTGGTCGGCTTCGGCTTCCGCCGCGACACGCGCAACGACCGCATCGCGGCGACCTCCGGCCACATCATGGAGAGCTCGATCGACTTCGCGGGCGTGGGCGGCTTCGCGAACTTCGCGCGCTGGGAGGGGCGCGCCGGCTTCTTCCTCGCGTACCCCGACTGGTTCCCGGAGTGGATCCCCTTCCGCGAGAAGTCCGCCTGGCTGATCGGAGCGCGCATGGGCTACACGGTGCCGATGAACGACGTCGGCGACTGGGATCTGCCGGGCTTCACGAGCGCAATCGACGCTCCCCTTCCTCCCGAGATGCGGCCGATCGACGAGATCGACGACGACCTGGAGCTGCCGCTCTCGGAGCGCTACTTCCTGGGCGGCCTCGGCAGCTTCCAGCTGCGGGGCTTCAAGGCGCGCTCGGTGGGGCCGCGCCGTGCCGTGCTCCAGGCGCCGATCATGGCCGACCAGGGCGACGGCACGACGGGCACGCTCTTCACGCCGGTGGGGGTGGCGTGGGGCACGGGCGTGTGCGAGGACACCATTCCGGGCTTCGAGGGCGACGGCGACGGCGAGTGCAACAGCCTCGACGACAAGGACATCGACGATTTCGACGATCTCGACGAGACCGACGTGATCGGCGGCAACAAGTTCCTGTCGCTCACGGTCGAGTACCGCTTCCCGATCGCCGAGAGCCTCGGCCTGATGGGCATCGTGTTCTTCGACACCGGCAACGCCTTCGACGAGACGCAGAGCATCCTCGACTTCAGCGAGTGGCGGCAGGGCACGGGCGTCGGCGTGCTGTGGTTCTCGCCCTTCGGTCCGCTCCAGGCCTTCCTGGGCTTCCCCCTCGACCAGCTCGAGGTCGAGGATTCCATGGCGTTCGAGTTCTCCGTGGGCGGCCAGGGCTTCTGAGCCGCCGCGCGACGTTCGGGAGGAGATGATGAAGGCAGTGATCGGAGTGGCGCTCGGCTTCGGCCTGGCGCTCGGGGGGCTCGCCGGCGCGGCCGGAGCCGAAGACGTGAAGATCGGCATCGTGGACCTCGAGCAGGCGCTCGCCTCGACCGAGGAGGGCAAGGCGGCCAGCGAGGAGATCACGCGCAAGAAGCGCGAGGCGCGCGCCCAGGTCGAGCCGATGTTCGACCAGCGCAAGGTGCTGGCGGAGGAGCTCCAGGGCAAGAAGTACGTGCTGTCCGACGACGCGCTGTTCCAGAAGCAGGTGCAGCTCGCCGAGCTCGAGAACAAGATCCGCAGCAAGATCGAGGAGCTCGAGGGCCAGCTCAAGATCGAGCAGGGCAAGATGCAGGCGCCGCTGGTCTCGAAGCTGCAGAGCATCATCGAGGCGATCGGCAAGGAGCAGGGCTTCACGCTGATCCTGTCGCGCAACAATCCCTACGTGATGTACTCCCGCGAGGCGCTCGACATCACGGACATGGTGGTGGCGCGCTTCAACAAGAAGGGCTGACGCTGCCCCAGGTGCATCCGAGCGCGATCGTCGAGCCCGGCGCGAAGCTGGCCGACGACGTCCGGATCGGCGCATTCGCGCTGATCGGGCCGGAGGTCGAGCTCGGCCCCGGCGTCGAGATCCGGCCGCACGCGCTCGTCACCGGCCGCACGCGCATCGGCGCCCGGACGCGCGTCTTCCCCTTCGCCGTGCTCGGCGAGGAGCCGCAGGACAAGAGCTTCTCGGACGAGGCCACCGAGCTGGTGATCGGCGCCGACAACGTGCTGCGCGAGCACGTGACGATCCACGTGGGCACCGTGAAG
>Ga0075327_1000024_pt1 | contig 31547 bp, 31 predicted proteins | sample MayberrySE_Catta_2_FD_120056 | JGI IMG/M metagenome (GOLD analysis project Ga0075327, IMG submission 120056) | Natural and restored wetland microbial communities from the San Francisco Bay, California, USA, that impact long-term carbon... | ecosystem: Environmental > Terrestrial > Soil >...
CGCGCCATGCTCGGCGTGCTCGAGCACGCCGCCTGCATCGACCCCGGGCCGGCCGCCGCCCGCCTCGGCCTCGCGCTTACCCCGCTCGACGAGACGCTCGCCTGGACCTTCCTCGGCACGGAGGCTTCGTGACCGGACCCGGCATCGAGACGGCCTCGCGCTCCCCGGCGCGCGGCCGCACGCTCGTGGCGCACGCGCTCCCCTGGCTGATCACCGCGCTCTGCTTCGCGTACCTCTATCGGCGCATCGCCGCGGTGGCGGGTCCCGAACGCTCGCCCTTCGGGTACCTCGCCGAGGTGTTCGCGGGCGTTCCGTGGCTCCAGTGGGTGGCTCTCATGCTGCCCTACTCGCTCCTCTTCCTGCTCGTCGACACGCTCGTGCTCTGGCGGGCGATCTCCTGGTTCAATGCAAACGTGCCGTATGCGAGCCTGCTCCCGGTGCGCGCGAGCGCGTACATCCTCTCGATCCTGAACGAGCAGGTCGGCAAGGGCGCGATCGCGCTCTTCGTGAACCGCACGCGCGGCGTGCCGGGCTGGCAGGTGGGCTCGAGCATGCTCTTCATCATGTTCTGCGAGTTCTACTACCTGCTCAGCTGGGCGACGCTCGGCTGGGCGCTCGAGCGCGAGCGGCTGCCTCCCGCGTTCGACGCGATCCCCTGGATCGCGGCGGGCGCGCTCCTCTTCTTCGCCGGCTTCGTCTGGTTCTTCCGCGCGGCGCGCGTGCCCTTCGGCGCGCGCCTCCGCGAGCGCGAGCTGCTGCACGCCTTCCGGCAGGCCCGCCCGCACCAGTACGCGACGATCGTGCTGCTGCGCTCACCCGCGATGCTCGGCGCGTTCTGGGTGTACGCCCGCGCGGCCGAGCTGTTCGGCGTCGAGGTGTCGGTCGCGCAGATGATCGGGCTCCTCCCCGTCATCTTCTTCTCGGCGCTCGTGCCGCTCCCCGGCCGGCCGGGCCCCGTGGTGCTCTGGGCGCTGCTCTTCCCGGCGTACGTCGCGCAGATGACCGCCTTCGGCTTCATCCAGCACAACGCCTTCGTGCTCTTCAACGCTGCGCTCGGGCTGCTGTTCCTGCGCCGCGCGAACCGTCAGCTGTTCGGGGCGGTCAGCTCGGATGCCGCAAGCGCATGAGCGCCAGCGCGCGATCGGCCATCGAGACGAGGGTCGTCGCGACGAGCGCCCAGCCGAGCCCCAGCACGAGGTCGGGCGCCGGCCAGTCGAGGCGGAGCGCGTCGCGCACCACGACCGTCCCGATCGGCACGAAGTACGCGATGCCGTTCCAGCGCCCGAGCGCGCTCGCGCGCAGCGGTGCGCCCTGGAGCACGCGCGAGTCGAGCGTGTACTGGAGGAAGGCGAGCGCGACGGCGGCGGGCAGGAGCGCCGGCGCCTCGCCGCGAAGCGCGAGCGCCGCCAGGCCGAGCGAGACGAACGCCGCGTCCGTCACGTGGTCGAGGAAGCCGCCGAGCGCGCTCGCCTCGCCGTAGCGCCGCGCGACCCGGCCGTCGAGCCAGTCGGAGCCGACCGCGAGCCAGAAGCAGGCGAACGCGGGCCAGGCGGCGCCTTCGACGAGCGCGAGCACGAGCAGCGGCCCGCACACGAGGCGCAGCGCGGTGAGCGCGTTCGCTCGCGTCGAGAGACGGGACGCGGGCGGAGCCATGCGTCGCAGCGTACCAGAGTGGCACCGCCCCTCGCGCTCGAACGCTCGGGATCCGGGTGCGACGGCGGCGGCGCTCTCCTAGGTTCCCGCTCCCTCGCCGGAGGTCGCATGCGGCTTCGTCTCGCCTGGCTGCCCGCCCTCGTCGCGCTCGCCTGCTCCGCCGGCGAGGAGAGCGATCCGGCGGGCGCGCTCGCGAGGCGCGGCGCGCAGGTGTACCAGAGCAACTGCACGGCGTGTCACGCGCTCGATCCGGCGCAGGTCGGCCCCGTGGGCCCGGCGATCGCCGGCTCCTCGCTCGAGCTGCTCGAGGCCAAGGTGCTGCGCAACGAGTATCCGCCCGGCTACACGCCGCAGCGCGACACGAAGGCGATGATCCCGCTCGTGCACCTCGCGCCCGAGCTGCCCGCGCTCGCGGCGTACCTCGCGGCGCCCGATCAGCGATAGCCGCGCAGCCGGAAGCGGCGCAGGCGGTCGCGCACGCGGCGCGCGAGGCGGAGCGCCACCGGCAGGCGGCGCCGCCGTTCGGGCCCCGCGGCCGGCCTCTCGACGAGGAGCTCCCCGGCGACGACGCGCTCGCTGCCGTCCGGCAGGAGCTCGCGAACGGGCGCATCGGGATCGAGCGGCCGGTCGGCGGCGGCGATGCGGACCGGCAGCGAGATGCGGTAGCGCGCCACGATCTCGCGGAGACGCGGCGAGCGCTCGGTCGCGCCGGGCTCCGCCTCGTGGACGCGCAGCAGCGCCCCGTGCGCCTCGCTCACCAGGTCGAGCACCGCGCCGAGCCGGTCGGGGCGGTCCGCGTCGTCGAGCGCGCCCGAGAGCCAGAGGCACGCGTAGGCCCGGCAGATGCGCGGCCGCGTCGCGTGGATGCCGCAGCCCGGCGCTCCGGGCGGCGCGCGCAGCTGCGCGCACGGCGTGCCGCCGAGCTTGCGCAGCTCGTCCACGCGGAGCAGCGTGCAGCAGAGCGTGCACTTTCCGCAGCTGCGTCCGGACGCGTTCAGTGAGCCGCGCTCAGACGCTCACGGTGTTCACGAGCCAGCCGATCACGTAGAGCACGAGCGTGGCCGCGAGCCCGACGTGGATCGTGCCCGACACCGTCGTCATGTACTTCTGCCGCCCCGGCGCGGTGCCGACCAGCGCGTTCGCCTCGAGCGCGCCGACCACGATCAGGAAGAGCAGCCAGTAGAGCCAGTCGTTCGTGCCGTTCAGCAGCGTCTGGAAGTGACTCGCCGAGCCCATGTAGAAGAGCATCGGAATGGAGAGGAGCGTGTTGGTGCGCGACATGCGTCCGGCGAGCGCGCCCTTGGCCGCCGCCTCGGGGATCGCCTGCCCGCCCGCCGCCACCTGCTCCGCGTTCTTGATCACGAAGTCCCGCTGCGCGGGCCAGATCACGAACCAGACGTTCGCCCACATCAGCGTGCCGATCAGGCCGCCCGTCAGGATCCGCGTGGTGTAGGGGTCTCCGATGTCGTTCGTGGTGTGGAGCTTCAGCAGCACGATCGCCCAGCCCGTCAGGAACGTGAACATCGCGCCCCAGCGGAACCACCACATCGCGTTCGGCACCAGGCCGCGCGTCATCGCGCTCTTCGCCTGGCCGCCGAGGTCGCTCGCAAAGAAGGGCGTCTGGATCAGGTTGAAGTAGTAGAGCACCCCGATCCAGGTGATGCCGGCCAGGAAGTGGAACCAGCGGAACAAGAACTCCCAGCCGTAGCTGGTGGTCACCAGATCCATGCGCGTGCTCCTTCGCTTTGGCGGCGCCCAATCTATACCGCGCTTCGCGCGCGGAGCACGCGTGTTGCGATCCGGCCACACCCGTCGCCTCGCGCTCCGAAGGAACGCGAAGGCGTCAGCCGAGGCGCGCTTGCTCGAACCCGGGCGGCAGCGCGAAGCGCTGGCGCAGCCGGGACGGGCTCTCGCCGAGCACCTCGATGCGCTCCTCGGCCGTGTTGCCGAGGAAGCCGCCCGCGAGGCGCAGCTGCTCGATGCGCTCGGGCGCGACGCCCATCAGCCGCGCGCAGGTCGCGTCCACGGCGGGGAAGTCGTCCCCGATCACGACCACGCCGGCCGCGCGCGGCTCGCCCTGGATCGGGCCGTTGCCCTCCATGCCGACGATGCCGTCCACGATCGCGAGCCGCGGCATCCCGAGCGCCGCGTTGATGTCCACGATGCTGCCCGGGATGCCCGCCTGGTGGAGCACGTTCTTCGGCCAGCCGTAGATCGCGCCCGGCACGATCCCGAACAGGTTCTTCATCGAGAGCGTGACGCCGGCCCAGTGGTGCATCTTGAGCTTCGGCATCGAGACGAAGAGGTCGGCGTCGAGCACGGTGCGCGGCAGCCAGAGCCGGCCGAGCGAGGTGAAGGCGGTCGGGAGCGCGACCGGCTCCACGCGGTCCAGGTTGAGGTCGACGAAGCGGACGCGCCGCTCGCGGAGCACCGCGCCGAGGCCCGAGGCGCCGAGCAGGTACTCGGTGTCGCGCCGGTGGCCGGCGCCCTCGGCGACGATCACCTCGGCCGCGCCGAGCCGGAGGAACGCGAGGACGGCGCCCTCGACCATCCGCGGATGCGTGTTGATCGCGCCCTCCGGGTCGAACTCGACGTAGTTCGGCTTCAGCACCACGCGGCGGCCGCGCACCTCGGGCGCAAAGAGCGCGAGCCCGCGCCGCAGCAGGTCGGCGAGGTCCGCGTCGTAGGAGCTGGCGCCGAGCAGCGCGACGCGCGAGCGCGCGCGCCGGCGGTCGGGCGGCGGCTCCGCCCGGCGCCGTCCGCACGCGGCGGCGGCGCCCGCGGCGAGCCCGCCCAGCAGGAGCTCGCGGCGGCGGATCACGCGGGCACCTCGAGCAGCCTCGCGCCGCCGCCGAGCGCGAGCAGCGTGAACGCGAGGCTGCGCGTCTCGGCCGGCGGACCGGCCGCCTCGATCCGCGCGGCGAGCCGGGCGCGCAGCGCTTCGGCGTCCCGCGAGCGCGGTGCTTCGGCGCCCTGCGAGCGCAGTGCTTCGGCCTCCCCCGCATGGAGCTCGAACGCGAGCGCGCCGAGCGCGAGCGCGAGGCTCGAGGCGCGCTCGTCGAGGAGCGCCGCCAGCGCCGCGCGGCTCTCGGCGAGCGCCTCGGCGCGCGCGCTCCCCTGGAGCGCGAGGAGGGCGAGCGCCGTCGTGTCGGGGAAGGGCGCGAGCGCCTCGCCGAGCACGCGCCGGTTGCCGTAGTTCCAGCCGCCGCCCACGCACGCGCGATCCCAGAGCAGGCGCTCTCCCTCCGCGATGCGCTCGCGCGCGCCGGACACCGGCGCTTCGCCCGCGAGGGTGCGCAGCGCGAGGAGCGCCGCCGCCGTCGGCTCCACCCAGCTCGCGGCGGCCGCGTGCCAGGGCCAGCCGCGGAGCGTCCGGTCCTGCTCGAGGCGCGCGTGCTGGCCGGTGAGGCGGCCGAGCGCGCGGGCCACGAGCCCGGGGCGCCGCCCCTCGCGCGCGACGAGCCAGTGCGCAGCGCGTACCAGCGGCTCCGCCCCGGCCTCGCCCCGCGCGAGCGCGAGTGCGGCCCAGGCCGTCGCCCAGGAGGGCTCGGGCACCGCGTCCGTGTGCGGGAAGGCGCCGTCCGGGCGCTGGCGGACGAGCAGCCAGTCGAGGCTCGCCCGCGCGCCGCCCAGCGCGGACGCCGGCGGGGCGGCCTGCGTGGCGAGCGCGGCGAGCGCGGTGCTCTCCGTGTCGGCGGGGCCGTCCGGGAGCGCGGCGAAGCCGCCGTCCGGCGCGCGCCGCCCGGCGAGCGCGTGCGCGAGCTCGGCGAGCGCGCTGCTCACGTGAGCTCGGCGAGCGCGCTGCTCACGTGAGCTCGGCGAGCGCGCTGCGCATGGGGGTTCCTCGCGACCCGCGGGCGCGATGCGCCCGGCTGCCGACGCCGTCGCTTCGTCCGGCAGCGGGAGCTTCTTGACCCGCCGCCCCTTCAGGTCTCCGCCGCGCCGGGCCGATGCTCGCCCCGGGAGACGCCCCGTGACGCTCTACGCCAGCGCGCTCTTCCTGGGCGCGTTCCTGCTCTTCCAGGTCCAGCCCCTGGTCGGCAAGCTCGTGCTCCCGGCCTTCGGCGGCACGCCCGCGGTCTGGATGACCTGTCTGATGTTCTTCCAGACGCTCCTCCTCGGGGGCTACGCGTACGCGCATCTCCTCGCCTCGCGCCTCGAGCCGCGCGCGCAGGCCTTCACGCACGGGGCGCTCCTCGCCGCCTGCCTCCTCTTCCTGCCGCTCGACACCTCGCTCGCCCCGGCCGGGGAGGTCTCGCACCCCGCGCTCGCGATCGTGGGCCTGCTCGCGACCACGCTCGGCGTGCCCTTCCTGCTGCTCTCGGCGACGAGCCCGCTCCTCCAGGCGTGGTTCGCGCGGACGCACCCCGAGCGCTCGCCCTACCGGCTCTACGCGACCTCGAACGCGGGCTCGCTCCTCGCCCTTCTCTCCTATCCCGTGCTCGTCGAGCCGCACCTCTCGCTCCGCGCGCAGGCGCTCGGCTGGTCGGTCGGGGTCGCGGGCGCGCTCGCGCTGCTCTGGGCGTGTGCCGCCGGGGTCCGCCGCGCGGCCGGAGCCGCGCGCGCGGCAGTCGCCGGGCCTCCTCCCTCCGCGCTCGACCAGGCCCTCTGGCTCGCGCTCGCGACGGCGGGCTCGCTGCTCCTGCTCGGCACCACGAACCAGCTCTGCCAGAACGTGGCGCCCGTCCCCTTCCTCTGGGTGCTGCCGCTCGTGCTCTACCTGCTCTCGTTCATCCTCTGCTTCGAGAGCGACCGCGGCTATGCCCGGGACGCCTATGGCTGGATCCTGGTCGCCGCGATCCTCGGCACGCTGGCCGCGTTCCTGCTCGGGCCGCGGCTCGGGCTGCCCGGCCAGGTCGCGGCGTTCTCGGCCGCGCTCTTCGCGGGCTGCATGGTCTGCCACGGCGAGCTCGCGCGCTCGCGCCCTGCCGCCGCGCACCTGACGCGCTTCTACCTCTTCGTCTCCGCCGGAGGCGCGCTCGGCGGCGTGCTCGTGAGCTTCGTCGCGCCGCTCGTCTTCCCCACGTACTGGGAGCTTCCCGTCGCGCTCGGCGTCGTGTGCCTGCTGCGCGTCCTCGGGCCGCGCCTCGCGAGCCTGGCGGCGCCGCGCGCGCCCCTCTGGAAGAGGCTCGCCGCCGCGTCCGTCGCCCTCGCGCTCGTCGCCCTGCTCGGGCCGCCCGCCTGGGCGGACTTCCTGCGGCGGAGCTCCGTGCTGCGCCTCGAGCGGAACTTCTATGGCGTCCTCAAGGTGACCGAAGAGAGGCGGGACGACTCTACGCTCCGCCAGCGGCGCCTCACGCACGGCAGCACGGTCCACGGCCTCCAGTTCCTGGCGCCCGAGCGGCGGCGCCTGGCGACGGCCTACTACGGGCCCGCCTCGGGCATCGCGATCGGGCTGCGCTCGCTCGCGACGCGGGAGGGGCTGCGCGTCGGCGTCGTCGGGCTCGGCGCGGGAACGCTCGCCGCGTACGCGGAGCGCGGCACGACGCTCCGCTTCTACGAGCTCGACCCCGCCGTGATCGCGCTCGCGGAGCAGGACTTCACGTTCCTCCGCGACGCGCGCGAGCGGGGAGCGCGGATCGAGCTCGTGAGCGGCGACGGGCGGCTCCGGCTCGCGGAGGAGCTCGAGCGCGGCACGCGCGCGGACTTCGATCTGCTGGTGCTCGACGCCTTCTCGAGCGACGCGATCCCGGTCCACCTGCTCACGCTCGAGGCGCTCGACGTCTACCTGGCGCGGCTGCGCCCGGACGGCCTCCTCGCCTTCCACGTCTCCAACCACTACCTGGACCTCGCGCCCGTGGTCCGCGCGCTCGCGCTCGCGCGCGGGCTCGCGTGGATCCAGCTCGACGCCCCGGGCGACGAGCGGGCCGGAACGACGCCGAGCGAGTGGATGCTCGTCGCGGCGAGCGCCGAGGCCGTGGGCGCGCCGGAGATCCGGGCGGCGAGCGTCCCGGCTCCGCCGGACGGCGCTCGCACCGTGCTCTGGACCGACGCCTACTCGAGCCTGCTCCCGCTCCTGCGCTGAGCTGCGCCGAGAGCTGCGCGGGGCCTGCGTCCAGGCAGCGAACGCTCGAAGCACCGGCTCGTAACTCGCGATTCGTTTGTCAAGGACTTTGTTCGGGCGCCCGGGCGCGAGCGACACCGCCTGGTGACACGCGGACGTCGAGGGCGGAGCTGCCGGCGCGCGAGCCCGAGCTGCGCACTCTTTTTTCGTAACCACGCTCACGGGCCCGGACACTCGACATGGTGCGGGTCGATAAGGACCCCGCCGGCCCCCACGGGCCTACCAAACCTCCAAGGAGATCCCAGTCATGCTCAATTCCATCAAGCGCTTCGTTCGTGACGAGAGCGGTCTCGAGACCGTCGAGTGGGCGATCGTCGGCGGCCTCGTGGTCGCGGTCGGCGCCATCGTCTTCACCCTGATCGGCGGCGACGTGAAGACCTCGCTCGAGAACCTGCGGGGCCTCACCGAGGACGCGGCCACCAACTCGGGCTCCTAGTCCGCTCTTCGAGCACGAATACGAATTCGCATTCGGACAAGGACGAAGACCCCCGCCATGCTCGCCAACCCCTCCATCGCCACGCCCTCCGCGGGACGCCCGCGCGGCCTCTCGGCCGCGGCGGGGCTCCTGCTGGCGGCGGCGGCGCTCGCGAGCGGCTGGGTCGCTTCGGTGCCGCTGCCCATCCTCGGATGGGCAGCGGCCTTCCTCTTCTTCGCGGTGGAGCGAGACGTCCACTGCCAGCGCATCCCGAACTGGCTCACCTTCCCGAGCTGCGCCGCGGCCCTGCTCTACGGAGCGTGGAGCGGCGGCGCGGAGGGCGCGCTCGCGGCGCTCCTCGGCGCGGCCGCGGGCTTCGCGCTCCTCGCGCTCCCGTACGCGCTCGGCGCGCTCGGCGCGGGCGACGTGAAGGCCGCGATGGCGCTCGGCGCGCTCTTCGGCCCGAGCCACGCGTTCAAGATCGTGGTGCTCGCGATCGGCTTCGGCGGCGCCTTCGCGCTGCTGCGCCTCGCGCTCGCGGGCGGGCTCGGCGACCTCGGCCGCCGCTGGCTCGCGAGCTTCCTCGGGAGCCTCGCCACCCGCCGGCTCTTCTACCTCCCGCCCGCGCCCGGCGCCGCCGCGGCGCGCGGCATCCCCTTCGCCGTCGCGATCGCGCTCGCCGTGACCGCACACCAGCTGCTGGAGATTCCGCGATGACGCATCGAATCCTCCGCTCCGACCGACGCCGCGAGCGCGGCACCTCGGTGGTCGAGATGGCCATCGTGCTGCCGCTGCTCCTCACGCTGGTCTTCGCGATCGGCGAGTTCGGGATCATGTTCACGCAGTGGCAGACGCTCACGAACGCGGCCCGCGAGGGTGCGCGCACCGGCGTCGTCTTCCGCGGCACGGGCTGCGTGCCGGCCACGGTGGACGCCGAGATCCAGGCCGCGGTCCAGACCTACATGGCGAACACCGGCGTCGCCACCGCGAGCATCGCCACCAGCTCGACCGGCGCTTGCACCGGCTCCGGCACGCCGCTCGTCGTCAATGCCCAGGTCCCATACAGCTTCAACGCCCTGCCCGGCCTCGCAGGGGTCGGGTCGAACGTCACGCTGAGCGCCACCTCGACCATGCGGAACGAGTAGCGCTCGGAACCTTCGGGGGAGAACCACCATGCAGAATCGACGCGGTCTCATGTTCCTGGTCCTGGCCGTCCTGCTCGGGCTGGGCGCCGCCTTCATGGCGCGCGAATTCACGGGCAACACGCCCGCGGCGCAGGCCGCCGGCGTTCCCACCACGCCCGTCGTGGTCGCCCAGGCGGACATCGGAACCGCCAGCAAGCTGGCGGCCGCCGAGCTGAAGACGGTCGACTGGCCGACGGCGCACGTGCCGACCGGCGCGGTCACCGCGGTCGCCGCCGCGGAAGGCCGCGTCACGCGGCGCCCGATCGTGGCGGGCGAGCCCGTGCTCGAGGGCGCGCTCTTCGAGAAGGGCGCCGAGGGCGGCCTTCCGGCCGTGATCTCGTCGGAGCACCGCGCGGTGTCGGTGAAGGTCGACTCGGTGATCGGCGTCGCCGGCTTCGTGAAGCCGGGCGCCAAGGTGGACGTGCTCGCCACGCTGCGCCGCGTCGACACGCCCGACTCGCTGCCCTACTCGAAGGTGATCCTCCAGGACGTCCGGGTCCTCGCGATCGACCAGAAGCTCGAGGAGGCCCGCGACGGCGAGGCCCAGCTGGTCAGCGTCGTCACCCTCGAGGTGAAGCCCGACCAGGCGCAGAAGCTGATCTACTCGGCCCACGAGGGCCGGCTCCAGCTGGCGCTGCGCACGCCCGGCGACGTGAAGCTCGAGGAGCTCGCGATGACCGGCGTGGCCGACGTGCTCGGCGGCAAGAAGAAGAGCGCGGCGCCCAAGGTGGCGCGCGCGCGCGGGACTGCGGTCCAGGTGATCCGCGGCTCCAAGGTCGAGACCAAGACGTTCTAGGGCCTGCCTGGAACCCACCAACCTGGTCGAAGGGGGAAGTTGCATCATGGAACGAGTCTGCGTTTCGAGGACCCGAGGCAAGGTGCTCGGCGTCGCCTGCGCGCTCGCCCTGCTGGCCGGGACGGCGGTTCCGGCGGCCGCGGCGATCGAGCTGGCGGCGAACGAGCAGGGCATCGTGCGCGTCGGCGCCGTCGGAAGCGACGCCGAGCGCGTGCGGACGCTCGACGTCGAGATGGGGAAGACGACGTTCTTCCACACCGACTTCGCGGTGCGCCGCGTGTCGGTCGGCGATCCGGCGACCCTGGACGTGAACGTGCTGTCGCCGCGCGAGCTGTCGCTCGTGCCCAAGAAGGTCGGCACCACGAACCTGGTGATCTGGGAGTCGAGCGGCGCGCCGGCCCTCGTGGTCGACGTGAACGTGGGCTCGAACTACAGCCCGATCGAGCACCGGATCTCGTCCGTGCTCGGCACCTCGGGCGTGAGGGTCGAGAGCGCGGGCGAGTCGGTGGTCCTCACCGGCAGCGTGCCGAGCCCGGTCCACGCCGAGCGCGCGGTCGCGGTCGCCAAGGCGTTCTTCGGCGACAAGGGCGACGACCGCGTCGTGAACGCGATCGAGGTGGGCGGCAATCAGCAGGTCATGATCGAGGTGATCATGGCCGAGATGCAGCGCTCGCTCGGCCGCAACATGACGGTGAACTTCTCGACCGTCATCGAGACCGGCGGCAAGCTCTACGGCTTCGACAACATGCTGGGCGGGCTGATGAACATCGACGAGCGCACGATCGCGCTCGACCCGGCCACGATCGCGAAGAGCTTCAACTTCACCGATCGGATCGATCTCGCAGGCACCTTCATCAACGAGGGCGACTTCCTGATCGACACCTTCATCGAGGCGGCCCAGGAGCGCGGCCTCGCCAAGGTGCTGGCGAAGCCGACGCTTCTCGCGCGGAGCGGCCAGGCCGCGAGCTTCCTCGCGGGCGGCGAGGTGCCGATCCCGATCGCGCAGGGCGGCGCCTTCGGCTCGATCACGATCGAGTTCAAGGAGTTCGGCGTGGGCGTGCAGTTCGCCCCCACCGTGCTCGGGCCCGATCGGATCTACCTCGAGGTGAGCCCCGAGGTGAGCCAGCCCGACTTCACGATCGCGACGATCAGCGGCGGCGCGCTGATCCCCGGCTTCATCACGCGGAAGGCGTCCACGAGCGTCGAGCTGGCCGACGGCCAGAGCTTCGCGATCGCGGGCCTGCTCTCCGACCAGGTGAACTCGGCCGTGGAGAAGTACCCGCTGCTCGGCGACATCCCGGTGCTCGGGGTGCTGTTCCGGAGCGTCCAGTTCCAGCGCAACGAGACCGAGCTCGTGATGATCGTGACGCCGCGGGTCGTGAAGCCGCTGCCCGCGGGCCAGCTGCACCTGCCCACGGACGCGTACGTCGCGCCCAACGACTTCGAGCTCTACATGCTCGGCGCGCTCGAGTCGCAGCGCGCGGGCGCACCCGCCACGCAGGCCGACGGTGGCTCTGCGGGCCTGATCGGACCGGCCGGCCATCGGCTGCCGGTTTCCATGGAAGAGGAGAGCGTCCGATGAAGATCCGAAGCTTCGCCCTGACCCTCGGCCTGGGGCTCGCGCTCCTCGCCGGCGGCTGCGCCCACCGCTCGCCCGTGAACGAGCAGTGGGGCCGCTCCATCGACGCGACGCGCGCGGCGCAGGTCGCCGATCCGAACGCGCCGAGCAGCGACGCAGCCGCGGACGGCATGGACCCGAGGTCCGCCGAGGCCGTGGCCGACCGGTACTACAAGGGCCAGCGCACCCAGCAGACGCGCCAGGCGCCGACGATCTCGATCAGCGGCGGCAACTAGGCCCCCGGCACGAGGAGGTGAGACCATGCGGCGAGACGGCATCGAACGGCGGCAGGGCGAGCGGGGCAGCGTCCTCGTCTTCGTGACGATCGCGCTCGTGGCGCTCCTCGCCTTCGCCGCATGGTCCACCGAGACGGGCCAGGCCTGGACGGCGAAGGGCCAGCTCCAGGCCGCGAGCGACTCGGCGGCCCTCGCGGGCGCCGGCGAGCTGCTCGAGCCGAACGCCGGCACGGCCTCGGACCCGGCGGCCGCGATCGCGGCCGCCCAGAGCTACGGCCAGGAGAACCACTCGATCGGGGTCGCGATCACGATCCCGGCGGGCGACATCCAGACCGGCAGCTGGGACATGGAGAACCGCGTCTTCACTGCGCTTCCGGGCTCCACGGACCCGGAGCAGGTGCGCGCGGTGAAGGTGCTCGGCCGGCGCGACGACACGGCGAACGGCCCGATCCCGACCGTGTTGGGCCGAATCTTCGGGGTCGACGACATCCCGATCGCGGCCGACGCGATCGCGTACATCGGCTTCGCGGGCCTGCTGCCGCCCGGCACGGCCGTGCTCCCGATCGCGATCGACTGCTGCAAGATTTCGGGATCCTCCTGCGATCAGGACTACTGCGAGTACGTCGCGAGCAATCCGCCGAACCCCTGCGCGCTCTCGGACGACCCCGCCAGGGCCGGCACGATGGTGAGCTGCCTCGAGTTCGCATCGTCGAACGGCGCGCAGAACGCCTGCTGGACCGAGCTCGACCCGGCCGACTCGTCTATCAACACGCCCGGGCTCGAAGACATCATCGAGAGCGGCAACCCGGTCGCAGTCGGCAACGACCCGATCTACGTGGACAACGGCAGCAAGACCGCGGTGCTCAAAGAGATCTGGAACCGCTTCCACGACGCCGGCAAGTACTCGGGCGACCCGGAGGGCGGCGGCGCGGACACGAACGACAACGGCGTGAACGACTCCTGGGTGATCCCGCTGCCGATCATCGAGTGCCAGTACCCGGGCGACGGCTGCGCCGGCGGCTCGTCCCAGGAGATCGTCGGCGTCGTCTGCTTCGACGTTCAGGAAGTCTCCACGCCTTCCGAAGGAGAGAAGCAGATCAAGGGTGAGTTCGTGTGCCCGGGCGACCCGCGCTGGGACGACAGCAAGTGCTCGGTGGGCTTCGGGCCGGGCGGCGAGGTGCCCACGATCGACGCCCAGTATCCGGTCCTGGTCGACTAGGCAGGGGGAGACGGCTTTCATGACTCAGCTCAGCTTCGTGGTCGCCACGGAACAGTCGGGCCTGGTCGAGCTGCTCGAGCAGAGCGGACGCGCCCAGGTGAAGGCCGTCGTGAACGAGGACAGCGACCTGCTCTCCGCGGTCGCGCGCCATCGGCCCGAGGCGCTGCTCGTCGACCTCGGCACCGAGCCGCACGGCGTGCTCGAGCTGGTCGAGCGCATCCCGGCGCCGCGCCCGCTGCTCATCGTCTACGGCCCCGACGACAAGGACGTGATCCTCCAGACGATGCGGCTCGGCGCGCGCGAGTACATCTCGCCCGGCTCCGAGGCGAAGGACGACCTGCTGGTCGCGCTCGAGCGGATCCTCCGCGAGCGCGGCCCCGAGGCGGGCCGCGGCCACCTGGCGCCGCTCCTCGCCGTGATGGGCGCGAAGGGCGGGGTCGGTACGACCTTCGTCGCGTGCCAGCTCGCGGCCGGCCTCGCCCACCGCGGCGCCAAGGTCGCCATGGTCGACGGCCACCTCCGGCTCGGCGACGTCGCGCTCTACTTCGACCTCCACCCCCGCTACACGATCACGAGCCTGGCCTCGGCGACGGGCGGCCTCGACGCGGCCTACCTCCACACCGTGCTCGCCTCGCACCGCTGCGGCGTGCAGGTGCTCGCGGCGCCCGAGCGGCCCGAGGAGGCCGACGCGATCTCGGCGACCCACCTCGACCACGCGCTCTCCATCATGCGCGGCGAGAACGACTGGGTCGTGGTGGACACGCCGCGCGAGTTCGACGAGCGCAGCGTGCACCTGCTCGACCAGGCGAGCTCGATCCTCGTGGTCACGACGTGCGACGTGCCGGCGCTCAACCACACGCGCCTCCAGCTCGACCTGCTCCAGCGCCTCGGCCACTCGCCGCACCGTGTCCACGTCGTCGTGAACCGCATGGACAAGAACGCGCCGGTGCAGGGCAAGGAGATCGCGGACTTCCTCGACCGGAAGTGGGACGTTCGGCTGCCGAACGACTACCTGAGCGCCTCGGCCTGCGTGAACGAGGGCCGGCCGCTCTGGGAGCTCGCGCCGAAGTCGGCGCTCCGCGACGCGATGGACGGCCTCACCGCAGCGACGTACGCGTGGTGCGAGCGGCCGCTCCCCGAGGAAAACAACGAGCGCAAGGGTCTGCTCGACCGGCTCCGGAGGAAGCGCTAGATGGCTCTGCTCGACCGGCTTCGCAAGAACGAACCCAAGCCGGCCGCGCCCACCAGCGCGGCGCAGGCGAAGCCCAGCAAGCGCGAGCTCCCCACCGGCCGCGAGGCCTGGTACGCGGACCTCAAGTCGCGCGTGCACAACGCGCTCTTCGAACGCCTCGACCTCTCGAAGGTCGGCAAGGTCTCCCAGGACCAGGTGACCGAGGACGTGGTGCAGGCCACGCGCATGGTGCTCGACGAGGAGAAGGTGCTCCTCTCGCTCGAGGACCGCGAGCGCCTGATCCGCGAGATCCAGCACGAGGTGTTCGGCCTCGGCCCGCTCGAGCCGCTGCTCGCGGATCCGAGCGTGAACGACGTGCTCGTGAACGGTCACGACGACGTCTGGGTGGAGCGGCGCGGCAAGCTCGAGAAGACGGTGGCGCGCTTCAAGGACGACGCCCACCTGATGCGCATCATCGACAAGATCGTGTCGGCGGTGGGCCGCCGCATCGACGAGTCGAACCCGATGGTCGACGCGCGCCTCGCGGACGGCTCGCGCGTGAACGTGATCGTGCCCCCGCTCGCGCTCGACGGCCCGACCATGTCGATCCGCCGCTTCGCCGCGGATCCCTTCACCGCCGAGGACCTGATCTCCTTCGGCAGCGTCACGCAGCAGGTGATGGACCTGATGCGCGGCGTGGTGCGGGCGCGCCTCAACGTGCTGATCTCGGGCGGCACGGGCGCCGGCAAGACCACGTTCCTGAACGTGCTGTCGAGCTTCATCCCGAACAACGAGCGCATCGTCACGATCGAGGATGCGGCCGAGCTCCAGCTGAAGCAGGACCACCTGGTCCGCCTCGAGACGCGCCCGGCGAACATCGAGGGCAAGGGCCGGGTCACGCAGCGCGACCTGGTGGTGAACTCGCTCCGCATGCGGCCCGACCGCATCGTGGTGGGCGAGGTCCGCAGCGCCGAGGCGCTCGACATGCTCCAGGCCATGAACACCGGCCACGACGGCTCGCTCACGACGGTGCACGCGAACTCGCCGCGCGACGCGCTGATGCGCATCGAGACCATGGTCGCGATGACCGGCATCGAGATTCCGCAGCGCGCGGTGCGGCAGCAGATCGCCTCGGCGATCGACGTGGTCGTGCAGGTCGCGCGCCTCTCGGACGGCAAGCGCCGGCTGGTGAGCATCCAGGAGATCACCGGCATGGAGGGCGAGGTCGTCACCACGCAGGAGATCTTCAAGTTCGAGCGCCACGGCATCGGCGAGGGAGGCGAGGTGCTCGGCGACGTGATCCCGACGGGCATCCGCCCGAACTTCACCGAGCGGCTGCGCATCGCGGGCGTACCGCTGCCGGCCGACCTGTTCGAGCGCCGGCGCTAGGAGCGATCCCCCCATGCCCCCCATGTTCTACGTGCTGATCTTCCTGGCCGTGATCCTCGCGGTCGAAGGCCTCGCGCAGGTGACGCGCAGCGGCAAGTCCGACCCGGGCCGCGTGCGCGAGCGCCTGAAGGCGCTCTCGCCGACGCAGGGCGGCGTCAAGCAGCGCGACGGCAGCGTCGTGCGCAAGCAGGACGCGCAGGGCTGGTTCGGCGATTGGGTGCAGAAGATCCCGAACGGGACGTCGCTCGAGCTGCTGCTCTACCGCGCGGGCATGCCGACCACGCCGCTGCGCTTCGTGATCTTCACGCTGCTGATGGGCGCCTTCGGGTACCTGACGCTCACGGTGTTCGCGGATCCGGTGCGCGGCAGCCTGGGCGTCCTCGCCGGCTTCCTGCCCTACCTGATCGTCCGCAGCATGGCGAACAAGCGCATGCGGCGCTTCGAGGAGCAGCTGCCCGAGGGCCTCGAGCTGCTCACGCGCTCGCTGCGCGCGGGCCACGGGCTCGGCGCCGGCTTCCATCTCGTCGGCGAGGAGATGGACGATCCGATCGGCACCGAGTTCGGCCTGGTCGCCGAGGAAGTGCGCTTCGGCCTCGATCTGCGCGACGCGCTCGACAACCTGACGCGCCGCATCGACAACCAGGACCTGCCCTACTTCACGACCGCCGTGCTGATCCAGCGCCAGACGGGCGGCAACCTGGCCGAGCTCCTGGACAAGCTCAGCTCGCTGATCCGCGAGCGCGCCCAGTTCTACGGCAAGGTGCGTGCGCTCACCGCGCAGGGCCGCGGCGCGGCCGCGTTCCTCGCCTGCTGGCTGCCCTTCATCTCGGGCGTGGTCTGGTACACGTCGCCCAACTACCTGGAGCCGCTCTTCGAGCACGCCTGGGGTCACATGGTCATCGCCGCCGCCATCGCCATGGACGTCAGCGGCTACTTCATCGCGCGCCGCATCGCGGACGTGCAGGCCTGAGGCCACGGGGGTCACGCCATGCAGATGCTCATCTCCCTGCTCGTCTTCGCCGCCGTCTTCCTCCTCGTGATGGGCGTGTCCGTTCTGCTGCGCCCGCGCGTGGCGGGCCGCCGCCTCGCCCGGCTCGGCGGCAGCGGCGTCGCGAGCGAAGGCGAGCGCGAGTCGCTGCTGGTCGCCGAGCGCGAGAGCCCGCTGCTGCGCGCGATCGGCAAGCTCGGCCAGCGCTCGGCCGAGAGCGGCGAGGCCGGCCCGCTGCGCGAGCGCCTGATCCACGCGGGCTACCGCGGGCAGGCCGCGCCGGCGCTGTTCTACGGCCTCCGCATCGTGCTCGCGCTCGCGCTGCCGTCCCTGCTGATCTGGCTGCCGATCGCGTGGAAGCTCACGCACGTCCAGCTCGTGATCGTGCTCTGCTTCGCGGCCGGGGTCGGCTTCGTGGCGCCGAGCCTCTGGCTCGACGCGCGGCGCGTGCGCCGCCAGAACGAGATGCGGCGCATCCTGCCCGACGCGCTCGACCTGATGGTGGTCTGCGTCGAGGCCGGCTACGCGATCAACGCGAGCCTGGCGCGCGTCTCGGAGGAGTTCGCGACGAAGAGCCCGGTGCTCTCGACCGAGTTCGGGCTGGTCACCGCCGAGACGCGGACCGGCAAGAGCCTCACCGACGCGCTGCGCGCACTCTCCGAGCGCACCGGCGTCGACGACGTGAGCTCGCTGGTGGCGCTCCTCGTGCAGACGGAGCGCTTCGGTACCAGCGTCGCGGGCGCGCTGCGCGTGCACGCGGACGCCATGCGCATCCGTCGCATGCAGCGCGCCGAGGAGCGCGCCCAGAAGGCGCCGCTGAAGCTCATCTTCCCGGCGACGCTGATCTTCGCCGCGCTGATGCTGATCTTCATGGCGCCCTCGGTCTACCGCTTCTCGCAGGCGTTCCCGGACTAGCAAGGCGGGCGAAGCCCGCCTCGTCGAGCCGAAGTTGCAAACAGGGGGTGAGGCATGCGGGCTCCGCTCGCGTCGATCGTGCTCGTCTGGCTCCTCGTCGCCGCTCCGGCGTCGGCCGGCGACGACTCCGCTCCGGCCGTGAACGCCGAGCTGCTGAAGGAGATGCGCGCGGCGCAGGAGCAGCGGCAGGAGGCCGCGGCGGGCACCCGCGAGTCGAAGGAGCCCGCCAGCGTCGAGAGCCACCTCGCGAAGGGCGATGCGCACCGCGGAAACGGGGATCACCCCCGCGCGCTGTGGTCGTACCTGCTCGCGCATCGCCTCGACCGCGAGGACCCGCGCCCGATCGCGCGGATCGGCACGCTGCACCTGTCGCGCGAGCCCGAGCGCGCCGAGGCGATCTTCCGCGAGCTCGTGCACCGCGAGGGCGACTCCGCCATCGCGCGCACCGGACTCGGCCTCGCGCTGATCGCGCGCGGCGCCTGGGGCGAGGCCGTGGTCGAGCTCCGCAAGGCGGTCGACGACGACGAGGCGCTCGCCGCGAGCCACAACGCGCTCGGCGTGGCGCTCGATCACCTGAAGCAGGGCGAGGCCGCGCGCTGGCACTACCGGCGCGCCGCCGAGCTCCAGCCGCGCAGCCACGAGCCGCGCAACAACCTCGGCGTCTCGCTCCTCACGAGCGAAGACTTCGCCGGCGCGACCGCGGCGTTCGAGGAGGCGAGCCGGCTCGAGCCGCGCGACGCGGCCGTGTGGAACAACCTCGGCGTCGCGCGCGGCCGGCAGGGCCTCTACGACGCGGCGCTCGCGGCCTTCCGGCGCGCGGGCGACGAGCTGTCCGCGCAGAACAACCTCGGCTGGGTGCACTACCTGAACGGCGACTACGACGGCGCGCTCGCCGCCTACGAGCGCGCGCTCCACGCGGCGGGCAAGGCCGAGGACCGGCTGCCCGTGCTGCGCAACGCGCGCGCCGCACAGCAGGCGAAGGCGCGCCCGGCCGCCCGGCCGCGGGCCGCCGCGCCCGCGCCCCGGGTCGAGGCCGGCAGCGATGCGCCCGGGCTCGGCTCGGAGCCCGGCCTGCGGGTCGAGGAGGTGGCGCCGCCCGCCGCTCCCGCGGAGGCCCTGCTCGAGGGCGTCGAGCCCGAGGGGCCGCCCGCAACTCCCGTGGCGGAGGCGGCGCCGGCCGCAGTCGAGCCGGCCGGCCCCGAAGCTGCGGTCGAGCCGGCCGCCGAGAGCCCGGCTGCGCCGGCCGACGTCGCGCCCGGGACGGCGCCGGCCGCAGCCGCGCCGGCGACCGCCGAGTCGCCCGCCGAGGTCGCCGAGGCCGCGCCCGCCGAAGTCGCGCCGCCGGCGGCGCCGGCGCCCGAGACGGCGAGCGCGCCCGCGCCCGAGGCGCCGGCCGCGGCCGAGCTCACGCCCGCGGAGTGACCCGTACCGCGCGCGCGCTGCGCTCCGCGGCGCCGTGATGGACGGCCTCGACGTTGTGGCCGTCCGGGTCGAGCACGAACGCGGCGTAGTAGCCGGGGTGATAGGCCCGCTCTCCGGGCGCGCCGTTGTCGCGTCCGCCCGCCGCGAGCGCGGCCCGATGGAAGCGCGTGACGGCCTCGCGGTCCTCTGCCTGGAAGGCGAGGTGCACGCGCGACGTGGGCCCGCCCTCCGCTTCGGAGACGAAGAGCTCGTCGGCGAAGAACCAGCCCGGGCCCTCCCCGCCGAGCTCGTGCCCGAGCGCCCCGAGCGCCGCGCGGTAGAAGCGCTTGCTCGCCTCGAGGTCCGCGACGACGAGGTGCACGTGGTCGATCAGCCGGCCGAGGTAGAACACGGAGCTCACGGCAGCTTCCGCCAGCGCGAGAGCTGCATCGGCTCGGCGAGGAGGCGCTCCGCCTTCGCGATCCAGGCCTGGACGTGGGGCTCCATCAGATGGCGGTCGAGATCGGCCTCGCTCTGCCACGTCTCGTGGAACAGGAACAGCGTCGGCTCGTCCGGCATCTCGTGCAGGTCGTGGCCCAGGCAGCCCCGCTCGGCGCGCGTCGGCGCGACCAGCGCCTCGAGCTCGCGGCGCACCTCCGCCTCGCAGCCCTCCTTCGCCCGGATGCGCACGACCACGGTGACGGGCTCGGGCATCGGAGGATCCTCCCGGACCCATTATGCACACCGCGCCAGACGCCGGACCAGCGAGGTGCCTCCCGCCTAGCTAGCGCCGCTCCTCGAGGATCGTCTCGATCACCGCCTCGGCGGCCTTGTCGAGGTCGAGGTCGCGCTTCCGGCCGTCCTTCCGGCGCGCCAGCTCGACCTTGCCGGCGGCGAGGCCCTTCGGGCCGACGGTGAGCCGCCACGGGATCCCGATCAGCTCCGCGTCGGTGAACTTCACGCCCGGCCGCTCGTCGCGGTCGTCGAGGATCACGTCGATGCCGGCCTTCGCGAGCTCCTCGTAGAGCCGCTCGCCGGCCTCGGCGGTGGCGACGTCCTTCGGGTTCAGCACGGCGATCCCGAGCTCGAAGGGCGCGACGTTGACCGGCCACACGATGCCCTTCTCGTCGTGGTTGCGCTCCACGATCGCGGCCATGCAGCGGCCGATGCCGATGCCGTAGCTCCCCATGACGACGGGCACCGCCTTGCCCGCCTCGTCGAGGACGCTGGCGCCGAGCGTCTCGCTGTACCGCGTGCCGAGCTTGAAGATGTGGCCGACCTCGACGGTCTTCGCGACGCGGAGCGGCGCCTCGCAGAGCGGGCAGGCCTCGCCCTGCTTCACCTCGCGGAGATCCAGCCACTCGCTGACCGCGACGTCGCGCGCGACGTCGACGCCGCGCACGTGGAAGTCGTCCTGGTTCGCGCCCGTCACGAGGTTGCTCCGGCCCGAGAGCGCCGCGTCCGCGAGGATCCGGCGCCCCGATACGCCGACGGCGCCGAGGCTGCCGGCGCCCGCGCCGAGCGCGGCGCGGATCTCGTCCGCGCGCGCCGCACGGAGCTCGCGCGCGCCGGTGCCGTCCGCGAGCTTCTGCAGGGCGAGGTCGTGGTCCCCGCGCAGCAGCACGAGCACCAGCTCGCCGTCGAGCTGGTAGACGAGCGTCTTGATCTGGCGCTCCGCGGGCGCGCCGCCCGCGAAGGCGGCGAGGTCCGCGATCGTGCGCACGCCTGGCGTCGCGAACTTCTCGGGCGCGGCGGGACCGGCCGCGTCGGCCACGGCCGGGAGCGACGAGGTCGCCTTCTCGACGTTCGCGGCGTAGCCGCAGGCCGCGCACGAGGCGATCCAGTCCTCGCCCGCCTCGGTCTCGACCATGAACTCGACCGACTCGCTGCCGCCCATCGCGCCCGACGACGCCTCGACCGCCAGCGTGTCGAGCCCGCAGCGCTCGTAGATCTTCCGGTACGCGTCGAAGTGCTGCTGGAAGGAGCGGTCGAGGCCCGCGGGCGTGGCGTCGAAGGAGTAGGAGTCCTTCATCACGAACTCGCGCACGCGGAGCAGGCCCGACTTCGGGCGCTCCTCGTCCCGGAACTTGGTCTGGAGCTGGAACCAGATCTGCGGGAGCTCCTTGTACGAGCGCAGCTCGCGCGCGAGCCAGGTGAAGACCTCCTCGTGCGTGAAGCCGAGGCAGAGCTCCGCGCCGTGCCGGTCGCGGAGGCGGAACATCACCTCGTCCACGGCCTGCCAGCGCCCGCTCTTCTGCCAGAGCTCGGCGGGCTGGAGCGCCGGCAGCAAGAACTCCTGCGCGCCGATCTTGGTCATCTCCTGGCGGACGATGCGCTCGATCTTCTCGCAGCTCCGGACGCCGAGCGGGAGCAGCGAGTAGGCGCCCGACACGAGCTGGCGGACGAAGCCGCCGCGCACGAGCAGGCGGTGGCTCGCGGCCTCGGCGTCGGCCGGGTCTTCGCGAAGCGTCGGAATGAAGGCGCGGGTCCAGCGCACGAGTGTTCCCCCCGAAGAACGAACGTCAGGCTAGCCGGATGGTGCGCGCGGGGCGAAGAACCGGCGCGCGGCGGCGAAGAACGGCGTGCGGTCCGGGTGCCCGGGGCCCGGAGGGTGGGGCTGCTCTGGGCCTTGGCTCACAGGGGGCGCGGGGCGTGTTGGCGGCGGCTCGCGAGGCTCTGTGGCGTGCGGCGGCTGCCTCGGTTGTCGCGGCCCCGGGTACCGGCCCGGCGCAGCCCCACCCTCCGTGCCCCTGCTTCCGGGAGGCGCGCGTCTTTCACGCCTCAATCGATCGGCGTGCCGGTCGACGTCGCGAGCGCGAGGAAGGCGGCGTCGAGCCGGCGCGTCAGCGGGCCCGGCTCGCCCTTGCCGATCGGCTCGCCGTCGAGCGAGCGCACGGGGACGATGCGCGCGCCGGTGCCGGTGAGGAACACCTCGTCGGCGCCGAACAGGTCGATGCGGCCGAGCGTCCGCTCGGCGGCCCGGAGGCCCTCGCGCTCGGCCAGCTCGAGCACCGCGCCGCGCGTCACGCCCTCGAGCGCGCCGTCGGTCGCGGGCGGCGTTGCGAGCACGCTCCCCGCGAGCGCGAAGACGTTCGCGACGCTCGCCTCGGCCACGTGGCCGGCGGCATTCAGCAGCAGGGCCTCGTCCGCGCCGCGCCGCCTCGCCTCGAGCTTCGCCAGGGCGTTGTTCAGGTAGTTGAGGCTCTTCACGCGCGGGTCGAGCACGTCGGGCGGCGGCCTGCGCCAGCTCGAGGTGACGAGGTCGAGGCCGCGCTCGAGCTTCTCGGCGGGGTAGAGCCGGATGCGGTCCACGATGCAGACGACGCGCGGCTCGGGGCAGCTCGTCGGATCGACGCCGAGCGCGCCCTCCCCGCGCGAAACGACGAAGCGCACGTACGCGTCGTCCGCGCCGAAGGCGCGCGCCGTGGCGAGGACGATCTCCCGGGCGCGGTCGATCCCGCCCGGGAGCTCGAGCCCGATCGCCCGGGCCGAGACGGCGAGGCGCGCGAGATGACGCTCGAGGCGGAACACGCGCCGCGCGTACACGCGGATGCCCTCGAAGACGCCGTCCCCGTAGAGGAAGCCGTGATCGGTCACCGGCACGCGGGCCTCGCCGCCGTCCACGATGCGTCCGTCGATCCAGACCTTCATGCCCTCTCCTTCACGACTCGGCGCGCGCACCGGGGCGCGCCGCCGCCCGGGCCGCGCGCCGCCCCGCGCCCGCCGCCCGCCTCGGCTCGCGGCCGGTCCCGGGCCGGGCCGGCTCGCGGCCCGCGCCGAGCCGGGCCTGGATGCGGCGGGCCGCGTCGAGGGTGCGACGGCCGACGCGCGCCGGGCCGAGCTCGCGCAGGCGCGGCGTCGCGGCGGCGACCGCGAGCGCGGCCACGAAGCGGCGCCCGCCCCCGGGCGCGTCGAGCAGCACCGGCGCCGCCACCACCGAGAGGCCGTCGATCCACTCGCCGTGGTTCTCGGCCCAGCCCTGCTTCCGCGCCTTCTCGACCTCGGCGCGGAGCGCCTCGCGGTCGCGCAGCGTCCGCTCGGTGAAGCCCTCGAGGCCGGCGCCGCCGCCCTCGAGCGGAAAGCGCTCGGGCGCGAAGGCGAGCGCGAGCTTGCCCACGGCCGTGGCGTGGAGGGGGACGGGCTCGCCGAGCCGCGGCGCCGCGCGCAGGAAGCCGGCGCCCTCCGCCTTGTCGAGGACCATCATGCCTGCGCCGCGCGGCGCGGTCAGGAACACGGTCTCGCCGAGCGCCTGCGCCTCCTCCTCGAGCACGGGGCGCGCCACCGCCACGACCGGGTCGCGCTCCTGGGTGCCTAGCCCGAGCGCCACCAGGCTCGCGCCCGGCCCGTAGCGGCCGCCGGCCTCCTGCTCGACCAGCCCGCGGCGGGCGAGCGCCTGGAGCAGGCGGTGCACGGTCGACTTCGGCAGCGCGAGCGCGCGGGCGATCTCGGACACCCCGCGCGCCTCGCGCTCCCCGTGCAGGTGGAAGAGCAGGTCGATGGCGCGGTCGACGGACTGGAGGAGCAGCTCCATGGGGCCTCGGCCTTGTTCCGTATCGTGGAATATCGTCTCTAGAGACGGAACGAGGCTAGCGCGGCCCGTCGCGGCCGCCACGCCGAGTCTTTCGATCCGCGAGCCCGTCGCCTACGATCCGCCTCGCTGCCGCCCGCCCCTTCCTCCCGGCAGCATCCGGGAGAGCCCCCGCTAGCGAGGATTCGTGTGGGCGAGTTTCAGCGCATCGAGACGCCGGCCGCGCTCGATGCGCTCTGTCGCGATCTCATGCGCGAGAAGGTCGTCGCCGTCGATACCGAGGCGGACTCCTTCTACCACTACTTCGACAAGACCTGCCTCGTGCAGATCGCGACGCGGAAGGAGATCTTCCTCGTCGATCCGCTCGCGCTCGGCGGGCCGGAGGAGCTGCAGCCGCTCGCCAGGCTCTTCGCGACGCCCGAGATCCGCAAGGTCTTCCACGCTGCCGAGTACGACCTGTACGTGCTGAAGCGCGACTGCGGCTTCCACTTCAGCGGCCTCTTCGACACGATGCTGAGCGCGCAGCTGCTCGGCTATCCCGCCGTCGGGCTCGCCGCGCTCGTCGAGCGCCACTTCGAGATCAAGCTGCCGAAGGACGAGCAGCGCTCCGACTGGTCGGAGCGCCCGCTCAGCGACAGTCAGCTCACGTACGCGGCGGCGGACGTGGCGCACCTGATCGTGCTCGGGGATCGGCTCGAGCGCGAGCTCAAGAAGGCGAAGCGTCTGGCGTGGGCCGAGGAGGAGTTCGAGACGCTCGCACGCCGCGAGTGGCCCGAGCGCAGCTTCGACCGGCTCGGCTACCTCCGGATCAAGGGCGCGCGCAACCTCGATCCGATCGCGCTCTCCGTGCTGCGCGAGCTCTACCTGGTGCGCGACCGGCGCGCGCGCGAGATCGACCGCCCGCCCTTCAAGGTGCTCGGCAACCGCACGCTGCTCGAGATCGCAGAGCGAAAGCCCGCGAGCGAGAGCGCGCTCGCCTCCATCAAGGGCGTGACCGAGCTGATCCTGCGCCGCTTCGGACGCGAGGTGCTCCTCGCCGTGGAGCGCGGCGAGAAGAAGGGACACGGCCCCATCCCGAAGCACGCGGCGAGCGGCAACGGCCCGCCGCGGCGGCGCATGGATCGCGGCACCGAGCGGCGCCTGCTCCAGCTCAAGCGCTGGCGCTCCGAGCGCGCCCGCGAGACCGGGCTCGACCCCGGCGTGCTGTGCCCGAACGCGGTGCTCGAGGCGATCGCCTGGCGCAATCCCGACAGCGCGCGCGGGATCCGCGAGATCGGCGGCGTGAAGGGCTGGTTCGCGGAGACCTTCGCCGAGGAGCTGATCGCCGCGCTGCGCCAAGAGGACGAGGCGAGCTAGGCCCCAAAGAAGAAGGCCCCCCGGAACCATTCCGGAGGGCCTGTTCAACCTGGGGCTTTTGGAGAGCCCGGAACCAGGCGGGGTGCCGTTCTGGGGGAAAGCGCCTTGCTTGGTCTACTCCGTCCTCTCCTCGGCTCGAGATCCGGGGGTGTGCGCGCCCGTGTGCCACCGTCCGAATCCCTGCCAGGTTGGCTCCACCCTGGACCCCATTTCAGGAACCGTGCCAGACCCGGTCCATGCGGAGCCGGGCGCGCAAGTCCGCGTGAGCAAAGGGTTCCCCGCCCCGGGGCGGAGCGAGGCGGCGGCCCGAGGGTGCAGCCGCCGGATGCGGTGCCCCGGGCCTCCCCGCAGCGACCCGCGGCCCGGATCCGAGCGAATCCGGAGACTTGCACGCCTCGCCACCGCCGTCTGCAGCGCCGCCTTCGTTGGCACCCCGAGTGCGAGCCTCCGGTGTTCACCGGGCCGGCACGCGCCGTTATCCTGCGGCCTCGTGTACGCCGAGCGTCGGCAGCGTTTCCTCGAGCGCATGGGCCCCGGAGCGGTCGCCTTCCTTCCGGGCGCGCGGCTCGCCACCCGCTCCGCGGACACCGAGTTCCCGTTCCGCCAGGACAGCGACTTCCACTACCTGACGGGCTTCGACCACCCGCACGCGCTCGCCGTGCTCCGCAGCGACGGCGGCCCCGCGTACACGCTCTTCGTCGAGCCGCGCGACCGCGCCGCCGAGACCTGGACCGGCTATCGACCCGGCGTCGAGGGGGCGGTGGCGGACTTCGGCGCGGACGAGGCGCATCCGATCGGGGAGCTGCCCGCGAAGCTGCCCGGGCTGCTCGAGCGCGCGCAGCGGCTCTTCCACGTGCTCGGCCGCGATCCGAAGCTCGACGCGCGCATCGTCGAGATCCTCGACTTCATGCGGCTGCGCTCGCGCCAGGGCCTCGACCCCGCCGCCGAGATCGTCGACCCGCGCCGCGTGCTGCACGAGATGCGGCTCGTGAAGGAGCCCGCCGAGCTCGAGCTCATGCGGCGCGCCGCCGCGATCAGCGCCGAGGCGCACCGCGAGGCCGCGCGAATCGCCGACGACGGCCGCTTCGAGTACGAGCTCGAGGCGATGCTCCATTACCACTTCCGCCGGCTCGGCGCGTCGGGGCCCGCCTACGGCAGCATCGTCGGCAGCGGCCGCAACGCGACGGTGCTGCACTACATCCGGAACGACCAGAAGCTGGTGGGCGGCGAGCTCGTGCTGATCGACGCGGGCTGCGAGCTCGAGGGCTACGCCTCGGACGTGACGCGCACCTATCCCGTGGGCGGCACGTACCACGGGCCGCAGCGCGCCGTCTACGAGGTGGTGCTCGAGGCGAACCTGGCGGGGATCGCGCTCGCGCGGCCGGGCGCGACGCTCGCCGAGATCCACGCGGCCACGACGCGGCGCCTCGTCGAGGGCATGATCGAGCTCGGTCTCCTCTCGGGCGCCGTCGACGAGCTGATCCGGAGCGAGGCGCACCGGCGCTACTACATGCACAACACCAGCCACTGGCTCGGGCTCGACGTGCACGACGTCGGCGCCTACGCCGTCGACGGCAAGCCGCGCGTCCTCGCGCCCGGCATGGTCTTCACGATCGAGCCCGGCCTCTACGTCGCGGCCGACGACGAGCGGGCGCCGGCGGAGCTGCGCGGCATCGGCGTCCGCCTCGAGGACGACGTCGCGATCGGCGCGGGCGGCTGCGAGGTTCTCACCGCCGCGATCCCGAAGCACCCGGCCGACGTCGAGGCGTGGGTGCGCGAGTAGCCACCCAGGAGAAGCCGTGCCCGACATCGAGTCCCTGCTGAAGGAGAAGCGCGTCTTCCGGCCGCGGCCCGAGTTCGCGAAGCAGGCGAACTGGGGCAAGCGCCGCGTGGCCGAGCTGCGGAGGCTCGGCGAGAAGAGCCCCGAGCGCTTCTGGGCACAGATGGCGAAGGAGCACGTGTCCTGGTTCGCGCCCTGGAAGAAGGTGCTCGAGTGGAAGCCGCCCTTCGCCAAGTGGTTCGTGGGCGCGAAGACGAACGTCTCCTACAACTGCCTCGACCGGCACCTGGAGGGCCCGAACGCCTGGCGCCGCAACAAGGCCGCGATCATCTGGGAGGGCGAGCCGGGCGACTCGCGCACGCTGACGTACGGCGAGCTGCACCGCGAGGTGTGCCGCTTCGCGAACGTGCTGAAGGGGCTCGGCGTCGCGAAGGGCGACCGCGTCGCGCTCTACATGCCGATGATCCCGGAGCTCGCGGTCGCGATGCTGGCCTGCACGCGCATCGGCGCGCCGCACTCGATCGTGTTCGGCGGCTTCTCGGCCGAGGCGCTGCGCGACCGCATCAACGACGCGGGCGCGAAGGTGGTCGTGACGGCGGACGGCGGCTTCCGGCGCGGCGCTCCCTTCCCGCTGAAGAGCGCGGTGGACGAGGCCTGCCAGGACACGCCCTCGGTCGAGGCGGTGGTGGTGGCGAAGCGCACCGGCCAGCCGGTCGAGATGAGGCACGGCCGCGACCACTGGTGGGAGGCGCTCATGGCGACGGCCTCGGCCGACTGCCCGCCGGCCCGGCTCGACGCCGAGCACCCGCTCTTCATCCTCTACACGAGCGGCACGACCGGGAAGCCGAAGGGCATCCTCCACACCACGGGCGGCTACCTCGTCCACGTCGCGGCCACCGCGCAGGCGGTGTTCGACCTCAAGGACACCGACACCTTCTGGTGTACGGCGGACATCGGCTGGGTGACCGGCCACTCCTACGTCGTCTACGGCCCGCTCGCGAACGGCGCCACCACGCTCATGTACGAGGGCGTGCCGACGCATCCCGCGCCGGATCGCTGGTGGGACATCATCGAGCGGCGCGCCGTCACCATCCTCTACACCGCGCCGACCGCGATCCGCACCTTCATCCGCCTCGGCGACGAGCACCCGAAGCGCCACGACCTCTCCTCGCTGCGCCTGCTCGGCACGGTGGGCGAGCCGATCAATCCCGAGGCGTGGATCTGGTACCACGAGGTGATCGGGGGCAAGCGCTGCCCGATCGTCGACACCTGGTGGCAGACGGAGACCGGCGGGATCCTGATCACGCCGCTGCCGGGCGCGGTCGACACGAAGCCCGGCTCCGCCACGCTGCCCTTCCCCGGCGTCCACGCCGACGTGCTCGACCAGCAGGGGCGCCCGGTGCCGGCGCCCGACGGCGGCTTCCTCGCGCTGCTCCGGCCGTGGCCGGGCATGCTGCGCGGCATCTGGGGCGACCCGGCGCGCTACCGCGAGACCTACTGGAGCAAGTGGAAGGACGTCTACTTCCCGGGCGACGGCGCGCATCGCGACAAGCACGCCTACTTCTGGATCATGGGGCGGATCGACGACGTCATGAACGTCTCGGGCCACCGGATCGGAACGATGGAGGTGGAGAGCGCGCTGGTGTCGCACCCGGACGTGGCCGAGGCCGCCGTCGTGGGCCGGCCCGACGACATCACCGGCACGGCGATCGTCGCGTTCGTGACGCCGCGCGGCGGCGTCCGGGTCGACGGCACGCTCGAGGGCACGCTGCTCGATCACGTCACGAAGCAGATCGGCGCGATCGCCAAACCGCGGGACATTCGCTTCACCGAGGCGCTGCCGAAGACGCGCTCGGGCAAGATCATGCGCCGCCTGCTGCGCGACATCGCCTCGGGCCGGCAGACGGTCGGCGACACCACGACGCTCGAGGACTACTCGGTCCTCGCGAAGCTGCGCGAGGCCGAAGAGGCCTGACGCGGCCCGAGCACGAGCGGCAGGCTCGCGGGGGCGCTCCGCCGCGCGGCCCGCCGGCGCGCGCGGCCGCGGCCGAAGCTGCCGCACGCCTGCGCGAGCTCGAGCACGGCGGCGGCGACCGCCTCGGGCGCGATCCGCCGCAGGCAGCCGTGATGGCCGGCAGGGCACTCGCTCCGGTAGCAGAACGCGCAGGGAACGCTCTCGTAGAGCACACGCTGCGGCACCCGCCACGGCGTGTGCTGCGGATTCGTGAGGGCATAGAGCACGACCACCGGCGTGCCGACGGCGGCCGCCACGTGTGCGGGGCCGCTGTTGTTCGCGACGAGGAGCGGTGAGAGCGCAACGAGCGCTGCGAGCTCCTCCGGGCTGGACGTCACGAACGAGGCGGCCACCGCGCCGCCCGCCCGGCACCGGATCGCGTCGAGGAGCTCTGCATCGTCGGGGCCGCCGACGAGCACCGTGCGGCAGCCCGCGCGGGCGAGCTCCGCGGCGACGCGCCCGTAGCGCTCCACGGGGTAGCGCCGGGACGGCGCCGAGGCCCCGGGGTGGAGCAGCACCCAGCGCCGCTCGCGCGCGAGAGCGGCCTCCGCGAGCCGGCGCCGCATGTGCCGGCGCGCCTCGGCGGGAACTTGCAGGGAGAGGCTCTCGTCCGCCGTCCGCGCGCCGACGGCCGCGACCAGATCGAGCTGCCTGCGGACCTCGTGACGCAGCATGGTGTCGGGCTCCGGCTCCGGGAGCCAGTCGGTCAGCAGCTGGTACGGCTTCTCCCGCCCGTGCGCGAGGCGGCGCGGAATCCCCGCGAGCTGGCAGAGGAGCGCGGCCGGCCACGGACTCTGGCTGTAGACCGTGAAGATCACGGCCGCATCGCAGCCGAGCCTCGCGAGCGCGTCGATCGCGGCGCGGTCCGCGGCGGCGCTCGCCGTCCCGCTCGCCTTCATCCAGGGCGCCGCGTACTCGAGCGTCGCGTCGAGCTCGGGCACGAGGGGCGCGATGGCCGCGCCCGAGCGCGAGGCGAGGAGCGTCACGCGCGGGCGCCCGGGCAGGTTCCGGAGGGCGCGCAGCGCGGGGGTCGTCATCAGCAGGTCGCCCATCGCGTCGAGCCGCACGGCGAGCACGTGCCGCACGCCGTCCCAGCCCGGGCTCGGGCTCGTCATGCGCGCGTCCCGGCGCCGGTGTGGGGCGCGGCTGCGGCGTGCGAGCGGGCGCCGAGCCCGGCGATCGCTTCGAGCACCTCGTCCACCTCGATCGCGAGGAGCCGCGCGTCGACGCTCGCTGCGTGCGGGTCGCCCGTCCCGCCGCGGTGGAGCGCGCGGTGCCAGGGGCGCTCGGCGGGCGGGCCCCAGAGCGCGGGCGGCACGGGGCCGAAGAGGACGACCGAGGGCGTGCCGAGCGCGGTCGCGAGGTGCGCGACGCCCGTGTCGCCGCAGACGAGGAGCGCGGCGTCGCGCACGAGCGTCGCGAGCCCGCGCAGGTCGAAGCGTCCGGCCGTGACGGCGTGCGGCGGGAGCCCGGCCTCGCCCGCGATCCGCTCCGCGAGCGGCCGCTCGCGCGCGTCCCCGGAGATCAGCACGCGGCGCCCCTCCCCCGCGAGCCGGCGCGCGAGGGCGGCGAAGCGCGCCGGCGGCCAGCGCCGCGCCCCGCTCGCGGCGCCGGGATGAAGCAGCGCGTAGCCCGGCCCCGCGAGCGGCGGATCCTCGAGCTCGAGCTCGAGCTCGAGCTCGCGAGGGTGCGCCGCCACGCCGAACGCGGCGAGCATCCGGCACCAGCGCGCCACCTCGTGCTCGGCGGGGGCGAAGGCGGGTCCGGAGCCCGACTCCGACACTTCCTCGTGTCGGAAGGCGAGGAGCCTCGCCGGGCGCAGCGCCAGCAGCACGCGGTGGCTCTGCGGGCCGCGCCCATGGAGGTTCACCGCGACGTCGGGCGCCTCGCACGGTGCGAGCGGCTCGAGGGGGCGGGCGGGAAGCAGGCCGTCGAGCTCGGGCACGAGCGCGACGAGCGGAGCCAGCGCGGGCGGCGCGGCGAGCACGCGGCGGTGCCCCGGGAACGCGCGCGCGAGCGCCCGGAAGGCCGGCAGCGCGGTGAGGAAATCGCCGAGCCCGAGCGCGCGCAGCGCGAGCAGCAGCGGCCGCCGGGCGCCGGCTACGGCCACGAGGTCTCCCGCGGCGGGCAGACGACCAGCTCGCGGAGCTCCACGTCGGCGGGGCGCTCGAGCGCGAACACGACGGCGTCGGCCACGGCCTCCGGTCGCATCAGGTCCGCCTCGGGCGGCGGCCGGTACTTCGCCTCGCGCCCGTCGAAGAACGCCGTCCGCATGCCGCCCGGCACGAGCAGCGTCACGCCGACGCGCCCGGCGAGCTCGGCGGCGAGTGCGCGCGTGAAGCCGACCACGCCGAACTTGCTCGCGCAGTACGCGGTGGCGTCGGGCAGCGCGCGCAGCCCGAGCGTCGAGGCCACGGTGACGATCCGGCCGCGCGCGCGCTCGAGCGCGGGCAGCGCCGCGCGGATCACCGCCGCGGTCCCGAGCAGGTTCACGCGGATCACGCGCTCCCAGCGCTCGGCCGGCGCGTCGGCGAGCGGGCCGCACGCGTCCGTACCGGCCGCGGTCACGACGCCCGAGAGGCCGCCGTGCCGCTCGAGCGCCGTCCGCACCGCGGCCTCCGCCGCGCGCGCGTCCGCGAGGTCGACGCGCAGCGCGAAGGAATCGTCGAGCTCGCGCTGGTCGAGCACGAGGGCGGCGCGCCCGGCCTTGCGGAGCGCCTCGACGATCGCGGCTCCGAGCCCCGAGGCGCCTCCCGTCACCAGCACCGGCGCGTTCGCATCACGAGACGCCATGGAGCGATTCCTCCCTGCGCGCGCGCG
>Ga0075327_1000025_pt1 | contig 30508 bp, 25 predicted proteins | sample MayberrySE_Catta_2_FD_120056 | JGI IMG/M metagenome (GOLD analysis project Ga0075327, IMG submission 120056) | Natural and restored wetland microbial communities from the San Francisco Bay, California, USA, that impact long-term carbon... | ecosystem: Environmental > Terrestrial > Soil >...
CCGGCCGCCTTTTCACCGCCGCGGCCACGCTGACCGCGCTCGTCGGCGCGCTGCTGGTGCTGGCCGCCGTGCTGCGGCTCGGCTTCGTCGCCGACTTCATCTCGGCGCCAGTGCTCACGGGCTTCAAGGCGGGCATCGGGCTCGTGATCGTGCTCGACCAGCTGCCCAAGCTGCTGGGCGTCCACCTCGACAAGCAGGGCTTCTTCCGCGACGTGCTGGCCCTCGCGCAGCACGTCCCCGAGACCGAGCTCCTCACCCTGGCGGTGGGCGCCGGGACGATCGCGCTGCTGATCGGCATGGAGCGGCTCTGGCCGCACTCCCCCGCGCCGCTGCTGGCCGTCGGCGGAGGCATCGCCGCCTCGGGGCTCTTCGGTCTCTCCGCGCTCGGCGTCTCGAGCGTCGGCGCCGTTCCGCAGGGGCTTCCGCCGCTCACCCTGCCCGACCTCGCGCTGGTGGAGCAGCTGCTCCCGGGCGCGCTCGGTGTGGCGCTGATGAGCTTCACCGAGACGATCGCAGCCGGGCGCGCGTTCGCGCATCGGGACGACCCGCCGATCGACGCCCGGCGCGAGCTCGTCGCGACGGGCGCCGCCAACCTGGGCGGGGCGCTGCTCGGCGCGATGCCGGCGGGCGGCGGCACCTCGCAGACCGCCGTCGTCCGGGCCGTCGGCGGCCGCACGCAGCGGGCGTCGCTCACCACCGCGGCCGCGGCGGCGCTCGTCATGCTGCTGCTCGCGCCCCTGCTCGGCCTGATGCCGCACGCGACGCTCGCCGCGGTCGTGATCGTCTACTCGCTCGGCCTCATCCAGCCCACCGAGTTCGCCGCGATCCGCCGCGTGCGCACGATGGAGTTCCGCTGGGCGCTGGTGGCAGGCCTGGGCGTGCTCGTGTTCGGCACGCTCCAGGGCATCGTCGTGGCGATCATCCTGTCCCTGATCGGCCTTGCCAGCCAGACCGCCCGCCCGCCCGTGTACGCGATCGGCAAGAAGCGCGGCGCCGACGTGCTGCGCCCGCTCTCGCCGGAGCACCCGGACGACGAGACCTTCGCGGGCCTGCTGATCGCGCGCCCCGAGGGCCGCCTCTTCTTCGTGAACGCGCAGAGCGTCGCCGATCAGCTCCAGGAGCTGATCGCGCGCCACCAGCCGCGCGTGGTCGCGCTCGACATGAGCCGCGTCCCGGACATCGAGTACTCGGCGCTGCAGATGCTGATGGAGGGCGAGCAGCGCGCTCCCACGCGCGGCCACGAGCTCTGGCTCGTGGGGTGCAACCCGCGCGTGCTCGAGGTGGTGCGTCGCTCCGGCCTGGCCGAACGGCTCGGCCGCGAACGCCTGCTGTTCAACGCGCGCGCGGCGATCGCCCGCTACCAGGGGCTCGAGCGAACGGCGAGCCCGGCGTAGAAGACCAGCAAGGTGAACGTGCCGACGTAGGCGAAGCGAGTGCGCCGCGCGTCCGCCGCGCACTGCGATGCGCCCATCGCGAGGAGCAGCCACCCGAAGCCCGCCACCGGTGCGACCGCGTACGTCGTGGCGCAGAAGGAGAGCAGCAGCACGTGGCGCAGCCAGTCGCGCCCCCCGAGCGGGGCGAGGAAGGCGAGCGCAACGGCGGCTTCCAGCGCGAGCGTGAGCCACGTCGCCGCCAGGGCGAGCGCGCGCAGCCGTGCGGGCTCCGGAGCCGCGTCGCGCCCGGGCTCCCGGCCGTCGGCGTGCTGCGAGACGAACGCCCGCCGCTCGAGGAGCGAGTCGGCGTCGATCCCGCCGAGCGTCGTCGCGAGGCGTTCGAAGCGGCGGTCCTCGACGAGCGTCACGCGGAAGAAGCGGCCGTCGAGGTAGTCCGGCGAGAGCAGCTTCCAGAACGCGGCGAAGGCGAAGGCGAGTGCCACCAGGGCGCGGCCGTTCCACGCGAGCGCGCGGCTCGGGTCCGGCGCGAGGAGCGAGAGGCCGGCGGCGAGGGCCCAGTACGCGAGGAGATAGGCGTGGTTGTCGGCGAGCGGCCAGCCCGCGACCACGCGCCCGCCGGCGAGTGCCGCAAGGGCGAGCCAGAGCGCCGGGTGGTGGAGGACGCGCGGCAGCACGAGCCCCGCCACCGCGAGCGCGAGGAACGCCGGGCGCAGCATGCCGGAGCCGATCGGATGGAGCAGCAGCGCGACCAGGGTGAGACGCAGCGCGAGCGTCATGGCCCGGAGAGCGCGGCGTCGAGACGGAGCTCGATCGAGCGCAGGCGCTCCCCGTGCGGCGCCAGCGTCTCGACGTCGTGCCGGCGCGCGAAGACGTCGATCCGGATCGCCTCGGGTGCCTCGAGGTCGCGCGGCGCCCGTTCCGCGAGCGCGCGGGCGAACGCGCGGAGGCGCTCCTCCGTCGGCAGCGCGAGCGCGCGGCTGGCGTCCTCCTCGAGCTCCGGCGGGATCTCGAGCGTCGTCCGGAAGTTCGGGCTCAGCGCGACGGCGTGGAGGTGGCGCGTGCCCCAGCCGTCCGTGGTCGAGAACATCCCGAAGCCGCCGCCGCACCAGGCGGAGAGGTCGAAGCGCTCGACGAGCCAGAGCTGGTGCAGCGCCACCGCCGCGAGCAGCAGCGGCGGCAGCCTCGAGAGCCGGGTCAGAAGCCGGTCGGAGCGGCGACCACCACGTAGTTCACGGTGCCGCCCTGCATCACGCGGTTGTACCAGTTGTCGCCGCACTTGAGGTACGTGATCTGGTCCACCGTCACCTCGACGGGCGTGCACTTCGTCTCGGTCTTCATCGAGCCGTACGCCGCGGAGCTGAGCGCCGTGCCGATCGCGAGACCGGTCACGAAGACGGCCCAGTCGTCGACTTCGTCGTGGTAGACCACGGGGCCGTACCAGCCGCCGACCCAGTAGCCGCCGCCCTCGTCCCACTCGGCGTACTCCTGCCAGTCCTCGCGCGCCTTCTTCCCGTACTCCTGGCGGTCCTGTTGCATGTCGTCGCGGTGCTGCTGCCAGTCCTCGCGGGCGTCCTCGCGCTGGCCGGTGCGGTCCGGCTGCTGTGCGGGCCGTTCGCCTCCGGCGGGCCGCTCCATCCCGGGCCGCGCGGGCTGCTGCCCGGGCCGCGTGCCAGGCTGCGCGGCGGGACGCTGGCCGGTCGCCGGCCGCGCCGGCTGCGCGGCCGGCCGCTGGCGAGACGGGTACGAGCTCGGACGCTGATACGAGCCGCCGGAGGGACGCGTCGTGCGGAAGGAGCCGCCGCCGGCCGGGCCGCTCCGCGAGAAGCCGCCGCCGCCGAAGCCTCCCCGGCCGCCGCCCCCGCGACCGCCGCCGCCGCGGCCCCCGCGCGCGTCCGCCGAGGCCGCGGTGAACACGAGCACCAGCAGCACGCCCGCCCAGGCGAAGACACGACGCCCGCCTGCGGTCCTCACGGCGCGGCCTCCTCGGCCGGCGCCGGCGCCGGCCGCACCTCGAAGCGTACGCGCTCGGCTCCCTCGGGCGGTGCGAAGCGGAACGTGTCGGCCGCGATCTCGGGCGCGAACGACCAGTCATCGAGATCGGCCCAGAAGCTCGGCTGGCCCTCGACGTCGCGATACGTGATCACGAGACGTCGCACGAGCGGCCGCTCGCCCCGCTCGATCCAGAGCTGGAGATCGGCGTCGGGGTTGCGGAGCGCGACGTGCTCCGTGTCGGCGCCGCGCAGGCGCTCGGTCCCGACCACGACGGCAGCCTCGAGCGAGTCCTCGATCGCCTCGCGCGGGTCGTTGCGCAGCAGCTCCGCGAGCGGGAGCGGCGTGTCGAGGCGCTCGCGCACCAGGTCGATCAGGAAGTCGATGTCGCGGGCCTCCTTCAGGTCCGCGCGGGCGTAGGCGTTCTCGCCCAGGTCGGCCTGCACGAACGTCCTGCCGTCGAAGAGCGTGAGCCGGCGCGCGCCGTCTCGCGGCTGGGTCTCGACGCGCACGCGGTCGGGGCGCTGCACGACGTAGCGGCGCGTGCTTCCGAACTCGAGCTTCGAGCCGTCCTCCTGGACGACCTCGTAGCCCGACTCGGCGGAGAGCGAGAAGCGCTTCGACTCGCGCAGGAACTCGCCCGCGCGCCGCGCGATCGCGAGCGCCTCCGGATCGAGGAGCGGCGCGGCCTCCGCGGCCGGCACGTCGCTCGGCGCCTGGGAGCGGGCTCCCGCGGCGACGAGCGCGAGGGCCAGGGCCAGGGCCGTCCCGCTCGTGCGCGCGATCCACTTCATGGCGAGGTCCCCCGGCGAGGCGCCCGTGATAGCATCCGGCCTCCTCGCGTGAAAGGAGCCCGCATGGGACGGTCCGGGCTGACTCTCGTCGGGTGCGTTCTCGTGCTGGGGCTCCTCGCCCCGGCCCACGCCGAGCTCATGGCCTGGGACCAGGCGAGGGTCACCGAGCTCGCCAAGCAGCTCGAGGAGAGCGCCAAGTCGCTCTACGACACGTTCTACAAGCAGCCGGAGCCCGGCCTCGGAAGCGGGCAGGCGCAGGAGTACCGGCGGCTCAAGCAGGAGGTGCGCCGCGTGCGGTCGGAGGCGAGCGAGCTCGCGAACGCGCTCGCCAGGGGCGAGGGTCGCGAGGACACGCTGCCGATCTACGAGCACCTGATGACGAAGGTTCGCGACGCACGGGAGCTCGCCGCTCGCGTGTTCACCACGCAGGACGTGCAGCAGCGGGCGGCCGACACCCGCCAGCTCCTGAACCAGATCGCGCCCTACTACGACCCGGATGCGGAGCCGCTCCAGCCGGTCACCCGTTAGAAGAAGTCCGCTCTCTGGCGAAGCTGCTCCTCGCACCGCCCCTGCTCCTCGGCGTCGCCTGGGCGGCGGCCGCGCTCTGGTTCGACGGCCCTGCCTCGCGCCCCCTCGCCGGGACGCTCGCCGCGGCCTTCGCGCTCGCGAGCGCTGCCCTCTACGTGCGGGTGCGGCCCGCGTGGCGCGCCATGCTCCTCGTCGCTGCCGGCGTCGCGGCCGTCGCGTTCTGGTGGCTCCGCATCCCGCCCAGCAACGACCGCGACTGGCAGCCCGACGTGGCACGGCCCGCCACGGCGCGCTTCGACAACAGCCGCGTCACGATCGAGAACGTCCGCAACTTCGCCTACCGCTCCGAGACCGACTCCGACGAGATCTGGGAGACGCGAACGTACGACCTCGACCGGCTGACCGGCGTCGACCTGTTCCTGTCGTTCTGGGGCCCCACCCTGATCGCGCACACCATCGTGAGCTGGGAGTTCGAGGACGCGCCGCCCCTCGCGATCTCGATCGAGACGCGCAAGGAGAAGGGCGAGGCCTATTCCGCGGTGCTCGGCTTCTTCCGCCAGTACGAGCTCTACTACGTGGTCGCGGACGAGCGCGACGTGGTGGGGCTGCGCACGAACCACCGCGGCGAGCACACCTACCTTTACCGGGTGCGCATGTCGCCCGAGCAGGCGCGCGAGGTCCTGGTGAACTACCTCGAAACGGTGGAGCGGCTGGCCCACCAGCCGGACTGGTACAACGCCTTCACCCACAACTGCACGACCACGATCCGCATGCATCTCCAGCACGTCGGCCTCGCGCGGGCCTTGAACTGGAGGCTCTTCGCGAACGGCAAGCTCGACGAGCTCATGTACCAGCGCGGCACGATCGACACGAGCCTGCCCTTCGCGGAGCTCCGCGCGCGCAGCGAGATCACGGAGAAGGCGAAGGCAGCGGGGAGCGCGGCCGACTTCTCGCGGCGGATCCGCGAGGGGCTGCCGGGTCTCGGCGCGCGACGCGCCGCGATCCGCGGCGGCACCGGACGCTCACGGCTCCCCGGGCGTGCGGACCTTCAGGCTCAGGGCCTCGGTGTACGTCGCGACGACCGTGTCGCCGACCTTCACGCGCTCGAGGTTGCGCCGGTCGCGGACCGGGAGGACGCGGGCGTTGCCCGCCGGCCCGCGCAGCGTGGCCGTGCCGGCCTCGGCGTCGATGGCCTCGATCGTGAGCACGGCCACGACCTGGCGCACGAAGCGGCCCGCCGGCTTGTCGCCAGGCGGGGCCGTCGCGTTCACCTCGAGGATCGACACCCCCGCGGCGCGCTCTTCGGCGGTGGGCTCGCGCACCTCGAGCACGACCGACTCCGCCAGCTGGCCCACCAGCTCGTCGCCGACGCGCACCTGCGGCAGGTTCTTCACGGCCTCGTCGGCGTGGAAGACCGTCTCCTCGCCGGAGGCGTCCGTTAGGGTGACGAGCCGGCTCTCGAGGTCGATCGCCTTCACGCGCGCCGCGAACTGGACGACCTCGGTCTCCTCGCGGCGCAGCGGCGCCAGGTCGTCCGAGCCATCCGTGCCGGCACAGCCAGCCAGGCCGGCCAGCGCGATCAGGATCGCGAGTCGCATGAAGTCTCCTCGGGGTGGATGCGCGTGATCTTCGTGCCCTGGACCCCGATGCCGGCCATCAGCCCCAGCTCGGCGGCCGAGGCGGCGTGGGCGAGCTGCCCCACCCCGAGGATGAACAGGAGAGGACGCCGGTCCCCCGCCGAATAACTCTCACGTTTCCTCCAGCCCGCCGCGCCAGCATGCGACGTTGCGTGCCGGCTCGCCACTCTCCATGCTGGCGGCTCAGGGAGGCTCCCATGCATACCGTCGGCCGTCTCGTCCCCTTCGCCGTCCTGCTGATCCTCGGCGTCGCGCTCGGCTGCGCAGGAACCCGCCAGACGCGCGCCGACCCCGTGAAGTACGAGTCGGGCTTCCTGTCCGACTACTCGAAGCTCGAGCCCGGCGGCGACGACCGCGCACGGCTCGTCTACATGAAGCCCGGGCTCGACGTCTCCGGCTACAACGCATTGCAGATCGTGCCCGTGAAGCTCCACGCCGCGGCCGAGGGCTCGGACCTCGCGGATTTGTCGCGCGAGGACCAGCAGGCGCTCGCCGATCGGCTGCACACGGCGCTGGTCGACGCGCTCTCGAAGGACTGGAGGCTCGTCGAGCAGCCCGGTCCCGGCGTGCTGGTCGTGCGCGCCGCGCTCACCGAGGCCGGCGCCTCGAACGTGGCGCTCGACATCGTCGCGACGTGGATCCCGCAGGTGCGGCTGCTCACGACGGTCGGCGGCCTCGCGGCCGACACCGCGGTCACCGTCGGCCGGGCGCGCGGCGAGGTCGAGGTGCTCGACGGCGCGACCAGCGAGCAGCTGCTGGCGGGCGTCGACGAGCGCGTCGGCACGCGCGGCGTCGAAGGCGTGACGGACAAGTGGAGCGACGTGCAGATGGCCTTCGACGACTGGGCCGAGCGGATCCGGCTGCGCCTCGCCGAGCACCGCGCGCCGCAGCCCACGGGCTGAGGCTCAGCCGCGCCCCCACGCCGCCGGGTCGAAGTCGCCCTCGACGAGCTCGATCCGCGTTCCGTCGGGGTCGGTCACGAAGATGGCCTTGGGGCCCGCGGCGTCCCCGCCGAGCCGCGTCTCGTCGAGCACGCGCGCGCCGAGCGCACGCAGCCTCTCGAGCGCCGCGTCGAGGTCGTCGACCAGGAACGAGAGGTGCGTGAGCCCGACCCGGTTCATCGGGCGCGGCTCGCGCAGGAGATGCGTGCCGGGGCTCGGGAAGTGGAGCAGCTCGAGCGTGGTGCCGTCGCGGCGGAGGTACACGGCCTCGAGCTTCGCGCCCGGCAGGCCGAGGAGGCGCTGCGTGCCCGGGTCGGTGAAGACGAGCCGCGCGACCTCGCGGAAGCCGAGCCCGTCCCGATAGAACGCGAGCGCGCGCTCGAGCTCGCCCACGCAGAGCCCGTGGTGCGAGAGCCGCTTGACCGTCACCCGGAGTCCTGGGTCGGCCCGCGCCTCGCGAACAAGGTGAAGCCGCTCGCCCAGCGCGCGAGCGGCGTCGCGCAGAAGACGCGGTCGACCGCGGCGAAGGCGCGCATCAGCCCGCGCGGCGCGCGCGGGAACAGGTAGTGCCCGGGGATCAGCGCGAGGTCGATCCAGCCGCGCTCGACGCCGACGAAGCCGGCCGCCTCGAGCTCGCGCGCGACGGCCTCGCGGTCGAGCTCGCGCTCGTCCGGGCTGTGGTAGCTGTCGTAGCGCGCGCCGAGCACGAGCCGGCCGACGGCGCGCAGGAAGCCGTGCCGGCTCGGCTCGCGCGCGAAGAAGAAGCCGCCGGGACGCAGATGCGCGTGCAGGCCGTCGAAGAGCGCGGCGAGCTCCTTCTCCGGAACGTGGTGCAGGATGCCGATGCACACGACGCCGTCGAAGACCTCGTCGAGCTGGAGCTCCGAGCTGCTCTGGCAGCGGAACTCCACGTTCTCGAGGCCCAGCGCCGCGGCGCGCTCCCGCGCCTTCTCGATGCCGCCGGCGAAGAGGTCGATCCCGAGCACCGAGTCGGCGTGCTGCGCGAGCAGGCACTCGAAGGGGGCGTCGCCGCAGCCGATCGAGAGCACGCGGCCGATGCGGCGCCCGCGCAGGAAGCCTTCCAGCGCGCGCAGCTCGCGCCGGACGCGCAGCTCGACGCCCGCCGGGTTCGTGAAGCCTTCCTCGTAGTGACGGCCGAAGAAGTCCCGCTCGCGGTCCTCGACGCGGGTGCTCATGGGGCTCGCGAACCGCGGCGCTGGATCCCGAGCGTGCTCAGGAAGAAGCTCGAGAAGACCGTCTGGATGCCGAGCACGAGGAGGATCGCGCCCGGGATCACCTGGCGCATCGTCGCGCGGGGGTCGAGCACGCCGAAGTCGACCGTGCGCCAGCTCCAGACGGCGGCCACGAGCGCCGCGAAGCCGACCGTCGTGAGCACGAGGCCGGCCGCGATGCCGGTCTCGAGGCTGACGTTGCGGAACAAGCGGTCGAAGTACGCGGGCTCCGGCTGGAAGCCCTGGTTGACCGCGTACACCTTGGTGAAGACCGCGAACACGATGAGCTGGTAGCCGAGCAGGCAGGCGAGGCCGGCGATCAACAGGGTGTGGATGTCGAGCCAGAGGGGGCCGACGCGGCGCACGCCGGTCATCAGCCAGGCCGACGCCGCGGCGCCGATCCCGAACAGCAGGCTGCCCGGCACGAGGAAGAGCCAGCGCGGGCTGAACAGCAGCATGAAGCGCAGGTGGCGCCAGCCGTCGCGCCACGAGCGCAGGTGCGGCGGACGCGAGCGGCCGTCGGGATGGAGCACGATCGGCACCTCGCTGATCGGCAGCCCCGCGAGCGTCGCCTTGATCACCATCTCGCTCGCGTACTCCATGCCCGACGTCGTGGGCGCGATGACGTCGTAGGCGGCCCGGTTCACGGCGCGGAGCCCGCAGTGGAAGTCGCCGACCGGCGAGCGGAAGAAGAGCCGGCCGAGCGCGGACAGCACGGGATTGCCGAGGTAGCGGTGGAGCGGCGGCATCGCGCCCGGCAGGATGCGACCCTCGAAGCGGTTGCCCATCACCAGCGCATCGCCCTTGCGCAGCCGGTCCAGGAACGCGCCGAGCTCGGAGAAGTCGTAGCTGTCGTCGGAGTCGCCGAGGATCACGTAGCGGCCCCGCGCAGCCGTGATGCCCCCATGGAGCGCGCTGCCGTAGCCGCGATCGGCGACGTGCACCACGCGCGCACCGAGCCGCGACGCGATCTCCTGCGAGCCGTCCGTGCTGCCGTTGTCCGCGACGATGATCTCGCCGGCGACGCCGTGGGTCTCCAGGAAGCGCTTCGCCTTCTCGATGCAGGTGGCGAGCGTCTCGGCCTCGTTCAGGCACGGCATCACGATCGACAGCTCGGGGGTCGGGTTCGTCACCGCCGGACAAGTAGCCTGCTTCACCGTGCGAAGCTCGGACCGGCGACGGTGCGTCCCTCGCGCACGTCGGCCTCGGAGAGCGCGAGCGATTCGCGCCGCGAGCCCGCGCGGACCGTGTAGCCGCTCGGCGCCGGATACGGCAGTCGGATCTGGTAGCGGCCCGCCGCATCGACGGGCGCCTCCGCACGATATCGCGCCGACGGGCGCCCGGGCAGCGGGACGGCCAGCTCGAAGCGCACGCGTTCGTCGCTCGCCGCTGCGCGCCCCACCACCTGCGCTCCGCGCACGATCTCGTAGACCGCCACCCGCCAGGGCCGCTCGCCCGGGCCGTGTGCGAGGTCCGCGTCGTCCGCGACGAACACCAGCCGGTGCTGCGCCAGCGCCTCGTCGGCGCGGCCCCGGAGCGCGAGCCCGCCGCCCGCGACGGGCACCGGCACGAGGCGTAGCGCGAGCGTGCCCGGACGCGGCGGGATCTGTCCCGAGCCCCGATCGGTCGCGACGACGTAGCGGGCGCGGAGCCGGCCGGCGAGCTCGACCGCCTCGCCCTCGTCCCGGCTCGCGAAGTAGCGACGCGCCGCCTCGAAGCCGCTGCGCCCGCCCCAGGGGCCGAAGTTGTCCTGCACCATGGGCCGCTCGCCGTAGTAGCGGAGCACGTGCCCCTGGCCCCACGCGCCCAGCACGCCGTACTCGGGCCGCACCTCGGGATCGAGGTAGCCCCGCGTCGGCGGCGTCGCGCGCTCGAGCCAGTGCGCCGCGCGCTCCAGCACGATGCGACGCCGCACGTGCGGCAGGAAGCCGATCCGGTCGCCCCGCAGAGACGTCAGCGACGCGAGCGCCTCGACCCGGTAGCCCGCGGCCTGGGGGAGCAGCGCGGCCGCGGCCAGAGCCGCCCCGAGGCCCGCCCAGACGAGGCGCGGCGCCGGGATCCGCCGGCGCGCCGCGCGGAACGCCTCGACGAGCGCAGGCCCGACCACGAGCGCGAAGAAGCCCGCCGAGACGTCGCTGAAGCGCTGCTGGTAGAGCGTCAGCCCCAGGAACGCGGTCGACACCGTGACGAGCAGCCCGACGTCGCCGCGCCGGCGGACGAGCGCCTGCCCGACGAGCCCCGCGGCGACGAGCGGGAAGACCCAGAAGAGATGGGAGAACTTCGCGGAGCCGTACCCCACCTCCAAGCGCCGGTCCGGAGCGAGGAGCGGCCGGAGCTCGAGGATCACGCCGAGAAAGGCATCCGCCTCGAACCAGCCCGCCGCGTCGTCGAGCGCCGCGGCGAGGCCGGGGACACCGAGCCAGGCCGCGGCGAGCCCGGCCGCCCCGAGGCCGAGCGCGGAGGCGATGCGGCCGGGACGGGCCGCTCCGGCCGGCGAGCGGGACCAGAGCGCCGCCGCGAGCGCGAGCGTCACGGCGCCCGCCCCGAACCAGAGCGGCTGGAAGTTCGAGAGCACCCAGGGCGAGACCGAGCCGAAGTCCTCCCACTCGCGCCCCGCGCAGAACGGCACGAGAAGCGCAGCGGCGAGCGCGTGCGCCGTGGCGAGCGCCCGGGCCCGCGCGAGTGCGACGGCGCGCTCCGCGGACACGAGCACCTGCGCCACGAGGAAGAGCTGCACGACGAGCACGAAGAGGAGGGAGCCGGGCCAGAGCAGCAGCGAAGCGGCGATCATGCCGCCGGTCGCGACCACGCCATGCGGCCGGCCCACGGGCCCGAGCGGCGCCGCGAGCCGCATCGCCGCGGCCAGGAGCAGGGTGGCGAACAGACCCACGGCCACGTGGTGGTCGACCACGCCGAGCGACGAGTGGAGGACGTGGGCCGGGAGCATGGCGAGCAGGCCGCCCGTCGCCCAGCCCGCGGCGGGCGAGAACGTGCGCCGCGCGAGCCCCGCGGCGGCGACGACCGTGAAGGCGCCGAGGACGGGCGGCGCCCAGGCCGCGACCCGCTCGACGCCGTGCTGGTCGCCCGGCCCGGCAAAGACGCGTGCGAACGCGGCGATCCCCCAGTCGAAGAAAGGCGGCCAGTGCGGGGCCGCGCCCTCGGGATGGTTCATGTACGTGTCGAAGAGGAGCGCCGCCGGGAAGTTCACGACGCTGAACCAGATGCGGCGCAGGTGGTAGAGCTCGTCGGCGCCGTGCGGAAAGCGCACCTCGCCGTCCACGAACACGAGGCCGAAGCGCAGCGAGCGGACCACGAGCGCAGCGACGAACAGGAGCACCCACGACACGAGCGCCCGAACGTGGCTCACGGTACGAAGCTCGGCCCGGCGACGGTGCGGCCCTCACGCACGTCGGCCTCGGAGAGCGCCAGCGAACCGTGCCGCGAGCCCGCGTGGACGGCGTAGCCGCTCTCGGTCGGGTAAGGCAGCCGGATCTCGTAGCGCCCGGTCGCGTCGACGGGCGCCTGCGCGTTGTATCGCACGGGCGCGCGCCCGGGCAGCGGGACGGCGAGCTCGAAGCGCACGGAACGGGTGCCCGGCGCGTGCCCGACGACGCGCGCGCCGCGCACGATCTCGTAGACGGCGGCGATCCAGGGCGGCTCGGCGGGGCCGCGCGCCAGGTCCAGGTCGTCCGCCACGAACACGAGCCGGTGCCGGGCCAGCGCCTGCGCCGGGCTTCCCGGGAAGGCGAGCGGGCCTCCCGTGCCGCGCATCAGCGGGAGACGGCGCGCGAGCGAGCCGGGCCGGGGCGGGCTCTGTCCCGAACCCCGGGGCGTCGCGACCACGAAGCGGGCCCGAAGCCGGTCCGCGAGCTCGGCGGCGCGGGCCTCGTCGCGAGCCTCGAAGTACCGGCGCGCGGCGTGAAAGCCGTGGAGACCGCCCCAGCGGTTGAAGTTGTCCTGCACCATCGGCCGCTCCCCGTAGTAGCGGAGCTGGTGACCATGGCCCCACGCGGACAGGACACCGTATTCGGGCCGGGCCGTCGGATCGAGGTAGCCCCGCGTCGACGGCGTTCCCTCCTTCAGGAAACGGGCGACGCGCTGGAGCACGAGGCGCAGGCGCACGTTCGCGTGGTAGCCGATGCGTTCCCCGCGCAGCGAGGCGAGCGAGGCGGAGACCTCGACCGGATAGGCGCGCGCGTAGGGGAGCAGCGCGAGTACGCCGACGCACACCGCCGCGGCCCAGAGGGCGTGCGGCGCGCGCCACCGCCGCCGCGCCGCGCGGAAGCCTTCCGCGAGCGCGGGGCCCACCGTGAGAGCGAAGCCCACGCCGGCCACGTCGCTGAAGCGCTCCTGGTACAGGGCGAGGCCCGTGAAGGCGGCGGCGGCGCAGACGAGCAGCAAGACGTCTGCGCGCCCGTCCGAGAGCGCGCGGCGAGCGAGCCAGGCGAGCGCGAGGGGCTGCAACCAGAAGAGATAGGAAAAGGAGGCGTGGGCCACGGAGGCGTCGAAGCTGCCGCTCCGGTACAGCAGCGGCTGGAGCTCCTCGATCACGCCGAGAAAGGGATCCGGCTCGAACCAGCCGGCCGCGTCGTCGAGTGCGGCGGCGAGGCCGGGGACGCCGAGCCAGGCCGCGGCGAGCCCGGCCGCCCCGAGGCCGAGCGCGGAGGCGACGCGGCCGGGGCGCGCCGCTCCCGCCGCCGAGCCGGACCAGAGCGCCGCCGCGAGCGCGAGCGCCGCGGCGCCCGCCCCGAACCAGAGCGGCTGGAAGTTCGAGAGCACCCAGGGCGAGACCGAGCCGAAGTCCTCCCACTCCTGCCCCACGCAGAACGGCAGGAGGAGCGTCGCGGCGAGCGCGTGTGCCCCGGCGAGCGCACGCGCGCGTGCGATCGCGGTGGCCCGAACCGGGGGCGTGAGCACCTGCGCCGCGAGGAAGAGCTGCACGACGAGGACGTGGAGGAGAGCGCCCGGCCAGAGACCGATCGCCGCGGCCATCGCTCCTCCGGTCGCGACGGCGCCGCCCAGCCGGCCCGCTGGCCCGAGCGGCTCCGCGAGCCGCATCGCCGCGGCGAGGAGCCCGATCGCGACGAGGCCCACGGCGACGTGGTGATCGACCATCCCGAGCGCCGAGTGGAAGACGTGGGCCGGCAGCACCACGAGCAGCGCCCCCGTCACCCAGCCGGCGGCCGGGGAGAAGGTGCGGCGCGCCAGCCACGCCGCCGCGACGACCGCGAGCGCGCCGAGCACGGGCGGCACCCAGGCCGCGACGACCTCGACGCCGTGCTGATCGTCCGGCCCGACGAGCGCGCGTGCGAGTGCCGCGATGCCCCAATCGAAGAAGGGCGGCCAGTGCGGGCGCGCGCCCTCGGGATGGTTCATGTACGGGTCGAACTCGAGCGAGGCCGGGAAGTTGACGACGCTCCACCAGATGCGGCGCAGGTGGTAGAGCTCGTCGGCGCCGAACGGAAAGCGCACCTCGCCGTCCACGAACACGAGGCCGTAGCGCAGCGCGCGGAGCACGACCGCGGCGACGAACAGGAGTACCCACGGCAGGAGCGCCCGGATCTGCGCCGCTCGGGGGCCCGCGCGGTGCGTGTCCAGCGGCTTCCCCACGCACGGGGAGTAGCAAAGGACCCGCCGTCGAACCCACGGCTATCATGCGCGCGGCCGATCGGAGGTCCGTTGGCGGCGACACGCAGGAAGAAGTCGAGCACGCGGCGCACAGCGAAGCCGGCGCTGCGTCCGTATCGGCTCGCGCCGGACGTGCGGCCGCACGACGTGGACGTCCACGTCACGGTCGATCCGCAGAACGAGGCGGCATTCCACGGCGAGGTGGTGCACCGGCTGCGTGTCGCAAAGCGCCGCCGCTCGCTGGAGCTGCACGCCGACGACCTCGTGGTGTCCGCGCCCGTCGTGGAGGCGGCCGGACGCAGGCTGCGCGGCCGCCTCGAGCGCCACCCCGAGCGCGAGACGATCGAGGTGGTGCTCGCGGAGCCGCTCCCGCCCGGCGAGGCGACGCTCCGCCTCTCCTTCCGCGGCACGCTCCGGAGCGACCTGCGCGGCCTCTACGCGGCGTCGTCGGGCGCGCACCGCTACGCCTTCACGCAGCTCGAGGCGCCCGACGCGCGGCGCTTCTTCCCGTGCTTCGACGAGCCGGCCATGAAGGCGCGCTTTCGCCTCTCCGTCACGACGTCGACGCGCAACACCGTGCTCTCGAACAATCCGGTCGAGAAGATCGAGCCGCTCGGGCGCGGGCGGAAGACGGTGCACTTCCGTCGCACGCCGCCGCTCTCGACCTATCTCCTCGCACTCGCGGTCGGCGAGCTCGTCGCCTCCGAGCCCGTGCACTGCGGCGAGACCGAGCTGCGCATCTGGCACGTGCCGGGCAAGGAGCACCTCACGCGCTTCGGCCTCGAGGCCGGGCGAGAGACGCTCGGGCGGCTCGAGGCCTACTTCGACCTGCCCTACCCGTACGACAAGCTCGACCTGGTGGCCGTGCCCGACTTCGAGGCCGGCGCGATGGAGAACGCGGGCGCCGTCTTCTTCCGCGAGACGCTGCTGCTCATCGATCCCGAGACCGCCACGCTCCAGGAGAAGAAGCGCGCCGCCGAGGTGATCTGCCACGAGCTCGCCCACATGTGGTACGGCGACCTCGTCACGATGGCCTGGTGGGACGACCTCTGGCTGAACGAGGCCTTCGCCACCTGGATGGCCTTCCACGTGGTCGACGCCTGGAAGCCCGAGTGGAAGATGTGGAACGACTTCCAGCACCACCGCGCCGCGGCGCTCGGGCTCGACGCGCTGGCCGAGACGCATCCGATCTACGTGAAGGTGCGGACGCCGAACGAGGCGACCCAGAACTTCGATCTCATCACGTACGAGAAGGGCGCCTCGGTGGTGCGCATGATCGAGCGCTTCCTCGGCGCGGAGACGTTCCGCGAGGGCGTGCGGCGCTACATCCGCGCGCATCGCGAGGGCAACGCGGTCGCGGCCGATCTCTGGAACGCGCTCGCCGAGGCGTCCGGCCAGGACGTCGAGCCGGTGGTCCGCGCCTGGATCGAGCAGGCGGGCTTCCCGCTGCTGCGCCTGCGGCGCACGGAGCGCGACGGCCGCAGCTGGCTGCGCTTCGAGCAGACGCGCTTCCTGTCGAACCCGAAGTCGCACGCGAACGGCGCGCTGTGGCCGGTGCCGTGGGTGGGCCGCGTCGCGGCGGGCGAGAGCACGCGCACCGTGCGGCAGCTCCTGACGCGCCGGCGCGGCGAGATCGAGCTGCCGGTGCGGGGGCCCCGCTTCGTGTACGGCAACGCCGAGGAGGGCGGCTTCTACCGGCCGCTCCACGACGAGTCCGAGCTCGCCGCGCTCGCGGGCGCGCTCGACGCGCTGCTGCCGGTCGAGCGCATGGGCCTCGTCGGCCACCAGTGGGCCGCGGCGCGGGCGGGCCACGCCGGCCTGGCGAGCTTCCTCGAGCTCGCGCTCTCCTTCGCGAAGGAGCGCGACGCGGACGTGCTGCTCTCGCTCCGCTCCCCGCTCGAGCTCTGCGCGCGCTCGGCCGGCCGCTCGCTCGGGGGCGAGGCCGAGGCGGCGCTGCGCGCCCGCGTGGCGCGGGCCTTCGGCGACGCCTTCGAGGCGAGCGGCTGGGAGCCCGGGCCGCGCGAGGGCAACGACGAGCGGCTGCGCCGTGCGGCGCTGCTCGGCCTGGTCGGCGAGCTCGGCGAGTCGCCCGCGGTCCTCGCGGAGGCGCGCGTGCGCTGCGAAGCCTTCCTCGCGGACCGGCGCTCGCTCGAGCCGAACCTCGCCGACGCGGTCGTCGCGCTCGCCGCGCGGGTCGGCGACGCGGCGCTCTTCGAGCGCTACCTCGCCGCCTCGCGCGAGGCGGCGACGCCGCAGGACCAGCGCCGCTTCCTGCTCGGGCTCGGCTCCTTCACGGATCCGGAGCTCGTGGAGCGGGCGCTCGCGCTCACGCTGACCGAGGCCGTCGGCACCCAGGACGTGGCGTTGCTCCTCACCCGCCTGCTCGCGAACCGCGCCGCGAGCGAGCGCGCCTGGACCTTCGTGAAGCGCCGCTGGCCGAAGCTCCGCCGGCGAATGCCGCCGATGCTCGTCACGCGCCCGATCGAGGCCCTGCCGGCGCTCGGCACGCGGGCGTACCGCCGCGACGTCGCCGCCTTCTTCCGCGCGAACCCCGTCCCGACCGCTGCCCGCACCATCAAGCAGACGCTCGAGCAGTTCGCCCTGAACCTGGCCTTCGACGAACGCGCCGAGCCCGAGCTCGCGGGCTGGCTCGGGAAGCCATAGTCGCCCTTTCGGGCGAGGCCCTCGAATCCGCTTGTAACGACCGCCTCGAGTGCGAGAGGATCGCGCTCCATGCGGGCTCGGCTCGGAGCGTGGCAGACGTGGCCGTGGTGGCTCGGCGCCGCCCTCGCGGTCGCGCAGGCCGCGCTCGGGCAGCCGCAACCCGCGGGCCGGCACGCCGTCTGGGAGGCGAGCGCGCTCGAGGCGCGGACCGCGCTCGAGCGCGCGGACCTCGGCCAGGCGCGCTCCTTCCTGCTCACGGCGCTCGGCGAGGCGATCCGCTTCCCGGAGCACGACGTGCGCACGACGCGCACGGTCGAGCTCCTCGACGCCCTGCTGCTGCGGCTGCGGAGCGCGAGCGGGCCGGCCGCGGTCGAGGAGTTCCTGCGCGAGGCGGACGAGCGGGCCGAGCGCTCCGGGGCGGGCGCCGTCTGGTTCGGCCTCGAGCTGAAGGCGCGGCGTGCGCTCGCCGCGGTGGACTGGGGCGACGCGCAGCGCGGCGAGGCGCTCGCTCGCGCGGCCCTCGCGAGCGCGGAGCAGACGCTCGGGCCCGACCACCCGCTCAGCATGCGGCTCCGCGGGGTGCGCGTGCGCGCGGTGTCCCATCTGGACCGGCGCCAGGGCGTCGAGCTCGCGGAGAGGTACCTCGCGGAGGGGCGCCGCCGCGCCGGGGGCGGCAGCCCGACGGTCGCGGATGCGCTCTACGTGCTCGCCGGAGCCCACCGGCACGCCGGCTGGCCGGAGCGCGCGATCCGCCCGGCCGAGGAGGCGGTGGCCGTCCAGGATCGTCTGTTCGGCAAGAGCTCGCGCACCGGCATGACCGCCCGCCTCGGTCTCGCGGAGATCCAGGCAGCCGCCGGCCGCTTCGCGGAGGCCGCGAGGACCGTGGAGGACGCACGCGCCTCCAGCGCCGCCGAAGCGGGCTCGCTCGAACGGCTGCGGCTCGAGGCGATGCTCACCGGGATCCGCACCTCGCTGGGCGAGCTCGGCGCAGCGAAGGCGGCGCTCGCGCGCGCCCGCGACGCGGCCGCGCTCGCTCTGCCGCCCGGCGCGCCGGAGCACGCGTTCCTGCTCTCGCTCGAGGCCGCGGTCTTCGAGGGAGAGGGGCGGCTCGACGACGCCGCGGAGCGTCTCGAGCGCGCCATCGCGTTCGAGGAGGAGCGCGGGCGCGGCGACGCGCGCATGGTCGCCGGCCTGCGCGTGAGCCTCGCCGACCTCGAGAGCCGGCGCGGGAACCTCGAGGCGGCCGAGCGCCTGCTCCGGCCGCTCGTCGCGGCCGACTCGCCCGAGCGCGTGCTCGCGACGGCGGTGCTCGCGGCCACGGTGGCGCGGCGCGGTCGGCCCCTCGAGGCCCGCCCGCTGGTGGAGCGGGCCCGGGACCTCGGGACGAGCACGTTCGGCGCGGACAACCCCGGCATGGCCGGCGTCCTCGCGAGGCTCGGGCGCGCGCAGCTCGAGCTCGGCGACCTCGAGCCCGCGCAGGAGACGCTCGACCGCGCGTTCACGCTGGCCTCGCTCCGGCCGCTGCCGCGCGGCGAGGAGCTCGAGCTCTGGCGGAGCCGGGCGCTCCTCGCCGAGAAGCGCGGCGACGACACACGGCTCGAACGCGCGCGCACCGAGCTCGCGCGCCTCGCCTCCGGCGAGGCGGCGAGCGAGCCGCCTCGCCACACGAGCCGAGAGCCGGCCATCGCGGGCGGGCCGGGCCGCCTCCGCTCCGAGCGCTTCGGCTATCGGGTCGAGCTCGAGGACGGCGGCTGGCGCGGGTGGCCGAACCAGGCGGCCGAGTTCCCCACGGCCGAGACGGGCGCGCTGCTCCGAGACCACGGCGCCTTCGTGATCGTGCCCGTCTCCCTGTTCGGGCTGGAGCCCGATCTCGACGCGCTGCGCGCGGGGTTCAGCTCCGTGCTCGCGGCGCTCGACGCGGAGTCGGGCCGCCAGGTCGAGCACGACGGGGCCGAGGCGCTCGCGTTCGAGTTCGAGCGGCTCGTCGACGGCCGCAGCTTCCGGTTCCGGGCGCGCGTGCTGCGCCACGACGGGGTCGGGATGCTGCTCGCGGCGTGGGCGCTCGCGTCGCTCGGCGCCGAGGCGGAGGACGCGCTCGCCGTGCTCGATCGCGTCCGGCTGTCGGAGGCGGCCCCGCCGGAGGATCCCGCCGCGCTCGAGCCCCGCGAGCGCGAGCGGCACGCCCTCGTGATGAACGGGATCGGGATCGCCCGGCTGCGGGGTCAGCAGGCCGGCGAGGCGCTCTCCTTCTTCGAGCGGGCCGCCGAGATCCAGCCCGGCCATGCGACGATCCTGGAGAACGTCGTGTACACGCTCCGCGAGCTCGGGCGCCCCGACACGGCGCTGGCGAGGCTCGAAGCGGCCGCCTCGCTGGTCGCGGAGCGGCCGGAGCTGCTCGCGACGCAGGCGCTCCTGCGCGCGGAGCTCGGGCAGACGCAGACCGCGCTCGCCGACTATGCCGCCGCGTTCGAGCGCGGTCTGCGCAAGCCCGAGCTCGAGCTCGCCTATGCGCGGCTGCTCGCCCAGAGCGGCGAGCCGGAGCGTGCGCTGGCCTTCCTCGACGAGCGCCTCACGGGCGGCGCACCGTCCCCCGTGCTGCGGCGCGAGCGCGCCCGGCTGCGCCGCCTCGCAGGCGACGGCGCCGCCGCGCAGCGCGAGCTCGACGAGCTGCTCGCGCAGAACCCCGGCGACGTCGAGACGCTCTTCGAGCTCGCCGAGACGCAGGCGGCGGCCCCCGACCCGGCGGCCGTCGTGCGCACCTGCGACCGGCTGCTCCAGCTCGGGGCCTTTCCGCTCGCGCACTTCCTGAAGGCGCGCGCGCAGATCGAGCTCGGCGAGCCCGCCGCCGCGAAGAAGTCCCTCGAGGCCGCCCTCGAGCTCCAGCCCGAGGCGCAGGCCGCGCGCGAGCTGCTCGCCCACGTGTCCGCCCTGCTCGGTCAGGGCAACAGCGCGCCCCTCCGCACCCCGCTCGACCCCGTCGCGATGCCGGAACGGATCCAGCGGCTGCTGGACGAGGCCCCGCGTCCCGAGCGCGTCGCCGAGGCGCCCGCGCTCGTGGTCTCCTCCGTGCTCGGCATCCGCTTCGAGGACGGCGGGGAGCTGCGCTCCACGTCCTGGTGGAAGATCCAGGTGCTCGACGAGCAGGGCGTGACGGAGTTCTCGCGCTTCGAGTTCGAGCTCGATCCGCTCGGCGAGGACTTCTACGTGAACTCGCTCGTGGTCCGGGATGCCGCCGGCCGGGAGGTCGCGCGCGGCAGCTCCGCGGATGCGTACGTGCTGCACGCTCCGGAGGGCGAGCGCGTCGCGACCTCGATGCAGCGCGTCTATCTCCCCGTTCGCGGGCTCGCGCCCGGGGCGACGATCGAGCTCGTGGCGACCCAGCGCGAGAAGAGCCCGGCGGAGCGCTTTCGCTACCGGGACCACGTCTTCGCGAGCCGGCTGCCCTCCGGGCCCTCGCTGGTATTCGTCTCGGGTGACGTCGGCGAGCTCCGGATCGATGCGAGCGAGGGGCTCCGCTCCGAACGGCGCGACGGCTGGATCGCCTGGTGGCTCGAGCGCCCGCCGCAGGACCGCTGGGAGCCGAACCAGCCGCTGCGCCGCACGGACCTGCCGCATCTGCGCCTCGGCGATCGGCGCGAACGCTGGCCCGCTCTCGCCCTGGACTACCTCGCCGAGATCCGGGAGGTGCTCGCGCCGGCGCCCGCCGCCGCCGAGATCGCCCGCCGCGAGATCGCGGGGCTCGAGGGCAGCGACGACAAGGCGCGTGCGCTCGCGCGCTTCGTGCAGCGGAGCCTCAGCTACCAGGCCATCGCGTTCGGCAGGCGCGCGCGCATGCCGAAGCCCGCGGGCGAGGTGCTCGAGCTCCGCTATGGCGACTGCAAGGACCACGCGCTGCTCCTGCACCAGCTGCTCGCGAGCGTCGGCATCGAATCGCGCCTGGCGCTCGCGAGCTTCACGACGGCGGTCGACCCCGACGTCCCCTCGCTCGACCAGTTCGACCACATGATCGTGCGCTGCTTCGGCTGCCGGGAAGCCCGCTACTTCGACGCCACCGACAAGGGCCTGATGCCCGGGCGCGACGTGCCGCGCGGCCTCGGGGGCACGTCGCTCCTCGTGCTCGACCCCGAGCAGCCGCGCCTCGAGACGATCCCCGCGCCGAGCGACGCCTCGCACTGGGCGGCGACCGAGCGCCGCATCGAGGTGAGCGAGAGCGGCGGCCTCGCCGTCGAGGAGGAGATCGAGTTCGGCGGGTACGCCGCGGCCTGGATGCGCGACTTCCTGCGCAGCAACGACCGCACGCAGTGGAAGGAGGCGATCCGGCGCGCCCTCGCGCATCCGGTCGAGGTGGTCGAGGAGCTCGACGTGGCCTCGCTCGACGCGACGGAGCTGCCCCTGAGCCTGCACCTCAAGTACGCGGTGAGAGACGGCTTCTCGAAGTCGTCCCGCGGGCTCGTCGGCCGGACGCCCATGCCGTGGGAGATGCAGCTCCTCGGCATCGAGCCCGCCGCGGACCGGATCTCGCCCTTCGAGTTCGCGTTTCCGATGCGCTTCCGCGGCGACGTGCGGATCGTCGGGCCCGCCGGCTACGCGCTGCTGCCGCCCGCCCAGCACGGCGTCCAGCGGGACGGCCGCTTCACCGACGTCGCCGGCAGCATCGACGCGGAAGAGCGAGGCCTGCGCATGCGGTACGAGATCGTGCGCCAGGGCGGAGGCGGTCCGGCGGACGCGTACGTCGACGCGCATCGGGAGGCGCAGCGCGCTTTCGAGTTCCTGCGACAGCCCTTCGAGGTGACGCCGTCCCGGTAGAGCCCCGTGCGAAGCGCCGCGTCACCCGCGACGGCCCGGCCGCTCCGTGTCCGCTCTCGCCTCGCCGGGCGCCGCCTCGACGCTGCGCCGCTCGAGCTGCTCGATCGCGGCGTCGATCTGCGCGAGCTGCTCGCGGACCTGGTCCTCGTCGCGCACGACGGGATGGCTGCCGGCGTCCGGCTCGCTCGCCCGGATCGCGTTCTCGAACACCTCCTCGAGGCCGAACGCGCGCGCCTCGTCGAGGCGCTCGATCAGCACCTGGCGGCGCTGCTCGACGACGTCCGCGAGCACCTCCTCGGCGCTCGCGTTCTCGCGTGCGGCCTCCGCCTCCGCGCCCCGCATGGCGTCGAGGGCGTCGCTGCCCTCCCAGTTGCGCGTGTCCTCGAGGCCGGCGAGCTCGGGGGCGCCGTTGAAGTCGCCGTCCACCGTCTCGTCGGCGGGCACCTCGATCATCTCGCCCCAGCTCTCGGCCGCGATGGCGGCGCTCGACTCCGCCGGGTCGTCGCTCTCGTCCGGCTGGGCGCTCTCGTGGCGGGGGCGCTCGGCCGGCCGCCGCCGCGCCTCCTCCCAGGGCTCGGGGTCGGGCCCGGGCTCCACTTCCACTCGCGCCGCCTGCTTCCGGGGCGGGCGTGCCGGCCCCTCGCCACGTTCCTTCGGCTTGCGTGCCATGAGGGACTCCTGTCTCGGGGACTCCGGGCTGCAAGGCGCAGGCCAAGGGCGGCTCGCTCGGCTGGTGGGCCGCATTCGCCGCGGTGGCGCCGGCCCGTCCCGTTTCTACAAGGCCCAGCGCCCAGGTCCTCGTCGAGGCGCGGCTCCAGGGCTGGCCGGCCGGCTGGATTCGTCTTACTTTCGCCTCATGCGGCCGCGCGGCTCCGTCTCGAATCCCCCGAACCGCTTCGAGCCGCTGCGCTACGTGGCGAGCGCGGAGGAGGCCGCGGCCGAGCGCAATCCCGAGACGAAGCTGCTCTCGGATCCCTCGCGCACGATCGTCGCCACGAACCGGAGCCCCGACGTCGGCTTCGACGCGAGCGTGAACCCGTACCGCGGGTGCGAAAACGCATGCGCGTACTGCTACGCGCGCCCGACGCACGAGTACCTCGGCTTCTCGGCGGGGCTCGACTTCGAGACGCGGATCCTCGTGAAGGAGCGCGCGCCCGAGCTGCTGCGGCAGCGGCTCGCCGCGAAGAGCTGGAAGCCGCAGGTCGTGGTGCTCTCGGGCGTCACGGACCCGTACCAGCCGGCCGAGCGCCGGCTCGAGCTGACGCGGCGCTGCCTCGCGGTGCTGGCCGAGTTCCGGAACCCCGTCTCGATCATCACGAAGGGCTTCCTGGTGACGCGCGACGCGGACCTCCTCGCCGAGCTCGCGCGCTTCGAGGCGGCGAGCGTCGCGATCTCGCTCACGACGCTCGACGCGGAGCTCCAGCGCCGCATGGAGCCCTACGCGTCGCCGCCCGCGAAGCGGCTCGCCGCGATCGAGCGGCTCGCCGCGGCGGGCGTGCCCGTCGGCGTGATGGTCGCGCCGGTGGTACCGGGCCTCACCGATCACGAGTCGCCGAAGATCCTCGAAGCGGCGGCCGCCGCGGGCGCGCGCTTCGCCGGGCGCGTGGTGCTCCGCCTCCCGCACGGCGTCGCGGAGCTCTTCGAGCAGTGGCTCGCGCTCCACTACCCCGAGCGGCGCGAGAAGGTGATGGGGCGCATCCACGCGCTCCGCGGGGGGCGCGCCTACGACTCGCGCTGGGGCGTGCGCCAGCGCGGCACCGGCTTCTGGGCAGACGAGCTCGCGACGCTCTTCGAGCTGGCGCGGCGCCGCGCCGGCCTCGGCGAGCGGGGACCCGAGCTCTCGACCGCGCACTTCCGGAGGCCCGCCGAGCCCGGGGACCAGCTGACGCTGCTGTAGATCGGCGCGACCACGCCGCAGCGCCCTGCCCTCTCCGCGCGTTACGCAAAGACGTCGCGACGCTCCCGTCCGAACCAGGTGACACCGACCCGCGCGCTGAGCTCGGAGTCCGGATGCGGCACTGTCGCGATCGTCCCGCGCTCCTACAATCCCGGCAGACGCACCCTGCAGCCTATCCCCCGGAACCGGCTGGGCGAAAGGCTGCCACCACGGGTCCCGAAACGTCCGCTGGAACGGCTTCCCGCTTCCTCCGACCGTGAAGAGCCATTAGAACCTCTTGCGCTGCAGCCCATCGTCCGCGCACTATCCTGCGGGAGTTGGCGGTCTAATCCCTGTTAGGCGGGCGCCAGGAAGCGAGATTCCACCTTTGAGTAGGCTGCTTCTCATTGCTGAAGGAAAAGCCGTGAATCCATTGGGATTTTGCAGGTCGGTTCAGGCACGAATCGTGCACTACCGGTCCCCACACCAGCTAATACCGGAGTTGAAGTTGCACATCAGAGCATCATCCGTAGTCGCCCTACTCCTGCTGCTCCCGACCACTGCCTTCTCTCTTGGCATCTACGCCGACCCTGACAACGGTCTCCCCCAGTACGAGATACTCGAGGTCTCAGCCCTCTACGATTCGACGAGCTTGACGTTCTCAGCCACCTTCGAGGCAGGGCAACTCGACCCTTCAACCCTCTTTCTTTCCTTTCGTTTCGACAACGATTTCGATCCATCTTCGGGTGTACCCGCCGACGAATGGGACCACTTCGACTCATTCGCGATGTTCAACGCTCTGTACAGCCAGTCGTTCGCTCGTCTGTGGGTCGACTCGGACACTCTTCCGCTGGTCTTTCCATCGATTGTCCCGATTGCAGTCGTTGGAGACACCATCTCAATCGTCGTCCCTCTGGCCCTGATCCATACGTCGGGTCTCGTTGCCTGGGCCGTCGTTGCCGGCCCTGCGATCAACGAGAACGCCGGTGGTGGGTGGGATTACGCACCGGACGACGCTCAGGGGCACCCTCTTCCACTCCTGAGCGCAAGCGTGCCAGAGCCGCATGCACTAGCCCTTCTGCTCGTCTTCGCGATCACGCGCCGCCTAACAAGGCGCTGCAGCTGACGAGCGCTGGCGGCGGCGTTCCGAGCAACGCCGCCCAGAGCTCGCTTCGCTCGCAGGGCGGCTCGAGGCGGCTTGCGGCGGGGCCGGGTCGGCTACTGTACCCGGTCAGCGGCGCTCGCAGCTGAGCGCCGATCCGTTAGGCCGCAGGGAAGAAACCAGGGGCGATGCACCTAGCGTCTCCGGAAGGCAGCCTCGCTCTAGAGCTTCGTGTCCTTGGGTACCAGTACCCGGGCGGCGCGCGCGACGAATACGATGCAAACTGGCTCTTCGTTGCTGGGCGCGTCGAGCATCCCAGAGGCAACTGGTCCTTCCAGTCAGCGTGTCTCCTCACGTCTGAAGCGGTGCGCCTGGCCAACTGGCTCGAAGCCGTCGGCAGAGGCCAGCCGAGCGAGCCAGAACTAGCCTTCATCGAGCCCTGCCTCAGGTTCGAGTGCGTGTCCGGCGCGCTGGGCCGAAGCGTCCGAGCGTACTTCCAGCTCGAATCGCGCCCGCCGTGGGCCGAGTCCGGTCTCGCAGGCCCCCCACCTTGCTTCATCGAGTTCCCGGTCTCTGAGCTGCCGTTCCGGCGGGCGGTCGAGTCGCTACGCCAACAGGCGGCGCGGTATCCGGAGCGAGCCGCACGGTAGTTCGCTGCGCCTAACAAGCGATCGTGATCGACGTCAAGCGTTGGATTGCCAAGCGACGCGATCACGGGCGATGGCGTTCAGGATGGTGAGGAGCTTCCGGGCGACGGCGACGAAGGCGAGCTTGGGTGGCTTGCCGGCCTGGCGGAGGCGCTGGTAGAGGTCGCGCAGCACGGGGTTGAAGCGGGCGGCGTTCATGGCGGCGAGGTAGAGCACGGTGCGGACGGAGGCACGCCCGCCGCGGATGTAGCGGGCGCCCCGGAGCTTTCCGCTGTCGCGCGCGAAGGGCGCGATGCCGACGAGGGAGGCGATCTCGCGGCGGCCGAGGTGGCCGAGCTCGGGGAGATCGACGATGAGCGTGCGGGCGACACCGGGGCCGACGCTCGTGACGGACTGCAGGAGCGTTGCGAGCTCGGCGTTCTCGACATCTTCGCCGAGCGCCTGGTCGATACGCACGTCGATCGCCCGCACCTGCTGGGCGAGGGTTCGCAGCATCGTCTCGATGGATCGGCGGACCCCCGGCGTGGCCGTCTCGCGACGGTTCTTCTCGGCCACCATCATCGCGACGAGCTGGCGCCGGCGGGCCACGAGATCGGCCAGGAGACGGGCTCTTCCCTGCCGAATCGGCCGGAGTTCGGGCTCGGCCTTCTCCGCAAAGAGCGCCAGCAGGCGTGCGTCGATCGCATCGGTCTTGGCGAGGATGCCGAGGGCCTGCCCGAAGCTTCGCACGCGCCTCGGGTTCACGACAACGACCGGGAGGCCGGCTTCGGCGAGCTTCGCGACGAGCGTGCGCCCGTAGCCACCGGTCGACTCGACCACGATGCGGGCGGGTGCCAGTTCGATGAGCTGGCGGACGAGCTGGGCGATCGGTCGCGGCTCGTTGCGGGTGTGCTGGATCTTCGGATCGCCCGCCACGTTCCACTCGAGCGTATGCTTGGCGACGTCGATCCCGACGGACAGGGCCATGGTAAGCTCCTCGGAGCAACGAACTCGGGCTCTCGGATACGGGCTCGCGCAAGCGGCCCAGGCGATCGTTCGAGCTTCGCTGCGGTTGTGGAGCGGTGACCCGGGCCTGTTAGCGGTCTCACGAGGGACCCAGGCGCTTTCGGTCTCCCGCTCCGAGTTCGGAGCCGACGGACATCCACTCCGTCGGCTCTTTCGTTTCAGCACGAAGCCATCATAAGAGGCGCTGCAGCTGACGAGCGCCCTGGAGGTGTCGCATGGCACCGCCGCCCGCTGCTCGCTTCGCTCGCGGGGCGGCTCGAGGCTGCTAGCGGGGGGCCGGGTGGGCTACCGTGTGCAGTCAGCGGCGCTCGCAGCTGAGCGCCGATCCGTTAGGCGGCGGACGTCGATCTTGGCGACCATCGATCCAGACGATCTTCTCGAGCAGCAGATTGCATTCTATCGTGCAGATGCGATGCCGTACGAGGCGTGGTGGCACGAGGTGTTCGAGCGGGGCGGGGGCGGAGCACGCGGGGCCGCCTGCCGACGCGATCGTCAGGCGGCGCTCGCCGAGCTAACCCTCCTCGCTCCCCATGGTGATGCGCTCGAGCTTGCCGCCGGCACAGGAGCGTACACGGCTGCTCTACTTGAGTCCGCGGACCACGTCACGGCAATAGACGCCTCGCCGGAATCCCTGGCACTCGCACGAGCCAAGCTCGCCGGCTACGCCGACCGCCTCACCTTGGTCGAGGCCGACCTCTTTCGGTGGCGGCCGCCTCGCCGCTACGCGACGATCTTCTTCGCCTACTGGCTCTCTCACGTGCCTTCTAGCCGGTTCGAAGCTTTCTGGCGATTCGTCTCCGATGCGCTGGCACCGCGTGGGCAGGTATTCTTCATCGATTCAGTCGGCGCTCCCAGCGAGACGGTCGATCTCGGGCGGTCGGCTGCCGCACGCTCGTGGACGAGTTCTTACCGCGAGCTCGATGACTTTGCGAACCAACTCAGCAGGCGAGAGCTCAACGGTCGCGTCTACCACGTGGTCAAGGTTGCGTGGAGCCCCAGCGATCTTGAGCTGCGCCTCGCTGAACTCGGCTGGCGCGCTCAGGTTGCGCAGGGCGAGCTCTCGTTCTGGGGTATCGCAGTTCGGGAGGGGCTGAGCAGCCGGGTACATCGGTAACAGGTGTCCGGGCACATCGGTAACACCTGGTTCACGCGCTCAGTTTGAAAGTCAGCGGCGCTCGCAGCTGAGCGCCGATCCGTTGGATCCTCTCTTCTTCGTCAAGCGGCATCGACGTAGAACTTGCTTCCGTCGAAGTTTGTGTCGGTGTGAGCCACATGCCGTGAATGGCGTGGAGCAGCTTGCGCTCGATGGCGACGAGCAGCACGAATCGTTTCCTTGTGCGACGGTGTCTCTTGAGCATGGGTGTCATCGCAGTTGCCCTCGCACTGACGGTAGCCTCACAGAGTGCCATCGCGGCGGGGGGCGCGTGCCATGCGGTCGAAGAGCCGGCTGCGCCCGGCGTCCCCCACATCCTGATTCCAGCCGGAGCAATCCCCCAGACGGGCCCGCTCGAAATCGCGGACCAGCTGTGGCGAGGCCGAGCCATGCACCGCATCGGGTTCGGTCCGCCGCGCGAGATCACATGCGTGCAATTCGTCCCCCCGACCGACAGTTGTTCCGCCGGTCAGGCTCAATCCTGCGGCCGGTGGCACGCGCACGTGGAAGCTTCCTTCTGGTTCCGCCCTCCGCTCTCGCAGGGGTCCTGCCGGGCCAAGCATGGCTTGGTCACGCTGCCCGACGGCGAGCACGGGCCGTCTGGTGGCAGGCTCTTCGATTCGGACTGCTCCCGCCTCAGGCACCCGCTTCGCAAGGGCCGGTAGGGGAGCAGCCGGGTACATCGGTAACACGCGTCCGGGCACTCGGTAACAGCCGCTCGGTCCCGGCTCGTGCCGTCTGGGCGCTCGTTGGCATGGTGCCTGTCAACGCCGGCGCTCACACCGCGTCGGAGACGCCGCGCACGAAAAGCGGCGCGAGGCCGAGCCGCGCCACGTCCGCCTCGAGCGCGCCGCTCCCGGGGAGCTCCGCCGGGACGGACGCCGCCTCGAGCAGCGGGCGCAACAGCGTGGCGTCGCTCGAGGAGTTCAGGAAGAGCCCGGGGCGGGCGAGCACGAAGTGTACCGCGCGGCGGAGCGCTTCCGGCTCGCGGATGGGCTCGTACCAGCTGTAGCGCGGGGCGGAGGCGTCCGAGCCCCAGCGGCGGCGCGCGATCGACTTGATCGTCTGGACGGCGACGCCGCGCTCGCGGCAGAGCGCGAAGAGCGCCTCGAAGTCGGCGGCGTACTCGGGCTGCGCGAGCATCGTGAAGTTGTAGGGGAGGAGCACCGAGTCGAAGGGGAAGCGGGCGAGGCTCCGGAGGTGCATCGCCGCCGCGCGCGTGCCGTGGCCGGTGACGCCGAGGAAGCGCACCTCGCCGCCCTCGCGCGCCTCGAGGAGGGCTTCGAGCGCGCCGCCCGGCCCGAACGCGGTCTGCCAGTCGGCCTCGTCCACCAGGTTGTGGAGCTGGATCAGGTCGATCACGTCGGCGCCGAGCCGCTGACGCGAGCGCTCGAGGCTCGCCCGCGCGCCGGCCGCCGTGCGCTCGCCCGTCTTCGTCGCGACGAAGAAGCGCTCGCGGTGGCGCTCGAGCCAGGGAGCGAGGCGGAGCTCCGAGTCTCCGTAGCCGGCGGCCGTGTCGAGGTGGTTCACGCCGCGCTCGAGGAGCAGCTCGAGCAGCGCGTCGGCCTTCGCCTGCCGCATGGAGGCGAGCGCGGCCGCGCCGAAGATCACGCGGCTGCTCCGGTGGCCGGTCCGCCCGAAGAATTCGGTTTCCACGGCACCTCCTCCCAGGCCGCACACTCTACTACCCTCGCCGCCGTGTGGAGTCGGCGGCAGCTCGACGGCCTCGTGGAACGCCTCGCCCGGCTCCTCGCGCACGTCTTCTTCCGCGAGGTCGAGGTGGAGGGGCGCGAGCGCATCCCGCGCGCCGCGCCGCTCGTCGTGGTCGCGAACCACCACAACAGCCTGGTCGATCCGCTGCTCCTCCTCGCGACGCTCGGCGTGCGCCCGCGCTTCCTGGCCAAGAGCACGCTGTGGCAGCTGCCCGGCGTCCGCTCGCTCCTCGACCTCGCCGGCGCCGTGCCCGTCCACCGCCGCCACGACGAGGGCGCGGACCCGGCGCAGAACGAGGCGACCTTCCGGCGCTGCTTCGACGAGCTGGAGGCGGGCGGCGCGATCGCGCTCTTCCCGGAAGGCATCAGCCACGACGCGCCGGGCCTCGCGCCCCTCAAGACGGGGGCTGCGCGGATCGTGCTCGGCGTGATGCGCGAGCGCGGCGTCGTGGCCGCGCGCATCCTCCCGGTCGGCCTCACCTTCGAGGAGAAGGGCGTGTTCCGCTCGCGCGTGCTCGTGCGCGTGGGCGAGCCGCTCGACCCGACGCCCTGGCTCCGCGCCGCGGAGCACGACGCGCGCGAGGCCGCGCGCTCGCTCACCGCCGCGATCGCGCGAGCGCTCGCGCGCGTCACGCTCGACTACCCGTCCCACGAGGAGGCGACGCTGCTCGAGCGCGCCGCGGATCTGTTCGCGGCAGGCGAGAAGGCGATGCCCGCGCGCCTCGCGCTCGCCGAGGCCTTTGCGCTGCGCCGGAGCGCACTCCGGCTCTACGAGCGGCTCCGCGCGCGCGATCCCGGGCGCGTCGACGCCTTGCGCGCGCGCCTCGCCGGCTACGCCGCGCGCGTCGAGGCGCTCGGCCTCCGCGACGACCACGTGGCGGCGCGCTACCCGGCGAGGGAGGTGCTCGCCTACGCGGTGGGCTCGGCCGCGCTGCTCGGCTTCTGGCTCCCGCTCGCGGCGCTCGGCGCGTTCTTCAACTGGGTCCCGTACCGGCTGCTCGGCGTCGCCGCCGGCCGTGCGCGGAGCCGCGACATGCCGGCCACCGTGAAGCTCTTCGGCGGCTTCTTCCTGTTCCCGCTCGCGTGGGCGCTCTGGAGCGCCGGCGCGGGCGTGGCGTTCGGCGGCCGGGCCGCGCTCGCGACGGCGCTGCTCGCGCCGCTCTCCGGCTGGTTCGCGATGCGCTTCCAGGAGCGCTACGAGCGCCTGCTCGAGGAGACGGCCGCGTACATCCGCGTCGTGATCGGGCGGCGCCGCCTGGCGGAGCTCCGCGCCGAGCGCGCGGCGCTCCACGCGGAGGTGCGCGAGCTCACCCGCCTCGAGGCCGACGACGAGAAACCGGAGGAGCGACCGTGACCGACGTGCAGGGAGAGTGCGAGCCGCGCTTCGCGGCGGTGCGCGA
>Ga0075327_1000026_pt1 | contig 30174 bp, 27 predicted proteins | sample MayberrySE_Catta_2_FD_120056 | JGI IMG/M metagenome (GOLD analysis project Ga0075327, IMG submission 120056) | Natural and restored wetland microbial communities from the San Francisco Bay, California, USA, that impact long-term carbon... | ecosystem: Environmental > Terrestrial > Soil >...
CGACCACGGCCACGATGCGGCGACCGGGCGTCTCGCGGATGCGCTGCGCGAGGTACGCGTCGCGCTCGTCGATCAGCACGCGCTTCAGGCCGGGGAACGCCGCGCCGAGCTCGGCGAGGAGGCGCGACAGCACGTCCGTGCGGCGCAGCTCGCGCAGGTCCTCCTCGGAGAGCTCCGCGCGCTCGAAGAGCGCGGCCGAGAAGCCGGTGAGGAGCGTCAGGCGCTTCCAGAACGAGAGCGCGTGCCACGCGCGCCGCAGCGTGACGCGCACGTCGCGGTCGCAGAGCGCGACGGGGATGCCCGCCGCCTCGGCCGAGCGTGCGGCCTCGAGCAGCTCGGCGCCGGGCCGGACGCCGAGCGCCATCCCGAGCGAGCGCTGGTAGGCGGCGAGCGCGAGGTTCAGCCCGAGCGTCGCGAGCTGGCGCGTGCGGATCACCTCGCGGAGGTCGAGCGCCTCGAAGCGCTCGGGGCGGGAGAGCGCCTCGAAGCGCTTCGCGTCGAGCTCGATCGCGACGGCGTCGGGCTGGAGCTCGCGGATCGCGCGGCGCACGAGGTCCACCGACTCGCGCGAGACGTGCGCAGTGCCGATCACCACGATCTCGCGGTCGCCCTTCTGGACGACGCGCACGTCGTCGGAGTCGAAGCTGCCCATGGAGGACGGAGCCTAACGGACGGGAAGGCGGCGGGCCGGGCGGGCCCCGCTCTGCTACCGGACGCGCATGCCGCTTCCCTTCGTGAAGCTCGTCGCCGCGGGCAACGCGTACCTCGCGGTCGACGGGCGCACGCGCGAGCGCGACTGGAGCGCGCTCGCCCGCGCGATGTGCCGGCATCGCTTCGGCGTGGGCTCGGACGGCCTCCTCGTGGCGGTGCGCTCGGAGCGGGCGCCGCTCGGGCTCCGCATCTGGAACTCCGACGGCTCGGAGGCGGAGATGAGCGGGAACGGCGTGCGGCTCTTCGCGAAGTTCGCGCTCGAGGGCGGGCTCGCGGACGCTGACGACGGTCTCGTGATCGAGACCCGGGCGGGGCTGCGCACGGTGTGGCCGGAGCGGGTGGACGGGCGGATGGTGGCGGGGCGCGTGGCGATGGGCGTGCCCGAGGTGGAGGGCCCGGCGTGGCTCGCCCTCGGCGACGCGACGCTCGCGGTGGTGTGCCTCTCGCTCGGCAACCCGCACGCCGTGCACGTGACCGAGCAGCCGGTCGGCGACTTTCCGCTCGCCGCGCTCGGGCCGCGCGTCGAGCACCATCCGCGCTTCCCGAGGCGCGTGAACTTCGAGGTCGTGAACGTGCTGGCGCGCGACCGCGTGCGCGTGCGCGTCTTCGAGCGGGGGGAGGGCGAGACGCTCTCGTCGGGCACGGGCAGCACCGCGGCGGTCGTGGCGGCGCGCCTCGCGGGGCGCGTCGATGCGAGCGTCACGGTCGAGCTCCGCGGCGGCGAGCTCGTGGTGCGCTTCGAAGGCGAAGGCGCCCCGGCCTTCCTGGAAGGCCCGACCGCCGAGGCCTTCCGCGGCGTCTGGCGCGGGGTCGGACCTTAGATTCTCAGATATTCAGATTCTCGAGACGCCCGAATCTGACAATCTGAGAATCTAAAGTCCGACCCCGCTCGGCTCGACCGGGATGATGCGCGTGCCGGCGATGCGGGCGGCGCCGTCGGGGTCGCGGACGCCCGTCGCGCGCGCGTTCGCGTCGAAGCGCGCGCGGTCGCGCACGGCGACCTCGACCGCGACGAGCGCCGGCTCGGCCGCGTCCGGCCCCGGCACGAAGCGGACGCGCGTACCGTGCTCGAGCGGCAGCGAGAAGCTCCCGTCCGCGCCCGCCGCGGGGCGGACGGCGAGCACCTCGCCCCAGCGCGCCGCGAGCTTCTCCGGATCCGGCGCCTCGAGCACGGCGCCGACCAGAGCGGTCGCGACCTCGCTCCGTACGCGCTCGCGCCAGCCGGGCCCCGCCCACGCCCAGCTCTCGGGCGGCTCCATCGCGTCGAGCGAGACGATGGCGCCGCCGACGTCGCGCGGATGCAGATGGAGCGTGGCCGCGCCCTCCAGACGCGTCTCCCACACCACGCGCACGCCGAGCCGCTCGACCCGCGCGCGCGCCTCCGCCAGATCGCCCGTCTGGAAGATCGCCATGTAGCCCGCGTCGCCGCCGCGCCGCGCGAGCCAGCGCCCCGCGCTCGTGTCGGGCTTCACGGGCGAGACCAGCTCGAGGAAGGCGTCGCCCACGGGGAGCACCGCGTTCTCGAGCCCGAACACCCCCACGCCCGGGTCGCGGAAGGGCTCCCCGAGCGCGAGCACGCGCCGCAGCGCCTCGAGCGCAGGCTCGAGCGTACGGACCGCGAACGCCACCTGTCGCAGCCGCATCGAGGGCCCTCCTGCGGGCAGCATATCGCGCAGAGTCCTTCCTCAAGTCGCGGCCCCCGCCGCCCGATCCGTCCGGCTCGGGGGAGGGGCGCAATGCCCGATTCGGCGGCATTCGAGTTCGCCTGCGGTCAGCTCGAGACCAGGAGCTCGCTCGATCGGCTCGCGGCGCGCGGCACGATCCGCATCGCGCTCAAGCAGGCCGGGCTCGAGGCGCGCAGCGTCACGCCCGAGCAGATGGCGGTGGTGATCCAGAAGATCCTTCCCTCCGAGCTGTCGAACCGCGGCGTCGACTCCGTGGAAGAGATCTGCCAGACGATCCTGACCGGGCTGCGCGGCGTCTCCGCCGGTCCGGTGTCCGAGACGCCCGACGCCGTCTTCAAGCGTTTGGGTGGCTCCTGAGCGAGCTTCCATGGTCGCTCTCGAGCTGCTGGTCCTGGCCTCGGCCGTCGCGTTCGTCGCGGTCGGCGCCGTGGTGGGGGTGAAGCTCCTGCTGCTGGCCCGGCGCACCCGCGGCTTCGCCGAGCTCGTGGTCGGCTTCTCGCTGCTCGTGCTCGCCGCCGTTTCGTGGCCGCTCACGCTGGTGGCGAGCGCCTCGCCCGACGAGCTCGTGCTCCGCGTGGCGCGCGCCGGCGCGAACGTCACGATGGCGCTCGGCTGGTCGGGCGTGTTCCTGTTCACGTGGCGCGTGTTCCGCCCGGGACCGGGCTGGGGGCGCACGCTCGCGGGCCTCGGCATCGCAGCGGAGCTCGGCGCCGGTCTCGCCGGCGCCGTCCGCGCGCTCGCGCTCGACGACGCCGCCGCGCTCGGCGGCCGCTCGCCCTCCGGGCTCGTGCTGCTCGTCGGCGCCCAGCTCGTCTACGCGTGGACCGCTCTCGAGTCGTTCCGCTATCGCGCGCTCCTGCGCCGGCGCATCCCGCTCGGGCTCGCGGACCCGCTCGTGGCCGACCGCTTCGGCCTGTGGGGCTGGACCGGCCTCTTCGCGGGCGGCAGCGTCGCGCCCGCGACGTGGGCGATGCTCACGGGCGGCGATCCCGCCTCGCAGCTGTCCCAGCTCGTGGTGGGTCTCTGCGGCCTCGCGTGCAGCGGCGTGCTCTACCTCGCCTTCCTGCCGCCGGCCGCGTACGTCCGCTTCGTGCGCGAGAGCGCGCCGGCTCCGGCGGCGGGGAACGGCCCGTGACGGCGCTCTTCTCCGGGGCGGCGACCCTCGCGTTCGTGATCGTGTCGGCGCTCGTCGGCACGCGCCTGCTCCAGCTGGCCCGCCGCACGGGCGCGCTCCCGGAGCTCGCGCTGGGCCTCGCCTTCCTGCTGGTCGGCGCGCTCGGCTACCCGCTCGGGCTCGTCTCGATCTGGCCCGGCCTGCCCGAGCCCCTCGCCCGCGCCAGCTTCGCGCTCGCGAACCTCGCGACCGGGGTCGGCTCCGCCGCGGTGTTCGTGTTCACGTGCGCCGTGTTCCGCCCCGATGCGCGCTGGGCGCGGGCGCTGGTCTGGCTCGGGGCGGCGGTCCTCGGCGTCCAGAGCGCGTTCGGCGTCGCCCGCGCGCTCGTGGCCGCGCCGGCGGGCTTCGCCGAGCCGGACCTCGGCTTCAGCGTGCGCCAGGCCGCGACGGCGTTCTCGTACGCCTGGACGGCGCTCGAGGCGCTCCGCTACCGCGGGCTGCTGGTGAAGCGCCTCGCGCTCGGCCTCGCCGAGGTCGAGGTGGCGAACCGCTTCCTGCTCTGGGCCATCGCGGGCGCCGGCGCCTTCCTGGGCTCGGGCGTGATGAGCGTGGTCTCGCTGACCGGCGCCACGCCCTGGCACAGCCCCGTCGCCCTCCTGGCCGTCGGGCTCGGCGGCTTCACCGCCGCGATCTGCGCGGGCCTCGCCTTCCTGCCCCCGCGCGCCTACCTCGACTGGCTGCGCCGCAGCGCCGCCTGACGCGGCCGCCGGAAGCGCTCCGCGGCGTGCGCGCCGCCATTCCTTCCCTACCTTCGCTCGGCCCGACGGGAGGGTCCGATGAAGCGCGTCTTCCTGTTCCTCGCCACGAACCTGGCGGTGATCGTGGTGCTCTCGGCCGTGCTGCGCCTGGTTGGGGTCGAGAGCTACCTCACCGACCGCGGCATCGGCATCGACATGCGCGCGCTGCTGATCTTCTGCGCCGTGTTCGGCATGGGCGGGGCCTTCATCTCGCTGGCCCTCTCGAAGCCGCTCGCGCGGCGGGCGGTCGGCGCGCAGGTGATCCGCGAGCCGCGCGGGCAGGCCGAGCAGTGGCTCCTCGAGACCGTGCGCCAGCAGGCGCAGGCCGCGGGCATCGGCATGCCCGAGGTCGCCGTCTACCAGGACCCGACGCCGAACGCCTTCGCGACGGGCGCGCGCAAGAACAAGGCGCTCGTCGCCGTCTCGACGGGGCTCCTCCAGCGCATGAAGCCGGCCGAGGTGCAGGCCGTCCTGGGCCACGAGGTGAGCCACGTCGCGAACGGCGACATGGTGACGCTCGCGCTGATCCAGGGCGTCGTGAACACCTTCGTGATGTTCCTCGCGCGCGTGGTCGGCACCTTCGTCGACCGCGCGCTGTTCCGCTCCGAGGACAGCCGCGGCCCGGGCATCGGCTACTTCCTGTCCGTGATCGTGCTCGAGATCCTGTTCGGGATCCTCGCCTCCACCATCGTGATGTGGTTCTCGCGCCAGCGCGAGTTCCGCGCCGACGCGGGCGGCGCGCGCCTCGCCGGCCGCGAGAACATGATCGAGGCGCTCCAGCGCCTCGCCGCCGGCCCGGCCGAGCCGCTGCCCGGGCAGCTGCAGGCCTTCGGGATCCAGAGCGGGCAGATCACCGGCTGGCGGCGGTTCTTCCTGTCGCATCCGCCGATCGCGGAGCGGATCGCCCGGCTGCGCAGCGCCTAGCAGCTACGCCGGGTCGGCCGTGCCCGCTGCGCGGATCCGCCGCCAGCGGAAGGGCGCGAGCTGCTGGGCGAGCCAGCCGCCCGGGAAGGTGGGGAGCTGTCCGATCCCGACCGGCCCGGCGAAGGGCGCGTCCGGCCGGTGGAAGCTCCGGAACGCGTGGTCCCAGAGGTTCAGCACGGCGCCGTAGTTTGTGTTGCCCTCGCGCGAGAGCGTCGAGTGGTGGAAGCGGTGGACGCCCGGCGTGCTCCAGAGCCAGTCGAGCCAGCGCGGCGTCCGCATGTCGACGTTGCAGTGCTGGAGCTGCCCGTAGACCGCGCGGAACACGAAGTAGGGGCCGAGCGTCTCGGCGCCCGCGCCGAGGAGCGCGAGCGGGAGCGCTTCGCAGCTGATCAGCAGGAAGAGGTCGAGCACGTGGAAGCGCGTCGCGTTCAGCCAGTAGAGGCGCCTTGCACTGTGATGCGCGGCGTGGAGCCGCCACACGAAGCGGTTCTCGTGCGAGAGGCGGTGGAAGGCGTAGTGGCCCAGCTCGCCGAGCACGAGCGCGAGCCCGAGCTGCGCGAGCAGCGGCCAGCCGCTGGGCCAGAGCGGGGCCCCGGACATCGCCGAGACTCCCGCCGAGAGCGCGATCAGCGGGCCCGCGGCGAGTGCCAGGAAGAGGCCCTGCGCTCCCTGGCCGGTGAAGAGGAGGTGGAGGACGTCGGTGCGCACGTCGCCGTGCGAGCGGTTCCACTCGGGGCGGTACGGCAGCGCGCGCTCGAGCCCGGCGATCAGCGCGTAGAAGAGGACGATCGCGGAGAGCGGGCGGAGCGCCGCGTCCGCCGCCGCGGGGAGCCCGAGGCGCGCCGCAAAGTCGAGCGACGGCGTCGCCAGCGCATACGCCCCCATGGCGGCGACGACGAGGGGAAAGAGCAGCCAGGGCAGCGCGCGGCGCACGCGCCGAAGTTAGCCCGGCCGGCGGCCCGCCTGCCCCTCGCGGCGCGCGAAGGCCTCCTCCCAGTTCCGGCCGTCGAAGCGCGCGGGCGCGAGCGCGTCGAGGTCCACGTCCTCGAGGCAGCGCGCGTTCACGTCGATCTGGTCGGGATCGCTGCGCGCGACGCGGAAGGGAGAGATCCCGCACGTCCGGCAGAAGTGGTGCTTCGCGACGCGCGTCCCGAACTCGTACGTGGCGTACGCGTCCGCGCCCGCGAGCAGGCGGAATTGCTCGGGCGGCACCGTCCAGTGCACGTAGCCGGTGCGCCGGCAGATCGAGCAGTTGCAGATCGAGAGGCCCGTGAGCTCGCCGTCCGCTTCGAAGCGGATGCGTCCGCAGTGGCAGCTCCCGCGATGGGTCGGCACGCGGCGAGCGTACCCGCTCGTCCCGCGACCCGCTCGAACGGAGCCTCGCGAAGAACGCGCTTTCGCGCGGCGGCGCGGCGTGACAGGCTCGCGCCATGGAGGCGTCGGCCGCACTGCTCGGCGAGAGCGAGGGCATCGTCGAGGTGCGCCGCCGGATCGCGCTGCTGGCGGCCGTGCCGACCACCGTGCTCGTGCTCGGCGAGACGGGCACGGGCAAGGGTGTCGTCGCGCGCGCGCTCCACGCGGCCGGCTCGCGCGCGGCGCGGCCCTTCGTCCACGTCGACTGCGCTGCGCTGCCCGAGTCGCTCTTCGAGAGCGAGCTCTTCGGCCACGAGCGCGGCGCCTTCACCGGCGCGCTCGCGCCGCGCGCGGGACGCGCGGAGATCGCGGCCGACGGCACGCTCTTCCTCGACGAGGTCGGCGAGCTCGCGCCGCGCCTCCAGGCGAAGCTGCTGCGGCTGCTCCAGGAACGGAGCTTCGAGCGCGTCGGCGGCGCGGCGCTGCGGCCGCTCCGCGCGCGCGTCGTGGCGGCGACGAACCTCGAGCTGGAGGCCGCCGCGCGGGCCGGCGTCTTCCGGAGCGACCTCCTGTTCCGCCTCGACGTGGCGCGGATCGTGCTGCCGCCGCTCCGCGAGCGGCGGCAGGACCTGCCCGCGCTCGTGCCGGCGCTGGTGGCGCGCATCGCGGCGCGGCTCGGCGTCCCGTGCCCGCCGCCCGATCCCGGCCTCGCGGCGCGGCTCGCCGCCCACGACTGGCCGGGCAACGTGCGCGAGCTCGAGAACGCCCTCGAGCGCTGGCTCGTCGGCTGCGAGCGGAGCCCCTACGCCGGCTCGACCGCGCCGACCACGAAGAACTCACCCGTGCTCTCGACGCGGCCCCGGAAGCCGAGCGACGCGAGCCTCCGCTCGAGCGCGCCGGGCTCGTAGAACACCTTCACCACCCGGAAGTGCCGCCCGTCGCCCAGCACGCGGTCCATCACGAAGCCCGCCTCGGGCAGGCGGTGCTCGCGCGCCGCGATCGCGGGGTTCTGCGCGTTGTCCACGAAGAAGGCGGTCCCGCCCGGCGCGAGGGCGGCACGCACCGTCTCCCAGAACGACACGAACCGGTCGGGCGGGACGTGCGAGAGCCAGAAGCCGAAGAACACGAAGTCGAAACGCTCGCGCGGCTGCCAGCGGAAGAGGTCGGCCCGGACGTAGCGCACGCGCTCGTCGCCGACGCGCTCGCGGTTCCGCTCGAGCACCTCGGGCGACGCATCGATCGCCGTGAGCTCCGAAGCAAAGGCGGCGAGCCGCCGCGTCCAGAGCCCGGTGCCGCAGGCGAGCTCGAGCACGCGGCCGCGCGGGCAGGCCGAGCGGAGCGCGGTCTCGACGGCCTCGACCTCGGCGAACCAGGCCCGCCGGTGCGCCTCGCCGCGGTCGTAGCGGCCGCGGCGGAAGAACCAGTCCTCGTACTCCGGCGCGCGCGCCCGGTAGTAGGCGATCTGCTCGTCGAGGAGCTCGCGGTCCACGGCTCAGCAGCCTACCCGGAGCCTGCGGTAGAGCGCGACCAGATCGCGGAGCTGATAGTGCGCATTGAGCCCGCTCGGGTTCGGCAGCACCCAGAGCGCGGCGCCCGCGAGCGTCTCGGGCTGCGGGCCGGGCGCGGCGTGCGGGCGGGCGAAGGCGCGCCGGTAGGCGTCGACGCCGAGCACGGCGACGAGCGCGGGACGGAAGCGGCGCAGCTTCGCGACGAGGCGGCGGCGCCCGCGGACGAGCTCCGCGGGCGCGAGCTCGGCGGCCGAGGTGGTGGCGCGCGCCACCAGGTTCGTGACCCCGAGCCCGTGCTCGAGCAGCACCCGCTGCTCCGCGGGCGCGAGGCGCCGCGGCGTGAAGCCGGCGGCGTGGAGCGTGGGCCAGAAGCGGTTGCCCGGCCGCGCGAAGTGATGCCCCGTCGCGGCGGAGTAGAGGCTCGGGTTGATGCCGCAGAAGAGGACGCGCAGGCCCGGTGCGATCACGTCGGGGAGGGTGCGGCCGCGCGCCGCGCGGAGCGCCGCGGGCGTCGGCGGCGGCGCGCCCGGCCAGCCGAAGCGGGCGAGCGAGACCCGCGCCGCCTCGTCGAAGACGACGCCCTCGCGCTCGAGCAGGCGCCGCTGCACGGCGTCGGCGCCGGGCGCGGCGCGCGCGCTCACCTCGCCCTTCGCGTTGATGACGCGATGCCACGGCACGTCGTCGCGCGTGAGCGCCGCGAGCGCGTAGCCGACCTGGCGCGCGTGGCGCGGGATCCCCGCGAGCCGCGCGATCTCGCCGTACGTCGCGACGCGTCCGCGCGGGATCCGGCGGATCACGGCGTAGATGCGCTCGTAGCCGCTCATCCGGGGAGTGGGTCGAGCGACAAGCAGAAGCGCTCCGCGTGGAGCCAGCACGAACCGTCCGGCGCATGTGCGTCGCGGCGGAGGGCCCGGACGCGCTCTTCGCCGCCGCGGCCGAACGCCTCCCGCAGCCGCTCGGCGCCGCGCTCCGTGCGCGCGCCCGCACAGTGGAAGATCCCGACCGGCGACACGAAGCGCGCTGTGAGTCCATGCGCCTGCCGAACGAGGCCGAGCACGTGTCCGGCGCCGAGGCCGGGCGCCGGCAGCTCGACCGTGAGCGGAACGAGCAGGCGGCCTCCCGGGCGGAGCGCGTCGAGCCACACGGGCAGCACCTCCGTCGCGCCGGCGTTCACGAGGATCGCGTCGAAGGCCCCTTCGCTGCGGCCGCTTCCGTCGGCCGCGACCACGCGCACGTTGGGCCAGGCAGCCAGGTTGCGCCGCGCACGCTCCGCCAGCCCGCCGTCGAGCTCGAGACCCACGACTTCTCCGGGGGCGACCGCGCGCGCCGCGAGCGCGGTGTAGTAGCCGACGCCGCAGCCGACGTGGAGCAGCCGCTCGCCGGAAGCGAGCTCGAGCGCATCGAGCAAACGCAGCAGCGCGGCCGGCTCCCCGTTGTTCAGGTGCCGGCTCGCGTCGAGCGCCACGAGCACGTTGTCGTAGAGGTGCCGCGGATCGGCGTCCGGCGTGCACTCGTAGCCGAGCACGCCGCTGCTGACCCGCATGATCTGCCAGGGTCCGGGCCCGACGAACGCCTCGCGCGGAACGCTCGCGAGCGCGTCGCGCAGCCGGTTCGAACGCAGCTCGGCGAGGGCGGCGATCTTCTCGGCATACGCGCATCGCACGTCGTCCAGCGTCATCGCGTACCCCCGGCGAGAGTGCGCCGCATCACGACGCGCTGCGCCGGGTCGAGCCCGCGTGCCGTCTCGTCGCGGACGAGCGCCGCGAGCTCCGGGCCGATCTCGCCGGCGGCGAGCGGGCGGAAGCCCATGCGCGCGTAGAACGGCTCGTTCCACGGGATCGCGCGGAAGGTGGTGAGCGTGACGGCGTCGTAGCCGGCGGCGCCCGCCCACGCACAGACCGTCTCGAGCAGCGCCCGCCCGAGACCGCGGCGCCCATGGGCGGGCATCACGTCCATCTCCTCGAGGTGGGCTTCCCCGTCGACGACCTCGACCAGCGCGAAGCCGACGGGCTCGCCGTCGGCGGCGCGCGCCACCCAGAGTTGCCCCGCGGCGCGCGCGTGGAGGAACTCGTCCAGGGACGTGAAATCGTCGTCGACGGCCGGCAGCAGGCCGGTGTCCGCGAAGAGCAGATTGGCGGCCTGCTCCACGCCCGCGAGCTTGGGCAGGTCCTCGGCCCGCGCGGGCTCGATCGCGTAGCCCGCGCGCCCGCCGTCAGCGCGCGCCCGCACACAGCTCCTCGAAGCGCGCGAGTGCGCGCGCTTCGTCCGCCACGTCGAAGAACTCGTAGCGCTCGACGCGGTCGCCGCGAGCGAACGCGACGCCGAGGAATACGTTCTCGAAGGGACCACCCTCCCGGCTTCCGTGCACGCGGAGCGCCGACATGCGGCCGCCCTCCCGCCAGGCGAGGATCCGGATCGGCTCCACGGTCACGTCGGGCGCGAGCTCCGCGAACGCGCGCAGCGACGCGATCCACTGCTCGGGGCCCTGCGGGCCGAGCCCGAGCGTGCGGCGGTCGTGGACCGAGCCGTCGGCGCCGAAGCAGGCGCGGAGCGCCTCCCAGTCGTGGGTCGCAAAGGCGCGTGCGAGGGTGGAGATCGCGGCCTGGCCGGCATGGCCGCGCGCCTCGCCGGCCACGAAGCGCGCGTGCGCTTCGGCGAAGGCGGCGGTGCGGTCGGCTGGATCGAAGTGGATGACGGCGTGGAGCCGCATCTGGTCGTCGACCTCGTTCAGTACGAGGAACTCGCCCTCGAACGCGTCCGCCTCGCCCCCGCCGACGTAGGACAGGCGCGAGAGCGCGATCCGTTCCCCGAGTGTGGCGAGGAGCTCGCGGCTGGGCCGCAGCTCGGGGTAGGACTGCACGACCTCGAGGTTCCGGGCGTACAGCTCGATGTCGCCGCGCACGAGCGCGCGCCGGCGCCGATCGTCGAACGTGAATCCACGCGCCGCGAGCGCACGCAGGCCGTCCCAGTCCCCGGCTCGCATACATTGGCGGATCCGGTCGGCCGCCCGCACCGCCGCATTCGGCGGGATCGCGAGCGGATCGGGCCCGAGCTCGGCGAAGCGCTCGAGCGCCGCGTCGAGCCCTTCGACGTCGAACTGGTCGAAGCGCCGCACGATGCCCGCGGCTTCGTGCTCCGAGACGATGATCCACGGCGTCTCGAAGGGCCCGCCCTCGCGCGTGCCGACCCAGCTCGCGACCCAGAGCACGCCGCGCGCGGAGAGCCGCGCGTGGTCGAGGCGGAGCCGGACGTCGGGCGAGAGCTCGACGAGCGCGCGCAGCGACGCGACGTACGCCGCCCGCCCGGAGAGCGGCTCCCAGCCGAGGCGGCGCTGGTCGTGCACGGCGACGTCCTCCGCGAAGAGCGCGCCGACGGCGTCCCAATCGCGGCGCGCGAAGGCCGTGAGGAAGGCGCGCATGGTCGCGGCCACGTGGCGGTGTGCCGCGGCCTCGCCGGCCAGGAAGCGGGCGTCGAGCTCGGCCCGGGCGGCCTCTTCCTGCTCGGCGTCGAACACCACGACCGAGACGGCGCGCCGGTCGTCGTCCCGCTCGACGAGCGAGAGATGCTCCACGGCAATGGGCGCGCCGGCCCCGGCCTCGGCCGAGAAGTGGGAGCGCAGGAGCGCGAGACGCTGCCCGCGCGTCGCGAGCGGCTCGCTCCTCCACTCGCTCGACGGCGTCTCGAACAGGAGCCGGAGGTTCGTGAGGAATTCCTCGCCCCGGACGCGCAAGCCCACCAGCGCGCGGCGGTCGTCGAGCTCCACGGTCTGCGCGAATGACGACAGCACGTCGGCCAGGCGCCGCTCGCGCCACGCGCGCTCGAAGTCCGCCTGCGCGCGGGCCGCGGCATTCTCGAGCCGCCACGCGGGCGCCGGCTCGCGCAGCTCGGCGAAGCGCGCGCGCGCGGCGTCGAGCTGCGCGAGGTCGTAGTGATCGAGCCGTCGCAGCCTCCCTGCGGCGTCGATCTCGCGCACTCCGACCCGCGGCACTTCGAAGGCGCCGCCGTCCCGCGTGCCGTGCATCGCAGCCACCGTCAGGCTGCCCCGCGCGCAGCTCTCGAAGTGCTCGATCCGGAGCCGGGCGGGGGCGAGCTCGACGAGCGAGCGCAGCAGCTCGACGAAGCGCTCGGCATCGACCGTGCCCCAGCCGAGCGCCCGGTGATCGCGCAGCTCGAACCCCGGCCCGGCCTGCGCGGCGAGCGCAGCGAAGTCGCGCCGCCCGAAGGACTCGGCCCAGGAGCGCATCTCCCTCCACGCCGCGTCGCCGGCTGCCTCCCCGGCCTCGTAGCGCGCGTCGAGCTCGGCGTAGGCCGCAGCGAATCCGTCGGGATCGAACACGACCTGCGTCGCGAACCCGCCCTGCTCGTCCGCCTCCGCGACCAGCAGCGCGTCCATCTCGCTCGCGCCGACGGCGCCGTCGGCGCCCCGCCAGCTCACGCGGAAGAGGCCGAGCCGCTCGCCGCGCGTCGCCAGCACCTCCTGGAGGAGCTGCGAGGATGCCATCTCGAAGATCGGGCGGTACGAGCCGAGCCACGCGGCGCGCGTGCTCTCGAGCTGCACGCCCCGCTGGCGATCGACGATCCGGTAGCCCGGCGCGTAGCACGCGTCGAACGCTGCCCACTCGCGCGCCCTCCACGCCGCGTGGATCCGGTCCGAGAGCCGGGTGGCTGCGTTCTCGATGCGCAGCGCGGCCGGCGCGGCCGAGAGCGCCCGATAGCGCGCGAACGCCGCGTCGGTCTCGTCCCGATCGAAGAGCTCCCAGCCGTGGATGCGGTCGCCGTCGTGCCTCCCCACCATGACGAACGGCGATTCGAAGGCTCCGCCCTCGCGCGTGCCGTGCCAGCTGATGTCGGCGATCAATGCAGCCGCGGAGACCCGCAGATGCTCGACCCGAAACCCGGCGCGGACGCCCAGCTCGTCGTAGAAGCCGAGGTTCGCGACGTACTCGTCCCGCGACAAGGTCGCGCCGACGTTCGCGAAGCGACGATGACTCGTGACCGTGAAGTCGTCGGGCAGGATGCGAGCCAGGGCCTCGCGATCGGCGTCCGCGAGAGCACGTCGAAACTCCAGCAGGCTCGTCAGCAGCGCCGTGTGCGCTGCACCCTCGCCTGCCACGTACCGCGCGTCGAACGCCTGGTAGGCCGCCTCGACGGCGTCGGGGTCGAAGAGCGCCTGCCACACGTAGCGCTCGGACCGGTCGACCTCGGTCAGGGTCAGCAGCACCACCTCGCCGGCGCCGCCCGCGTCGTCCTCGCCGCTGAAGCGCGCCCGCCGGAGCGCGTAGCGCTCGCCTCGCGTGGCGAGCACCTCGCCCTCCCAGCGGGTCGACTTCATCGCGAACAGGTGACGCTGGTTCGCGAAGAACTCCGGGCCGGAGATCGGAACGCCGACGAGCGCACGCCGGTCGTCCACCTCGAAGCTCGGCGCGAAGTTGGCGATCATGGCGTCCCAATCGCGCGCCGCCCAGGCGCGAATGAAACGCTCCCCGGCGCGCACCGCGGCGTTCTCGAAGCGCGCGGGCGGCGGCTTCGCGATCGCGTCGAAGCGGGCGAGCGCCTGGGCCTCGCGATCTCCATCGAACCACTCGATGCGCACCAGCAGGCCGTCGCCGCCGAAAGCGAGGAGACGGAGGAACGCCCGCTCGAAGCTGCCGCCGCCGGCCCCGTCGGCTCCGGAGAAGGTGATCCGCTCTAGGAGCGCATCGGGCCCGAGGCCGAGGACGGCGTCGCTGCGCACGCTGGCGTCGGCGGCGAGAGCGAGCCACGCGCGGAGTGCCTCCAGCAGCGCATCCGCTCCTTGCCCGGAGTGGGTTCCGAGGGTCCGGTGATCGAGAGCCTCGATCTCGGGCGCGAACACCGTGGCGTAGCGGTCGGGGTCGAACCCTTCTGCCAGCATCGCCCCGACCGTGCGAGCGATCGCCGCCGCACGCGTACGCTCCGGCCCCTCGGACAGGAGCTCGGCGTGACGCTCGTAGAGGCGCACGATGGCGTCGGCGAGCCGGTTCTCGGCGAACACCTCGAGCCGCGCGAGGAGGCCGCGCTCGTCCACCTCGCCCAGATTCAGGTAGCTCGAGCGCGAGGCGCCGAAGGAGAGCTCGTCTCGCGAGACGTGATCGAAGGAGGTGGCGTCCCGGGTGAGCCCGAGCGAAGCGCCGAGCGTCGCGAGCGTCTCGTACGCGATCTCGAGGCCCTCGGCGCGGAACAGCAGCCGCCACCGCTCCAGCCCCGCCTCGCGATCGATCGTGGCGCCGGTCGGGTGGTGGATCACGCGAAGCCCGTCCGCGCAGAGGGCCGCGATGGCCTCGATGTCCCGGGCGCGCGCGGCCGCCACGAAGCGCGCGACCGAAGCCGTCGCGGCGTTCTCCCGCACGCGGCCTGCGCGGAGCAGCGCAGGGCGCGTCTCGGGCGCCGGGCCGCGGAGCTCAGCGCGCGTCCCCGCGCTCCGCACGCGCTCGGCGAGGAGCGTCGCCCCCTTCGCTTGCCAGAGCTCGACGGCGCGCGCCTCCTCGGCATCGGCCTCGGCACCGCGGCCCGCGGCCCGCAGCGCCACCGCGAGCGCATGCCGGGCGTCGGCATGGTCGAGCAGGTCGTCGGTCGCCGCCGCGATCTCGACCGCCGCGCGCGCGAGAGCGACCGCGCTCTCGGGCTCGCCGCGCGCCGCGAGCGCCTCGGCGCGCACGCAGCGCCATGCGATCGCCGCCTTGAACGAGTCGCCGGCCAGCGCCTCGCTCTCGCGCGAGAGCGCCTCGGCCTCCTCGGCGCGGCCCTGCCCGAGCAGCGCCCGGCCGAGCAGCGCCGCGGCCTGCGCCGCGTCGATGCCGAGCCCCTGTGTGCGCAGGCCCGCGTATGCCGGCCGGAGCCAGCGCTCGGCGGTGGCGCCGTCGCCCTCGAGCAGCTCGATCAGTCCGGCGAAGACGTCGGCCTCGAGCACCCGCTGCGTGATGCCGAGCTCCTCGACCATGCGCCGGGACGATGCAATCATGCGGCGCGCCGCCTCACTGCGGCCGCGCAGCGTCTCGAGCACCGCCTGACACCGCAGCGCGACGGCCTCGACCGCGGGTGCGCCCTGCGTGATGCGGAGGACGCGCACCACGTCGAGGCAGCGGCCGCTCGCCCGCGTCACCGGGCTCGGGCCCCAGAGCGCGGCCACGGGCGCGCCGGCCAGCACGGCGTTCGCGCGCCGCCGGTCGCGCGCCCGGCGCGCCGCGGCGAGCGCGCGGTCGAGCGCCGCCTCGCTCGCCCCGATCCGGCCGAGCTGGGCGAGGACGAGCGCGTGCACCGAGTGCGCCTTCGCCTCGCCCGCGGCGTCGCCGGCCGCCGCGAGGGCGTCCGCGGCGCCCGCGACGGCCGCCTCGCACGCGCGCAGCGCCTGTGGATCGGAGAGCACGGCGAGCTGTCCCGCGAAGCTCGTGTGCCAGGCGCGGAGCCGCTCGGAGCCCTCGGCGAAGCGGGCGAGCTCGGCGAGCGCACGCGCCGCGGGGGCGACGTCGCCCGCGGCGAGGAGCGCCTCGCACCAGTCGAGCGCGAGCTCGGCGCGGGCCGGGTCCTCGGCGTCGAGGCACTCGAGCGCGCGCCCGAGCCCGCTCGCGGCCCGCGGCAGGTCGTCGCGCGCGAGCGCGCGCCGGCCGGCGTCCGCGAGGTGGCGCGCCGCGCGCGCGCCGAGCGCACGAGCCGGCGCGTCGAGCGCACCGAGCTCGCGCCGGTGCAGGAAGGCCTGCTCGAGGTGCCAGCCGATCGTCTCGTCGTGGAGCGCGACGTCGCCGCCCGCGCGCTCGGCGAGCCAGTCCGCGAAGCGCGCGTGGAGCTCGGCCCGCGTGTGACGGAGCGGGCGCCGGTACGCCGCGTCGCGGATCAGCACGTGGTGGAAGCGGAGCGCCGGCTCGCCCAGGAACCAGTCGCCCCCGTCGAACTCGATCAGCTCGCTCCGCCGCAGCGACTCGAGCCGCGCGTCGAGGTCGCCCTGCGCCTCGCGCGGCAGCAGGTGCGCCAGCGCCGCGCGCGAGAACTGGCGCCCGACCACCGCGGCGCGCTCCAGCACGAGGCGCTCCTCGGGGCGGAGGCGCTCGATCCGCGCCGCGAGGAGCGCCTGGATGTTGGGCGGCATGTCGAGATCGGAGAGCGCGACCGCCGTGACCCAGCGCTCGCCCTCGCGCCGGAGCACGCCGTCGTTCGCGAGCATGCGCACGAGCTCGCCGAGGAAGAGCGGGTTGCCCTCGCTCGCCGCGAGGACGCGCCCGGCGACCGCGGCCGGGAGCGCGTCCGCGCCGATCACGCTCGCGGCGAGGCGGGTCGAGGCGCTCGCGTCGAGGCCGGCGAGGTGGAGGACGTCGCTCACGAGCCCGCCCGGCGCCGCGAGCGAGGAGCGCAGCTCGCGCAGCTCCGGCCGCGCCGCCGCGAGCACGAACAGGGGCACGCCCGCGCCCCACTGCACCAGGTGCTCGACGAGGTCGAGCAGCAGCGGCTCCGCCCACTGGAGGTCGTCGATCACGAGCACGACCGGCCGCTCCGCCGCGAGCGCGGCGAGCAGGCGCCGCACCACGAAGAAGCTCTCCTCGGGCGGGGCCGGCGTCCCGGCGAGGATCGCCCCGATGCCCGCCTCGATGCGGGCGCGCTCCGGGTCATCGGGCCGCGCGGCCGCGTCGAGGGCCGCGCGGAGCGCCTCGGCGAGCGGCGCGAAGCTGGCGCCGCCCGACGCGGAGCACTGGGCGACCAGCACCGTGGCGCGGCCGGCGAGGCTGCGCGCGAGCTCGACGAGGAGGCGCGACTTGCCGAGCCCCGGCGAGCCGAGCACGAGGGCGAGCTTCGCGTGCGCGCCGCCCGCGGCCGCCTCGTAGACCGCGCCGAGGCGCCGCAGCTCGTCGGCACGGCCCACGAAGTCGACCGCCGCGGCCCGCGACGGGCGCTCCAGCGAGACGACGCGCCACGCGGCCACCGGCTCGGCGCGGCCCCTGAGCGCGAAGCTGCCGACGGGCGCGAGCGTCACCTGGTCGGCGACGAAGCGCTGCGTGGCGCCGCCGACCAGCACGTCGCCGTCCTTCGCCTCCTGCTGGAGCCGCGCCGCCACGTTCAGCGGATCGCCGATGCCGGCCGCATAGTCGTCGCTCACCACGACCTCGCCCGTGTTCACTGCGACACGGAGGCCCACGCGGCCGGCCAGCTCCTCGTGCGCGCGCAGGAACTCGCGGAAGGAACGCTGCACGTCGACCGCCGCGCGGACGGCGCGGAGCGCGTCGTCCTCGGCGACCTGCGGCACGCCGAACGCGCACATCACGCCGTCGCCGAGCAGCTGCACGACCGTGCCGCCGTGCGCCTCGATCGGCGCACGGACGGCCGCGTGGTAGGCCTCCATCACCCGGCTCACCGACTCGGGGTCGAGCTTCTCGTGGAGCGCGGTCGAGCCGATCAGGTCCGCGAAGACGATGGTGACGACCTTGCGCGCGACCTTCTCGGCCGAGAGAGCGGCGAGCCCGGCGCCGCACCCGTCGCAGAAGCGGGCGCCGGCCCGGTTCGACCGGCCGCAGCGCGGACAGCTCACGCGCCCTGCACGCGCTGGACGCGCATGATGCGCGGTGCGCTCCCGCAGTTCGGGGCGCCCGCGTGGAGGAGCCAGTTGTGGCCGATCACGAGGTCGCCGGCCTCGCCCGACAGCTCGGCGACGCGCACCGGCACGCCCGCCACCACGGCGCCCTCGCGCAGCAGCCGCTCGCGCGCGGGGTCCTTCTCTTCCGAGCTGAGGGCGCGGAGCCAGGGATCGCTCGCGCAGAGCGCGAGGCGCACGTTCTTCATGCTCGACTGGGCGGCCCGCGGATGGTCCGTCAGGAAGCGGCGGATCACGCGGTGCGAGCCCTCCACCACGACGGTGCCGCCGCCGCCCGGCGGCACGTCCGAGAGGAAGCTGAAGACGAGCGCGCCGAAGGGGCGCTCGAGCGGGCCGCGGAAGCCGAAGTCCGTGTGCCAGACCCGGCTCGGCACGCTCCAGCTTCCTTCGCTCGGGAAGCTCACGAGGAACCCGCCCCAGTCGCGCGGCTTCCGCCAGCCGCCCGCGCCGAGCAGCGCGTCGAGCGCCGCGCACGTGAGCGGGCTCCCGATCGCTTCGAAAACGGCCTGGCGCTTCAGGCCCTGGAGGCCGGTGGGCGCGATTCCCTTCCACGTGGCGGGGTCCGCGCGCGAGACGCCGTAGCTGCGCTCGAGCCAGCGCCACACGCGCTCCTCCATCGCGGCGGCCTGCTCGCGCGAGAACGCGCGGGGGATCCGGACGAAGCCTTTCTCCTCGAACTCCGCGCACTGCGTCGCTGTCAGCATCGGCTCTCGGCCGGGCTACCCCGGGAAGCGCTCGAAGGCCGGCACGCCGGCTGGCACGTGATGGAAGGCCTGCTTGTCGATCGTGAAGATGATCATCTGCGGGCCGCCGAACAGGCTCGGATCGTCGAGCGTGCCGACCTTCAGCATGACGGCGGCGGGGAGTGCCGGCGCCCGGGACACCAGGTGCGTGCCGCACTCCGCGCAGAACTCACGCGTCACGGCGCGCGCGGGGTCCAGGTCCTTGCGGCGGAACCCCTTCGGCGTGCCTCGCGCCCAGCGGAAGCCCCCCGCCGGCATCGCGAGCACCAGGTTCGGGTGGCCGCCCGAGACGTACTGGCACTCGCGGCAGTGGCACTGGCCGCGGAAGAGCGGCTCGCCCTCCGCCTCGTAGCCGAGCGCGCCGCAGTAGCAATGGCCCGTGACGTGCATCGTGCCTCCCTCGGTGCGGCGGGATCGCCGGGCGGCGATTGTGGCACAGGGCCGAGGCGGGCAGCCGGCGCCGACCGGGCGGGCTCAGCCGCCGGTCGCCTCCTCCACGCGGCGCATGAACGCGAGCAGCGCCTCGCGCCGCGCGAGGAGGTGCGCGGCGCCCGGGATCTGGTCCATGTGGAGCGAGCGCAGCATCGCGTAGACGGTGAGGTCGGCCATGCCGATCCGGTCCGAGTAGAAGAAGGGACGGGCGCCGAGGAAGTTCACGAGGTCGTCGAGCCGGTCCTGGAGCCCGCGCAGCAGCTCCGCGCGCACGGACGCGCGCCGCCCGGGCGCGCGCAGGCGGGCGGCGACCCGGCGCAGCGTGCCGCGCGCGGGCGGCGCGGCCTCCGGCTCCGTGCGCAGCCACTCCTGGTAGTACCAGAGGAAGGATTCGTCGGCCCAGTCCTCGAGATGGCGCTGCTGGGCGGCGACGGTCGGGTCGGCCGACAGGAGCGGCGGCTCGGGGCACAGCTCCTCCAGCCGGAGCAGGATGCTCGTCGAGTCCGAGACGAGCTCGTCGCCGACCGTCATCACCGGCAGCAGCCCCGTCTTCGGGCTCCAGCGCTGGAAGTCCTCGGGGCCGGCGGGCTCGCGCAGCTCGAACGCGAGGCTCTTCAGCACGAGCGCGCGGCGGCACTTCTCGGTGAAGGGCACCCGGGCGAGCCCGTACAGCGTGATCTTCGGCGCCACGACGCCGCTGCCTCCCGCGAACGCGCGAACGCCGCCAGCGGCGCTCTCGCGGGAAGAGCCTCGCGGCCGGTGGGCCCGCCCGCCAGGGTGGGCAGCCCGCGGCACGGCGCGGAGAAACGAGGAGGGCCGCGGCTAGACTCGCGCCCCCGGAGCAAGCTTGCGGATCCGCGCCGTCGTCTTCGACCTGTTCGACACGCTCGTCGACCTCCACATGAGCCGCCTGCCCCCGATCGAGATCGACGGGCGCCGCTTCCCGTCGACGGCCGGCGTGCTCCACGCGCACGTCGCGGAGCGGGCGCCCGTCTCCTGGGAGGACTTCACGAAGGCGTTGATCGCGGTCGAGCGCGAGGTCCGCGCGCCGCGCGCCGAGGCGGGGCGCGAGCTCCCGACGCTGGAGCGCATGCAGGAGATGCTGCGCCGGCTCGGGCTCGAGGACGCGGCGCTCGCGGAGCTCCTCACCGACGAGCACATGCGGCTGCTGCGCGAGCAGGTGACGCACCACCCGCACCACGTCGAGGTGCTCGCGCGTCTGCGCGGCCGCGTGCGGCTCGGCGTCTGCTCGAACTTCTCGCACTCGCAGACGGCGCTCCGCATCCTCGAGGAGGCCGGGCTGCGCTGGCACTTCGACGCGGTGCTCGTCTCCGACGCGACCGGCTGGCGGAAGCCGCGGCGCGAGATCTTCGACGCCACGTGCGCGGTGCTCGGCGTTGCGCCGGCCGAGGCCCTCCACGTGGGCGACCACCTGACGCTCGACGTGGCGGGCGGCGCCGCCGCGGGCCTCTCGACCGCGTGGCTCGTGCGCCGCGTTCCCGACCCCGAGGCGGCGCTGCGCGCGCACGCGGGGCCGGCACCCACCCACGTGATCCGCGACCTCGCCGAGGTCCCGGACCTCGTGGCCTGAGCCTCTCGCCCGAGGACGCGCGTGGACGGAGCCGGCTTCCGCTGGATCGACGCCGCCGGCCCGCTGATCCTGTTCTGGATGATGGGCGTGGTGGGCCTCGAGCTCAGCGTCGACGACTTCCGCCGCGTGGCGCGCCAGCGCGCCAGCGTCCTGGTCGGAACGCTCGGCCAGTGGACGCTGCTGCCGCTCGCGGCGCTCGGCGTCGTGGCGGCGCTCGACCTCAGCGGGGCGACCGCGGCCGGCGTGGTGCTGATCACGGCGGCGCCGGGCGGCGGCATCTCGAACGTCTTCACCTACGTGGCGCGCGCGAACACGGCGCTCTCCGTGACGCTGACCGCGGTGTCCTCGCTCTGCGCCGTCGTGACGCTGCCGCTCCTCACCGCGGCGGGCTTCGAGCGGGTCGGCGGCGCGGAGCTCGAGATGGACGTGCCCGTCCTGCCGATGATCGGACAGCTCGCGCTCTTCGTGCTGCTCCCGATCGCGCTCGGCATGCGGGTGCGCGCGCGGCGGAGGGATCTCGCGCTGCGCTGGGCGGGGAGGCTGCGCCGCGGCGTGCTCGCCGCGCTCGTCGTGTTCGTGGTGCTCGGCGTGTCCACCGGGGACGCCGCGCTGCTGGAGCAGCTCACCGGCTCCCTCGGCGCCGCGCTCGCCTGGACGGGGGTCGCGATGGCGGTCGGCTTCCTCGTGGCGGTGGCGTGCCGGCTCGACGCCGCCGACCGCTTCACCTTCGTGATCGAGTACTCGGTGAAGAACGTCGGGCTCGCGGCGATCGTCGCCATCGCCGGCTTCCAGCGCCCGGAGCTCGCGGTCTTCGCGGGGGCCTACGTGGTGGTCGCGTACCCGCTGGCGGTCGTCCTCTGCCTCGGCTTCCGGCGCCTGCGCGGGTAGCCGTCGTTCGGCTCGGGTTCCGGCCGCCGGAGACCGGTTCCGGCGGAGGCGCATCACCCGCTTCTTGCGCCGGAGCCGGGACCGGTCTCCGGCGGCCTCAGCGGCTCTCGCCCGCCGGCTCGGACCCGGTTCCGGGAGGCGCGCGGCCGGGCGATAATGGACCCATGCCGTCCTCCGCGCCGAGGCCCTCGCCCTGGCTCTTCGGACCCGGGCCCGATCTGCTCTTCGGCTGCGGCCTGCTCTACGTGCTCGCCTTCGGCCTCTTCCTCGTGGCGGGGCCGGAGCTCCGCTCCGCGCAGCCGAGCCTCCTCTTCCCCGTGCTGATCCTCGCGCTCGGCGTTCCGCACTACGGCGCGACGCTGCTCCGCGTCTACGAGCGCAGGCACGAGCGGCGCGCGTACGTCGTGTTCTCGGTCTGGGTCACGCTCGTCATCGGCGCGCTCTTCCTCGCGAGCCTCCGGACCGCCGCGCTCGCGACCTTCCTGGTGACCCTCTACCTCACGTGGAGCCCCTGGCACTACACCGGGCAGAACTACGGCATCGCCGTGATGTTCCTGCGACGGGGCGGCGTCGCGCTCGACCCCGGCACGAAGCGCTGGCTCTACCTCTCGTTCCTGCTCTCGTTCGCGCTCGTGTTCCTCCAGATGCACACCGACGCGGCGCGGATGAGCGATCTGCCGATCGGCTACACGAGCGAGCAGGGCGCGGTCTTCGTGCCGCTCGGCATCCCGCTGGGCCTCGCACTCGGGCTCGCCGGGCCGCTCTGCCTCGCCTACGTCGCGGCGCTCGGCGTCGTCGCGTTCCGTCTCCGCGGCCAGGCCGCATGGCGCGCGCTCGCTCCGGCCGCGCTCCTCACCGTGAGCCAGCTGCTCTGGTTCTCGCTGCCCTACGCGCTCCAGCTGCTCCGGGTGGCGCCGGGGCTGGATCCGCTGAGCTGGAAGTTCCGCGGCCACTACTTCACGTGGATCGCGGCCGCGCACTTCATCCAGTACCTCTGGATCACCGCGTACTACGCGCGCCAGTCGAGCGGCTGGAGCGGGCACGCGCGCTTCTACGGCAAGACGGCGCTCGCGGGCGCCGCGCCGTGGACGCTGCCCTTCCTCCTGCTCGGCCCCCAGGCGTTCGGCCCGCTCTCGGCGGACGCCGGCCTCGCCCTGCTGGTCGCCGCGACGGTGAACATCCACCACTTCGTGCTCGACGGCGCGATCTGGAAGCTGAAGGGACGCATCGCCGACGTGCTGATCCGGAGCGGTGCGGACGCCGGGGGCGCGGCGGAGCCCGTGCGCCGCTTCGGCCTCCGCCACCTGGTGTGGGCGGCCTGCGCGCTCGCGCTCGTCGCGCAGATCGGGAGGCTCGTCGACGAGGAGGTCTACCGGCGCAGCTTCGCGCGCGGCGACCTCCGGGCCGCGCGCGAGGCGAGCGAGCGGCTCGCGCGCCTCGGCTTCGAACGCGGCTCGGTCCACCTCGCGCTCGGACAGGCGCTGCTGCGCGCGGGGCGGCCGGCGGAGGCACGCGACCGGCTCTGGCGCAGCCTCGAGCTCGCGCCCACGGCCGCGGCCCACCTCGCGCTCGGCCGGACCTTCGAACGCGAGCGCCTCTGGGCGCGCGCGGCCGAGGCCTACGAGACGGCGCTCGCGGCCGGGCTGTCGCCCGCGGACTCCGTCGAGACGCTCGGGCTCGCCGCGAGCGCCTGGCTGGCGGCCGAGCGGCCCGAGCGGGCGCTCGCGGTGCTGGAGCGCGCGCCGCCGGGCGATCCGCGCTTCGGCGCGCTCGCCGATCAGGCGCGGCGCGCGCGCGCGCGCCCGTCCTCCTGAGCCGTGCGCCGCTGGCTCTGGCTGCTGCTCGCGCTCCACGGGGTCTGGGGCGCGCTCTACGTCCAGCGCACCAGCGTCGTGCTCGAGGGCGAACGCCACTTCACGCTCTGGGACGACGCCATGATCTCGATGCGCTACGCGAGGAACCTCGCGCAGGGCGACGGCCTCGTGTGGAACGCGGGCGGCGAGCCGGTGCAGGGCATCAGCAACCCGGGCGTGACGCTCGCGATGGCGGCGCTCCACGTCCTGCCGCTCGCGCCGGCGCACGTGCCGCTCGCCTTCCAGATCCTCTCGCTCGGGCTCCTGGGCGCGTGCCTCGGGCTTCTGGCGCGGCTCGCGGAGCGGCTCTCGGGGGAGGCGGCGGTCGGGCTCGGCGCGGCGGCGGCCGCCGCCTTCTGGGCGCCCTTCCCGGTCTGGGGCCTCCAGGGCGCCGACACCGCGGCGGCAGCCGCGCTCGTGCTCGCCGCGCTGGCCGGCATCGCGCACGCCGAGCGGGAGGGTCGCCCGTGGCCGCGCCGGAGCTTCGTCTGGCTCGCGCTCGGCCTCGTGGTGCGGCTCGATGCGGCGGTGGCGCTCGGCGCGGTCGGCGCGGCCGGGCTCGCGGCGCGGCACGGCCGGGCGGCGGCGCTCTTCGGGCTCGGCCTCGGCGCGCTCGTCCTCGCGGCGCTCCTCGCCTTCGGCGCGCTCTACTACGGCGACCCGCTCCCGAACACGTACTACCTGAAGGCGACCGGCACGCCGCGGACGCTCGTCCTCGCGAGCGGCCTCGAGCACAGCGCGGCGCTCCTGCGCGGGCTCTCGTGGCCGGTCGTCGGGGTCGCCGCGCTCGGCCTCCTGGCGGCGCTCCGCGGCGGCGCGGCCGGGCGCGCCGCCGCGCTCTTCGTGCTCGCCACGCTCGCCTACGACCTCTGGGTCGGCGGCGACTGGGCGACGGGGCTGCCGAGCCGCTTCGCGGTCCCGGCGCTGCCCGTTGCCTTCGCGCTCGCCCTCGCGGCGCTCTGGCGGGGGCGCTGGATCGAGCGGCGCCCCGCCGCGGCACGGGCGGTCCTCGTCGCGGCCGGCGTCGTGCTCGGCGTGCTCGCGAGCTCGGGGCAGGCGCGGAGCGAGTGGTACTCGCTCACCGAGCAGACGCTCCTCAAGGAGCAGAACCGCTGGCTGCTCGGCTTCGCCCGCTACCTGCGCGCGCACACGGCGCCCGACACGGTCGTCGCCCTCCACTGGGCGGGCATCGCGGCCTACTTCTCCGAACGGCCCGCCGTCGACGTGCTCGGCAAGTCGGACCGCCACATCGCGCGCATGGAGGTCGACCGCTTCCAGCCCGGCCACTCGAAGTGGGACTGGGACTACGTGCTCCACGTGCAGCGCCCGGACGTGATCCAGGGCGCCACGCGCGGCCTGGCCGGGCGCCTCGACTTCCGCGCGGCCTACCGCCGCGCCCCGCGCGACCAGTTCTTCGTCCGCCGCGGCTCCGAGCGCAAGCTCCTCGACCCCCGCCTCTCCCTCACCGACTGGGACGAAGCCGGGGACGTTCGTTGAAAAGGTCAAAAAGTTCGTACCGACGATTTCACCTTTTCAACCAACGTCCCCGCCTCCCGGGGGGTCAGCGGGCCTTCCAGCGCGGGGGGCGCTTCTCGGCGAAGGCCTTCGGGCCCTCGACGAAGTCCTCGCTCTTCACCAGGCGGCGCAGCTCGTCGTAGGCGCCGGACATCGCCTCGCGGAGCCCGCCCTCGAGCCCCTGGTAGGCCGCCTGCTTGCTCGCGCGCACCGAGAGCGGCGCGCAGGCGAGGATCTCGTCCGCCCAGCGCCGCGCTCCCGCGAGCGCCTCGCCCTTCGGCACCACCTCGTTCACGAAGCCGAGCCGCAGGCCCTCGGCCGCCGACACGCGGCGCCCGGTGAGCAGCATGCCCATCGCGTTCTTCACGCCGATCTGGCGGGGCAGGCGATGGACCCCGCCCGCCAGGGCGGCCAGGCCGACGCGCGGCTCGGGCAGGGCGAAGCTCGCGTCCTCGCTCGCGATGATCAGGTCGCAGGCGAGCGCGATCTCGAAGCCGCCCCCCATCGCGACCCCGTTCACGGCCGCGATCACGGGCTTCACGAGGTCGAAGCGGCTCGTGAGCCCCGCGAAGCCCGTCTCGGGCTGGCCGCGCATGTCGCCGCCGCTCGCCTGGTGCTTGAGGTCGTTGCCCGCGCAGAAGCCGCGCCCCGCGCCGGTCAGGATCGCGACCCACAGCTCCGGGTCCGCCGCGAACTCGTCGAACACCTTCGCGAGCTCGCGGTTCGCGGGCGGGTGGAGGGCGTTCAACACATCGGGCCGGTTCAACGTGACGACGAGCAGATGCCCGTCGCGCTCGGTCTTCGAGAATTCTCCCATGCGATCGCTCCCGGCCGCAGTGTAGACTCGCGCCGTCTCGATTGCGCCCGAGGAGGAGCCCATGGCCAAGGCGAAGAAGCGTGCTTCCAGGAAGCCGGCCCGCGCGAAGAAAACCGCGCGGCGCGCCCCCGCCCGCAAGAAGAGCCCCGCCAAGAAGAAGGCGCCCGCGGCGAAGGCGCCGGCCCCGGCCGGCCTCGAGAGCCTCGCGCGCAAGATCGTGCGGCTCACGCAGGGGCCGAGCTTCGGTCCGGCCGAGATCCGCGAGCTCTACAACCCCGACGCGACGTCGGTCGAGGCCAATGGCGGGACGGCGCAGGGCTACGGCGGCCTCGAGGACAAGATGAAGGGCTGGGAGCAGATGGCGGCGAGCATGACCTCGAAGCCGCGCAACGTCTGGACCGGCCGCAACACGGTCTGCATCGAGTGGGACGCGACGGTGAACATGCGCGACGGCCGCACCGTGCAGCTGCGAGAGGTCGCCGTCCACGAGATCAAGAACGGCAAGATCCAGAGCGAGCGGTACTACTACAACCCGATGGACCTGGCGCCGCCCGCGGGCGACGGCGGCATGCCGAGCGCCTGAGCGTTTGCCCGAGTTCCGCGAGATCGCGTCGGGGCTCCAGTTCCCGGAAGGCCCGGTCTGGTGCTCCGACGGGACGCTGCTGCTCGTCGAGATCCGCCGCGGAACGCTGACGCGAGTCCATCCCGACGGCCGCACCGAGGTCGTCGCCGAGTGCGGCGGCGGCCCGAACGGCGCCGCGGTCGGCCCCGACGGCGCCGTCTACGTCACCAACAACGGCGGCTTCGAGTGGCACGAGATCGGCGGCAGGGTGCTGCCCGGCGAGCAGCCCGCCGACTACCGCGGCGGCAGCATCCAGCGCGTCGACCCGAAGAGCGGCGAGGTGACGACGCTCTACACGCACTGCGACGGCATCCCGCTGAAGGGGCCGAACGACCTCGTCTTCGACGCGACGGGCGGCTTCTGGTTCACGGACCTCGGCAAGATGAGGAAGCGCGACCGCGATCGCACCGGCATCTACTACGCGCGCTCCGACGGCTCGATGATCCGTGAGATGGCGTTCCCCGTGGACGGCGGCCCGAACGGGATCGGCCTCTCCCCGGGCGGCGACCGCGTGTACGTGGCCGAGACCTACACCGGACGCGTCTGGTACTGGGAGCTCTCGATGCCCGGCGTGATGCGGCGCAATCCGGTGTCGGCGAACGGCGGCACCCTGCTCGCCGACCTCTCCCAGGGCGAGGCGCTCGACTCGCTCGCCGTCGACGCGGACGGCAACGTCTGCGTCGCCACGATCCTGCGCGGCGGCATCACCATCTTCTCGCCGCAGGGCGCGCACCGGCACGTCGCGACCGACGACCTCCTCACCACGAACCTCTGCTTCGGCGGCCCGGACCTGCGCACCGCCTTCGTCACGCTCTCGAGCACGGGCCGGCTCGTCGCCTGCGAGTGGGAGCGCCCCGGGCTCCGGCTCGCCTACAACCTGTAGGCTGCGCTGCGCGGGGCGGGGTCGGCCGGGCGCGGTAGCCTCGCGGCATGACCCCGAAACGAAGCATCGAGTTCTGGTACGAGTTCGCGAGCACGTACTCGTACCTCAGCGTGATGCGGATCGAGAAGGTGGCCGCCGCGGCGCAGGTCGAGGTCGTCTGGCGGCCCTTCCTGCTCGGGCCGATCTTCCGCGCGCAGGGCTGGAACGACTCGCCCTTCAACCTCTACCCGGCCAAGGGCCGCTACATGTGGCGGGACCTGGAGCGGCTCGCCGCCGGCTACGGGCTGCCGTGGCGCCAGCCCTCGGGCTTCCCGAGGAACGGCCTCCTCGCCGCGCGCATCGCCGTCGCGGCGGAGCCCGAGGGCTGGTGCGCGGACTGGACGCGCGCGGTGTTCACGGCCGAGTTCGCGCACGACCGCGACATCGGTGCGGGCGCCGTGCTCGCCGGCCTGCTCGAGACGCTCGGGCAGGATGCCGGCGCCGTCCTCGCGCGCGCGGAGTCGGAATCGAACAAGGCGCGCCTCCGCGCGCAGACCGAGCGCGCGCAGGCGCTCGGCATCTTCGGCGCGCCGAGCTTCACGGTGGCGGACGAGCTCTACTGGGGCAACGACCGGCTCGGCGACGCCGTCGCGAAGGCGGCGCTCGGCTGACGATGCCGCCGCTCCTCCGGCGTCACAAGCTCGCCTACGGCGTGGGCCAGATCGCCGAGGGCCTCAAGAACGGCGCCTTCGAGACCTTCCTGCTCTTCTACTACAACCAGGTGCTCGGGCTGCCGGGCACGCTGTCGGGCGCGGCGCTCATGATCGCGCTGATCTTCGACGCGGTGACCGATCCGCTCGCCGGCTCCCTCTCCGACGCGACGCGCTCGCGCTTCGGCCGCCGCCATCCCTGGATGGTGGCGGCCGCGCTCCCGCTCGGGGTCTCGATCTTCGCGCTCTTCTCGCCGCCCGAGGGGCTCGGCACGTGGGGGCTCTTCGCGTGGCTCACGATCGGCGCGATCGCCGTGCGCGCCGCGATGACGCTCTACCACGTGCCGCACAACTCGCTCGGCGCCGAGCTCTCCGAGGACTACGACGAGCGGACCCGCGTGGTCGGCTACCGCGTCGTATTCGGCGTGATCGGACTCGGCCTCGCGCCCGCGCTCGGCTTCTTCGTGTTCCTGCGCGAGGGCCCGGACGGCGCGGGCATCCGCGACGAGACCGCCTACACCGCGTACGCCGCGACGCTCGGCGTGCTGATGGTCGCGACCGTCTGGATCTCGGCCTTCGGCACGTGGAGCCGGATCCCGTTCCTGGCACGCGCCTCCGCGCAGCCCGAGGCGTTCTCGGCGGGGCGCCTGTTCCGCGAGGTGCGGAGCGCGCTCGTCGGGAGCTCGTTCGCGGTGCTCTTCGCGGGCGTGATCGTCTACTTCGTGCTGCGCGGCGTCCAGTCGTCGCTCGGCCTGCACCTGAACGCACACTTCTGGGGGCTCTCCTCCGAACAGATGGGCACGCTGATCTTCCCGACGATGATCGGCTTCCTCGTGGGCACGGTGATCTGGGCCGGCCTCGCGAGCCGACTCGAGAAGCGCACCATCATCCTCGTCGGCACCGCGGTGTTCAGCGTGTTCGTGGCGTTGCCCGTCCTGCTGCGGCTCCTCGGCGTGCTGCCCGAGACGCTCTCGCCCGCCGCGGTCACCGCGATCCTGGCGGCCGCGCTCCTCGTCGCGGCCTTCGGCGCGGGCGGCTCCGTGACCGCGTTCAACTCCGCGATGGCGGACATCACCGACGAGCACGAGCTGCGCACCGGGCGCCGCCAGGAGGGCATCTACTTCGGTGCGCTCGCCTTCGCCGGCAAGAGCAGCTCGGGCATCGGCCACGGCCTCGCCGGCGTGGGCCTCGACCTGATCTCGTTCCCGGCGAACGCCGAGCTCGGTGCCGTCGCGCCCGAGGTGATCCGCAACCTCGGCATCCTCTACGGCCCCGGCCTCGCGCTCCTCGCGGTGCTCGCGCTCGCCTGCTTCGCGCGCTACCGACTCACGCGCGAACGCTTCGAGGCGCTGCGCCGTGAGCTCGAGCTGAAGCGGCGGGCGACCTGAGGCCCGCTACGCGGCGCCTCGGAGCGCCTGCCACGCCGCGCGCGCTCGTGCGTGACGCCGGTTCACCTCGCTCCACGCGACGTTCGCGAAAAACGCGTCCACGTACTTCGCCGCCGCGGCGCCGTAGTCCAGGTGGTAGGCGTGCTCGAACATATCGAGCACGAGGAGCGGCGCGCCGGAGGCGAGCGAGCGGTCGTGGTCGCGCGCGCCGGAGACGCGGAGCCCACCCGTCGCGAAGTCGAGGTCGAGGACGGCCCAGCCGCTGCCGCCCGCGAGCGCGAGCGCGGTGGCCCGGAACAGCTCCTCGAAGCGCGGGAGGCCGTCGAACGCGGCGGCGAGCGCGTCCGTTACGGCGCCCGCGGGCTTCCCGTCTCCGCCCAGGTTCGCGAAGTAGCGCTCGTGGAGGACGACCGAGTTCGCGAACACGAGCTCGCGCTCTCGCAGGCCCGAGACGAGGAAGCCCGGCGTCTCCTTCGTGACGCGCGCCAGCTCGAGCTCGACCGCGTTCAGGTTCCGGACCGCGTCCGCGTAGTTGTTGTCGTGGTGCGAGACGAGCAGCCGCTCCGAGAGGCCGCGCAGCGTCTTCGGATCGAAGGGCAGGGGCACGGGGGCGTGCGCGCCGGGCGCGACGTGTCGCCCCGCGGCGCCGGCTGCGCCGTGCTCCCCCGCGGCGGTTCGCGCCGGCCGCAGCAGCCCCGCGGCGCCGATCCCCGCGATCCCGAAGAGCGCCTCGCGACGTGTGCACTCCATGGCTCCGTACCTCCCTCGCGATGATAGGATCGTCCGCGTGAGGAGACGCCACAGGCCCCGGCTCGCGGCGGCGCTCGCCGCCGCCGTGCTCGGCGCGGCGAGCGGAGAGGACGGTTCGCCCCCGCTCGCGTGGAGCGATCCGCCCGCGGGCACGAAGAGCTTCGCGCTCGACGTCGCGCTCGGCGACCGCGGCGAAGGGCGAGCTCGAGGCCGCGATGCAGGGTCACGTGCTCGCGCAGGCGGAGCTCGTGGGGACATACGAGCGGAAGCGCTAGACCTGACCCGATGGAACCCACGCACGAGGTCTTGAACCAGC
>Ga0075327_1000027_pt1 | contig 30157 bp, 27 predicted proteins | sample MayberrySE_Catta_2_FD_120056 | JGI IMG/M metagenome (GOLD analysis project Ga0075327, IMG submission 120056) | Natural and restored wetland microbial communities from the San Francisco Bay, California, USA, that impact long-term carbon... | ecosystem: Environmental > Terrestrial > Soil >...
CGGCGAGGATCGCGCCCACGCTGGAGAGCGTGGAGACGACGTAGGGCACCAGCACGGTGAGCCCCATCTGGAGCCAGCGGCGCGGGGGCAGCTCGCCGGCGATCAGCGCGTCGCCGTGGTTGATCGCGATCAGCACCGCGCCCACCACGAGCGCGAACTTGCACGCGCGCAGCACCACGGCGCGCTGCCGCGCGACCGCGAGCCAGCGAGCGGCCGGGCTCATCCCTGCGTGATGGGTACGTGGCCGGGCTGGGCCGCCACGCGTGCGAGCCAGGCGCGGATCGCCGGGTACTGTGCGAGCGCGAAGCCGCCCTCCTCCGCCACGTGCGTGTACGCGTAGAGCGCGACGTCCGCGATCGTGTAGCGCTCGGCCACGAAGAAGCGCCGCGGCGCGAGGTGCCGCTCCATCACGCCGAGCGCGGCGGCGCCCGCCTCGCGCTTGCCCGGCACCCACGCCGCGCGCTCCTCGAGCCAGCCCTGATGCGTCCAGAAGCGCAGCGTCGCCACGTTCGGCTCGTGGCTGTACTGCTCGAAGAACATCCACTGGAGCACCTGCGCGCGCCCGAGCCGGTCCTCCGGCAGGAAGCGCGTGCCCTCGGCCAGGTACCAGAGGATGGCGTTCGACTCGGGCAGGCACGTCCCGTCCTCGAGCTCGAGGGTCGGGATGCGCCCGTTCGGGTTCCTCGCCAGGAAGGCGGGCGTCCTCGTCTCGCCCTTCGTGATGTCGAGCTCGATGCGCTCGAAGGGGATGCCGAGCTGGTGGAGCAGCAGGCGCACCTTGTAGCCGTTGCCGGACGCGAGGAAATCGTGGAGCCGCAGCATCAGGGCGACGTCTCGCGCAGGCGCAGCACGGTGGGCTCGCGCACGCGGAAGAAGCTCATCACGCGCTGCACGAGGCCGTACTTCGCCCGGAACGCCGCCTCCACCGCGGCGGCGACGGCCGGCTCCGCCACCTCTTCGGCACCGACGCTCCGTTCGGTCTCCTCGAGCCGGAGCGACACGGGCGAGCCGCGCCGGATGTTGGCGAGCCAGCGCGAGTCGTTCGTGCGGACGAAGCCGTCGCCCGCCACGACCACGAACCAGACCTTCGTATCGCGCTCCGCGCCGTCCTCGTCCTGCGTGACGATGCGGACGACGTCGGCGGAGGCGAAGGGCTGCCAGTCGCCGTCGGCCGCGGCGGCGAGGGCGAGGGCAAACGCCAGCGAGACGCGCAGCACCGCTCCTCCTACTCGGACGCGACGCGGTTGCGTAGCGCACCGAGGCCGCTCGCGCGCGCGACCACCTCGTCGCCCGGCTGGAGGTAGAGGCCGCCGCGCCACAGGTTCGAGGGGCGGAACACCACGCCGCCCGGCGTGCCGGACAGCACCAGCGTCCGCGCGGGCAGCGAGCGCCCGTCCGGGAGCAGGGAGACCGTGCCGCCGGCGTACCGGAGCTCGCGCTCGCGCCACGCGAACGCGCGCTCCACGAGCGCGGGCAGCTTCCAGATCATGTCCTGCGCGGACGCGCGCTGGCGCAGGCTGCCGTTCACCCAGAGCTCGAGCGTCACCCCGGCGAGGAAGCGCTCGAGCTCGCGCGGCACCACGAGGAACGGGCCCACCGGCAGGAAGCCGGGCCGGCTCTTCGCGTCCGCGAAGCCGCGCGTGCCCATCTCGCCCGGCCCGAGCATCCCCTTCGCGAGCGTCCAGCGCTCGGTGAAGTCGTTGCAGAGGAGCACGCCGAACGCCGAGGGGTCCTCCGCGGCGGCGAGCGGCCGGAGCGTCACGAAGCACAGCTCCACCTCGTAGTCGAGGCGTGCCGCCGCGGGCACGGGGCTCGTCCAACGCGTGGGCGCCACGAGCTTCGGGAACAGGAAGGGCGACTCGACGCCGACCTCGTCGCCGTGCGCGCGGAAGTTCGCGCCCGCCGCGACGTGGTGGCTCCCGAGCTCCGCGGGGAGGCCCAGCTCGGCGAGCGGGACGCGGACGCGCGCGCCCTCGCGCGCCGCGCGCCAGAGCGCCTCGGCTCCCCGCTCCGCGAGCAGCGCGATCGGGTCGTCCGCGCCCGGCACCACCACCGCCTCCACCTGGTCGCCGGCGGTGGCCTGCACGAGCAGCAGCTCCGGGCCCGCCGGCGCATCGCGGCGCGCGAAGGTGAGCGCGTCGGCGGGCGCGGCGACCGGGCCCCAGAGCGTCGCGGGGTCGAGGCGCGCGCCCGGCTCGGGCGGCGCGCCGCAGGCGGAGGCGACTGCGAGCGAGACCGCGGCGAGGCTCCCCGCGGCCCGCCTCAACCCCTCCGCCCCGTGTACCCGAACAGATGCCCCGCCACCTTGCGGATCTGGATCTCCTCGGAGCCCTCGGTGATCCGGTAGCGCCGATGGTGGCGGTAGATGTGCTCGAAGGGCTTGTGGCGCGTGTAGCCGATGCCGCCGTGCACCTGGATCGCGACGTCGGCGGCCTGGCACACCAGGCGGTTCGCGCGGTAGTTCGCCATCGAGACCAGCGACGAGAGCGTGGGATCGACGTGCGCCTTGTCGGTGCGTGCGTCCATCCGGCACGCGGTCTTGTAGACGAGGTTCCGCACCATCTCGCACTCGGTGTGGAGCTCGGTAAGCGGCCACTGGATGGCCTGATTGCTCGCGAGCGGCTTGCCCCAGGTGATCCGTTCGCGCGCGTACTTCGCCGACTCGTCGATGCAGTACTGCGCGGCACCGACGCCGGAGGCGGCCTGGCGGATGCGGTTCTCGTGCACGAAGTGCTGCGCCAGGTCGAGCCCCTCGCCCTCCCGGCCGAGGATCATGGCGTCGTCGACACGCACGTCGGTGAGCGTCACCTCGGCGTGGTCGCTCGGCATGTTGAAGGTCCACCACATGAACTCGACGCGGAAGCCGGGAGCGTCGGTCGGCACCACGAAGCAGGTGATGCCGCGCGGGCTGCCGGGCTTCCCGCTCGTGCGCGCGAAGATCAGGTCGTGCGTCGCGGTGTGGAGGCCCGTGTTGAAGCGCTTGGCGCCGTTGATCACCCACTCGCTGCCCGCGCGCTGCGCCGTGGTCTCGAGGTAGAGCGCATCGCTGCCGTGGTTCGGCTCGGTGAGGCCGAAGGCGACGCGCTTCTCGCCGGTGATCATGCCCTCCACGAACTCGCGCTTCTGCGCCTCCGTGCCGAAGTGCCAGAACATCAGCACCTGGGGAAAGTTCCCGACGATCGAGGCCTCGTTCTGGAGATCGTTGTGGAGGCCGAGCCCCTTCGCGGCGAGGTGCTCGCGGATGATCGCCATCGCGAGGCTGCCGCCGTCGCGCCCGCCGAGCTCCTTGGGCAGCGCGAAGCGCAGGTGACCCGCGCGGTCGGCGCGCCGGCGCATCTCGCGGAGCAGCTGCTCCCACTCCGGGCGCGGCTGCCCGTCGTTCTCGAAGTCGGTCCTGGCGTACTCGCGGCGATGGTCGAAGTACTGGACGTGCTCGCGCTCGAGCGGGCGGATCTCGCGCTCGATGAAGTCGTCGAGCTCGGCGAGGGTGCGCTGGATCTCCTCGGGGATGGAAAAATCCATGGCTCGCCCTCCGCATTCGCACTCTATCGCAGTTGCAAGTCGAGCCCGGCCGGGCCACGCTGCGCGCGCGATGGAGCCGATCGTCGAGACGAGGCTCGGGCGCGTACGCGGCTGCGAGGAGGCCGGCGTGCTGCGCTTTCTCGGCCTGCCCTACGCCGCAGCGCCGGTGGGCGCGCTCCGCTTCGCGCCGCCCGCGCCCGCTTTGCCGTGGCGCGGCGTGCGCGACGCCAACGCCTTCGGGCCGGCGCCGCTCCAGCCGGTCGACGGGCTCTCGCAGCGCATCGGCCTGCTCGGGGACCACGCGCAGGCCGAGGACTGCCTGACCCTCAACGTGTTCGCTCCCGCGGCGCCCGCGCGCACGCGGCGGGCCGTCCTGGTCTGGCTCCACGGGGGCGCCTTCCAGACGGGCACCGCCGCGGGGCCCGCGTACGACGGCGCGCGCCTCGCGCGCCGCGGCGACGTCGTCGTGGTGACGCTGAACTACCGCGTCGGTGCGCTCGGCTTCCTCCACACCGGAGCGCCCGGTGCGGCGAACCTCGGCCTCCAGGACCAGCTCGCGGCGCTGCGCTTCGTCGCGGACGAGATCGAGGCCTTCGGCGGCGACCCCGGGCAGGTGACGGTGTTCGGCGAGTCGGCCGGCGCGGGCTCGATCGTCTGCCTGCTCGCGATGCCGCGGGCACGGGGCCTGTTCCGGCGCGCGATCGTGCAGAGCGCGGCGCCGGAGGGCCACCTGTCCGCGGCCGAGGGCGCCGAGCGCGCGCGGATTCTCGTGGAGAAGCTGGGGGGTACGGCCCCGGACCTCGACTGGCTTCGCAGCCTTCCCGCGGAGGCGATCCTCGCCGCGCAGGCGGCGTGCGCGGAGCCCGGGCCGCGGCGCATCGGCATGTTCTTCGCGCCCGTGCGGGACGGCGAGGTGCTGCCCGAGGCTCCGCTCGCGGCGGTCGCGCGCGGCGCCGCGAGGGACGTCGAGCTCGTGATCGGCACCACCGCCGACGAGATGCGCCTCTTCACGCTCGTCCCCGGCCTCGGCGAGGTGCCCGAGGCAGCGCTGCCGCACCTCGTCGCGACGCGCCTGCCGGGCCCGCCCGAGACCGCTCTCGCGCGCGCGGAGCGGCTCCTCGCGCTCTACCCGGACGCGAGGACGCCGGCCGAGCGCTTTTTCGCGGTCGAGACGGACGCGAGCCTGTTCGTCCCCTCGGCGCGCCTCGCCGAGGCGCAGGCACGCCATCAGCCGCGCACCTTCATGTATCGCTTCGGCTGGCGCTCCCCGCTCGGGCTCGGCGCCTGCCACGCGCTCGACGTGCCCTTCGCGTTCGGCACGCATGCGCTTCCCGGCGTGTGTGACTTCGCTGGCGCCGGGCCCGCCGCCGACCGCGTCGCGGCGGCGGTGATGGACGCCTGGGTCGCGTTCGCGAAGAGCGGCGACCCGTCGCATCCGGGCCTGCCAGGCTGGCCGCGCTACGCGCCGCCCGAGCGTCTCACGCTCGAGCTCGGCGACCCGTGCCGCGTGCTCGAGGCGCCGTGCGAGGAGCGGCGGCGGGCGTTCGGCGAGGGCGCGCCGTGAAGCTCGGCGCGTTCGTGATGCCGTCCCACCCGCCCGAGCGCCCGTGGCTCGACGGCTACCGCTTCGACCTCGAGCAGCTCGTGAAGCTCGACCGGCTCGGCTTCCACGAGGCGTGGATCGGCGAGCACTTCACCGCGCCCTGGGAGCCGAACCCGGCGCCCGACCTGCTGATCGCACAGGCGCTGCTGCGCACCGAGCGGATCAAGCTCTGCCCGGGCGCGCACCTGCTGCCCTACCACCACCCCGTCGAGCTCGCGCACCGCGTGGCCATGTGCGACCGCCTCGCCGAGGGCCGCTACATGCTGGGCGTCGGCATCAGCGCCTTGCCCTCGGACCTCGCGCTCTTCGACGTGGACGCCGCGAGCGGGCAGAACCGGCGCATGACGCTCGAGGCGCTCGAGATCATGCTGCGCGTGTGGCAGGGCGAGCCCTTCCGCTTCGACGGCGAGTTCTGGAAGGTGCGGCCGCCGCGGAGCGACTTCGAGTTCTTGAAGCTCCACTTGAAGCCTCACCAGCGGCCCCATCCTCCGATCGGGATCGCGGGGCTCTCGCCCGGCTCCGAGACCCTCAAGATCGCGGGCGAGCGCGGCTTCCTGCCGCTCTCGATCTCGCTGAACCCGGCGCACACGGTCTCGCACTGGAAGTCCGTGGAGGAAGGCGCGGCGCGCAGCGGCCGGACGCCCGACCGGCGTGCGTGGCGCCTGGTGCGCGAGGTCTACGTCGCCCGCACCGACGACGAGGCGCGAAAGCGCGCGCGCGAGGGCGCGCTCGGACGCTGCTGGCGCGAGTACCTGCTCCCCTTCTACGTGGGCAGCGGCATGGGCCCCCAGTTCCTCGCCGACCCGTCCCACTCCGTGGAGAAGCTCGACGTCGACTACCTGATCGAGCACTCCTGGTTCGTGGGCTCGCCGCAGACGGTCACCGACAAGATCGGCGCGCTCCAGCGCGCCACGGGCGGCTTCGGCTGCCTGCTCGTGATGCTCTACGACTTCGGCAGCGAGGAGCCGTGGTGGAACGAGTCGCTCCAGCTCCTCGTCGAGGAGGTGTGGCCCCATTTCCCCGACTGAGGCCCGGAGGTTCGACGGCAAGGTGGCGCTCGTGACGGGCGCCGCGTCGGGCATCGGCCGCGCCGCGGCGCTCCGCCTCGGGGCGGAGGGCGCGTGCGTGTTCGCCGCGGATCGCGACGAGGCGAAGCTCCGCGACGCCGTGGCCGCGCTCCAGGCGTCCGGCGCGGAGGCGCACGCGCACGCGCTCGACGTGGCCGACGCGGGCGCCTGTCGCGCCGCGGTCGCCGCCTGCCTCGAGCGCTTCGGCGGGCTCGACGTGCTCGCGAACGTGGCGGGCGTCATGCACTGGGGGCACCTCACGGACGTCTCGGAGGCGGACTGGGCGCGCACGCTCGGCGTGAACCTCTCCGGCGTCTTCTTCATGTGCCAGGCCGCGGTCCCGCCGCTGCTCGAGCGGCGCGGCGTGATCGTGAACATGGCGTCGGCGGCCGGCCTCAAGGGCCAGGCCTACACGGCGCCGTACTGCATCTCGAAGGCCGGCGTCGTGTCGCTCACGAAGTGCCTCGCGGTCGAGTACGCCAAGCGCGGCTTGCGGGCCGTGGCCATCTGTCCGGGAGGCGTGAACACGCCGCTCACCGCGGCGCTGAAGCTCCCCGAGGGCGCGGACGCGGCGCTCTTCCAGCGCCTGCTGCCGCTCGCCTTCCCGATCGCCGAGCCCGAGGAGATCGCCGCCGCCGTCGCCTATCTGGCCTCCGCCGAGGCGCGCTTCGTGAACGGCGCGGTGTTCTCGATCGACGGCGGACAGACGGCCGGCTGACCCCGCCAGGCGGACCTTCTAAGCTGGCGCCGTGGATGCGCCGGCCGAGGGGGAGCGGACCGCTCGCGCGCGTGGCCGGCAACGCACCGGCACGACGCGGCGCATCTGGCAGCTCGCTTGGCCCGCGATCCTCACGAACCTGCTGCAGTCCACGGTCGGGCTCGTCGGGGTCGGCATCGTCGGGCGGCGGCTCGGTCCGGCGGCGGTGGCCGCCACCGGCATCGGCAACCGCATCTTCTTCTTCCAGCAGGTCGTGCTGATGGCGGTCACGGCGGGCACCGCCGCGCTCGTGGCCCGCGCGTGGGGCGCCGGCGACCGCGCCGAGGCCGAGCGCGTCACGCGGAGCTCGCTGTGGCTCGCACTCGCGCTCGCGCTCGTCCTTGCGCTGCCGTGCGTGGTGTTCGCCGATGCGCTCGCCGGCATCTTCCGGCTCGACGCCGAGACGCATGCGCTCACCGCGATCTTCATCCGCTGGGTGAGCATCTCGGCGCCCTTCCTCGCCGTGAGCTTCGTGATCGGCACGGCGCTCCGCGCCGCCGGCGACACGCTGACGCCGCTCGGGCTCGGCGCCCTGACCATGACCGTGAACGTCGTGGCGCTCTACGGCCTCGTGTACGGCGCCTTCGGGCTGCCTGCGCTCGGCGTGGCGGGCGCCGCGCTCGCGAACGACGTGGCGCTCGCGATCGGCGCGCTCGCGACGCTCGCGCTCTGGCTGCGCGGCCGGCTCGTGGTCGGCGTCGGCCCGGCCGGGCAGGACTTCGCGCGCGACCGCATCGGCCGGCTGATGCGGATCGGCACGCCCGCCGGGCTCGAGCAGGCCGCGTTCCAGCTCGGCTTCACCGCCTTCATCTGGATCGTCGCCCTCTACGGCAACGCCGCGAACGCCGCCTACCAGATCGGCGTTCAGATCCTCTCGTTCTCCTTCCTGGTCGGGTTCGGCTTCTCGATCGCCGCCTCCACGCTGGTCGGCCAGAACCTCGGCGCGGGCGACCCGGCCGCCGCCGAGCGGAGCGGCTGGCGTGCGATGTGGCTCGCGGTGGCCGTGATGGTCGTGTTCGGGAGCGGGATCATCGTGTTCGCCGAGCCGATCGCGCGCCTACTGATCCAGGACGACGAGGTGGTGCGGCTCGCCGTGGTGTTCATCCGGATCCTCGGCTCGGTGCAGGCGCTGATGGCGATCGAGTTCACGCTGGGCGGCGCGCTGCGCGGCGCGGGCGACACGCGTTTCCCGCTCTTCGTGGTGCTGGCCGGCATGGTGGTGATGCGGCTCGGCACGGCCGTGACGCTGTGGCGGCTCGACTTCGAGGTGGAGTGGATCTACGCGGCGCTGATCGCGGACTACGTGGTGAAGGCCGCCATGCTGGTCGCGCGCTTCCGGAGCGGGCGCTGGAAGACCGTGCTGGACCGCTCCGCCGCGCGCGTGATCGCGCCGCTCGAGCCGTCGGAGACCTGACGCGCGAGCGCGGCGCACCCCGCCGAGCGGACTCAAGAGGCCCGCAGCGGCCCGACCTTCGCGACCTCGTAGCGCTGCACCGCCATCTCGCGCACGCCGAGCCCGCCCACGGCCTGCCGGAAGCGCGCCATGTGCGGGCTCGTGAAGTGCGCCGCGAGCGCCTCGTCGCTCTCCCACTCCTCGAAGATCCGGAAGCGGCCGGGCTCGTCGAGGTCGGCGGAGAACGTGTAGGAGATGCAACCGGGCTCCTTGCGAGTCTCGGCCATCATCTCGCGGGCCGCGACGATGGCGGGCTCGCGCCGGGCGGGATCGAGGGCCACGTGGCCGGCGATGACGATCATGGCTTCCTCCGCTCGCAGCCCATGCTATCACCCGCCCGGATTGGATCGTGTTAGGATCGGCGCACCGGGCGCGCGGCCCGGGCGGACCACGGGTGCCTGCGTCGGTCTCCCGCCGGCGTGTGCGAAGGAGTCACGAATGCGCGCAATCCGAGGCCTCGTCGTGTTCTGGGGCGCGCTCGCGGTCTGGGTCGTGCTCGGGGGCGGCGGCGGCTGCGGGTCTCCGCCGCCGGATCCGCACGAGAAGGCCGGCTTCCTGACCTTCACGAGCCCGCAGGCGAGCCCGATCGTCCTCTCGCCCGACGGCGCCTTCGTCTACGTGGTGAACACCACGAGCAACAGCGTCTCCTTCCTCCGCACCTCCAACTTCACGGTCGCGAGGACCGTGGCCACCGGCCTCGAGCCCGTGAGCCTCGCAGTGCGGCCGGACGGGCTCGAGCTCTGGGTGTCGAACCACGTCTCGGACAGCATCAGCGTCATCGACACCGATTCGACGAGCGCGAGCTACGCGCAGGTGATCGAGACGATCCAGCAGCTCGACGCGAATGGCGTGACCGAGCTCGACGAGCCCGTCGGGATCGCCTTCGCGAGCAACGCGAAGGCCTACGTGGCGCTCTCGTCGCGGAACCGCGTCGCGGTGCTCGACGTCGCCAGCCACGCGGTCACCGGCTTCCTCGAGATCACGGCCCAGGAGCCGCGCGCGATCGCGGTTCGTGACGGCAAGCTCTACGTCGCCGCCTTCGAGAGCGGGAACAAGAGCCAGATCTCCGCGTGCGGCAGCATCGATCCGTCTCCGCCCTGTACGCTCGGGCTCCAGGAGCTGCTCGCGTTCGCGACGGATCCGAACCTGCCCGGGGAAGTGAAGAACATCATCTCGATCAATCCGATCCCCGACCGGGACCTGTTCGTCTACAGCACCGCCGACGAGAGCCTGCTCTCGACCGCCACGGGCGTCGGCACCCTGCTCTACGGCCTCGCGGTCGCAGCCGACGGAACCATCTACGTCAGCGAGACGGACGCCCGCAACCTCGTGAACGGCACGCACGGCGACACGCTCGCGGACCTCGACGGCCGCATGTTCGACAACGAGATCGCCCGCGTGACGTGCGGCGGCAGCAGCTGCAGCAGCGTCGCCACGAACCTCGAGCCCGGCGGCACCACCCACGCGAACTCGCTCGCGACGCCCTACGGCGTGGCGCTCTCCGCGGACGACTCCACGCTCCTCGTCACCGCGGCGGGCGCGAGCCGGCTGGCGAGCTACCGGACCAGCGACATGACCCGCCAGCACGCGCTCGACGTGGGCGCGATCCCGAAGGGCGTGGCGTTCAACTCCGCCGCGGGCCCCGGCGGGACCGCCTACGTGCTGAACACGCTGGGCAACAGCGTGAGCAAGGTCAGCGTGGATCCGGTCACGCGCCAGCTCGCGCTCGTCGCGACGCAGACGGTCGGCGGCGACCCGACGCCGGTCGCGATCCGCAACGGCAACATCGCCTTCAACGACGCCTTCGCCTCGACCACCGGCAACCACTCGTGCGGCAGCTGCCATCCCGATGGCAACACCGACCAGCTGCTCTGGCGGATCGGCGGAGCCTGCGAGGACATCGGTTGCGACCCGGGCGACGAGCCGCGCACGACGATGCCGATCCGCGGCCTCAAGAACACCCTGCCGCTCCACTGGGACGGGACGCTCGGCGACCCGTTCGGAGGCGGGAACGGCGCCGTCGGGCTGGGCGGTACGCCCGAACCGGGCCAGGCGTGCGACCCGGACGACGCGGACGGCGACCACGACTGCTTCCTGAACCTCGTCGAGGCCAGCCTGACCGGCGTGATGTGCGACCAGAGCGGCCCCTGCCCGGACACGGGGCTCACGCCGCAGCAGCAGGACGACATGGCGACGTTCCTGGCGAGCGTCTCCTACCCGCCCGCCCGCTCGCGCCGCATCGACGATCGCCTGTCGAGCGCCGTGGAGCCCGCCTCGCTGAACGGCGCCACGGTGAGCGCCCGGCAGGGCTTCATGGACTTCTTCGTCGACCAGGGCGGCGACAACCAGCAGCCGCAAACCTGCGCGGACGCCGACGGCGGCTGCCACGCGCTGCCGCTGCTCACGAGCACGAACTCGGCGACGCTCGCGGGCTTCGACGGGCCCACGATGCGCGGCCTGACCGACCGCTTCCTCCAGTTCTCACTCGGGGTCACGAACGCCTCGAACATCCTGGTCTTCGCGAACAGCGGCTTCCCGGGCGCCGGTCTCAACCCGCTCGAGCCCGAGATCGCGTACGACCCGAACGAGGGCTTCCAGGAGGTGACGACCTTCGGCGCCGCCTTCCTCGTCTTCGAGCCCACCTACGCGGTGCGCCCTTTGCACCTGTTCCAGATGATGGAGGAGGCGAGCACCGGCGTCTCGGGCGCGCTCGGCCGCCAGGTCACGCTGAACACCGCGACGGCCGCGGATGCCGGCGTGCAGGCGCTGCTCGAATCGCTCGAGGACGCCGACGCGCGCGGCGTCGTGAACCTGCGCGGGACGGCCCTGCGCGGGGGCATGAAGGTGAGCATCAGCTTCGACGCCGAAAGCGCGCTCTACCTGATCGCCAGCGGCGGCGTGAAGCTCACCTCGGCCGCGCTGCTGGCGGAAGCGCAGAGCGGGACGACACTCGCGACGCTCACCGCACACCTGCGCTCCGCCGCCGCGACGCCGCAGCCGCTCCTGTCCACGGTCGGCGTCCCGAACACCGGCCTGATCGGCGACCCGCCGCTTCCGAACCCGAGCGCGGTGAGCGATCCGCCGGCCTTCTCGGTCTCGGGCGTGGACGTGAGCACGACGGCGCGGGTGTTCGTGAACGGCCAGCTGAACCCCTTCGCGAGCCTCGCCTGCGGCGCGGGCTCCTCGGGCGGCTTCTGCAACGACGGGCTCGTGACGGTCGACCTGGCGAGCTCGCCCGGGGCCGGCCTGCACCTGCTCCAGGTGCAGAACCCCTCGGGCCTCCTCTCGAACGAGCTGCCGGTCTGCTTCGGCGCCGCGTCGGGCTGCGTGACCGAGTGAGCTAGACGGGCGCGAGCCCGAGCTGCTTCGCGAGCGGCTGCGCGTGCACGGTCCTGCCGTGCCACGCGGAGGCCCCCGGATCCGTCGCGAGCCACGCGATCACGGCGGCGGGCAGCTCGGGCGCGGCCCCACCGCCGACGCTCGCGAGCAGGTCCTCGGTGAGGCCCTGGACGCGCATCGACTCGGTCAGGATCAGGCCGGGCTCGAGGTTGAAGAACGAGACGCCCGAGCCCGCGTGCTCGACGGCGAGACAGCCGGCCATGCGCAGCAGCGCGGCCTTCGAGGCGCCGTAGGCGAAGCCCCAGCCGCCGCGCTCGGGCGGCACGGGCGGGTCCGACAGGCCGGCGGCGGAGACGAGGTTCACGATCGCGCCGCGCCCGCGCGCGAGCATGCCGGGCAGGAGGCGCTGCACGAGCCGGAGCTGGCTCGTGACGTTGCCGCGCAGGATCTCCTCCACGCGCTCCGGATCGGTGTCGAGCACGCGGTCCATGATGCCGGGGCCCTGGTAGATCGCGTTGTTCACGAGGAGGTCGACCGCACCCCAGGCCGCGAGCGCCTGCTCCGCCGCCGCGTCCACGGAGGCCGGGTCGAGCAGATCGAGGCGCAGCACGAGCGCCTCGCGCCCCCGCTCGCGCACGGCGGCCGCGGTCTCTGCGAGGCTCCCCGGCATCGCGCGCCGCAGCGAACGGCGGCGGTCGGGCGAGTACTCGTGCACCTCGCGCCCGGTGACGCTCCGCGCCGCGAGCACGCAGTCGAATCCCTTCGCGGCGAGCGCGAGCGCCGTGGCGCGGCCGATGCCTCGGCTCGCGCCCGTCACGAACGCGACGCGCCGGTCCCGCCCGGGAGCGCCTGTGGCTGCGGCCATCTGCGCGGCTCTTGTAGCATGCCGCGCGCGCTGGTCGCTTCCCGGGCGCCCGTCCGATACCGTCCGCGGCGCGAGGGCCTTGCATGCCGATCAGCCTCAAGGGCCGGAGCCTGCTCACGCTGCGCGACTTCAGCGCGCACGAGATCCAGTACATGATCGACACCGCGGCCGACCTCAAGGCCGCGAAGCGGAGCGGCATCCTTCCGCGGCGGCTCGCCGGAAAGAACGTCGCGATGATCTTCCTCAAGCCCTCGACCCGCACGCGGGCAGCCTTCGCGGTCGCGGCGGCGGACGAGGGCGCGAACCTCGAGGTGCTGCCGCCCCACGACATCCGCTTCGGCGAGAAGGAGTCCGTGAAGGACATCGCGCGCGTCCTCGGACGCCTCTTCGACGGCATCGTGTTCCGCGGCTTCGAGCACGAGCGCGTGCGCGAGATCGCCACCTGGGCGGGGGTCCCGGTCTGGAACGCGCTCTGCGACACCTACCACCCCACCCAGGTGCTCGCCGACCTGCTCACGGTGCGCGAGGTGTTCGGCCGTCTCCGCGGCGTGCGGCTCGCGTACGTCGGCGACGGCCGCAACAACCTCGCCCGCTCGCTCATGATCGGCGCGGCGAAGATGGGCGTGGACCTCCGCATCCTGGCGCCGCCGGAGCTCTCTCCCTCTCCGGAGCTCGTGAAGGAGCTGATGAACGAGGCGGCCGTCGGCGCCCGCATCCAGGTGACGCGCGAGCCGCGCGAGGCGCTCGAGGGCTGCGAAGCCGTCTACAACGACGTCTGGGTCTCGATGGGCGAGGAGCACCTCGTCGCCGAGCGCGTCGCGCTGCTGCGCTCGTACAAGGTGACGCCGCGGCTGATGACGCTCACGGGCCGCCCCGACACGATCTACCTCCACTGCCTGCCGGCGCTCCACGACGACTCGACCGAGTTCGCGCGCGAGAACCCCGACGTGTGCGAGGTCTCGGACGAGGTCTTCGAGAGCCCGCAGAGCCGCGTGTTCGACCAGGCCGAGAACCGCATGCACACCGCGAAGGCGGTGATGGTGCTGACGCTCTAGTCGGAGGCGAGTGCGCGGAGCGGCCGTGCGCCGCGCCAGGTGGAGCGGCCCGAAGCGCGGCGCTCGAAGACGGTGCGCGCGTCCGCCCGGCTGCTCGTGTAGTGGCCTTCGGAGCGGCGTTTCCTCGCGTCCTCGTACCAGACGACGTAGCCCCGAGCGAAGCAACTGCTCACGTCGTCGAGCTGCGCGAGGACGACCCAGGCGAAGCGCGCGTCGAGCGAGCGCGCGCGCTCCAGCACCCTGGCCCCGCCGACGGTGTCCGCCACGGCACCCTCCCCCCGACAGGCTACGAAGCGGAGGGCGCGCGACTCTGTGCGGCGCGTCACCAGGAAGCGGCGCGGGCCCGCTCGGCGCGCGCCTCGAGCGCCGCCCGCGGGGCGAACCGTCTCAGGGCGCGTGATCGCGCAGCGCCGCCGCGCACTCGCGCACGAGACGCGGGCCCCGGAAGACCAGGCCCGTGTAGAGCTCGACGAGGTGTGCGCCCGCCTCGGCGAGCGCGACGGCGTCGCCGCCGCCGAGCACGCCGCCGACGCCGATCCGCAGGTGGCCGGGCGCGAGCTCGGCGAGCGCCCGCAGCGCCTCCATCGCGAGCGGCCGGAGCGGCGCGCCCGAGACGCCGCCCGGCGCCTCGCTCTCGGGCACCCGGGCCAGCGTGCGGGCGAGCGCGACCGAGGTGTTGCTCGCGACGAAGCCGTCGCACACCCCGGGCGCGAGGAGCGGGCGCACGAGGCCGGCGAGCCCGTCGGCGTCGAGCGGCTTCCCGTCGGGATCCTCGGGCGGGAGCTTCACGAGCAGGAGCGTCGGCGCCGTGCGCCGGGCGCTCGCGTCGAGACGCGCGAGCTCCGCGCGAAGCGGCGCGGCGAGCGACTCCGCGAAGCCCGCGCCGGCGAGCTGCCGGCGCAGCCCGGGCGTGTTGGGAGAGCTCAAGTTCAACACGAAGAATGCGACCCAGGGGTGCAGGAGAGCGGCGCTTTCGAAGAGCTCCGCGCGGGCGCGGAGCGCGAAGCCGGGCTCCGTCTCGGCGCGCCGCACCGTGAGCGGATGCGGCGCCACGTTGATCGCGAGCGCGACGTCCGCGAGCGGGGCGCGCGCGACGCGCTCGCGCACCCGCGCCGCGCCCTCGCTCGGAAAGCCGAGCCGGTTCCAGAGCGCGCGCTCGCGCCGAAGCCGCCGCATGCGCGGCCGGGGATTCCCGCCGTGCGGGCGGGCGAGCACCGTGCCGAGCTCGACGAAGCCCACGCCGAGGCCGGCGAGCCCGCGGAGCGCCACGCCGTTCTTGTCGAGGCCGGCGGCGATGCCGACGCGGTTGCGGAAGCGGTGCCCGCGCCACTCGAAGGGATCGAGCACCGGACGGCCCCCGAGCGCGACGGGCAGGCGCAACGCGAGCAGGCCGAGCCGGTGCGCCGCCTCGGACGGCACGAGCGACACGAGCGGCCCGAGCCACTCGTAGAGCGAACGGGGCATCGCCGACGAACTCTACTTCTTCGCCGCCGGCCTGCCCTTGTCGCGCTGGAGGTCGGTGAGGCTCGGCGCGGGCCGCGCGAGCAGCCACGCGCGGGTCGGCTCGTCGACCGCGCGCCGCGGGCCCGTCCACGCGAAGCCTTCGAGCGCCTCGCGGCGCACGACGTGGCGCGGGGCCTCGCCGCCGAGGAGCCGCGCCAGATCCTCGCTCACGATGCGGCCCTGGTGCGCGCCGATCTCCGCGGTGTTCCCGCCCACGTGCGGCGTCGCGATCACGTTCGGCGCGGCGAGCAGGGGATGATCCGCGCCGGGCGGCTCGACGCCGAAGACGTCGAGCGCCGCGCCCGCGAGGTGGCCGGAGGCGAGCGCGGCGGCGAGCGCGTCCTCGTCGACGAGCGCGGCGCGCGCGGTGTTCACGAGGCAGGCGCCCGGCTTCATGCGCGCCAGCTCCGCGCGGCCGAGCAGGCCCCGGGACGCGTCCGTCACGGCGGCATGCAGGCTCACGAAGTCCTAGCGCGCGAGGAGCGCGTCGAGCGCGACCGGCTCGGCGCCCGCGCGGAGCACGGCCTCGTGCGCAAGCCACGGGTCGTGGACGAGGAGCTCCGCGCCGAAGGGCAGCAGCCGCTCCGCCACCTTGCGGCCGACCGCGCCGAGCCCGACCAGGCCCACCGTCTTCCGCCAGAGCTCGCGGCCGCGGAGGGTCGCGTACGCACGGCCCATCGCCGCGAGGTCGCCCGCCTTCAGTGCTGGGTCGCGGAGGTACGCCGATGCGTCCGGGAGCTTCCGCGCGAGCGCGAGCAGGAAGGCGAGCGTGAGGTCGGCGACGGCGTCGGCGTTGCGGCCCGGGGCGTGGAGCACCGGGATGCCGAGCCTGGCGGCGGCCTCCGCGTCGACGTTCACCGCGTCGCCGCGGCAGGCCGCCACGACGCGGAGCTCCGGCAGCGCGAGGAGCGACATCGCGTCCACCAGGTCGATCTCGGTCACGAACACCTCGAAGCCGGCGAGCGCCTCGACGAGCTTCTCGCCGACGAGGAGCCGCCCGACCTGGCGGTAGCTCGCGTAGGTCACCTCGCCGAGCGCGCGGAGGCGCGTCAGCGCCTCCGCGTCGAGGTCCGCGCTCGCGAGGATGCGCGGGCGCGGCGCCGCAGCGGAGGCGCGGCGCGCGCCGGCCCGCGCGAGCGCGCGCAGCGCGTGCGTCTGGGCGAGCGCGTGGCCCGGCGCCTGCGCGTCGCGCCACTCGCACCAGCGCGGGTAGGCCTCCGCGTACGCCGCCGCCGCCGCGGGCTCCGGCGCGACGCGCGTCGGCGCGGGCAGCGCGCGGGCCGCGGCCGCGAGGTCCGGGAAGCAGCCCGCCGCCACGCCGGCGCAGAGCGCGGCGCCGAGCGCCGTCGACTCCGGATGCGCGGCGTGCTCCACGGGCTCGCCGAGCACCTCCGCCACGAGCTCCGTGAAGAAGCGGCTGCGCGAGAGCCCGCCGCCGAGGCGGAGCGGTCCGGCACCCGCGCCGGACGCGGCGCGGAGCTGCTCGAGATTCGCGCGCAGGCCGAAGGCCGCGCCCTCGACGACCGCACGGGCGAGCCAGCCCCGGCTCTCGGCGGGCGCACCGACCAGGTGCGAGAGCGCGAGCGCTCCGACCGGGAAGCCGAGCTTGCGCGCGTCGTGGAGCTGCACGCCGAAATCGGAGAGGAGGCCCCCGGCGCCCCGCGGCGCGTCGGCGGCTTCGGCGAGGAGCCACGCGGCTCCCGAGCGCGCCGCGGGCTGGAGCAGCCGGCCGAGCCAGTCGAGCGCCTCGCCGATCGGGCCCGCGTTGCTCTCCAGCACGAAGCGGCCGGGAGCGACGTGCGGCTCCAGCCAGAGCCGGGGATCGGCGAGCGGCCGCCCGACCACCTGCTGGAGCGGCACGGTGGTGCCGCACACGGCCCCGACGCCGCCCGGCTCGAGCACGCCCATGCCGAGCAGGCCGCACTGCGTGTCGCCGCCCCCGACCGCGACCGGGATCCCGGGCGCGAGCCCGAGCGCCTCGGCCGCATCCGCGCGGAGGGCGCCGAGCCGCGTGCCGGCCGCGCACACGGGCGGCATCACCGCGGCGCTCGCGCCCACGCGCGCGAGCACGTCGTCGGCCCAGCGCGCCGACGCGACGTCCCAGACGCCACTCACGCCCGCCTGCGAGAAGTCCGTCGCGAGCTCGCCCGTGAGCCGCCACGCGACCCAGCCGTCGAGCGGGAGCACCGCGCGTGCCCGCGCGAGGCGGCCCTGCTTCGCGAGGGCGGCGAGCCGGCCGAGCGTGCCGATCGTCATCGGCCAGTGGCCCGTCTTCGCCTGGAGCGCTTCGCCCGCCTCGTTCGCGAGCGCGAGCGCCTCGAACGCGGCGCGCGAATCGCGATTCGTCGCGGCGAGGAGGACGCCGCCGTCGAGGTCGAGTACCACCGTCCCGAAGCGGACCGCGGAGGCCGCGATGCCGAGCACCTCCGCCCCGACGCCGGCCTGCGCGAGCGCCTCGCGGCAGCTCTCGGCGAGCCGGGCGAACGCCGCCTCGAGGTCGAAGTCGGCGCCGTCGCCGCCGAAGCCGGCCCAGGGCCGGAACGCGGCGAGCGTGTCGAGGCTCTCCACGTCGAGCAGCACGCAGCGCGCGCCGCCCCCGCCGAGGTCGAGGCCCATCACGAAGCGCCGGGCGGTCATGCGTCCCAGACCACCGGCAGCGCGAGCGGCGCGCGGAAGGTGAGGCCGGTGACCGCGACGTCCCCGGCCTCCGGATCGAGGCGGAGCCCGGGCAGGCGCTCGAACAGGCACGCGAGGAGTGCGCGCGTCTCCATGCGCGCGAGGTGCTTGCCGAGACAGGTGTGCGGGCCGAACGCGAAGGCGGCGTGGGCGCGCGCGGGGCGCGTCACGTCGAAGCGGTCCGGGTCGGGCCAGCGCGTCTCGTCGCGGTTCGCGGCACCGAGCACCACCTGCACGGCGACGCCGGCCGGGAGCGTGACGCCCGCCACCTCCACGTCCCGCGCCGCGGTGCGCTGGATCGAGGTGAGCGGCGCCTCCCAGCGCAGGCCCTCCTCGATCGCGCGCGGCAGCCAGGCGCGCTCGCGGCGGACGAGCGCGAGCTGCTCCGGGCTCCGGAGCAGGCCGCAGAGCAGGTTGCTCGACGAGCGGTAGGTGGTCTCCGCGCCGGCCGGCGCGAGGAGCCGCAGGAAGGCGAAGATCTCCTCGTCACCGAGCCGCGCCCCGTCGAGCTCCGCGGTGGCGAGGCACGAGAGCAGGTCGTCCGCGGGCTCCGCGCGCCGGCGCGCGAGGTGGCGGGCGAAGAGGTCTCCCAGCCCGGCCGACGCGGCGAGGCCGCGCGGCGGATCGAAGGCGATGCTGATCAGCTCGACGGCGAGGCGGTGGAAGAGCGCGTGGTCCTCCTCCGGGATCCCGATCATGCGCGCGATCACCTCGACCGGGAAGGGGAACGTCACCTCGCGCACCAGGTCGGCGCGTCCGCGGCCCGCGATCCGCGCGACGTGCGCCTCGATCACGGGCCGCACGATCGTCGCCTCCCAGCGCCTCATCGCACCGAGCGTGAACGCCTCGCGCAGCAGGACGCGGTAGCGATGGTGCTCCGGCTCGTCCATCTCGAGGATGGTGTGGCCCATCACGAGGCCCATCGTGCGCCCGTAGCCCGCCGACGAGAACGCGGCGCCGTCGCGCAACACCGAGGAGACGGCCTCGAACGAGAGCGCGGCCCACGTGGTCGTGCCGCCGCCGAACGCGAGGGGGCTGAATGCCGACATCGGCGCCTCGAGCACGGGCGCCTTGCGTCGCAGCTCCGCGAAGCCCGGGTACGGATCCGCGACGCTGCCCATCCCCTGCGAGCGGTTGAAGGCGTCGAAGACGTCGCCCGCGGGCGGCGCGTGGAGAGAAGCGCTCATGGGCGTCTCCTGCGGTGCGGCGGCTGGCGCGGCGCGCGCGGCAGCCGGCGCGGCGCGCGCGCCGGCTCGAGCAGCCGCTGGGTGATCGCGATGAGCTCGCGGCGCTGCGCCGCGAGGCGCCTCGGCTCGCGCGGATCGCCCGCGCGGCCCGGCATGAGCGCCGGCATGCCCGCGACGAAGAACAGGGTGGCGCCCGCGATCGTGGTCGCCAGCGGGAGTGGGTCCACGGCGAGACGCGCGGGGCGGCGCTCGCTCCGCTCGCGCGCGATGGCGGCGCGCGCGAGCGCGTGGAAGGGCGCGAGGTGCGCCGCGAGCGCGGCCGGCCCCGCGCCCGCGTCGGCCGCCTCGCGCAGCAGCAGGCGCGCGAGGGCCGGCCGCGCCGCGAGCGCGTCCAGGAAGGCGCCCACCGCGCCTTCGATGCGCGCGGCGAGCGGCCCGGGCCCGAGCAGCACCGGCGCGAGCGCCGCGAGCAGCGCGCCGAGCGCTTCCTCGAGGACGGCGTCGTACAGCTCGCGCTTGTCCCGGAAGTGATAGACGATCGACGCGCGCCGGATGCCGACCCGCGCGGCGACGTCCTCGAGCCGGGAGGCCGCGAAGCCGCGCTCCGCGAACACGTGCTCGGCCGCGGCGAGGATCGCCGCGCGCGTGCGCTGCGCCTTGCCCGGGACCCTCCGGCGGGCTGCCTCGGCCATGCCACTTTCTACCTGCGGGCAGGTAGAAAATCAAGGCAAGCGCAGCGCGCAGCGAGCCGCAGGCGAGCGAAGCCCAAAAGGCGGGAAGCGCGCAGCGAGCCCCCGCGAGCGAAGCCCAAAGGGCCGGAAGCGCGCAGCGAGCCGCAGCTGGCGATCACGAACGGAGGACGTACTCGGAGAGCGGCGCCGAGTGGAGCGCCGCGGGGTCCGCGTAGTGCGAGACCTCGGCCGCAGAGCGCGCGAGCGCCTGCTTCGAGCCGAACAGCCGCTTCGGATCGGTGTAGTCCTCGAGCGTCCGGAAGCGCTCGGCCACGATCGCGCGCACGGGCGGCGAGCCGGGCGTGAGCGTCCGGACCACGCTGTTGCGGACGTACGCCCAGCGCCGCGGGTGGAGCTCGAACGAGAACGGGGTGTGGAGCTCGTGCCAGGCGTGGAAGAAGGACGCGTCGTCGAGGCCCGCGGGCTTCTCGAACCAGGTGAAGTGCGTGACGCCGGGGCTGCGCGCACCGTCCGGCCAGTCGCGGTCCGCGCACGGCTGCGGCACCGATTCGGTCACGAGATAGCCGTCGAGGCGGCTCGCGCCCTCGCGGAGCAGCGCCTCGAGCGGTGCGCGCGCGTCGTAGCAGTCGAGCCAGAGCGAGACGGCGGCCGAGAGCGTGGCGCCCTCCCCCATCAGCAGCATCGGCTTCGGGATCGCGCCGAGCAGGTCCGAGACGTTCGCGTCGAGCTTCCGCGCGCCCGCCGCGAGGAGCCGCGACGCGGTCTCGCCGAGCAGGCGCTCGCGGTACGCCTCGCTCCCGAGCGCGGGGTCGCGCCAGATCAGGTAGACGAGCTTCTCCATCCTCATGACTCCGTTCGCCCTGCGGCTCACTGCGCGCTGCGCTTGCCCGATGACTCCGTTCACCTGCGGCTCACTGCGGGGGCTGCGCTTGCGTGCCTCAATACCCGCGCGCGCGGTCGATCGCGTTCTGCGCGGGCTCGCCGCGCTCGAGCCGCGCCACGTTCTCCGCGAAGCGGCGCGCCGTCTCCTCCAGGATCTCCGGGAAGCCGCCGGCCATGTGCGGCGTGATCCACAGGTTCGGCGCGTCCCAGAGCGGGCTCGCCGCCGGCAGCGGCTCGCTCGCGAAGACGTCGAAGGCCGCGCCGGCGAGGCGGCCCTCGCGCAGCGCCTCGACGAGCGCGTCCTCGTCCACGATGCCGCCGCGCGCGAGGTTCACGAGGAACGCGCCCCGCTTCATCTCGGCGAAGCGCTCGCGCCCGAAGCTGCCGCGCGTCTCCGGCGTGAGAGGCAGGAGCAGCACCACGGCGTCGGCCTCGGCGAGGACGGCGCCGGTGCCTTCGGGCGGCTCGATCCGCGCGACCGCGGGGTGCGGCTTCGGCGTGCGCTGCGTCGCGACGACGCGCATGCCGAGCGCCGCGGCGCGCTCGGCGAGCGCCTCGCCGATCGCGCCGAGCCCGAGGATGGCGAGCGTCTTGCCCGCCGCGCGCGCGGGCAGCGCCCGCCGCCAGGCCCGCTCGCGCTGCGCCGCCACGAAGTCCGGCAGCTGCTTCAGCAGCGCGAGCACGAGCGTCAGGCCGAATTCGGCCATCGGCTCGGCGGACATGCCGCGCTGGTTCGCGAGCACCACGCCGGGCGCGAGATCGGGCGCCGGCAGCACGCCGTCGACGCCCGCCCCGAGCACCTGGAGGAGGCGCAGCCGGCCGGCGCGCGCCCACCGGCCGCGCGGCGGGTTCAGCGCGAGCAGGAACTCCACCTCGCCGAGGCCCCCGTCGAACTCCTCGGCGCGGCTCCAGCACACCACGGGCCGCCCCGGCAGCTGCCGCTCGATGCCGGGGCGGAGCGCGGCCGCGAAGGGAGCGAAGACGTGAACGGGTCGGCCCGCCATGGGGCCGCGAGGCTAGCTCGACGCGCGCTCCGGGGAACGCGCCGCGGCGAGCGCGCGGCGGGCCGCACGCGACCCCTCGGAGACGCCCGCGTGGAAGGCGAGGAAGGCCGCGCGGTCCCGCGGCCCGAGCGCACGGATCCGGGCGAGACGCCCATCGGCCAGCCGCACGCGGCGCGCGTCGAGCACCCTGGCCCCGCGGCCGCCGCCGCTCAGTCCCGCTGCCAGCGCACGCGGAGCGGGCTCGACTTGTCGCCCTCGTGGCGCTCGAGCTCGCCGCCGTACGCGCGCTCGAGCGCGCGCGCGATCGAGTCGGCGAGACGCCGCTCGGTCGTCTTCACCACCAGCGCGCCCTGCTCCGTCGCGACACCGAAGACGCGAGCGAGCGCGTGGTCGCGCTTCTCGTTCTCCTCGACGTGATGGACGAGCCCGCGGATCTCGGCCTCGTGTGCCGGCACGAACTTCCCGGCGACGGTGACGATCCCGTCCGGCAGATCCTGTGCGATGCGCCGGCACGCGGGGCACTCGACGGCGACCGCGCCGTGCGCGGCCGAGCCCCAGACCCAGCGCCCGGCGTCCACCACGGCGCCGCAGCGCCGGCACTGCGCCGGCTCGGGCGGCCGCTCGGAGCTGCCGAAGGGATCCGCGTCGGCGTCGATGCGCCGCGCGGGACGCGGGGTCGCGGCCGCCGGATGCGTCTTCGAGCGCCGGCGTCGCATGGCTCAGTCCTCCGCGTAGGCGGCGCGCAGCAGGTCGGTCTCGGTCAGCAGGCCGAGCGCCTCGCCGCGCGCGCCCACCACGGGCAGGCAGCCGATCTTGTGCCGCAGCATGAGCTGCGCCGCCTCGCGGAGCGTCGCGTCCGGACGCACCGTGATCGGCTTCTTCGACATCACCTCGCCGACGTTCACCGAGCGCAGGAAGGTGCGCCGCTCCTGGGCGTCGAAGTCGAGCGCCCGGGAGAGCGAGGCGGCGAGCAGGTCGCGCTGGGTGACGACACCCACCAGCTGGCCGTCGTCCACCACGGGCATGTGCCGAACGCGGCCGAGCGCCATCACGTCGTCCACGAAGTCGAGCCGCTCGTCCGAACGGACGCTCGCGAACTCGCGCTGCATGATGGCGTCGACCGCCGTGTCGGGCTTCTTCACACCGTCTCCTCGCTAGCTCGCCTTGATGTCCACCACGCGCGGCTTCGCCTCGGGGCGCTTGCCGATCGTGACCGTCAGCACGCCGTCCTTGAAGGACGCGCCGACGCGCTCGGGGTCCGCGTTCGCCGGCAGCGTGAACGAGCGGCAGAACGTGCCGTACGTGCGCTCCACGAAGCGGCGCTTCTCCTTCTTCTCCTCGCGCTCGTTCTTCTTCTCGCCGCGGATGGTGAGCACCTCGTCCTCGAGCTCGACCGTGACGTCCTCCCGCTTCGTCCCGGGCAGCTCGGCCGTCACGACGTAGTTGCCGTCGTCCTCGCTGACGTCCACCGACGGGGCGAGCGCCCGCCCGGCGCCGCGGCCCCACACCTCCTCCATCAGGCTGCGTCCCTCGCGTCCGAACAGCGGGCTCCAGAACGGACGCCACTCGAGGGGCCGCCATTCCGCGAGCTCGGCGAACGGATCGCTGCGGGCCACGGACCGTTCCTTCTTCTCTGCCATGTGTCTCCCTCCTCGCATCAGGCCTCTGCCTGACGCACCGTGAGCACGCTGCACGGCGCGTAGCGGAGCGTGCGCTCGGCCACGCTGCCGAGGAGCGCGTGCTTGAGCCCGGTGAGGCCGCGCGAGCCGGCCACGATCAGCTCCGCGGAGAGCCGCTCCGCCGCGGCGACGAGCGCGGCGTGCGCGGGCGTCGTGGCGAGCTCGGTGGTGACTTGGACGCCGCTCACCGACTTCGCCGCCTCTTCGAGCTGCCGCGCGGCCTCGCGCCGCGCGCTCTCGATCACGCCTTCGGGGATCGCGACCTCGTAGGGTGCGATCAGCGGCATCGGGATCTGGAGCGCGTGCACGACGTGGAGCTTCGCGCCCGCGTCGCGGGCCCACTGGGCGGCTGCGGCCACCGCCGCGCCGGCCCCCGCGGACAGGTCCGTGCCGACCACGATCGTCCGGAGCTCGGCCGCGGGCCGCGTGCCCTTCACGGTCCAGACGGAGCACGGCGCGTACTCGACGGTGCGCTCGGCGACGCTGCCGAGCAGCACGTGCTTGAGCCCCGTGTGCCCGTGCGTGCCGACCACGGCGAGGTCCGCCCCGATCTCGCGGGCGCGCTCCGCGATCGCGTGCGCCGCCGGCACGTCGCCGAGGTGCGTCGTGCCCGTGAGGCCCTTCCCCTTCACGGCCTCGTGCGCCTCCGCGAGCTTCTCCTGCGCGAGCCGGCGCGCCTCGCCGATCCAGTCCGCGGGGATCACCACCGCGTACGGCTCGAAGAGCGGCAGCGCGACCTCGAGCGCGTGGATCACGTGCAGCTCGGCCTGCGTGCGCGCCGCGAGCGCGAGCGCCGCCTCGAACGCCTTCGCCGCCTGCTCGGAGAAGTCGGTCGCCACCAGGATCCGCTTCGGGCCGTTCATCGTGCCTCCTTCGTCTGGGCCGCGCTCCGCGCTTCGCGCTCGGCCCGCCGATACAGCGTCTTGCGGTCGATGCCGAGGATCCGCGCCGCCTGCACCTTGTTGCCGCCGGTATGCTGGAGCACCTGCTCGGTGTAGAGCTCGTCGAGCTCGTGCAGCGTCATGCCCCGCGCCGCGGCCCCGCGCAGGAAGTCGTCGCCGGTCGCCGGCTGCGGCGCCGGCGCCCCGGGCAGCGGCACGTCGTCGGGGCCGAGCGTCTCGCCGTCGGAGAGCGCGAGCGCGCGCTCGATCACGTTCTCGAGCTCGCGCGCGTTGCCCCGCCACGGGTGCACGAGGAGGCGCTGCATCGCCTCGGGCGACAGGAAGCGCCGCCGGCCCTCCGCGTGGCGCCGCAGGAAGCCTTCGACGAGCGCCGGGATGTCGTCCGGCCGCTCGCGCAGCGGCGGGATGTGGAGCGGGATCACGTTCAGCCGGTAGAACAGGTCCTCCCGGAAGCGGCCCGCCGAGATCTCCTCCTCGAGGTCGCGGTTGGTGGCGGCGATGATGCGCACGTCGACGTGCACCGACTGCGTGCCGCCGACCGGCCGGATCTCGCGGTCCTGGAGCACGCGCAGCAGCTTGCCCTGGAGTGCGAGCCCCATGTCGCCGATCTCGTCGAGGAAGAGCGTGCCGCCGTCGGCCTTCTCGAACAGGCCCCGCTTGCTCGCGTGCGCGCCCGTGAAGGCGCCGCGCACGTGGCCGAAGAGCTCGCTCTCGAGCAGGCCCTCCGGGATCGCGGTGCAGTTGATCGGGACGAAGGGCTTCTCGGCGCGGTCGCCGTGGAAGTGGATGGCGCGCGCCACCACCTCCTTGCCGGTGCCGCTCTCGCCCGTGATCAGCACCGAGCTCCGCGAGTGCGCGATGCGCTTGATCAGCGCGAAGATCTCGCGCATGGCCGGGCTCTTGCCGACGAGATCGCCGAGCGAGGCGCTCTGGCCGACGGCGCGCCGCAGCTGCTCGTTCTCGAGCGCGAGCGCGCGGTGCTCGAGCGCGCGCTCGACCGCGAGGATCACGGCGTCGGGCTCGAAGGGCTTCGTCAGGTAGTCGAAGGCCCCGCTGCGCATCGCCTCCACCGCCGAGTCGATCGAGCCGAAGGCGGTCATCAACACCACCGGGGTGCCAGGCCGCAGGCGCCGCAGCTGGCCGACCAGCTCGACGCCCGAGAGGCCGGGCATGCGCACGTCGGAGAGGACGACGTCGAAGTCCCGCTCCGCGGCGAGCGCGAGCGCGGCGTCCGCCGAGGCGGCCTCCTCCGCCCAGAGCCCGCGCTCCTTGAACAAGGAGGAGAGCATCTCGCGCATGGCGCGATCGTCGTCCACGACCAGGATCTGACGGGGTCTCGACATGGCTCTCGTCCCAGAGCACGCGGCGTGCCAAGCCGGGAAGCGTTCTGGGAGACTGCCCGCCCCTCGCAGCCGGGGCAAATCGCCCCTCGGCGGGTGCTGCCGGGTCGAAGTGCCCCGCTCTCAGGCCGCGGGGAACAGCAGGCGGAACTCGGTGCCGGCCTCGTCGCTCCGGACCACCTCGATGGCGCCGTGATGCTCGGCCACGATGCCCTGCACGACCGCGAGCCCGAGCCCGCTGCCGTGGCCGGCCGCCTTCGTGGTGTAGAAGGGCTCGAAGATCCGCTCGAGGTCCCCGGCCGGAATGCCGTGGCCGCTGTCGGCGATGCGCACCTCCACCTCCGGGCCGTGGAGGCCGAGCCCGATCCGGAGCTCGCCGCCCTTGGGCATCGCGTCCGCGGCGTTCATGAACAGGTTCAGGAAGACCTGCTGGAGGCGCTCGGGGTCGCCCGCCACCGAAGGCACCTCGGCGTAGTCGCGCGTCACCGTGATCTCGCGCCGCGCGAGCTTCTCCGTGAGGAACGCGACCGTGTTGTCGAGGAGCGCCGCCACGTCGATCGGGACGCGCCGCGGCCGGCCCGGGCGCGCCATGTGGAGCAGGCTCTGGATGATCCGCGAGATGCGCGAGATCTGGTCCTGGATGGTGCGCAGCCGCCAGCGCGCGTTGTCGCCCGAGACGGCGCCCTCGAGCAGCTTCGCGTGGCCCTGGATCACGCCCATCGGGGTCCCGATCTCGTGGGCGAGGCCGGCCACGAGCGTGCCGACCGAGGCGAGGCGCTCCGCCGCGCGCGCCCGCTCCGTGGTGTGGCGGAGCGCCGAGTCGCTCCGCTCGAGGTCCTTCGCGAGGCGCCTGCCGGAAGCGGCGAGCTCCCGGTTCATGTACTCGAGGTCGCGCTCGTGCCCCTCCATGTAGGCGTCGATCGCGAGCGAGGCGTCGAGCAGCAGCAGGCGCTGGAGCGCCACGATGGCGCGGTGCGCCTGGGTGTCCCCGCCGGGCAGCTCGGCCGCGAGGATCGCCGGCGCGAGCAGGGACTGGTAGAGCGCGTAGGCGCCGAGATACCAGCGCGGCTCGAGCCCCACGCGCGCGTGCACCTCGCCGATGCGGCGGCGCAATTCGACGTAGCTCGCGTCGATCGCGGGCCCGGCGAGGCTCAACAAGTACTCGCGCTGCTTCGAGAGGAGCCGCTCGGTGACGCGCGGATCGCGCAGCAGGCGGCGTGTCTCCGGGAAGGACAGCAGGTGGCGGTAGAAGGCCGCGACCAGATCCTCGGCATGCTTCTCGAGCGTGGGGCGCAGCACCGCCAGCAGCGCGCGCTCCTCCGATCCGTATTGGAAGAAGTCCGCGAGCTCCCGGGGATCCGCGGGGAGGGGCATGGGGTCCCGAGTGTTCGGGTCCCTTCGTCCGGTGTCAACGCTGGCACGGGGCGTGCACGCTGACCCGCCATGCGCGGTGCGAACGAGGCGGACTGCCCCCTCCCGCCCTTCCCGCTCGTCCTCGTGCGGGAGCGGCTGCGGCGCGGCGAGACGCTCTCCGCGGCGGCCGCGGAGACGGCACGCGTGCTGCGCCTGCCCGAGGCCCCGCTGCTCGCCGCCGCGCGCTCGCACGCCGATCTCGTGGCAGACGCGCGCGCCACGCGCGTCTGCCGCGGCACGTCGTGCGAGCTCTCCGGCGCGGCGCGCGTGGCAGCCGCGCTCGCGGACGACGGGCCCGTGCGCCCCGTCTACTGCCTCGGCCACTGTCACCGCTCGCCCATCGTGCTCGATCCGGACGGGGACGTGCGCGTCGAGGTGGACCCGGACCGCATCGGGGCGGAGCTCGGCCGGCGTGCGCCGCTGCCGGTCGCGCCCCGGATCGAGAGCCTCGCACCCGAGCCGATCGTGACCCGCCGCATCGGGCGCGGCGACTTCTCGCCGCTCGCGAAGGCCCAGGCCGACGGCGCCTGGTTCGTGCTCGACGCCGCGCTCTCGCGCGGCGCGGAGGCCGTGCTCGCCGAGGTCGAGCGCTCGGGCGAGCGCGGCCGCGGCGGCAGCGGATTCCCGACCGCCACGAAGTGGCGCGCCGCCGCCGCGGCCGGCGGGCCCCGGGTCGTCGTCGCGAACGGCGACGAGGGCGATCCCGGCTCCTTCGTGGACCGCGTGCTGCTCGAGCGCGATCCGCACGGCGTGCTCGAGGGCCTCGCGCTCGCGGCCTTCGCGATCGGCGCGAGCGAGGCCGTCGTGTTCGTCCGCTCCGAGTACCCGCGCGCGCTCGAGCGCACGCGCGCGGCGGTCGCCGAGGCGGAGCGCGCCGGCATCCTCGGCGGCGCGCTCTGCGGCGCGGGGCCGCCGCTCCACGTCTCGGTCGTCGAGGGCTTCGGCAGCTACGTGTGCGGCGAGGAGACGGCGCTCCTCGCTGCGCTCGAGGGCCGGCGCGGCGAGGCTCAGCCGCGCCCGCCCTTCCCGGCCGAGCGTGGGCTCTTCGCGAGGCCCACGGTCGTGAACAACGTCGAGACCCTCGTGAACGTGCCGTGGATCGTGGAGCGCGGCGGCGCTGCGTTCGCGGCGCTCGGGACGCAGCACTCGAACGGCACCAAGGCGCTCTGCCTGAACGCGGGCTTCGCGCAGCCCGGCATCGTGGAGGTGCCCTTCGGCACGAACCTGCGCGACGTGATCCAGGACTGGGGCGCCACCCCGTGCCGTTCCGACGAGCTCGAGGGCGTGCTGGTCGGGGGGCCGATGGGGAGCTTCCTCGCGCCCGAGGCGAGCGACGTCACGATCTGCTGGAAGGCCCTCGCCGAGCGCGACGTACGGCTCGGCCACGGCGGCCTGCTCGCGGTGCGGCGGGGCGCCGACCTCGCGGCCCTGGCGCGCCACCTGTTCGCCTTCGCCGCGGACGAGTCGTGCGGCCGCTGCGTGCCGTGCCGGGCCGGCTCGGCCGAGGCGCGGCGGCTCGCGGACGAAGACGTCGTCGCGCACGCGCCGCGGCTCCGCGAGCTGCTCGCGACGATGAGCGCGGCGAGCCTCTGCGGCTTCGGCCGCGGCGTGCCGGGGCCGCTCGAGGCGCTGCTCGCGCGCGTGGCGCCCGCGTGAGCGAGCGCGCCTCCATCGACGGCCGCGCGCTCGAGCCCGCGCCGGGCGAAACGGTGCTCGAGGCCGCCGGCCGGCTCGGCATCGCCGTGCCGGCGCTCTGCAAGCTGCCGGGGGCGGCGGCCGTGGGCGAGTGCCGCCTCTGCCTGGTGGAGGTCGACGGGCAGGCCGAGCCGCAGGCCGCGTGCCACACGCCGCTGCGCCCGGGGATGCGCGTCGCGACGGCGAGCGCGCGCGTGCTCGGGCTCCGCCGCGCGGCGCTCGCGCTCCTCGCGTCCGAGCGCGCACCCGCGCTCCGCGCGGACCCGGACGGAAGCGAGGTCGAACGCCTCATGCACGCGCTCGGCGTCGCGGGGCGCGGCGCGGCGTCCGCGCCCGACACGAGCCATCCGCTCGTACGCTTCGACGCCGCCCGCTGCGTGCTCTGCCGGCGCTGCGTCAGCGCCTGCGCCGACGTGCAGGGCGCGTTCGTCTGGAACGTCGAAGGCCCCGGCCAGGCCGCGGCGCTCCGCTTCGGCGCCGAGCGCTTCGTCGAGAGCGCGTGCGTCGCGTGCGGCGCGTGCGTGGACGTCTGCCCGTCCGCCGCGATCACGGACCGCGACCGCGCCGACGCGCCCGCGCCCGAGGCGCGCACGCGCAGCACGTGCGGCTACTGCGGCGTCGGCTGCCAGATCGAGATCGGCACGGCGGGCGGCCGCGTCGTGCGGATCGACGGCGCCGCCGCTGCGCCCGTGAACCGCGGACACCTCTGCGCGAAGGGCCGCTACGCCCACGCCTGGCAGCGCGCGCCGGACCGGCTCGCGCGCCCCCTGCTCCGCCGCGGCGGCGGCTTCGAGGCCGTGTCCTGGGAGACCGCGCTCGCGTTCGTGGCCGAGCGCCTCGACGCGATCCACCGCCGGCACGGCGCCGACGCGCTCGGAGCGCTCACGTCGTCGCGCTCGACGAACGAGGCCGCGTACCTGCTCCAGAAGCTCTTCCGCGTGCGCTTCGGGACGAACCACGTCGACTGCTGCGCGCGCGTCTGCCACGCCTCGACGGCGGAGGCGCTCCGGGCGGTCACGGGCACGGGCGCCGCGTCCGCGTCGTTCGACGACATCGAGCGCGCCGGCGCGATCGTCCTCGCGGGCGCGAATCCCACGGAGGCGCATCCCGTGGTCGGCGCGCGCATCCTCCAGCGCGTCCGCGCCGGCGCCCGGCTCTTCGTGATCGACCCGCGGGCGACGGAGCTCGTGCGCTTCGCCGCGCACCACCTCGCGCTCCGGCCCGGCACGAACGTGCCGCTCCTGAACGCGATCGCGAAGGTCCTCGTCGAGGAGGGGCGCTTCGACGCCGACTACGTGGCCGGGCGCTGCGACGGCTTCGTGTCGCTCGCGGGCTACGTGCAGAAGCTCTCGCTGGACGACGCGGCGCGGCACTGCAGCGTCGCGGCGGACGCGATCCGGGCCTTCGCGCGCGAGCTCGCGGACGCGGGCCCCGCGCTCTTCGTCACCGGCCTCGGCCTCTCGGAGCTCACGCAGGGCGTCGCCTCGGTGCGCGCGCTCGCGAACGTGGCGCTCCTGACCGGC
>Ga0075327_1000028_pt1 | contig 29712 bp, 26 predicted proteins | sample MayberrySE_Catta_2_FD_120056 | JGI IMG/M metagenome (GOLD analysis project Ga0075327, IMG submission 120056) | Natural and restored wetland microbial communities from the San Francisco Bay, California, USA, that impact long-term carbon... | ecosystem: Environmental > Terrestrial > Soil >...
CCGAGCCCGTAGGCGAGCGCGGCCGCGGTCGGCTCGTTGATGATGCGCAGCACGTTGAGCCCCGCGATCTTGCCCGCGTCCTTGGTGGCCTGGCGCTGGGCGTCGTCGAAGTAGGCCGGCACGGTGATCACGGCGTCGACGACGTCGGCGCCGAGGAAGTCGGCGGCCGTCTCGCGCATCTTCGCGAGCACGACGGCCGAGATCTCCTCCGGCGAGCAGAGGCGGTCGCCGACGCGGATCCACGCGTCGCCCTTCGGCGAGGGCTCGATGCCGAAGGGCGCGATGCCCGCGAAGCGCCGCACCTCCTCGGTGTCGTTGCGCCGGCCGATCAGCCGCTTCGCGGCGTAGACGGTGCGGCTGGGGTTGGTGACGGCCTGCCGCTTCGCGACGTGGCCGACGAGCTTCTCGCCGCGGTCGGTGAAGGCAACCATCGAGGGCGTGGTGCGGGAGCCCTCGGAGTTCGGGATCACCTGCGGCTCGCCGCCGTCCATGGCGGCGACGCAGGAGTTCGTGGTGCCGAGATCGATGCCGATGACCTTGCCCATCGTCCCCGTTCTTCCTGCCGGGGCCGTGGCGGAACGGTCACCGGCGCTAGTCGCGGCCCTCCTCGGGAGAGCCCTTCGAAACCAAGACGCGCGCGGGTCGCAGCAGCCGGTCGCGCAGCCGGTAGCCCTTCTGGAGCACGCGCGCGACGCGCCCCGCCGGTGCTTTCGGATCCTCCACCTGCGCCAGGGCCTCGTGGAGGTTCGGATCGAACGCTTCCCCTTCGGCCTCGATCGCGCTCACCCCGTGCCTGGCGAGGACCGCGAGGAGCTCGCGCCGGACGAGTTCGACGCCCTGCAACATGCCCTCGAAGTCCGCGCCCGTGCTCGCCGAGGCGTGCTCGATGGCGCGGTCCAGGTTATCGACCACCGGCAGCAGGTCCTTGACTACGTTCTCCTGGCCGTAGGCGAGCGTCTCCTGCTTCTCCCGCAGCATGCGCTTCCTGTAGTTCTCGAAGTCGGCCTGGAGGCGGATCAGTCGGTCCTCGAGGCGCGCCTTCTCCTCCTGGAGGGCGCCGACCTCGCGCGGCGCCGGGCCCGGCCCCTGGGCGCGCGCGGCCTGCCCTTCCCCCTCCCGCGCCTCGACCGCGGCCTCCGCCTCGCGCAGCGCCTCCTCGAGCTCGGGGTTCGGGGCGAGCGAGCCCGCGGGCTCCTCCGCGAGCGACTCCCAGCCCTCGGCGCGCTTCGGGTCGTCGGAGGAGGTCACGCGTCGAGCACTTCCGTGAGGCGGCGGGAGACCCAGCCGACCAGCGGGATCACCCGGGCGTAGTCCATCCGGCTTGGGCCGATCACCCCGACCGAGCCGGAGGCGGCGCCCCGGCTCCCGACCGGCGCCGCGACCACGGCCAGGCTCGCGAAGCGCGGCTCCTCGAGGTCGCGCCCGAACACGACCTGCTGCGTGCCCTGCTCCTCCACCATGCGGCCGACCCAGTCGATCAGCCGCTCCTTGTCCTCGAGCGCCGCGAGCAGCGCGCGCAGCCGCTCGGGGTCGCGAAACTCCGGCTGGCCGAGCAGCGCGAGCTGCGTGCCGAGCACGAGCTCGACCGCATCCGTCATGCCGTCCGGGACCACGCGGAGCACGCGTTCGAGCAGCAGGTCCGCCTGCGAGCGGAGCGCCGCGGCCTCCGCGAGCAGCTCCTCGCGCACGGCGCGGAGCGTCCGCCCCGTGACGCGCTCGCGCAGCGTCGCCGCGATGCGGTCGAGCTGCACCTGGTCGTTCCGCCCCGGCTCCTCGAGCATGCGGCGGAGGATCCGGCCGCCCTCGGCGACCAGCACCGCGAGCACGCGCTCGCTCGACACGCGCACGAAGCTGACGTTGCGCAGCACCACACCGTCGACGCGCGGTGCGACCACGAAGCCGAGCTGGCGCGTGCGCTCGGAGAGCAGCCGCGAGGCGGCCTCGACGACGCCGTCGCCGGAGAGATGGTCCTCGAGGTCGCGCTGCTCCCAGGGACCGAGCTCGCGCGGGGCGAGCAGCTGATCGACGAAGACCCGCAGGCCGAGCTCGGTCGGGATGCGGCCCGCCGAGCGGTGCGGCTGCTCGAGCAGCCCGAGCTCGGAGAGCTCGCCGAGCGTGTTGCGGACGCTCGCCGACGAGAGACGCACCGGCAGCAGGCTCGTGAGCGTGGCGGAGCCGACCGGCGCCGCGAGCCCGACGTACGCGCCGACGAGGGCCTGGAGCACCTGCGCCTGGCGCTGCGTGAGGATCGGCTCGTGCACTCGTCCGAAGTGACCCATCGGGCGAAAACCCTCGGTGAATCGGAGGGCTATCACGCAGGGCGGGCAGCGTCAACTTGGCCGGCGACGAAGCGCGCCGCGATCTCGTCGGCGAACGCGAAGCCGCGCGCGTGCGGCGCGAGGTCGCCGTTCGCGCGCTCGGCGAGGAGGCCCGCGGCCACGAGCTCGTCGATCGCCGCCGCGAAGAAGCGCCGCGGCTCCGCTCCGAACTCGGAGGCGAAGCGCGCGGCCGCGAGCCCGGCGCGCGTGCGGAGCGCGAGGAAGGCGGCCTCGCCGCGCGCGGTCGCGGCGTCGAGTACCTCGCGCTCGGGCGGCGCGAAGCGTCCCGCCTCGATCCGCGCGAGCCAGGCCGCGAGCTCGCGCTCGTTCGCGCTGCGCGCGCCGAAGGGCGCCGCCGCGGAGGCCGGCTCCGTCGAGTGCGCGCCCACGCCGAGCGCGAGCACCGGGCGCCGCTGCCAGTAGCGTTGGTTGTGGAGGGACTCGAAGCCCGCGCGCGCGAAGCTCGACACCTCGTAGCGCGCGAGGCCGGCGGCGGCGAGGCGCGCCTCGGCCGCGAGGAGCATCTCCGCGACGAGGTCGTCGTCCGGCGCGCGAAGCCTGCCGGCGGCGGCGGCGCGCGCGAAGGGCGTGCCGCGCTCGAGCGTGAGCGCGTAGACGGAGACGTGCTCGGGCGCCGCCGCGACGGCGGCCGCGAGGTCGCGCTCCACGTCGGCGAGGGACTGGCCCGGCGCGCCGACGATCAGGTCGAGCGAGAGGTTCGCGAAGCCCGCCGCGCGCGCGGCCTCGAGCGCGCGGAGGCACGCGCTCGCGCGATGCGCGCGCCCGAGGCGCCGGAGCGTCGCGTCGTCGAAGGACTGGACGCCGAGCGAGAGGCGGTTCACGCCCGCGGCGCGGAACTCGTGGAGGCGCTCGCGCTCGAGCGTGCTCGGATTCGCTTCGAGCGTGATCTCGCGCGGCTCCGCGGCGAACGCCGCGCGGACGCCCGCGAGGACGCGCCCGATCGAGTCGGGCGCGAGGAGCGCCGGCGTGCCGCCGCCGAAGTAGACCGTCTCGAGCGAGAGCCCCGCGAAGCCCGGCGCGCGCCCGGCGAGCTCGGCGAGGAGCGCCGCGACCGTGCGCGCCTCGTCCGCGGCGGCGAGGCGCGGCGCGGCCACCACGGCGAAGTCGCAGTAGGGGCAGACGCGCTCGCAGAACGGCACGTGCACGTAGACGCCGAGCGAGGGATCCCGCACCCCCGGGAGCGTCGCGGACGCGCCCGGCGCCCGCGAGGGCAAGCCGCGCGGCGGGCAGCGGCTAAGCTCCGGCCGCTTTGGCCGCCGGGATCCGCGTCGAGAGGCTGCCCTCGGGGCTGACGGTGCTGATGCGCGAGGTGCGCGTCGCTCCGGTGGCCGAGGTGCAGGTCTGGGCGGCGGTGGGCTCCGCCGACGAGGGCCCCGACGAGGCCGGGCTCGCGCACTTCCACGAGCACATGCTCTTCAAGGGCACGGCCACGCGCGGCGTCGGCGAGGTCGCGGCCGAGGTCGAGAGCGCGGGCGGCCGCATCAACGCCTTCACCTCCTTCGACGCCACCTGCTACCACGCCACCCTGCCCTCCGACTCGCTCGGCCTCGGGCTCGACGTCCTCGCCGACGTCGTCCAGCACTCACTCTTCGATCCCGTCGAGGTCGCGCGCGAGATCGAGGTCGTGCTCGAGGAGATCCGGCGCTCCGAGGACGACCCGCACCACGTGCTCGGGGACGCGACCTTCGCGACGGTGTTCGAGGCGCATCCGTATCGCGCGCCCGTGCTCGGGACGCCGGAGAGCGTCGCCTCCTTCGACGCCGACAAGGTGCAGCGCTTCTACCGGCGCTGGTACGCGCCGGACAACCTGGTGGTGGTGGCCACAGGCGACCTCGACCCCGACGCGTTCCTCGCCGCGGTCGAGGCCGCCTTCGCGAAGGCCGTGCCCTCGGGCGCGAAGCGCGCGCGCGCCGTCGAGCCGGCGCAGGGCGCGCTGCGCGTGCGCCTGCTCGAACGCGCCTTCGAGCGCACCAGCCTCGAGCTCTGCTGGCCCGCCGTCCCCTTCCGCCACCCCGACGCGCCGCGGCTCGACCTGCTCGCCTTCGTGCTCGGGCAGGGCGAGAGCTCGCGGCTCGACCGCCGCGTGAAGGAGGAGCTCGGGCTCGCCGACCGCATCGACGCGTCCTGCTACACGCCCCTCGATGCCGGCGTGTTCGGCGTCGGCGCGGATCTCGCCCCCGAACGCGCGCCCGCGCTGATCGAGGCGGTGCTGCGCGAGACGGAGGCGCTCCGTCACGAGCCGGTCGGCGAGGAGGAGCTCGAGAAGGCGCGGCGCAACTTCCTCGCCGCGAAGGCCTGGGAATGCGAGAGCGTCGCCGGCATCGCGCGCAAGCTCGGCAGCGCGCTGCTCCTCACCGGCGATCCCGGCTACGAGGACACGTACCTGGAGCGCGTGCGGAGCGCGACGCGCGAGGACCTGCTGCGCGTCGCGCGCGAGTGGCTCGCGCCCGAGCGGCTCTCCGTGGTGGCGGTGGCGCCTGCCGGCGCGGCGGCGCGCGAGGCCGAGGCGCGCGAGGCGGTGGCCCGCGGCGTCGCGGGCACGCGCCTGCGTCATGCGCCGCCGCGGCGCGCGGTCTCGACGTCTCCTTCCACCGAGGCCTACACGGTCGGCCACGGCGTGCGCCTCCTCGTGCAGCCGCGGCGCGACGTCCCGGTGGTGTCGGCGCGCGCGGCGCTGCTCGGCGGGCAGCTCGTCGAGAGCGAGGAGGGCGCGGGCCAGTCGAGCTTTCTCGCGAGCCTCTGGATGCGCGGCACGGAGGCCCATGCGGCGGCGGACTTCGCGCGCCGCGTCGAATCGCTCGCCTCGGACGTCGACGGCTTCTCCGGCCGCAGCTCCTGCGGCGTCACGCTCGACTGCCCGAGCGAGAGCTTCCCGGCAGTGCTCGAGCTGTTCGCGGAGGCGCTCCTCGCGCCCGCCTTCGCCGACGAGGAGATCGAGCGCGAGCGCCGCGAGACGCTGGCCGCGCTCGCGCGCCGCGAGGACCGGCTCGGCGTGCTCGCCTTCGATCTCTTCGCGCGCACGCACTGGGAGCGGCACCCCTACCGGCTGCCCATCCCCGGCACGCCGGAAGCAGTGGCCCGCTTCGGGCGCGAGGCGCTCGAAGCGCACCAGCGCCGCCTCGTGCGCGCGGACAACCTGGTGATCGCGGTCTGCGGCGACGTCGACCCCGACGCGACCGCGGCGCTCGTGACGCGTCACTTCGCGGAGCTGCGCGGTGGCTCGGCCGTCGAGGCCACGCTGCCGCCGCTCGAGCCGCCGCCCCGCGGCGTGAAGTGCGCGGCCGAGCCCAAGGACCGCGCGCAGGCGCACCTCGTGATCGGCTTCCGCGGGCTCGACGTGCACGACCCCGACCGCCACACGCTCGAGGTGCTCTGCCAGATCCTCTCGGGCCAGGGCGGGCGCCTGTTCCTCGAGCTGCGCGACCGCAAGAGCCTCGCCTATTCGGTGAGCGCGACGAACGTCGAGGGCGTCGCGCCCGGCTTCATCGCCGTCTACATCGCCACCGCGCCCGAGAAGCTCGACGAGGCGCGGGCGGGGATCCTCGCCGAGCTGCGCCGCGCCGTCGATGCGAAGCCCGACGCGGCGGAGCTCGCGCGCGCGCGGCGCTCGCTCCTCGGCAGCTTCGCGATCGAGCGCCAGCGCAGCTCCGCCCGCGCGCTCCAGCTGGCGCTCGACGCGCGCTACGGGCTCCACGGCGACTTCGAGGTGGACTACCCCGCCCGGATCCGCGCGGTCGGCGCGGACGACGTGCTGCGCGTGGCGCAGCGCGTCTTCGACCTCGGCGCCTACACCGAAGCCGTGATCCGCCCGTAGCGGTAGCGGGGACGTTGGTTGAAAAGGTTGAAAAGTTCCGCCAAACGATTTGACCTTTTCAACCAACGTCCCCGCTGTTCAGGGGGCCGCCGCGGCGCCGTCGCGGCGCGGGTCGGGGGCGGCGGAGAGCCGGCCCGTCTCGGGGTCGAAGGCGATCGCCTCGACGCCGCCGCCGAGGTCGTCCACCACGCGCACGGCGTGGCCGCGCGCGCGCAGCGCCTCGACCACGTCCGCCGGGTTGCCGGCCTCGAGCAGCAGCTCGTCGGGCCGCCACTGGTGGTGGAAGCGCGGGTACGCGACGGCCTCGGCCACGTCCATGCCGAACTCGAGGTGGTGCAGCAGCGCGAGCAGCGTTCCCGTGATGATGCGCGGCCCGCCGTTGCTGCCCGCGACGAAGCGAAGGCGTCCCCCCTCGAGCACGACCAGCGGCGCCATGCTGGAGAGCGGCCGCTTGCCCGGCTCGACGCCGTTCGCGCCCGCGAGGGCCACCAGCCCGAACGCGTTCGCCTGGCCCGGCCGCGTGGCGAAGTCGTCCATCTCGTTGTTGAGCAGCACGCCCGTGCCCGGCGCCGTCACCCACGAGCCCCAGGGCGTGTTGATCGACCCGGTGATCGCGACGGCGTTGCCGCTCGCATCGGCCACCGAGAGATGCGCGGTGCCGGCGCCCACCGGCGCGAGCCCCGGGCCCGCCACGTCGATCGCGACCTCGTCCCTCCCCCACGTCCACGGCGCGCGCCTCCAGCGCGGGGGGTTGATGCGCGCGCGCAGCCGCGCCGCGTACGCCGGATCGAGCAGCCGCGCCACGGGCAGCGCGGCGAAGTCGGGGTCGCCGAGGTGCACGGCCCGGTCGGCGAAGGCGAGCTTCAGCGCCTCGGCGATGCGGTGGATGGCGGCGGACGAGCCCGCGCCGAGGCGCGCGAGGTCGAAGCCCTCGAGCACGAGCAGCGTCTCGAGCAGCGTGACGCCGCCCGAGGAGGGCGGCGGGAACGCGAGCACCTCGAAGCCGCGAAAGCGCCCGGCGAGCGGCTCCCGCAGGACCGGCCGGTAGCGCGCGAGGTCCTCCGCGGTGAGGATGCCGCCCGCCTCCTGCGCCGCCTTCGCGATCGTCTCCGCGACGCGGCCCGCGTAGAACGCGCGCGGGCCGCGCTCCGCGATCGCGCGGAGCGTCCGCGCGAGGTCGCTCTGCACGAGCCGGGTCCGCGCGTCGACGGGGCCGGGCGGGAAGTGGATGCGCGCCGTCTCGGGAAAGCGCGCGAGGGGCGCGCGCGGGCGGAGCGCCTCGACGAGCCCCGCCTGGTACGCCCCGATCGGGTAGCCCTCCGCGGCGAGCCGGATGGCGGGTGCCATCACCTCCGCGAGCGGCCGCGAGCCGAAGCGCTCCTGCGCGAGCGCGAGCCCGGCCACGAGCCCCGGCGTCGCGACCGCGAGCCCGCCCACCAGCGAGGCGTCGTCCGGCACGCCCGGACGCGTGTACAGGTCGGGCGTCGCGGCGGCGGGCGCGGTCTCGCGCGCGTCGAGCGCGAAGGCGCGCCCGTCGGCGAGGCGGATCAGCAGGAAGCCGCCGCCGCCGATGCCGGTCGACTGCGGCTGCACGACGGAGAGCGCGAAGGCCGCCGCCACGGCGGCGTCCACCACGTTGCCGCCCGCGCGCAGCAGCCCGGCGCCCGCCTCGCTCGCGGCGGCGTGCGGGCTCACCACGAGCGCGCGCTCGCTCGTGAGCGGGGCCGGTGCGGCGGCCTGCGCGACGCGCGCGAGCGCGAGAGCCAGAGCCAGCGCCGCCGCGCCGCGAGCCGGGAGCATGCGCCCACGCTAGGGAAGCCGCGCGGGGCTCGCATCCGAAAGCGGCGCAGGGCTCGCATCCGAAAGCGGCGCGGGGCTCGCATCCGAAAGCGGTCAGGGCGACGGCGCCGCCTGCCGACACGAGGTGCGATGGACGAGGCGAAAGACGGCCGCAGCGCGAGCGCCCGCGCCCGGTCACGCGCGCGCTGCGGGACGCTCGTGCTGGTCGCGGCGTCGCTCGCGCTCGCCGCGGCATGTGGCGAGAGCGAGGCGCCCGCTGCCGTGCACCCCGTTCCGCCCGCGGCCGCGCCGCGCGACGCCGCCGTCCTCGCGGTCGACGGCTTCGGCGAGATCCGGATCGAGCTGCTGGCCGACCTCGCCCCAAAGACCGCCGCGCACTTCGCCGCGCTCGCCGAGCGCGGGAGCTACGACGGCACCACCTTCCACCGCGTTCTGCCCGGCATCGTCCAGGGCGGCGATCCGAACACGCGCGACCGCGACCCCCGCAACGACGGCCTCGGCGGCCAGCAGGAGCGCGTGCCGGACGAGCGTCCGGAGGTGAGCCACGTGCGCGGCATCGTCTCGCTCGCCAACCGCGGCGTCCCGAACTCGGGCGGCGCGCAGTTCTTCATCGTCACCGAGGACGCACTCCACCTCGACGGCTCGTTCGCCGCGTTCGGACGCGTGGTGGAGGGCATGGAGGTCGCGGACCGCATCGCCGCGGTGGAGAGCGACCGCTACGGGCGCCACGGCCCGATCGACCGCCCGCTGCGGGACGTGGTGGTGAGCGAGGTCCGCATCGAGCGCGCGGCGAGCGGGCTGGCCCGGCGTCCCGCAGTGCCTTAGGTTCCCGCGCTCGTGGCCCGGTAGCTCAGTTGGTAGAGCACCGCACTGAAAATGCGGGTGTCGCCAGTTCGATTCTGGCCTGGGCCACCAGATCCGCCTCGCGTGCCCGGCTTGTAAAGAGAGCCCGCGGCGTGTGGTTTCTGCAAGGGGTGCGAACCTCGCGGCTGCTCCGGTGTCCGAGGCTCGTGCATGCCGCCAGGCATGTCGCTTGCAGCCTCGGGTCCGGTCGCCGACGCGGGGGAGGTGAAGCGATGGTGCGGAGCCGGGGGTGCGCGGGCGTGGCGGGCTGCGGTCTGCTGCTGGCGCTCGTGCTGCCGGCGCGCGCGCAGGAGCCCGTGCGGCTCCCCGCCAAGCCGCCGCCCGAGCCGAAGCTCGAGATGAAGGCGGTGCTCGACGAGCTCGCGGCGCAGCGCGCGAGGCCGCTCGAGACGCTGAGCCCCGCCGAGGCGCGCCGAGAGCCGACGCCGGCGGACGCCGTGAAGGCGCTCCTCGAACGGCGCGGCCAGCCCACATCGCCGGAGGCCGTCGGCAAACAGGAGGAGCGCAGCATCGAGGGCGCGGCGGGGCCGCTGCCCGCCCGCATCTACTGGCCGGCGCGGGGGCGCGGGCCCTGGCCCGTGATCCACTACCTCCACGGCGGCGGCTGGGTGCTCGCCGATCTCGACACGTACGACGCCTCCGCGCGCGCGCTCGCGAACGCGGCGGGTGCGATCGTGGTCGCGAGCCACTACCGGCAGGCGCCCGAGCATCCCTTCCCCGCCGCGCACGAGGACGCATTCGCTGCGTACCGCTGGATCCTCGCGAACGCGACGAGCCTCGGCGGCGACCCGCGCGCGATCGCGGTGGCCGGCGAGAGCGCCGGCGGCAACATGGCGGCCGCGATCCCGAAGATGGCACGCGAGGCCGGCGTCCTCATGCCGGTGCACCAGGTGCTCATCTACCCCGTCGCGCAGCCCGGCATCGAGACGCCGTCGTACCGGGAGAACGAGAACGCGAGGCCGCTCAGCGCCGGCCTGATGCGCTGGTGCCTCGGCCACTATCTGCGCTCGCCGGAGGACGCCACGAATCCGCTCCTCGCGCTGCTCGAGGAGGACGACCTCGAGGGCCTGCCGAGCGCGACGGTGATCACCGCGGAGATCGATCCCCTGCGCTCCGAGGGGATGCTCTACGCGGACCGGCTCGAGAAGGCGCACGTCCGGGTCAACTACCGGAACTACCCCGGCGTGACGCACGAGTTCTTCGGCATGGGCGCCGTGCTTCCCGACGCGAAGCAGGCCGTGCAGCAGGCCGCGGCGGACCTGCGCGGGGCGTTCGGACAGGCGCGCACGGCGCGGCGCTGACGACTCGCATTCCGGGAGACGACATGAAGACGCGACTCAAGAAGCTCGACGAACAGGTGCTCGTGGTCACGGGCGCCTCCTCCGGCATCGGGCGCGCGACCGCGCGCCGGGCCGCGGAGCACGGGGCCCGCCTCGTGCTCGCCGCGCGGAACGAGGCGGCGCTGCGCACGCTCCTCGCGGAGCTCGGCGGTGGCGAGAGCCGCGCGATCCACGTCGTCGCCGACGTGTCGCGCGAGGACGACGTGCGCCGCATCGCGCGCGCGGCCGAGGAGGCCTTCGGCGGCTTCGACACGTGGGTGAACAACGCCGGCGTAGGCCTCTACGGGCGGATCACCGAGACGCCGGTCGAGGACATGCGGCGCCTCTTCGAGGTCAACCTCTGGGGCGTCGTCCACGGCTCGCTCGAGGCCGTGCGGCAGCTCCGGACGCGGGGCGGTGCGCTGATCAACCTCGGCAGCACGCTCTCGGAGCGCGCGATCCCGCTGCAGGGCGTCTATGCGGCGTCGAAGCACGCGGTGAAGGGCTTCACGGACGCGCTCCGCATGGAGCTCGAGGAGGACGGCGCGCCGATCTCAGTGACGCTGATCAAGCCCGGCGCGATCGACACACCCTTCCCGCTGAACGCGAAGAGCACCCTCGAGTCCGAGCCGCAACACCTGCCGCCGGTCTATGCGCCCGAGGCCGTGGCGCGCGCGATCCTGCACTGCGCCGAGCGGCCCGTCCGCGAGCTCTACGTCGGGGGCGGAGCCAAGGCGCTCGCCGTGCTCGGCAGCGTCGCGCCACGGCTCGCCGACAAGATCCTCGAGCATCGCGTCACGGGCGGCACGCAGAGCGACCGGCCGCGCCGCCCGCGCGAGGAGAACGCGCTGGAGCGGCCCTCGCCTCACCCGGCCGAGCGGGGCAACTACCCGGGGCACGTGGCGCGCTCGAGCCTCTACACGCGCGCGTCGCTCCACCCGATCGCGACGGGCGCCGTGCTCGCGGCGTGCGTCGCCCTCGCGGCCTTCGCGGTGCGCGGGCGCGCGGGCGCGCCGTGGCTGCGGCGCCTCGGATCCCGCTGAGATGGAGCGGCGCCCCTTCGGCGCGAGCGGGGAGGCCGTCGCGGTCATCGGCCAGGGGACGTGGCAGCTCGAGTCCGCGGATCGCGCCGCGGCGCTCGCGACGCTGCGCCACGGCATCGAGTGCGGCATGACGCACATCGACACCGCCGAGATGTACGGCGCGGGCGTGGCCGAGGAGTGGGTCGGCGAGGCGATCGCCGGGCGCCGCGACGCGGTGTTCCTGGTCTCGAAGGTGCTGCCCGAGAACGCCACGCGCGCAGGCACGATCGCCGCGTGCGAGCGGAGCCTCGCGCGGCTCCGCACCGACCGCCTCGACGGCTACCTGCTCCACTGGCGCGGGGCGCACCCGCTCGAGGGCACGGTCGCCGCCTTCGAGGAGCTCGAGCGCGCCGGCAAGATCCGCTCGTGGGGCGTCAGCAACTTCGACGCCCCGGACCTCGAGGAGGTCTCGAAGCTCGCCCGCGCCGGGCGCCCCGTCTGCAACCAGGTGCTCTACCACCTGAAGGAGCGCGCGATCGAGCACGCCGTGCTGCCTTGGTGCGAGGCGCGCGGCGTCGCGGTGGTGGGCTACAGCCCCTTCGCGCAGGGGCGCTTCCCGGGCCCGCACTCGCGCGCCGGCCGCGTGCTCGGCCGGGTCGCGGCCGTGCACGGCGCCACGCCGCGCCAGGTCGCGCTGCGCTTCCTGGTGCGGAAGCCCGCGCTGTTCGTGATTCCGAAGGCGTCGCGGCCGGAGCACGCGGAGGAGAACGCACGCGCCGCGGAGCTCGCGCTCCGCCCCGAGGACCTCGACGCGCTCGACGCCGCGTTCCCGCTCGGCCGCCGCCCGCGCGAGCTGCCGACCACCTGACGCGCTAGCGCCCGGGTCGCGGGGGGGTAAAGTGGCGCTCGCGATGCGTGCCACGCGCCGATGGCTTGCGGCGTTGCTCCTCGTGCTCGGGATCGCTCCGGGCGCCGAGCGCGTGCTGCTCGGGCACGCCCATCCCGCCGCCGGCCCCGTCGCGCAGCTCTTCGCCACGCACGAGGGCGCCGCGGCCGGGCTCTCCGGCTGCGCCGCCTGCCAGGCGCGCGCGACGCTTGCCGCAATCGCGGTCGACGCCCATCCCGAGCGGCACGGCGTGGCGCCGGCCGCGCGCCCCGAGGCCCGGCCCTCCGCGGCGCCGGACGCCCGCCCTCCCGACACGCCGCGCGCACGAGCCCCGCCCCTCCTCCGGATCGTCTGACCGACCCCGAGCTGCGGTTCGCTCGGCTCGCCCTGCTGCGCGGGACGAGCCTCGAGACTGGCCGCAGCCGTGGAGCTTGCGTCGGGTCCAAACGATTCCGCGCGCCCGGAGTGGGCGCCGTGGAGGAGCGTTCGATGTCCCGAACGATCTACACATCATTGTGTATGCTTTCCGTCTGTCTCTGCGTGACGGCCGCGCGGGCCGAGGCTCCGGTCACGGCAGCGAGCGTCGAGCAGCAGATCCAGGCCGTGCTCGAGGAGAACCGGCGCCTCCACGAGCGCCTCGAAGCGCTCGAGGACGAGGTGCGGAGTGCGCGCGACGACGCCGCCTCGGCGCGTGCGCTGGCCGAGCAGGCGCCCGCCGGTCCGCCGGCCGTCGGCGCCGGGCAGCCGCCGCCGGGCGTCGGACCGATCGGCCAGCTGCCCATCGGCGGCGGCGCCCGCCTCCAGCTCCTCGACGTCTCGCTCGATGCGCTCACCAGCGTGGGCGGCTCCTCCGTCGAGGACGAGACCCTCGAGTCGCTCCAGGGCGGCGGCCACGACCCGCGCCGGCGGGGCTTCAACTTGTCGAACCTGGAGCTCTCGTTCCTCGGCGCCGTCGATCCCTTCTTCGACGGGGAGGCCCACCTGATCTACTTCCTCGACGCCGAGGGCGAGTCGCAGTTCGAGCTGGAGGAGGCCTTCGCCACCACGCGCATGCTGCCCCTCGGGCTCGAGGAGCGCGGGCTCCAGCTCGAGCTCGGCCAGATGTTCACCGAGTTCGGCCGCATCAACCCGAAGCACCCGCACGCCTGGGACTGGCAGGACCAGCCCGTCGTGCTGTCGCGCTTCTTCGGCGAGGACGGCCTGCGCGGCGTCGGCGCGCGCGCGGGCTGTCTGCTGCCCGTGCCCTGGTTCTCGGAGCTGCACGGGGGCGTCCAGAACGCCCAGGGCGAGACGATGTTCAGCTTCGACGCGAGCGACGAGGCCTTCGAGGAGCGCGCGATCGGCGGGCGGCCCTTCGCGAGCGCCGGCACGCGCAGCGTCTCGGATCTCGTCTACCTGCTGCGCTGGGTGAACGGCTTCGAGCTCGGCGAGAGCTGGACGGCGCAGCTCGGGCTCTCGGGCCTCTACGGCCCGAACGCCACCGGCTCGGACGGCGAGACGTGGATCTACGGCGCCGATTGGTTCCTGAAGTGGGTGCCGCTCGCGAGCCATCGCGGCTGGCCCTTCGTGAAGATCGAGGGCGAGATCGCGCAGCGCCGCTACGAGGCGGACGGCTTCGTGGGCTGCCTCGACCCGGACGAGGATCCGTGCGTCGACGAGGTCACGCTGCCGAGCGAGACGCTCGACGACTGGGGCTCGTTCCTCCAGGTGCTCTGGGGCTTCCGCCGCGGCTGGTCGGCGGGGCTCCGCGGCGAGTACGCGACGGCGAGCGGCGGGAGCAACGCCGATCTCGAGTACGTGCGCAGCGACGATCCCTTCCGCGACGACCGCATCCGTGTCTCGCCGCTGCTCGTCTACCAGCCTTCCGAGTTCTCGCGCATCCGGCTCCAGTACAACTGGGACCGAGCCGACTTCCTCGAGGACGACACGGCGCACGGCGTCTGGCTCGGCCTCGAGTTCCTGTTCGGCTCCCACCCCGCGCACCCGTTCTAGGACGGGGAGGAAATGACCGTGTCGCGAATCGTCATCCGTCTGTCCGCTCTCGCCGTCCTCTCCCTCTCGCTCGCCGGCACCGGACGCGCCGAGCCGCTGCGCGTGGTGACGTCGGTGCCCGACCTCGCCGACCTGGTGCGCACCGTCGGCGGGGAGGAGGTCGAGGTGGAGTCGCTCGTGCGCGGCGCCCAGGACGCGCACTTCATGGATCCACGCCCCACGTTCGTGCGCCGGCTCCACGACGCCGACCTCTACGTGGAGAACGGCCTCCAGCTCGAGATCGGCTGGAGCCCGGTGCTGCTCCAGAGCGCGCGGAACCCGCGGATCCGCCCGGGCGGCCCGGGCTACGTGGACGCCTCGCTCGCGATCGCGCCGCTGGAGGTCCCGACCGGCACGCTGACCCGCGCGGCCGGCGACGTCCACGCGTACGGCAACCCGCACTACCTGTCGGATCCGCTGAACGGCCTCCGCGTGGCGCGCCTGCTGCGCGACCGGCTCACCGCGGCGCGCCCTGCCGCGGCCGCGGGGTTCAGCGCCCGCGCGGCGGACTTCGAACGGGCCCTCCTCGGGCGGCTGGTGGGAGAGGACCTCGCGGCCCGCGGGCCGGCGGACGAGCTCGTCTCGGCGGTCGAGCAGGACCGGCTCGCCGCCTGGCTCGAAGCCCGCGGCGCAGGCGCGACGCTCGGCGGCTGGCTGGGAAGGCTCCACGCCGCGCGCGGCGTCGCGGTCGTGCAGGACCACCGGCTCTGGCCCTACTTTGCGCGCCGCTTCGGGCTGCGTCCGGTCGCGGAGCTCGAGCCCCTGCCCGGCATCGCGCCGACCACCGCGCACCTCACCGAGGTGATCGGGCTCGTGAAGCGTGAGGACGTGCGGCTCCTGATCGCGAGCCCGTACTTCGATGCGCGCCACGCGCGGAGCGTGGCCGATCGCACGGGCATTCCGATCGTCACGCTCGCGCACCAGGTGGGTGCGCTGCCCGGAGCGGACGACTATCTGTCCACGGTGGACCTCAACGTGCGCCGCGTGGGGGAGGCACTCGGTGGTGGATGAAGCGCTGCTCGAGGCGCGCGGCGTCGCGCTCGGCTACGGCGAGGCGCCCGTGATCCGTGACGTGACGCTCGCGGTGCGGCCGGGCGAGTTCTGGTGCTGGATCGGCCCGAACGGCTCCGGCAAGTCGACCCTGCTGCGCGGCTTCCTCGGGCTGCTGCGCCCGCTCGCCGGCGAGCTGGTCCTCGCGGAGCGGCTCACCGATCACGCGCGGATCGGCTACGTGCCGCAGCGCTCCGAGCTGAGCGACTCGCTCCCGCTCACGGTGCGCGAGCTGGTCGAGCTCGGGCTCGTGCGCTCGCGCGTCGCCCGGCGCGACCGCGCCGACGCCGTGCGCTGGGCGCTCGAGCGCGTCGGGCTCGCCGGCATGGAGCGACGCAGCGTGTGGTCGCTCTCGGGGGGGCAGCGCCAGCGTGCGCTGCTCGCCCGTGCGCTCGTGCGGCGGCCCGAGCTGCTCGTGCTCGACGAGCCGACCGAGGGCCTCGACGTGGCCACGAACGACGCGCTGCTCGAGACGCTCGACGCGCTCCACCGGGAGGCGGGCCTCACGCTGGTCGTGGTGACGCACCGGCTCGAGATCGCGCGCCAGCGCGCCGACCACGTCGCGCTCTTCGTGGATGGGCGCGTGCTCGCCGGCGCGCGCGACGCCATCCTCGGCAGCCCCGAGGCGGCGCAGGCGCTCGCCGGCCGGCGGCTCGCGCTTCCGTGAGCGACTTCGCCACCTCCTGGCTGCTGTTCTGGCCGAGCTACCTCGCAGGGCTCGTGATCGCGGCGCTGCTCGCCCTGGTCGGCGTCTGGGTGGTGGCGCGCCGCGAGATCTTCCTCGGCGCGGCGGTCTCGCAGGCCTCCACGCTCGGCATCGCGCTCGCGCTCACGCTCGGCACGTGGAGCGAGGCCTGGGCGGAGAGCGAGGGCGCGGCGACGGCCCTGGCGATCGCGGCGGCCGTCGCGACCGCGCTCGTCTCCGCGCGCGGCGGCGGCTCCGGGCGCGAGAGCTCGGAGGGCATCGTGGCGTGGATCTTCCTCCTCGCCGCGAGCCTGCCGACGCTCCTCCTCGCGCGGAGCCCGCACGGGCTCGAGGAGATCCATCGCCTCGCGTTCTCGACGCTGCTCGGCGCGCAGCCCGCCGATCTCGCGCTGCTCGTGGCGCTGCTCGCCGCGAGCGCCGTCGCCGTCTTCCGCCTGCGCGACTCGCTGCTGCTCACGGCGCTCGATCCCGAGAGCGCGGCCGCGCTCGGGGTCCCGCGCCGGAGCCTGGTGGTGGGCGCGGCCGTGTGGCTCGGCATCTGCGTCGGTTTTGCGATGCGCGTCTCCGGCATGCTCTATGCGTTCGGCTGCCTCGTGCTCCCCGCGCTCGTGGCGCGCCGCATCCTCCGCGAGTCGCGGCCGCTCGTCTGGGTGACGCCCGTCGTCGCGCTCGCGGCCGCGCTGCCCGGCTTCGCGATCGCGCACGTCGTGGACGTTCCGCCCGCGCAGATGACCGTGACGCTCCTCTGCGCCGCGCTCGCGCTCGCCTGGTCCGCGGGGCTCGGGGCGGAGCGCTAGTCCGCCGACGCCACCGCGACGCCGTCCACCGTGGCCGACACCAGCCAGCTGTCGAGGTCGGCGAGCTCGTCGACGAGCTCCCCGTTCTCGTAGAAACGGAAGGCGTAGCTCGCCGCCACGATGCCGACGCCCTCGACGCACCAGAGCTCAACGTCGCTCTCCTGACGGAGCTTCGCGCCGCGTCCGGGAGCCGCGACCTCCACCTCGCGCGTGGCGGCGATGTGGACCGTGTCGCTGTAGCTGCCGCCCGGCGTGGTGAGCGGCTCGAAGCCCACGAGCTCCCAGTCGCTCTTCACCGACGCCTTGCCGACGCTCTTCCCGTCGCGGAGCGCCTTGCCCTTCACGCGGGCGCGGTACGCGCGCCCGGGCACCGCGCCGAGGGGAATCCAGTTCGCGGGCGCGCCGACGTCGATCTCGAGGTCGCCCACGACGAGATCGCCGAGGAGGAGGCGCTGGCCCGGACGGACGAAGGTCTCGCGCACGGTGGGAGCGTGCGCGCCGAGCTGGGCCTCCACGGTCGCGGTCCAGCCCTCGCGCCCCTTCCAGGTCGCGACGTCGAGCACCGTCTCGGTCAAGGCGGTGCCCTCGCTCGTGTCGAACACGCGCACGTCGCCCACCGCGGCGTCCGGCGCGAGGCAGCTCGTGAGGTCCACCTTCGCGTCCGCCGCGGCCGCCGCATCCGGCCCGACGCCGAGCGGAGATCCGACCCCGATGCCCACCGCGGCCGTGACCGCCGCTGCCCAACCGAAAGACCTCGTTCGTCGCACGGCTCACCCCCCCAGGCTGAGGGAAGGATCGCCAGCAGCGGGTCAACGCGACGTGCGCTCCGTCACGCTCGGGGCTCGCGTTCCGCGGGCGGCGCCTCGGGCGCCGGCTCGTGCATCGGCTCCGGCTCCGGCTCGAGCTCGGGCGGCGGCGGCTCGGCCTCCTCGGGAAGGGCGTCGAGGCCGAGCCCGCCCTCGAGCTTCGCGAAGCCTTCGGGACAGAGCTCGCCGGCGCCCTTCGCGAGGTGCTCGTAGACCGAGCGGTACTGGAGCGTGAGCTCGTGCAGCCGCTCGGAGGTCTCGGTGAAGTGGTCGGACACCTGCTTCCGGTAGGCATTGGCCTCGCCCCGCGTCGACTCGTGCGCGCTCCGCTCGGCGTCGAGCTCGCGCTCGAGCGCGCGGACCCGGGACGCGGTGGCGCCGCTCGCGCGGCCGAGCGCGAAGCCCGCGAGCGCGGCCACGATCACCGCGATCCAGAGAGCGGGAGAGCTGAGCAATTCCATCGGAGGGCTCCGGTAAGCTGACGCGCGGCCCGGGGAGAGACGAATGACGAACCCTAGACGAACGACCCTGCGCCCGCATCTCGCACGCGCGCTCGCTTGCCTGCTGCTCGGGCTCGCGCTCGTCGGCGCCGGCTGCACGACGGCGAAGCGCGTCATGTACGAGGGCTTCGGCCGCGACGAGTGGCAGCAGCCCGACCGCGTCGTCTCCGATCTCGCGCTCGCGCCGGGCGCGAGCGTGGCGGACCTGGGCTCCGGCGGCGGCTACTTCACGTTCCGGCTGGCCCGGGCGGTCGGGCCGAGCGGCCGCGTGTACGCCGTCGACGTCGACCGCGGCATGAACGAGCACGTGGCCGGCGCGGCGGACGAGCAGGGCCTCGCGAACGTGACGACGGTGCTCGCGGCCGCGGACGACCCCCGCCTGCCCGAGCCCGTGGACCTCGTGTTCACGAGCAACACGTACCACCACCTCGAGAACCGCGCGGCGTACTTCCGCGCCGTGCGCGAGCGGCACCTCGCGCCCGGCGGCCGCGTCGCGATCGTCGAGTACCGGCCCGACGTGGGGGGACACTCGACGGCGCGCGAGACGATCGTGCAGGAGATGACCGCCGCCGGCTTCCGGCTCGTGAAGGCGTTCGACTACCTCGAGCGCCAGCACTTTCTCGTGTTCGCCGCGGAGACGATCGACCCCGAGGAGGCGGCGCGCTGACCGGCGGAGAAGGCGCGGACCTGCCCTACCCTCCGGCCTCTCCGCAGGAGGCTCGACATGGCGGGACGGCTCTCGGGGAAGCGGGCGCTCGTGACGGGCGCGGCGTCCGGCATCGGCGCGGCGTGCGTGCGCGTCTTCGCGCGCGAGGGCGCGCGGGTGGCCGGACTCGACCTCGCGAAGCCGCCCGCCGACGTCGAGCTCGTCTCGTTCCACGAGGTGGACGTGCGCGAGGAGGAGCCGGTGCGGGCCGCCGTCGCCGTGGCGCTCGCTGCGCTCGGCGGCCTCGAGGTCGTCGTGAACGCGGCGGGCGTCGCGGGCGGCGGGCCCGCGCACCTCTGCGACCTCACCGAATGGAAGCGCGTCCTCGACGTGAACCTGACCGGCACCTTCCTCGTGACGAAGCACGCGCTGCCCGCGCTGATCGCCGCGAAGCGCGGCAGCATCGTGAACCTCGCGAGCGTCGAAGGGCTCGAGGGCGGCGAGTCGATGTCCGCCTACAACGCCTCGAAGGGCGGCGTCGTGCTGCTCACGCGGAACCTCGCGCTCGACTACGGCGCCTTCGGCATCCGCGCGAACGCGATCTGCCCCGGCTTCATCCGGACGCCGATGACGAGCCCGCTCTCCGACCCCGCGTTCGCGCCGATCAAGCGGCGCATCGAGGAGGCGCACGCGCTCGGCCGCCTCGGCGAGCCCGAGGAGGTCGCGAACGTGGCGCTCTTCCTCGCCTCGGACGAGGCCTCGTTCGTGAGCGGCGGCGCGCTCACCGTCGACGGCGGCTTCCACGCCGGCAAGCGCTTCGGAATCACGGCGCAGCTGATGGAGCTGGCGGCGGCGGCCGGACCGCCGGGCCCGGCGAAGCCGGGCTGAGCCCCGCGATCGGCGCGCCCTCGGAGCTCGCGGGCGGCGCGATCCCGAGCAGCGTCGCCACGGTCGCCGCCACGTCGATCGCGCGGACGCGCGGCAGGCGCGCGCCCGCCGGCACGCCGCGGCCGAGCGCGACGAAGACGCCGTGCATCGAGGCGAAGCGCGCCGGGTCGTAGCCGTGCGCGCCGAGCGCGCCGCCGAGCAGCCGCGCGAGCCCGCCGAAGCGCGCGCCGCGGTCGTGCGCCGGCAGCAGCGCGACGGGCGGCTCCGCGAGCGCGACGACGTCGCCCGCGCGCGGGTGGCGGTAGCGGAGCCGCTCGGGCAGCCCCGCCCGCGCCCAGGCCTCGACGCCCGGCAGCGCCCGCAGCACCTCGACCGCGCGCGCCGCCTGCTCCGGGCGCTTCAGATGGATCTGCGCGCTCGCGACCGCGTGGAGCACGCGCGCGCGGATGCCGGCCTCCGCGAGCACCGCGCGCACGTCGGCCGTCTTCTCGTAGCTCGTCATGCCGTGGTCGCTCACCACGAAGAGCGTCGTCTCGCCCCAGACGCCGCGCCGATCGAGGCCGGCGAGCAGGCGCCCGAGCTCGCGGTCCTGCGCGCGGAGCGCCGCGGTGGTCTGGCGCGCGTCGGGCCCGTGGCGGTGCCCGGCGTGGTCGGCGCCGTGCCACCACGACATCACGAGGCCCGGCCGCTCGGGCTCCGGCAGGTCGAGCCAGGCGAGGATCTGCGCGACCTTCTCCCGCTCGCTCACCTTCGAGTCGAAGGGCGCCCGCCGGTGGCGGGCACCGACCCCGCGCCAGTCCGTCTCCGAGCCCACCCAGAAGAAGGTCGCCGCGGCGACGCCCTGCCGCTCCGCGGCCGCCCAGAGCGGCTCGGCGTCGAGGAAGCGCGCGTCGTTGCCGTAGTCGAACTCGCCGAGCTCCGCGTCGAGGAACCGGTTCGCGACGATGCCGTGGCGGTCGGCGTGCGTGCCCGTCGCGAGCGCGACGTGGTTCGGGAACGTGGTGGAGGGGAAGATCGGGACGAGCGCGTCGGCGCGGGCGCCCTCGCGCGCCATGCGCTCGAAGGCCGGAAGCGAGCCGCGGTCGAGGTAGTCGTGCCGCACGCCGTCGAGCGAGAGCAGGATCACGAGGGGCTTCGCGTCCGCGCGGAAGGCGCCGAGGAGGAGCAGCAGCGCCGCGAAGAGCGCGCGACTCAAAGCTTCACCACGCGCGCGTCCGGCACCACGTCGGCCACGTCGCGCCCGACCCAGCGCACGCCGAGCGTGCCGCGCGCGTGGCCCGCCGTGTCGAGCCAGTTCGGGTGCCCGGGATCGCGCCCCGCGACGACGATCTTCACCGTGCCGTCCGGCTCCCGCTTCGCGGCGTGGTGGTTCAGCGTGATGCGATGCCGCGTGTAGTCGAGCGTCTCGAGCCAGTGGTTCGAGAGGACGAACATCCAGTAGTCGCAGCGCGGGGGGCGCGCCTCGACCACGAGCGCCTCGTCCTCCGCGAGCTCGAAGTAGGCGGCGTGGAAGTGGATGTCGGGGTCGCGGAAGATCGCCGCCGCGCCGGGCATCACCTCGGCGAAGCGGTTCTTCGTCTGCGCGAGGTCGTCCGACCAAGAGAGCGCCATGCCGACGAGCGCACGCATCAGCGCCGGCGTCGCGGCGAGCGCGCGGCCGACCTGCTCGGGCGCGAGCGGCGCGGGGGGCTCCTGCGGGCCGAGGCGCTCGATGGCGAGCTCGGCAGGCGCCTCGGCCGCGCGGTCGGCGAAGGTCTGGCGCACGATCAGCGAGCCGGCGTCGGGCGGGAGCGGCATCCAGTTCGCGCGTCCCTCGCGCTCGCCGCCCAGGAAGAGCTCGAAGCGCCGGTCGGGGCCGAGCTCGAGCGCGCGCGCGTCGAGTGCCTCGGCGGTGCCGCGCCCGCCCGCGCCGAAGGCGCCCGCGTGCACGTTGAAGCTCATCCAGCGGGCCGTGCCGAGCCTGCCGAACACGCGATAGCGCTGGCGGCCGTCCACGCGCGCGCCGAGATAGAGGTTGTCCGGGTTCTCGTGGATGATCTTGATCGTTTCGTGCGAGCCGCGGTGGAAGCGGGGCGCGCGGGGGTCGTTGTACTCGAGGAAGCCCTCGAAGCCGTAGCGCACGAGCCGCATCAGGAAGCGATAGCCCTCCGCGCGGTCGAGCGGGCTCGCCGGTGCGCGCGGGTCGAGCACGAGCCGGCCGACCTCGTCGAGCGCGCGGCAGAACTCGCTCCAGGCGCGGCCCGAGACGACGTGGTCGGCGAGCTCATCCGCCATCTGCGTCCTCCAGCGCGACTCCACACCGTTCGGTGTAGGAGCGGAACACCTCTCGCACGGCGCCGCGCTCGAGGCCCCAGTCCTCGAGCCGGTACGCGTGCCGGCCGTGCTTGCCGCGCGGATTCGCCTGCGCGTACTCCGCCATGCGGCGCTCGGCCTCCGCCGAGAAGGGCAGGCCGAGCCGCTCGTACGTGCGGGCGGCCGCCCCGAGCGGGTCGGCGGCGAGCGCGTCGAAGTGGACGTCCGCGAAGCGCGCGTCGCCGATCCGCGCGCGCACGGCCAGGAGCCTCCGCATCGCCTCGCGCCAGGAGGCGAGCTCGGAGGCGCCGATCCGCTCGGGGCCCGGCGGCCTCCCCGTCAGCTCGTACATGGTGTGGACCAGGCTGCACACGGAGCCGAGCACCGCCGCGGGGTCGCGGTGCGTCATGACGAAGCGCGCGTCGGGATAGACCGCGAGCACTGCGTCGAGACAGAACGAGTCGGGCGGCGACTTCAGCATCCAGCGGGTGGGCGGACAGCGCGACTGGAGCAGCTGGAGCACGCAGCGGTGGAGGCGGTAGGCCGGCACCATGTCGCAGCGGAGCCACCACGCCACGTACTGCGGCAGCCACGACATCCCCGCGAAGTGGAAGGTGCGGAAGCTCATGCCGAGGAGATCGTGGTTCTCGGTGGGGCCGGTCGGCGTGTCCTCGTGCATCGCGGCGAGGCGCGGCGCCAGCCGCTGCATCGCCTCGAGCTGCTTCGCCGCCGTCTCGATGCGCGGGTCCGTGTGCTCGCTCTCGCTCACCGGGGGCGGCACCGGCTGCGCGGACTCCCAGACGCGGAGCGAGCGCGTCGCGGGATCCCGCGCGAGGAGATGCGAGAGCGCGGTCGTGCCCGTGCGCGGGAGCCCCACGACGAAGATCGGCGCGGGCACCGGCAGGTCCTCGAGCTCGGGATGGCGCGCCAGCCAGTCGAGGACGCGCAGGCGCTGGACCAGATGGCCGAGCAGCCGCCCGCGCCACACGAGGCGGCCGAGCTCGGAGAGCTCGGCGCGCGCGAGGTCCTCCGTCAGCACGTCGAAGCCGTCGCGGAAGCCCGGGTCGCCGAAGTCCGCGAGCCCGGTGCGGTCGCGCGCCTCGGCCAGCAGCTCCTCCGCGCCGAGCGCCGCCACGGGTTCCTCCGGCACGCAGAGTTCCGCGGGCCGCCGGGTGCGTCAACGGGCGCGGAATGCTTCCCTCTCGACGTCGGGGGGTGGAGGTGGCACGCTGCCGTCCCGCTGGATCGTCCTCTCCGTGCTGCTGCTCGCAGCCGCGGCCGCGAGCCCCGGCGCCGCGGCGCCCGCGCCCGGGCAGGCGTGTCAGTCCGCGCAGCTCCGCGCCGGCTCCCGCTCCCTGAAGGCGCAGCTCCAGTGCTGGAGCAAGCACCACAAGAAGCCCACGCTCGATCCCTCGTCCTGCCTGGCCAAGGCCGGCGACGCCTTCGCGGCGGCCTGGCAGGCGAGCCTCGACGCGGCCGGCCCGGGCGTGTGCGGCACGGAGGCGTCCGCCGCGGACGTGCGGGCCGCCCTCGAGGACGAGGTCGGGGGCCTGCTCGCGGCGGTCGACGCCGAGGAGACGGGCACGAGCAAGCCCGAGCAACGGCTGAACGCGAGCCTCCTGAAGGCGCTCGGTGCCGCGCTCGCTCGCGCCCTCGGCGCCGAGAGCAAGCACGCGAAGAAGCCCGACCCGGCGAAGCAGCAGTCCGCGCGCGACAAGGCGCGAGCGAAGCTCCTCTCCGCCTTCGCGAAGGCCGAGGCGAGGGCGGGCAAGGACGAAGTCGCCTACGGCGGGCTCGAGCCCGCCGCGGTCGCGGACGAGGTGGATCGGGTCGCGGGCGATCTCGTGGCGCTCACGCTGCCGCCCGACACCTCGTTCACCGTGAGCGGCACGATCCGGGCCGCGGAAGCCTCGCTCGTCGACTCGGACGTGAACGACCCGAACGTGCCGCCGCTCGCGAACGACACGCCGGCCGCCGCGCAGGCGATCCCCGTCCCGGCCGTCGTCGGCGGCTACGTCAACGTCGCGGGCTTCGGCCCCATCGGGAACTCCCAGCCGGCGGGAGACGAGAGCGACTTCTTCCGCGTCTCGCTCGAGGCGGGCCAGCGCGTGAACCTGCGCTTCGCCGATCCGCTGACGGCGGACCTCGAGCTCTGCCTCTACGAGGACGCCGCGCCGCCGGTGCTCCTCGACTGCTCGCTCGGCACCAGCGAGACCGAGGAGCTCGCGGCGCCCTCCTCCGGCGGGTTCCTGATCGAGGTGTTCCCCTTCCCGCTCTGCGCGTGCGGCTCGAGCTACATCCTGACCCTGGGACAGCTGCTGCCCAGCGCGGGCCCGAACGGGCTGCGGCTCAGCGACGAGTTCGTGCCGGGCGAGGTGGTGGTGACGCTCGGCGCCGCCGCGCAGCGGCTCGGCGCCGCCGCGCAGCCGATGGGTGGAGCGCCGGCCGGCGACGCGAGCGCGCATGCCGCGGAGCTCGGCCTCGAGGCGCTCGCCGGCACGGCGGAGCGCGAGATGCTGTTCCGCATCCCGAGCCCGCGGGCCGGCAGCGTCGGGACGCTCGCCGTCGAGGCCGGGCGCAGCGCCCTCGACGCGAGGCTCGCGGAGGCGCCCGCGGCCTTGCGCGAGAAGCTCGACACGCTGCTCGCGGTGAAGGCGCTCGGGCGCCGCGCCGACGTCGCGGCCGCCGAGCCGAACTTCGTGCGGCACGCGCTCGCGACGCCGAACGACACGCACTTCGGGCTCCAGTGGCACTATCCCCTCGTGAACCTGCCCGCGGCGTGGGACCTCACCACCGGGAGCGCGGCCGTCGAGGTGGCGGTGATCGACACCGGCGTGCGGCTCGCGCACCCGGACCTCCAGGGCCAGCTCGCCCCGGGCTACGACTTCATCTCGGATCCCATGCGAGCGGTCGACGGCGACGGCATCGACGCGAACGCGGACGATCCCGGGGACGGCGGCGGCCTGCAGCGCTCGAGCTTCCACGGCACCCACGTGGCCGGCACGATCGGCGCCGCCACGAACAACGGCAGCGGCGTCGCGGGCGTGGCGTGGGACGTGACGCTCGTGCCGCTGCGCGTGCTCGGGCTCGGCGGCGGCACGAGCTACGACATCCGCCAGGCCGTGCGCTTCGCCGCCGGGCTCTCGAACGACTCCAACACCGTGCGTCCGCCGGTCGACGTGATCAACCTGAGCCTCGGCGGCGCCGGCTTCAGCAGCCTCGACCAGAGCACGTTCGCAGCCGCCCGGGCCGAGGGCGTGATCGTGATCGCCGCCGCCGGCAACAGCGCCTCGAGCCAGCTCTTCTACCCGGCCTCCTACGACGGCGTCGTGTCGGTGAGCGCGGTCGACCTGCGCAGGCAGAAGGCGCCCTACTCGAACTTCGGAAGCGAGGTGGACGTGGCGGCGCCCGGCGGCGACACCGGGGTCGACCGCAACGGCGACGGCTACGTCGACGGCGTGCTGAGCACCCTCGCCGACGAGTTCACGGGGCTCTTCAGCTTCGTCTTCTACCAGGGAACCTCGATGGCGTCCCCGCACGTGGCGGGCGTCGCGGCGCTCATGAAGGCCGTGAAGCCCAGCCTCGGGCCAGTCGAGCTCGACACGCTGCTCGCGAGCGGCGCGCTCACGAGCGACCTCGGCGCGGCGGGCCGCGACGACTTCTTCGGGCACGGACTGATCGACGCGCGGCGGGCGGTCGAGGCCGTGAGCGCCGCGCCGCCCGACGCGCCGGTCCTGCTCGTGACCCCGACCGGGCTCAACCTCGGCAGCGGACAGTCGCAGGCGCCCTTCGAGGTCGCGAACGGCGGCGGCGGGATGCTCGAGGTGACGCTCGTGACGGACGACCGGCCCTGGCTCTCCGTGAGCCCGACGTCCGGGCTCGGCACCTACACGGTGAGCGTCGACCGCACGGGCCTCGCGAACGGCACGTACGCGGGAGCCATCACCGTCCAGAGCTCCGCCGGCAGCGCCACGGTCGCCGTCGTGATGGCCGTCGTCTCGTCGGCCCCGGGCGCCGACGCCGGCTTCCACTACGTGCTCGTGGTGGACCCCGAGACGCGCGCCACCGTCGCCCAGGACGACGTCGCCGCGAACGAGGCCGGAGAGTACGTGTACGAGCTGGCGGACGTCCCGGCCGGCAGCTGGTACGTGTTCGCCGGCAGCGACTCCGACAACGACCTCGTGATCTGCCGGACCGGCGAGGCCTGCGGCGCGTTCCCGACCCTCGGCGCCCCCGAGCGGATCGAGCTCACGGCGGACCTCACGAGCCTCGACTTCGTGACCGGCTTCCTGCAGAGCCTCGAGTCGAGCGCCGCGGGCACGGGGCCGGAGCGGCCCGTGCCGGGGCTGCGCCGGCTCGAGCGCCGGCGGCTCGCGCGTTGATCAGGTGAAGTCCGAGCCGCCATCGACGTTCACGTTCGCGCCGGTCATGTAGCTGTTCCGGCGCGAGGCGAGGAACGCGATCACGGGGCCGATCTCCTCGGGCAGCCCGGCGCGGCCGAGGTCCGAGGGCTCGCCGAAGTCCTCGGCGATGATGCGGTTCAGGTCCTCGAGGCTGTTCGGGTCGATGCCGCGCTGCTTCGCCATCCCCTCGAGCCAGCTCTTCACCCCGCCCGACAGGAACGTGCCGGGCGACACCGTGTTCACGAGGATGTTCTCCCGCGCGAGCGTCTTCGCGAGGTTCTTGCTCATGCTGGTGAGCGCCGACTTCGCCGCCGTGTAGCCGATCAGCGTCGGGGTCTGGCGCTTCGTCGAATGCGCCGAGACGTTCACGATGCGGCCCCAGCCGGCCTTCCGGATCCACGGCAGCGCCGCGCGCGTGCAGCGCACCGCGCCCATCAGCCCGAGCTCGAGGCTCCGCGCCCAGCCGGCGTCCGTGAGCGCGTCGATGGTGCCGGTGTCGCCCGGGCCGACCGTGTTCACGAGCACGTTGAGCGAGCCCCAACGCGCGCCGAGCTCCGCGAAGGCGGCCTCGATCGCGGCCGCGTCCGTCACGTCGACGCAGAGGCCGACGGGATCGGGGCTGCCGCGCCGGCGGAGCGCGGCCACGGCGTCGTCGAGCTCGGCCTTCCTGCGCGCGAGCACGGCGACCTGCGCGCCCTCGTCGGCCAGGCACTCCGCCGCGGCGCGCCCCATGCCGCTCGAGCCGCCCGTCACGGCCGCCGTCGCCCCGCGGAGTCCGAGGTCCATCGCGCCTCCTACTTCTCGGCCACCTCGCGGTGACCGGCCTCGCGCAGCGCCGCGCGCAGCCGCTCGGCCGCGGCGTCGAGCGATTCGGGCGTCGCGTTCGCGTCCGCCTTCGCGAAGTCGATGTCGCCGAGCGTCTTGATCGGGACGACGTGCAGGTGCACGTGCGGCACCTCGAGCCCCGCGATCAGCAGCGCCACCTTGGTGGGACGGAAGACGCGCTGCACGGCCGCGCCGGCCCTCTGCGCCACGACGGTCAGGTGCGCCATCAGGTCGGAGGGCACGTCGAGCCAGTGGTCGATCTCCTCGACGGGCACCACGAGCGTGTGGCCGGGGCGCAGCGGCGCGATGCTGAGGAACGCGACCGCGCGCTCGTCGCGCCAGACGAAGCGTCCCGGCAGCTCGCCGCGGATGATCCTCGTGAAGAGCGACGCCACCTGTCCTCCGGAAGCGGGAAGGCCGGAGTGTAGTGCGTGACCGCGGTCACGGGGACTCGCCCCCGCCCGGCCGATCGACGCCGTGGAAGGACGAGGACTCGGGGGGGCGGGAGGGACCGCCATGGAACCCGGCTTCGTGATCATGCAGATCGGCAACCCGGAGCTCGACGCCGTCTACGAGCGGGCCGTCGCGCCGGCGCTCGCCGCGTGCGGCCTCGAGCCCAGACGCGTCGACCGCCACAACCGCGGGGGCCTGCTCGTGAGCGAGATCATCGCCTTCATCGACGAGGCCGAAGTGCTCGTCGCCGACCTCACGAACGAGCGCCCGAACTGCTACCTCGAGGTGGGCTACGCGATCGGGGTCAGCAAGGTGACGAACCTGATCCTCACGGCGCGCGCGGACCACGACCCGCACGCCCCGCTGCGCCCGCCGGACGCACCGCGCGTGCACTTCGACCTCGCCGGCTTCGAGCTCCTGTTCTGGGAGCCCGAGCGGCTGGACGACTTCCGCCGCGAGCTCGAGAAGCGGATCCTGCGCCGCCGGGACATGCTCACGTGAGCCGGGAGACGAGCGCCGCGTGCGTGGGCCTCGCCTTCGCGCTCGTGCTCGCCGCCGCGCCGCTCGTGCAGGGCTGCGCGAGCGCGGGCGCGGCGCGGCTCGGCGGGCTCGAGCCCTACCGCCTGAACGGGAAGCGCTACGTGCCGCTGCGCGACTGGCGGGGCTACGAGGAGAAGGGCGTTGCCTCGTGGTACGGCGCCGCGCACCACGGCCGGAAGACGGCGAGCGGCGAGCGCTTCGATGCGCACGGCGCGCTCACTGCCGCCCACAAGACGCTGCCCTTCAACGTCTGCGCCGAGGTCGAGAACCTCCGCACCGGGAAGAGCGTCGTGGTGCGGATCAACGACCGCGGCCCCTTCGCGAAGGGCCGCGTGATCGACCTGTCGAAGCACGCCGCGTCCGAGATCGGCCTCGTGCGCTCGGGCGTGGCCCGGGTGCGCGTCGCCGCGGTGGGTGTGGCCGATGCGAACGGCGAGTGCCGCGCGAGCTGAGCGCTCACCACGCGCGGCTCACGACCTCGCGGAGCGACGTCCGCAGCACGTCCTCGCTCTCCACCAGGACGATGCGCTCGGGACCATCCCACGTGGGGTAGTAGTTCCAGTTCACCTCGTAGGGGCCGCTCGACAGCAGGCGGTAGCGAACGCGGTTCGCGGGCCACAGCCTGCGGTTCGCCCCGGACGGGGCCTCGCTCGTGAGCATCGCGCAGAGCGCGTCGCTCGGCGCGCTCGACGCGCAGCTGCCGAACGATCGTTCCGGGAAGCGCTGCTTCAGCCGCCGGCCGAGCTGCACGGACGCGTGCACGGCTCGGCCGGGATGCGCGTCGACCCAGCGAACCAGCTCCGCGAGCGGATCGACCCGGGGGTAGCTGCGGATCGTGCTCGACGCGTACTGCAGCCAGGCGGCGTTCGACACGACGATCGCGAGGCAAGCCGCGGGCACGAGCCATGCCGCGGCGGCGGCGCGGCCGCGCGAGAGCCTCTGGGCGAGCGCACGTCCGCCGAGGGCGGCGAGGACGGCTCCGGCGGGCAGGACGAGCAGCACGTTGCGCACGATCATGACGCGCTGGCTCGCCATGTAGAGGCAGAACGCGAGCGGCGCCAGCACGAGCACGGCGACCTCTCGGGGTGACCTCGCCCATGCGACGGCGCCGGTCACCGCCAGCGCCGACAGCACCACGGAGGCCGGCCACCAGGGCGATGCGGCCGCGCCCACGGTGTAGGCGGCCAGCAGGCCGAGATGGTCGACGAAGCCGTTCGTGCCGTAGCCGAAGTGTCCTTGCTCGCCATAGATCTGGATCTGCTCCCGGAGGCTCTCGACGACCCGCATGGGCTCGAAGTACAGGGCCGGAGTCACGAAGAGGACGACCGCGGCGAAGACGCTGCCGACGGCGAGAGCGCGCGCCGCGCGCACGGATCGCCCGGGAGGAGGGGCCGAGCCGCCGCCGCCGAGCACCGCTGCGGGCAGGACGCTGAGCAGCACGATCCCGCCCGTCCACTTGGCACTGCAAGCGAGACCGGCCGCGGCGGCCGCACCGACGAGAGGCAGCAGCTTGCCGCACCGGAGGGCCACGAGCGCCAGCAGCTGGGCCAGCATCGCGAACTGCACCACCAGCGCGTCCGAAGCGATCCAGCGCGCGTGGTACGCGATCTCCCAGCTCGTCAAGATCGCTCCGGCGCCGAGCACCGCCCACAACGAGCTGCCGGAGAGCAGCCACACGGCGAGGAAGACCCAGACGCCGACGAGTGAAGAGACGAGCAGGAACAGCGCGCG
>Ga0075327_1000029_pt1 | contig 29632 bp, 20 predicted proteins | sample MayberrySE_Catta_2_FD_120056 | JGI IMG/M metagenome (GOLD analysis project Ga0075327, IMG submission 120056) | Natural and restored wetland microbial communities from the San Francisco Bay, California, USA, that impact long-term carbon... | ecosystem: Environmental > Terrestrial > Soil >...
CAACAACAACGCCATGGCGCTAGCGGCGACGACAGCGGCAAAGACGGCGAAGCGGCCGGCGCGACCATCCCGCCGAAAAAACCAGCCGCGACGCGTATCCGGCACAGAGTTTCGGGCACCAACCGAAGGGCGCGCAGCGCCTAATCGGTTCAAGGCTTATTCGGCAAACAGCCGAATCGACAGGCCCATATCCTCCAGGTGCGGCGCCAATCCCTGGTCGGGTGAGGCAATTTCCACCGCTTGCCGAAGCGGGAAGGCACCGATCATCGCACCCAAACGTCGGCCTCCCGCCAAATTTAGCGATATCGCTTTTCTCGTAACGCTGCGATCGCGTGACATCTCGGCGGCGACGATCAAGGTTGCGGCACGGCCTTCTCGCGCGAAAGCGAGCATGCGGCCATCGGCGTCGTTCTCGACCTGCAGGTCCCGGTATCGCCCGGCGAAGACGTCGGCATGAGTCCGGCGGAGCCGCAGGCCAAAGCTCAGAAGCGCCAGTTTTCGCTGGCTGAAATCGCGGGGTTTTTCGCAATCGATGTTCGACAAGCGTTGGGCGAGGTCGGTAAAGTCGACCGGGCGTCGGTTGTCGGGATCGACGAAGCTGAGGTCGGCGACCTCCGTCCTCTGGTAGATGTCGGGGATGCCAGGCAAGGTAAGTTTCAGGCCGAGCTGGATCAGGCTCTTGCGCTCGCCAACGGCGATGAACCGAGCCGCACATTTTGCGAAGCTGTCGACAAACGGTTCGCACGACAACGCGTCCCCGACGAACTGCTTCAGTTGCCGTTCGTAGCGCTGATGAGTCTTGACCCAGCTGGTATGGAGCTTCGCCTCGCGGGCCGCCTTGAGCAGGAACGCGCCCATCCGTTCGGCCAAATCGTCTGACAGGTCCGGCCGCCAGCTGCCGAGCAAGGCCTGATAGAAAAGCCAGCGGGTGTTGGCGTCTACTTCGAGATTCCCCAGGTCTTCCGCGAGGATCGTGTCGAAGCGAGCGACGCAGTCGCACCATCGGGTCGGGGCCTCCGCAATCGCGGCGATCCGCATGCGGGCGTCCTCGCCACGCTTGGTGTCGTGGGTCGCGGTTGCGTTCAGCGCCAGCAAGTGAGTGTCCGCCCGATCTGCGGCGAAAGCATGGAATTCGGCCAAGTCGATCGCGATCTTGTGTGAATCCGCGCCGACCTCGTTGGCCGAGACCAGCCGGTTGAAGCGATAGAACAGCGTGTCCTCAACCGCCTTGGCCATTAACGCCCCGCTGACCTGCTGGAAGCGCGTGCGGAATTCTTGGGCGGCCGGGTTCTCCGGCCTGAGCAGGCAGCCGGCGACAGCGTCCGCCGCCGCCGGATCGTCGAGCCCGGAATCGGATCGCGCTTTGGCCAGGGCACCGGCGGCGATGGCTTGGTCACTGCTCGACCCCGATCCACCGGCGAAATAGGTGCGGTAGACCGGCATCGCGACGAGGAGTGCGACTACCGCGCGCCGGAGCGTGTCGGGCCCCCAATCGCGGCCTGAAAGATCGCTGGCGAGGGCCCGCTGCAACAAGCCGACCAGGGTTCCGAGCTCGGCAGCGAGGTTGCGTGTCAGCACCTCGCGTTTGGCGGTGCCGCGCATCGCCGGATAGTCGATGGCGGTTCCGCAATGGGCCGCGTAGGCGCGATCGAGTTCGAGTGCGGCCGCGCCATTCGTCAAAACGGCCATGGTCCGCGCCAGGAATTCGTAGCCAGTTGCCCCGGCGACCGGCCACTCGGCCGGGAGCCGTTCCTCGCGTTTAAGAATTTTTTCAACCCAGATCGGCACGGAACGCGGAAGGGCATTGGCTAGCCGGTCGAGATAGTCTTTTGGGTCTGCCAAGCCATCGACATGGTCGACGCGCACGCCGTCGACAAATCCGCGGTCGACAAGTTCAAACAAAAAGCGATGGACATCGTCGAATACCTGCGGCTCCTCGACACGGACGCCGACAAGGTCCGAAATCTCGAAGAAGCGGCGGTAGCCGAGCATGTCGCGGGCGGCGTGCCAGTGTGCCAGCCGCCAGTGTTGGGCCTCATGGATTTGATGCATACGTTCCTTGTCGCGCGATGTTGCTGCGAGGTAGGTCCCGAGGCGCCGGGCGTTCTCGGTATCACCCAGCCAAGTTCGCAACAGGGCCGGATCCCCGTCGAGGGCCGGCCTCCCCGGCTTCTCGAAGTCACGAAGGATCAGCGACCAGGTCCTCGGTTCGAGGGAAAGGGCCTGGCCCGACGCCTGCCAGGTGAGACCGTCGGTATCATAGCCGAGCGAAAAATCGCCGGCCTCGAGAGCGGCGCCATACGGCCGGCCGAGGATCGGCAGGAGCAGCTTCGTTCGCGACCAGTCGATATCGAAATGCCCGGCATAACGGCTCGCCTGTCCGTATCTAAGGACATCGGCCCACCATGGATTGTGGGACGAAGCCGCCATGTGGTTGGGAACGATATCGAGGATGAGACCAAGGCCGTGCGCGCTGAGGGCGATAGAAAGCGCCTCAAACCCGTCGTAGCCACCCAGACAATCATCGAACTTGCCGAAATCGGTGACGTCATAGCCGTGGGTTGAACCGGGTGCCGCCTGGAACAGCGGCGATGCATAGAGGTGGCTGACGCCCAACTGCGCAAGGTAAGGCACTAAACTGGCGGCCTTTTCGAGATCGACATCGCCGCGGAACTGCAGTCGGTATGTCGCGCGCAGGCTCGTCATTTTGGCCGGGCGTCGCGCATTGCTGCCGTATGCGCTTGAAAGGTGGCATTGCCGGCGAGGTCTTCGAGGGCGGCCGGGAGCCGTCGACGCCAGTTGGGATGCTCGGTCGTGGTTCCCGGAATATTGGCCTGCTCGATGACGCCGAGCGCGTCTTCGATCTGCAAGACGGCAAGCCGGCATGGGCTCGACGCGATCGCAGCGTGAACGGCGACGGACGAGCCGGTGTGGCCATCCCCAGTATCGATCCGTGCGCCGAGCATCTTCCTTTCTTCGATACGGGCGGCCCGCGCCGCCTCGGCCTCGCTCTCGCTCAGCAGGCCGAGGTCGCGGCGCACGTCGATATCGTGTCCGCGCCACCAGCCGGCGAATGTCGGCATATCGTGGGTGGCGATGCATGCCAGGCCGTTGACCGGCCAGAGCTTCGGGTCGGCGAAACCCCCCGCGTCGCGCTCGGTGAGGAGCACCTTGTAGCTGTGGATATTGTTGTCCGACATCAGTTGCCGAAAGCCTTCTGGAACGACGCCGAGGTCTTCACCGATGACCAGGGTTTCCTGCGCATGGGACACTTCAGCAAGACGCTCGAGAATACGGCGCAACGGATAGCGCGCGTAAGCGCCGTCAGTGGCCGGGAAGCCGCGCGGAATCAGCCACATGCGTGCCAGCCCCATGGCGTGATCTATGCGCAGCGCCCCGCTGCCTTCTGCGGCGGCAGCGATGATCTCGGCGAGTGGCTGGGCGTCGAGGGCCGCCAGCCGGGTCGGCGACAACGGTGCCAGGCCCCAATCCTGCCCCAACACGCTGAATGGGTCCGGCGGCGCGCCGACCGAGACATCGGGCAAGGTCAGCTCCGGGGCACCCCAGGCGGCCGAACCGTCCGGCGCCGCCCCGATGGCGAAGTCGACATAGAGGCCGATCCTGAGCCCGGCGGTGCGCGCCGTCTTCTGGACGTCGCCAAGCTGCGCGCGCGCCTGCCACTGGAGCCAGAGGTGATAGTCGATCAAATCGCGGTGCGCGACGGCAAACGCATCGACGACAGGTGACGTCCGCTCCTGCATTTCTGCGGGCCAACTCGGCGGCGTTGCGCCGAGGCCGCGCGCGACCATGGTTTGCGAGATGGCCTCGAAAAGCGCGTGGGTCTTTAGAGCTTCGCCCTCGGTCTCGCAGAAAGCGCGAAACGATCGGCGCCTCTCGTCTGTCCACGGAAAGCGTCGAAACAGGATCCGAAGCACCCGGTCCTTCTCCCGCGCCACCGTGGGCAGATCGAGCAATGTGGAAGCCTGGAGGGTGGAAGAGAGCGCCAGTCCGGCCGCGTTCAGCGCGGACGACCCGGCGATCCGGTCGAGAGCGATATAGAGTGGGTTGAGAAAGCGGCGGTTCGAGGGGAAGAACGGGCTGATCCGCGTCGGATCGCTCCAGAACAGGGCGTGGAGCGGATTGACGCCGACGAAGTCCGCACCTTCGGCCGCCGCGATTTCGCACAGGGCGGCCAGATCGGCGAAATCGCCGATGCCCGAATTGCGGCCGGAGACGAGACCGGGGAGCTGGCAGGAAATCCCCCAGACCCGGGCAGCTTCAAGTTGCGCGGGGACAAAGCAGCGCTTTGGCGGCGGATCGGCAAGGACCTCGGCAATCGTCGGCGGCGGCGCGATCGTGGCGTTCTTCGCGTCAAGAACGTCGGCGAGAGCGATCAGCGTTTTATCGGGAACGATATGGGTCAGCCCGTCGATGCCGACATAGGTGTCCTCGATGCCGACACGATTGCAAATGGCAACAAGCCGTTCCCTCATCATGCGCTTTCTGCGAGGCCGGCGCAGAGTGCCCACGAGTCCCGCCGCAGATCACCCAATCGGAAGAATTCCCGTCCCCTTGCCTCGGCCGCAAACGGCGCGCCGCCAAGATTGGCGACGACCGCGAGGTGAGCGCCATCGCCGAGCGTCCAGCTGACGGCGACGCCGCTGTCGCCGATGGCACGTGCCCGGCCGTTGGTGGCGGCGATGCCCTTGAGCCGCGGAGCGATTTCGGTTGAACGGATCGCGGCGAGTTGCCGAAACAGCGCCAACCGTTCGCTGCCAGCGTCCGTCTCCATTGCCGACCAGTCGAGCATCGAGGCCGCGAACGTCGCCGGATCGTTCGGGTCAGGGATCGTGTCGCGCGTTTCGGGGCCGGCAAACTGCGGCCAACGGGCAAATTCCCGACGCCGTCCCTGACGCACAGCGTCGCCAAGCGCACCGTGGAAATCGCAGAAGAACTGGAAGGGGCGGGTCTCGCCCCACTCCTCGCCCATGAAGAACAACGGAACCATCGGGGACAGCATGAGGAGCGCCGTTAGCACCTCGACCGCCCGCCGCTCGGCAAGGGTCGTCAGCCGCTCGCCGAAGGCGCGGTTGCCGACCTGATCGTGATTTTGCAGAAAATTGATGAAAGCGGTTGGCGGAAGATGGCGCGAGGGCACGCCGCGCGGAAGGCCGCCCCGATACGGCGACGGACGCCCCTGCTGCACGAAACCCTGAGAGAGAGCAGTCATCAGGTCGCCGCGCGGGTCATCGGCATAGTCGGCGTAGTAGCCCGAATTCTCGCCGGTCGCCAGCGCGTGGACGACGTGATGAAAGTCGTCGTTCCATTCTCCGTCGTAGAGAAGCGGTCGTCCGGATCCGTCGCGCTCGTGCAGAAAAGCAACGTTGCGATCATCTTCGGTGGTCAGATGGACATGGCGGTCGAAACCGCAGTTGCGCACCTCGCGCGCGATCTCGACCAGGATCGATACGTCCGACGGATCGTCGATCTGGTCGACAGCGTCGAGGCGGAGCCCGTCGATCCGATACTCGTCGAGCCAATAGAGTGCGTTTTCCACGAAGAAGCGGCGAACCGGTGGTCGATCGAAAGCGATCGCGGCGCCCCATGGGGTGTGCCGCTCGGGGTGGAAGAAATCCGAGGCATAGAGATGCAGGTAGTTTCCGTCCGGCCCGAAGTGATTGTAGACGACGTCGAGAAACACCATGAGCCCACGCTCGTGGGCAGCGTCGACGAGACGCTTCAGGCCGAGAGAGCCGCCGTAGGCGATATGCGGAGCGTAGAGCAGGACGCCGTCATACCCCCAGCCACGATTTCCGGAGAACTGCGCGACCGGGCAAAGCTCGATGGCGGTGATGCCGGTGGCAGCGAGGTGGTCGAGGCGGGCGCGCACGCCGTCGAAATCGCTTGATCGGGAGAAGGTGCCGACGTGCAGCTCATAGAGAATAGTGTCTTCCCATGGCCTGCCGCGCCAGTCGGTACGCCAGTCATGAGCAGCCGGATCGACAAGGCGCGACGCGCCATGAACGTTACCGACCTGCTCGCGTGCGGCTGGGTCGGGAACGCGCGTATCGCCGTCGATCGCGAAGGCATAACTCGCACCTGCCCCGGCGGTGGATTCGACCACGAACCAGCCGTCGCCGACCGGGTCCATGGCGTGCCTGGCATCGTCGAGGATAACGTCCATGCTGCCGCGGTCGGGAGCCCAGATGCTGAACCGCCACCGTCGGTCGCCAACCTTCTCTGCGCCCCAGGTCTTGGCGAACGCTGACCGGCTCAATCGAAAATCTCGTCGGTTTCGAAAAGATACGCCGAGCGGGCGGCGAGCTTCACTTCGTCTCCTGCCGTCGCGGTCGGCCGGGGCGGCTCGACTGCGGCTGCGGCGCTATCGATGAGACAATGCCATCGCGTTGCGGTCGGGTGTGGCGGAAAGACGAAAGCGGCGTCGTCGGCGGCCGGATTGAGCACAATCAACAGCGACCGCTGTCCGTGATCACTGAGCATGAGGGCGATCCCGGCGTCGTGACCGTTGTGCCAGTCGGCGCCGTTCATTTCCTTGCCGTCGAGGCGACGCCAGAGGGCGTCGGCCGGTCCCTCGTCGCCGACCGGATGACCGTGGCGAAACTTCGCCGGTCGCAATAGCAGTCGGCTGCGTCGAATCGCGATGACTGCATGCACGTAGTCGAAGAAAGGCTGGTCGGCGTCTTCGGACCAGTCGAGCCAGTTGATCTCGTTGTCCTGGCAATAGGCATTGTTGTTGCCGACCTGGCTGCGGCCGATTTCATCTCCGGCAAGCAGCATCGGCACGCCGTGGCTGAGCAGCAGGGTGGTGATCGTCGCCCGCCGCAGCTTTCCGCGAAGTTCCAGAATCGCGGGATCGTCGGTCGGCCCCTCGACGCCGCAGTTCCAGCTGCGATTGTCATCGTGACCGTCCTTGTTGTCCTCGAGGTTCGCCTCGTTATGCTTCTCGTTGTAGGCCCACAGATCGGCAAGCGTGAACCCGTCATGGGCGGTGACGAAATTGATGCTCGCCCAGGTCCGCCGCCCGCGATGGTCGAATTCGGGTGCGGATCCGAGCAAGCCGGTGGCGACGCCGGACAGGGCACCCTGGTCGCCGCGCCAATAGCTGCGTACGTCGTCGCGGTACTTGCCGTTCCACTCGGCCCAACCCGGAGGGAAATTGCCTAACTGGTACCCGTTCGGGCCGATGTCCCACGGCTCGGCAATGAGCTTGACCGTCTGCAGGACCGGGTCCTGCGACAGCGTGTCGAAGAAGATCGTACTTGGATCGAACTGGTCGTATTCGCGACCCAGCGCCGTCGCCAGGTCGAAGCGGAAACCGTCGACGTGGCACTCCTCGACCCAGTAGCGAAGCGAGTCGGCGACGAGCTGCATGACCCGCGCGTTGCGCAGGTTCATCGTGTTGCCGGTGCCGGTGGTGTCGAAATAGAACCTCCGGTCCTGCGCCAGCAGGTAGTAGTTGGCGTTGTCGATACCGCGGAAGGACAGCGTCGGTCCGAGGTGGTTGCCTTCGCCGGTATGGTTGTAGACGACGTCGAGGATGACCTCGATATCGGCTTCGTGCAGCCGTTTCACCATGAACTTGAACTCGTCGATGTCCTGTCCCGGCGAGACGTAACGCATGGCGGGCGCGTGGAAGCAGAGCGTGTTGTAGCCCCAATAGTTCGACAGGCCGCGGCTGACGAGCCTACGGTCGTTGACGATCGAATGGACCGGCAGAAGCTCGACGGCGGTCACGCCGAGCCGCACCAGGTGCTCGATCACCGGCGGGTGCGCCAGCCCGGCGAAAGTGCCGCGGATCGGAGGAGGCAGGTCGGGGTGGCGGGCGCTGATTCCTTTGACGTGGGCCTCGTAGACGATCGATTCCGCCCATGGTCGGCGCGGAAGAATGTCCTCCCCCCAAGTGTAGGCCGGGTCGATGACCACACATTTTGGAACCACCCGCGCGCTGTCGCGGCGATCGAAGCTGAGGTCCTCGCGCGGAGACCCGACGCGGTATCCGTAACAGGCGTCGTGCCAGCGAATATCGCCATAAAGCGACTTGGCGTAGGGATCGATCAGCAGCTTGTTCGGATTGAACCGATGACCTTGTCCGGGATCGTAGGGTCCGTGGACGCGGTATCCATACAGTTGGCCGGGGCGGACATCAGGCAAGTAGCCGTGCCAGACTTCGTGGGTCTGTTCCGGCAGGGCGATGCGTGCCACTTCCCGCCGGCCGCTGCGATCGAACAGGCAAAGCTCGACACGGGTGGCATTGGCCGAATAAAGGGCGAAATTCACCCCGGAGCCGTCCCAGGTGGCGCCGAGGGGATGGGACAGACCCGAAAAAACGCGTTCGCTCACGTTTGGCTCATTCACCGTTGCCGCAATGTTGTAGCACCAAAGTGGCTAGCGGCGGCAGGGTCAGACGCAGCGACGATTGGCGCCCGTGCATCGGGATGGGCGAGCTCTCGACGCGGCCGGCGTTGCCGATATTGGCGCCGCCGTAAATGCCGGCATCGGTATTGAGCAGTTCTCGCCAGACTCCGGACCGGGAGACGCCGACCGTATAGTCGTGGCGAACGACCGGCGTAAAGTTGCAGACAACCACTGCTGACGTTCCGTCACTGCCGCGTCGCTCGAAGGAAAGCACGCTCTGCTCGGTGTCGCCGCCCTCGATCCAGGAAAACCCGGTCGGGTCGCAATCCAGCGAGTGGAGGGCGGCGGTGCCGCGGTAGAGCGTGTTGAGGTCGCGGACCAGACGCTGGAGACCGGCGTGATCGCGGTCGTCGAGCAGGTGCCAATCGAGCGAACTGTCGTGGTTCCATTCGCGTTCCTGGCCGAATTCGCCGCCCATGAACAGCAATTTCTTGCCCGGATGAGCCCACATGAAGCCGAAATAGGCCCTGAGATTGGCAAATTTCTGCCAGCGGTCGCCAGGCATCTTGCCGAGGAGCGATCCCTTGCCGTGGACGACTTCGTCGTGGCTGAGCGGCAGCACGAATTTTTCCGACCAAGCGTAGTGGATGCCAAACGTCATCAGGTGATGGTGCCATTTTCGATAGGCCGGATCCTTGGACATGTAGGCGAGGCTGTCGTGCATCCAGCCCATGTTCCACTTGTAACTGAAGCCGAGGCCGCCTTGATCGATCGAACCGGAAACGCCGGGCCAAGCCGTCGATTCTTCGGCAATGGTGATCCGCCCGGGCGATCGTTCGCCGATCAGGCGGTTGACCTCGCGCAGGAACGCGATGGCTTCGAGGTTCTCGCGACCGCCATAGACGTTCGGGATCCATTCGCCGGGCTGGCGCGAATAGTCGAGATAAAGCATCGAAGCCACTGCATCCACGCGGAGGCCGTCGACGCCCGTTTGCTCAAGCCAGAACAGGGCGTTGGCGACAAGGTAGTTGAACACTTCGCGCCGGCCGAAATTGTAGATCAGCGTGTTCCAGTCCCTATGGAAGCCAAGCCTCGGGTCCGCGTGCTCGTAGAGATGGGTGCCGTCGAAGCGGACCAGCCCATGCGGGTCGGAGGGGAAATGGGCAGGCACCCAATCGACGATGACCCCGATGCCGGCGTCATGGCAGGCGCGGACAAGCCGCCTGAAAGCCTCCGGTTCGCCGAAGCGCGAGGTCGGCGCGAACAGTCCGACCGGCTGGTAGCCCCACGAGCCGGAAAACGGATGCTCGGCCACCGGCAGAAACTCGACATGGGTGAAGCCCATATCGACCGCATAAGAAACGAGCGTTTGGGCGAGATCGTCGTAAGTCAGGTATTGGTTGCCCTCGCCGCGTCGCCACGACCCGAGATGGACTTCGTAGATCGAGATCGGCGCCTCCGGCGCATGACGGGCCGGAAGCGATCCGGTCCAGCCGGGATCGACCGGAGGCTCGACGAGCCTGTGCACGATCGATGCGGTGGCGGGGGCTGGCTCCTGACGGAAGGATACGGGGTCGGCCTTGAGCGGTTGAAGATCGCCCTGGGGGCCGACGATCTCGAACTTGTAGCGGGCGCCGACGGTCACGCCGGGCAGGAAAATTTCCCAGACTCCCGTTCCATGGCGGAGCCGCATCGGATGCCGGCGGCCGTCCCAGAAGTTGAAATCGCCGAGCACGCTGACCCGACGCGCATTGGGCGCCCATACGGCAAAGGCGGTCCCGGCGACGCCCTCGTGCTCGAGCTCATGCGCGCCGAGGCGCTCATAAAGCTCCTGATGCGATCCCTCGGCGAGCAGGTGGATATCGAGGTCGCCGAGGACCGATCCGAACTTATAAGGATCCTGTATTATCCACTCGTTGCCGTCGCCGTGGAAAACGAGGCGATAGTCGAACCGCTTCTTGCGCTGCGTCAGCCGGGCGGCGAAAACGCCGGCCGGGTGGACGCGCTCGAGCGCCGCCAGTCTGCGGCCGTTGGCGTTGGCAATCCACGCCTCGGAGGCGCCGGGATCGAAGCAGACGATGCGGAATCCCTTGTCGGTCTGATGCAAGCCGAGCCAGGCAAACGGGTCATCCAGTCGCCCGACGGCGATCGCTTCGCAGATGTGCTGCGGCACGAGAATGTCTACCGTATCGACGGTCTTGCGGGCAGGAGTCGGGGTCATGTCGTCCTCCCGTCGATGAGAGACAGGACGCCGCGCACCGGCGTTGCCAGCCAGGTCGGACGGTTAGCCGATTCGTAGCCGATCTCGTAGAGCGCTTTTTGCAGTATGAAGAGCTTTAGAAGAGGGTCATCGGCGATTGCGCCGGCGTCGACGCCGCGGGCGTCGGCATAGGCCGCCAGAAACCTGGCACTGCTGACGTCGCGCCATCGCCAGGCAATTGCCTCGACTTCCGGACGAACGGCTCCGAGGGCGCGGACGCGGTCGATCGCCGCAAATGCTGCATAGTCGAAACTTCTCAGCATGCCGGCGACATCGCGTAGCGGCGACGATCGCGCGCGCCGCTCGGCAAGACTGCGGCGGGGCTCCCCTTCGAAATCGATGATCATGATGTCCATCTGGGCGATGAGCACCTGACCGAGATGGAAATCGCCGTGAATCCGTGACTTGATCCCATTCGGCGTGAGCGCACCGAGGCGGCGAATCAACGCCTCGATCGCTTTCCGCTGCTCGAGCAAATCGTCGATCTCGGGTGAGCGTGGCAGCGCCGACGACGCCAATCGGCGGAAAGCGTCTGTAGCCTGTCGGCGGGTGTCGCTCGCCCAGGCGGCGACGTCGCGCCGGCTGGTCGGTCTGGTGCCGAACGCCGGATCGTCGGTCGGCGTGGCGAGCGCGATATGGAGTTCCGCCGTGCGCCGGCCGAAGGTGTCGGCAAGGTCGAGCGGATACGGGAACGTCCCGTCCTCCGGTGCAGCATGAGCCTCGCCGGTTTCACCGAACGAACGATCCTGAAGCTCACGGGTCAGCGCATCGACGATCGCCTTCCAGCCGTCGCCCTGGTTCGGAACGAATGCAAAGCAGGCGGCGATCGTGGCCGCTTCCTCGCTGCCGTCGGCGGTCAGTGTTGCCTCGCCCAGGAACGCTGGCGTGTTCTTGAAGTCGGTCTTTTCGGTCAGGAAACGAGCGATCTCGATATCGGGCTGTTTGCCTGCCCGCAAACGTCGGTAGATCTTGAGTAAGCCCCTGTCCCCGAAAGCGAGAGAGACGTTGGACTGCTCGACGCCGAGCGGCCGCGCTTCGTCGACCTGGCCGAGATCTTGCAAACCTTCAGTGCCGTCCGCCTCGAAACGGATCTCTGCCTCGGTGACATCCGTGCCGGCGCGCATCGCCGCGACCAGGGCTTCGGCAAATCGCGGGTCGGCGGATGCATCGACGAGCGCTCCGAGGTGGTTGGTCCGACGAAGCTTGGCGAGCGTCGCGGAAAGTGTTGCCGCACCGAACTGCAGGTTTTCCTCGCCCCACCGCGCACGTAGAGGCAGGAAATAGGTCTGGGCGCCGGAGTCGGCCGCCTCGATCTCGGCAAGGGTCAGGCAGTAGTCGCGGCCGAGGGTTGGCCCGATGCGGATCGCCGCCGACCTGATCCGCTCGCCCTTGGCGCCGAACCAGCGCTGCAGCGGCAGGAAGCTCGGCAGGACCTCGCGAGCCAGTCGCGTGTGGGCGTCTGCGGTGAGGATCTCGCCGATTCCGGTGCCTTTGCAGGTCAGCGTCACGAAATCCGGAAGGATTTCGGGAGTCGGCCGATGCCAATGGGGCAGCGCCGCTTCGCTCGCCAGCTGGAACCATAGAGAACCATAAGGCGGCAGCGTCAGCATGTAGGGAAGATCGCCGATTGGCGGGAAGGCGCCGCCGCTTTCCAACTCGACCGGCACACGGCCGCGAAACTCCGCCAGATCGAGCTCGACGGCTTGTGCGCTACGGCTGACGTTGAAGACGCACAACAGCACCTCGTCATCGTGGCTGCGGGTGTAGGCGAGGACTTTCCGGTTGCGCGGATAGATGAAGTCCAGCCGGCCGCGGCTGAACGCTACGTGCCGCTTGCGGATCGCGATGATCCGCTTCATCCAGTTGAGCAGCGATCCGGCACTCTGGCTCTGGGCTTCGACGTTAACGGCTTCATAGCCGTAGACCGGATCCTGGATCGCCGGCAGATAGAGCTGCTGCGGAATGGCGCGGGAAAATCCGCCGTTGCGGTCCGCCGACCACTGCATCGGCGTGCGGACGCCGTCGCGGTCGCCGAGGAAATAGTTGTCGCCCATGCCGATTTCGTCACCGTAGTAGACGACGGGAGTTCCCGGCATGGACAGGAGCAGGCCGTTGAGGAGCTCGATCTTGCGCCGATCGTTGTCGAGCAGCGGTGCCAGCCGCCGGCGAATGCCGAGGTTGATGCGCGCCCGGCGGTCGGAAGCGTAGAGCGACCACATGTAGTCGCGCTCGCGGTCGGTCACCATTTCCAGCGTCAGTTCGTCGTGATTACGCAGGAATATCGCCCACTGGCAGTTGTCGGGGATGTCCGGGGTCTGGCGCAGAATGTCGGTGATCGGATGGCGATCTTCCTGGGCGAGCGCCATGTACATGCGCGGCATCAGCGGGAAATGGAATCCCATATGGCACTCGTCGCCGTCGCCGAAATAGGGCCGGGTGTCCTCCGGCCACTGGTTGGCCTCGGCGATCAGCATCCGGTCGGGATAGTGGGCGTCGAGTTCGGCGCGAATCCGCTTCAGCACCTGGTGGGTTTCGGGAAGGTTCTCGTTGTTGGTTCCGTCGCGCTCGACCAGATAGGGAATCGCGTCGAGCCTGAGCCCGTCGACGCCCATCTCGAGCCAAAAGTGCATGATCTTGAGCACTTCCTCCAAGACTCGGGGATTGTCGAAATTGAGGTCCGGCTGATGGGCATAGAAGCGATGCCAGAAAAAAGCGCCGGCCTCGGGATCCCAGGTCCAGTTCGACGTTTCAGTGTCGAGGAAGATGATCCGCGTCTCCAGGTACTTCTGGTCGGTGTCGGACCAGACATAGAAATCGCGCTCGGGACTGCCCGGCGGTGCCTTGCGGGCGCGCTGAAACCAGGGATGCTGGTCCGACGTATGGTTGATAACCAACTCGGTGATGACCCGCAGGTCGCGACGATGAGCTTCGTCGACGAACCGGCGAAAGTCCCGCATTTTGCCGTAGCTCGGGTTGATCGCCATGTAGTCGGCGATGTCGTAGCCGTCGTCGCGCAGCGGTGAGGGGTAGAACGGCAGTATCCAGATCGCCGTGACCCCGAGATCGACGATATAGTCGAGCCGCTGCATCAGGCCCTTGAAGTCGCCGATGCCCTCGTTGGTCGCATCCTGGAACGCCTTGACGTGGAGCTGATAGATAATCGCGTCCTTGTACCAATCGGCGACGGAGCGATCGATCGAGACCCTGGCGTTTTTCGCCGTCTTGGATTTCGTCGCCATCAAGCAGCCGTCGCCGGATTGTTGAGGGACCAAACGGCGTAAGGGCGCTCATCCGGCGTCAGCCACACGTGCTGGTTCTTTCCCTGCCAGCGGAAGGTTTGGCCGGTGACCAGATCGCGGCCTTCGATCACCCCGTCGTCCGGCAGCCCGAATTCCCATAGCGGTACTTCGATCGGCGCACCCTGGGGGTGGTGGGGGTCGAGATTGACCGCGAACAGGACGAAATCGGAGAGATCCGGCGTGAATTTGGCGTAATAGAGAATGTGATCGTTCCAGGCATTGTAGAAGCGCAGGCCCTCAAGCTGCTGCAGGGCAGGATGCTCATGACGAATCCGGTTCGCCAGGCGGATGTCGTCCTTGATGTTGCCGGGCTGATCGAAGTTCCAAACTCGTAGCTGGTATTTCTCGCTGTCGAGATATTCCTCGCGACCGGGCACCGGCGTGCCTTCGCAAATCTCGAAGCCGTTATACATGCCCCAGGAGGGAGACAACGAGGCGGCGAGGATTGCCCGCGTCCGGTAGCCTGGGCGACCGCTCGTCTGCAGCAGGGTCGGGTTGATGTCAGGGGTGTTGACGAAAAAATTCGGCCGCATGACGTATGGCATGTCGCCGCCGGTCAACTCAGTCAGATAGGCGGTGAGTTCCTGCTTGGTATTGCGCCAGGTGAAGTATGTATAGGACTGGGTGAAGCCGACCTTGGCCAGCCGTTTCATCATTTTCGGCCGGGTGAAAGCCTCCGAAAGAAAAATGATATCGGGATGGAGATCGCGGGCCTCTCCGATCATCCATTCCCAGAAGGGCAGCGGCTTGGTGTGGGGATTGTCGACCCGGAAGATGCGGACGCCCTTGTCCGCCCAGAAAAGAACCACGTCTCGCAATGCGAGCCATAACGATGGCAGCGACTTGCGATAAAAGTGGACGTTGACGATGTCCTCATACTTCTTCGGCGGATTCTCTGCGTATTTGATCGTGCCGTCCGGGCGCCAGTCGAACCATTCGGGATGCTGCTTGATCCACGGGTGATCGGGTGAGCATTGGATGGCGAAGTCGAGCGCGACTTCGAGCCCATGGGCCTGCGCGGCGTCGATCAGACGCTTGAACGAGTCGAAGTCGCCCAGCTCGGAATGGATGGCGTCGTGACCACCCTCGATCCCGCCGATCGCGTAGGGGGAGCCGGGATCGTCGGCGCCGGCGACGAGCGAGTTGTTGCGACCTTTCCGGTTGGTCCGGCCGATCGGATGGATCGGTGGAAAATAGAGAACGTCGAAGCCGAGATCGCGGACATAGGGGAGTCGTGCGATCACATCGTCGAACGTTCCATGGCGCTCCATCGAAAACGACATCGACCTTGGCATCAACTCGTACCAGGCGGAGAACAACGCTCTTTCGCGATCGATCCAGACCGGAACCGGCTCGGCAATTTCCGACAGGTTGTCGCGGAGGCCGACGCGCCGAATAAGGTCGGTGGTTTCGCCGGTCATCAACAGGGCGAAGGAATCGCCTTCGGATTTCGACCTTTCGAGCTTGGACGCCAGCGCCTTCAGCGCCGCCTTGTCGGCGCCCCCCAATCCTTCGCGCTTGGCGAGCGTTTCCTCGACGAGGGCGATGCCTTCGGAAATCTCCAGGCTGATCGCCACGCCGGCGGCGTGTTTTTTAGCGATCTCGTCCTGCCAAGTGGCGAAACGGTTGCGCCAGGCGATGATCGAGAATTCGTGGGAACCGACGTGGTCGAAAACGGTAAGTCCGCGCCAGCGGTCGTTCTCGACCAGGAGCATGGGCAGCTCCTGCCAGCCATTTGCGGTTTTTCGCCGGATGAGAAGCGCGGCATCGATCTTTTCGTGGCCGTCGCAAAATATATCGGCCTCGACGACGAAACGGCGACCGACCACGCCTTTGGCGGGGAAGCGACCGCCATCGATTTCCGGCGTTATCGCCTCGATCGCGATGCGGTTGGTCGCGAGCCGGGCGATAGCGCTCTCAGCCTTTGCCTTCTGGCTCTTGTCGCGCAGGCGATCACCTCGTGAGTTCGCTAAGATTCCGGCCGTCATGGTAACGCGCCCCAATATGCTTTCAACCGCAACACAGCCGCACCGTTCCCCGCCAGTCGTCCGCGGGTAATATTCTGTTTTTGTTCTCGTCTCATGGGTCCGGTTGCACATCGAAAGTGCAACAGCAACAAGAGCGAAGCGTCGAGCGTCTTGCAATTGCCGCTTTGTCGTCACGCCAGCGACTCTCTGTAGCCCGAATCGCGCGGATAATTAACCATGGGTATGGCTGCAAGGCGGTATCGTCGGAAGCGTGTGTCGGCGAGAGACACAAGCGCCTTTCGGTACCTGATTTCGTGCTGGCGGCCGTTTTGGAGGCGGGAATTGAAACGAATCCTTGTGCCGCTCGCCGGTCGAATGATCGCTCTGTCGGTCGATTCCGCCGCTGCGGCTTCGCCGGACTATTGCACGGTGTTTGCCAAGGAATTCGCCGCCCAGGCGCTCCCCGAGAATGAGGGAAATCTGAGCGCCGACCTCGTCCACGACCGTCTCTACCACAAATGTCTGAACATGGACGAAGAGCCGGCATTGCCGACCGCCTACACGGCACCCCGGACCGACGGGGTGGGCCGGTCGCTGGTCGAGGACGGGCAATCGGCCGAGTCGATCCTGGAGGATGCCACTGCCGAAGCACCGACGGTCGATGCTACCGCGATCGACGAGGCGATGGTCAAGCGGACCGCGGCAATCGAGAACGATGCGCCAAAAACGTCGGAGAGGCGTGAAGGCCGGTGGAGCGGCAGCGGCTACGCGATGTGGTCTACGGAATGGCGGGACTGGTGCGCGGAGCACTTCCCCAACAGCTTCGACCCGAAGACCGGGACGATCATGCCCTACAAGACGGGTAAGCGCGAGCCGTGCCTCTAGCTGCAACGCTCGCCGGGAGGTTCGCCAAGGGCAACGAAAATTCCCCGTCTGCCGGTATCGGCGCGGGGCGACGAAAGGAAAGTCCAGGGGCGCGGGGGCTGCGAGCGAGTTGGACGCAGCGATGGACAATCAATCAGTTGGCGAGACTTCCGCGCTTGGGCGCGACGAAACTTCGACAGACGTTGCTTTGACGATGGCCCTCGCTGCCGAGGGCGACCCCGGCGCTCAGGCGATGATCGGCTATCTGCACCTGGTCGGCCAGGGCGTGGAACAGGATGACGTCGAAGCCGAAAAGTGGCTGTGGCGCGCCGCCATGCAGGGCAGTGCCGACGCCGCGGCGAATCTGGGCTGGATGCATGAGAACGGCCGCGGGGTCGAGCGGGACGACGGCGAGGCGGCAAAGTGGTACCGCCGGGCTGCCGAGTCGGGGGCCGTCGAGGCGCAGACCAGCCTCGGCTGGATGTACGAAAGCGGGCGCGGCGTTTCACCCGACGATGCCGAGGCCGTGAAATGGTTCCGCTGCGCGGCGGAACAGGGCGACGCGCACGCCCAGTACGCTCTCGGCTTCATGTACGAAAACGGACGAGGTGTGCTGCAGGATTTCACCGAGGCGGAAAAATGGTACCGCTTCGCCGCCGAGCAGGGCCTTGCCGATGCGCAAAACAATCTCGGCACGATGTACGAGGACGGCCGCGGTGTCGATCAGGACAGTTTCGAAGCGATCGATTGGTTTCGGCGCGCTGCAGAGCAGGGAGATGCCCTCGCCGAAAACAATCTCGCCGTCATGTATGCCTCCGGCCGGGGCATGCCCCAAGACTTCGGTGAAGCGGCGAAATGGTACAAGCGGGCCGCGGAGCAAGGTCAAGCCAGTGCGCAATATGCGTTCGGCCTGTTGTGCAGGCATGGCTGTGGCGTGAGCCAGGATGATGCCGATGCCGCCTGCTGGTACCGTCGCGCTGCCGAGCAGGGCTACTGTCAGGCTCAAACCGCCCTTGGACTTATGCATTGGCATGGTCGCGGCGTTGCCCAGGACCACGCCGAAGCGGTGCTGTGGTTTCAAAGCGCCGCCGCTCAGGGCGATCCCCATGCACAAAATATTATCGGCCTCATGTATGGCGTCGGCAAAGGCGTCAAGCGAGACTACGTTGTTGCCTACATGTGGGCGACGATCTCGCGTTTGCAGGGAGAGGAGGACGGCCTCGGCTGGCGACGGCTGCTCGCGGGCCGCATGACCCTCACCCAGCTCTCCGAGGCGAAGCGCCTGGCACAGATCGAGTGGGCGCGAAAGCAGCTCCATTCGGCGAGTGCGATGCACGGCGACGAAATCCCTGCTTGATCCGCGAAATCGGCCTGCCGAATTCGTGGCGGCCGAGGGCCGAGTACGCTCGCCCATTGCCAGTCGGTCCGCTGCATCGCCGGCAGTCCTCAAGGTCGATGCTGGAGCCCTCTTTCACGCGCCTTGACGCCGACAAGATCGGGCGAGTTGATCGTCTCGGCCGCCACAGGCAAGCTCGTGCTTTGCCAAACGTACGAGCAAGGCACATGTCATCGATTCCTTTCGTCCGAACCATCGTTCTTGCCGCTGGACTGGCCTCCTGGCCGGGGATCGCGACCGCGAGTGACGACGTTGATGCGCTGGCGCGTGACCTCATCGACCGATTTTACGACGCGCTGGCGCCGGATACTGCGGAACTCGCCGCGTTTCTCGGCACCGGCTTTCAGATCATCGGCAGCGATGGACTGCGCTTCGACCGGGAAACCTACCTGACCTTCCCCAAGGCGATCACCAGTTACGAAGTCAGTGATCTCGTCGTCCGTCGCGATGGCGATGTGCTCACCGCGACGTTCGAGGTCGGCTACAAGGGGGAATTCGAGGGCGCCGCGCGCACCGTGCCGCGCCTTGCCCGGCTCGCGGTCTTTAGCGAAACCGAAGACGGTTGGAAGCTACAGGCGTTGGCCGCGCTCGGCACCGGCGAAAACGACGTCAACGGCAAGGCCGCCGAAGTCGTCACCCGCTGGCTCGCTGCCAATGCGTCGGGTGATCCAGCCGCCGTTCGTCAACTGGCGTCGCCCGACTTTCAGCTTCAGCGACCGGACGGCAGCGGCTTTGGACTTGACGATTTTCTCGAGGATATTCGCGGCGCAAGCCGTCCGCCGGCGGTCGACGATCTGGTCGCTACCAGCTTCAGCAATACGATGATCACGCGCTATTCGCTCAAGCTCGAAGGCAAGACGGCGCCCCGGTTGACCGTTTTTCAGCGAATTAACGGCGAATGGCGCGCCGCCGCCGACGCTGAATATCGACCGATCGAGTAGCCTTGGCATCGGGGCGCCACCACCTGAATGCGGTAGCGACCGGTCGCTGACCGTGCTGTATTATGCAAAATTAGAAAGTTTAAGGAGGAAGCCGATGGCCATTCCGGAGACCAATTTCGATCCGCCCTTCAATCTGACGCGGGCAAGCCACGTCCGCTTGGCGACCCCGGATCTCGGAGCCTCGCGGGCCTTCTACGAGGAGGTGATCGGCTTGGTGGTTTCCGATAGCGATAGCGACACCGTCTACATGCGCGGAGTCGAGGAGATTTGCCACCACAGCCTGACGCTGAAGCGAACGGCCGGCGACGCGGTTTGCGAGGCGGTTGGCTTTCGTGTCTTCCGTGAGGAGGACCTCGACAAGGCGAAGCACTATTTCGACCAAAACGGCATCGAAGCGGAATGGATCGAGCGGGATTTCGAAGACCGTTCCTTGCGTGCCGTCGATCCGAATGGCGTGCCGCTCGAACTCTGCGCGAAGATGGACGCTCGCGAGCGTCTCGATGTCGACTTCCAACTCCATCGCGGCGTAGCAGCACTGCGGCTCGATCATTTCCAGTTCGCGGTACCCGACGTCACCGCCGCGGCAAAATTCTACGCCGATATCGGCTTCAGGACGTCGACCTATTTTGTCGACGCGCGCTTCGACGACCGCGTCTTCGGTATTTTCATGCATCGCAAGAATAATCCGAACGATGCGGTGTTCATGACCCGGGTGGGGCCGCGACTGCATCACGCGGCTTATATCGTGCGCGACGCCTTCAGCCTGTTCAAGGCCTGCGATATCGCCTCCAACATCGGCCTCGGTCATTGCATCGAATACGGACCGAGCCGTCACAACCAGCGCGCCGGACTGTTTCTCTACCTTCGCGATCCGGCCGGTCACCGCATCGAGACCCTTCTCGCCCCGGTTCAGATGATCGACATCGACCACGAGCCGCAACGATGGGAGGAGAGCCAGCGCTGGGGCTGGAGTCCGCCGCCGCCGCGCTCATGGATCGACGAAGCGTCGCCTTTTCCGAATGTTCCTTTGGCTGAGCCCATAGTAAGACAACCACCTAAAGTTGTTGAGCCGGTGCGCCACGCGTCGTAGTCTTCGCTGTCCGAAGGCGGCGGGCCACTCCAACGACACCCAAAGCTGGAAACCGACGAATGGATGACTCCCTTCAGGAAGTGCAGTCTGAACGGCCCGAACCGGTCCGGTCGCTGACCAAGGCGATTTATGCCCAGCTCCGTGAGGATATCCTGAGAGCCCGGCTGAGACCGGGGGAGAAGCTACGGGTCGGCGAACTCTGCGACCGTTACGGCTACTCGAGCACGCCGGTGCGCGAGGCGTTGATGCTGCTCGCCGCTGAAAATTTGGTGCGCAGCGAGGAAATGCGCGGCTTCTTCGTTGCCGGTGCGAGTCCTGAGGAGTTCCTCGAGCTGACCGAGACCCGCTGCATGGTCGAAGAGGTAGCGCTTTCCCGTTCGATCGAAAGGGGCGGCGACGACTGGGAAGCGCGTCTGGTTGTCGCCTTCCATCGTCTTGGGCGGGGCTCGCGACCGTTGGGCGGCGAGCGCTTCGACCTCAATCCGGATTGGGTGCGTCGGCACAACGAGTTTCACGACGCGCTGATCGGTGCGTGTGGGTCGCACCTTCTCATCGAATTCTGTCGGCAATTGCGCGATCAGTCTTACCGTTATCGGCGAATCGCTTCGTTCGATCGCGAGGACGGTTGGCTCGTTGAGCATCAAGCGGTCCTGTCGGCAACGATCGACCGAGAGACTGGCAAGGCAGTCGAACTGCTCAAGCAGCATTATCGCAAGACTGCCGAGATCACGATCCTACAATGGACCAAAACGGCACCGCCCGCCCGCATCCCAAAATAGTGGTGGCTGCGTCGCGGTCGACGCCTTCTTGACGTCATCAACTTCCTTAGCCCGCTTCTCTCACCGCATCTAGCGTTGATGTGTGACATCGTCATTGCGGCCGACGATGCCACTTTTGAGGATAAGGGCCATTTCGACATTGCGAGCCAAGTGCCGGGCGACGGGCTCATATACGCTGCTTTTGGGACTGAACCGTGCCCGCTATCTCATGTTCGTGGCCAAATACTGTCTGCTCAGGAGGCTAAGGATTTAGGGCTAATATCGGAGATACATCCTCGCGACCAACTGTTAGGCAGGGCTTGGGAGATTGCTGAAAAGTTGTCGAAGAAGGACGACCTTCTGCTGCGCTACACGCGTATAGTGCTGACGGAGCCGCTCGGCAAATGGATGGAGGAAATGGTCGTGTACCACCTCGGCATGGAGGCTCTGGCGAAACTCGACAACGAAGATGTGCATTCGGACGAAGAAGAGCTCGGCCTAGACCCCGGAGGGGCGGGCGTCGGGAAAAGCTGAGCATCTGCGGCCGGCACCCTACGGGGACGTCTTGCTTGCGAATTATCGGGGGGCGCCCATAGCGGGAGCTCTTCTTTTATGAATGCATCCCAGGATATCTGCGCCAACAATGCCCGCCTCGTCAAACATGTCACGTCCCGAGCGGCGGACAGATTTATGTCCAAGTGACATCGTTGCTTGAAATGCGGCGGTAGCAGCGACATAGTCAAAAAAAGAGGCCTGCATCAATCAAATCATGCAGGAACAGGGAGGAAAGAATGAAATTCACCAATGCCTTTCAATTGAGAACGATCGCTTGGCTGTCATGCGTGGCTTTGGCAGGCGTCGTTTATGCCTCCGGCGTGGCCGCGCAAGACGCGCCGAAGCGTGTTGTCTTTGGCGTTGTGCCTCCAGCGGACGGCGAATCTAACAACCCTAATCGCGACATCGCCGCGAACGACGAATACCAGCTCAAGCCAATGTATGAGAACCTGATCGGTGTAGATCCCAAGACCTCCGAATGGGTCCCGATGCTGGCGGAAAGCTGGGAACTCAACGAAGCCGGCGACAGGCTGACGTTCAATCTGCGTAAGGGTGTCCAGTTCCATAATGGGTTCGGTGAGATGACGGCGGAAGACGTCGTGTTCTCGTTGGTCGATTCCATGGATCCGCCGGGCGCAATCTCCGACACCGGTCGCATTCTACGGACCGTCGTCTCGGAGATGGAGATTGCCGACCCTTACACATTGGTCTTCCATGTGGAGCCGGGTCTCGGATTGCCGTTCTTCGAAGGCATCAGCTACGGCGCGGCCGGCGCGGTCGTCAAAAGCAAGAAGGACTGGGAATCACGCGGCGGCGGCTCCCCTGCGACCCCCAAGCTTGACGAGGCGCCGATTGCCGGGACCGGCCCATACCAATTCGTTTCACGGACCCCCGGCCAGAACGTGATTTTCGAGAAGGTTCCTTACGATCATTGGCGGAAGAACCCCGGGTTCGACGAACTGGAGTTCAGATACATCCAGGAGGATTCGACGCGCCTATCGGCACTGCTCGCCGACGAGATCGACATGACCGCTCTGCCCGACGAACTCGCCGACGAGGCTGAAAACCGCGGCATGAAGATTATCAAGTCCACCCTGCCGGGCCGCAGGTACGGCCTGGCGCTGGCGGGCTGCTACTACAAGCAGGAGTGGAAGCCGGCAACGAGAGCCGCGGAAGTCTTCACCAGCGACGAACGCCTCTATCCCGACAGCCCGTGGTGCGACAAGGAACTGAGGATTGCGGCCAACAAGGCCATCGATCGCCAAGCGCTGAACGATGCCTTCTACGGTGGCGAGGCCGAGGTCGCGCATATGTGGTACTGGCTGCCCGAGCAGACCGATTCATGGAATCCTGAGTGGGATACGCGTTGGGACGAGCATCTTGGGTACGATCCCGATGGCGCCCGCGCAATCTTGGAAGAGCACGGACAACCGGTCAAGATTCAGGTGATCGCCAAAAACGACGTGGCTGAAGCCGTTGCCGTGATGCTCGAGGATGTCGGCTTCGATGTCGATTTGGTTTCGATGGACGGCGGCCAGTTTAATTCGGCGCGCGAGGCCCGCGAGTTCTCGGCGATGGTCGAGTTCGACGACACGGCCAGCGAGAACATCACCGGCTTTGAACCTGCCGGCTACGGCAATCAGGACTCCAAGCGGGCGGTCGAGATGGTCGAGTGGGACACCATGTACGAAGAGGTCCAGAGGGAGCTCGACGCGGACCGCCGGGCCAAGCTCTGGCGAGAGTTCGGTGACATCATTTTCGAGAACGCCATGCACGTGCCGCTTCTCAGGACCTACTCGGAGGTCGTGGTCAATCCCGACGAGGTTTGCGGCTATACGTTCCCGGGGGCCAACATGAGTGATCCGTACGCGTTCGTCGAGTATATCGAGCCCTGCTCGTAACCGATGGCCGCGTGTCTTGTTCTTCTGGGCGAGGCACGCGGCCGCAGGACCATCGCCAACACCGATCGCATCACGCGACTGGCTGATCGCACAGTGATGCCCGAGGTCCTACGATCCGGACCAGGGTAGAGTGGACTGATCCGTGGCGCGCTATATCCTGATCAACAGCTTTCGAGGGATTCTCACGATCCTTCTCGTATCGCTGATCGTCTTCTCGCTCGCTCGGCTGACCGGCGATCCGATGGACGTGCTTGCGCCGGTGGACATGAGCCACGAGGATCAGGAGGCGCTGCGCAAGCAGTGGGGCCTCGACAAGCCGCTGCTCGAGCAATACCTGATCTTCATCGGCAATGCAGCACATGGAGACTTCGGTCCATCGTATCTGTATCGCACCGAGACGGCCGGCGATATCATTCTCCAGCGGCTCCCGGCGTCCTTGAAGCTGGGACTCGTCGCAACGATCCTGACGATCATCATCGGCGTGCCGCTAGGCATTCTTTCGGCTGTGAAGCGAGGCACGATCGTCGATGCCGTCGCGAGGGGGCTTGCCCTGTTCGGCCAGTCGGTTCCCGAATTCTGGCTCGGCATCGTGCTTATCTGGCTTGTGGCCGTGCAGGTGGATTTCATTCCCACGTCGGGCATGCAAGGTTGGCAAAGCTATATTCTTCCTAGCATCGTGATTTCCATTTTCGGGATCGCAGCGCTGCTCAGGCTGTTTCGTTCGGCGATGCTCGAGACGCTCGGCACAGAATATATCAAGCTGGCGCGGCTCAAGGGGCTGTCGGAGTGGCGGGTCGTGGGAAAGCACGCCTTCAAGCCCGCCTCGATCGCGCCGCTGACCTTCTTCGGCCAACTGGCAGTGCGCATGCTCACCGGCGCGACCGTCGTCGAGATCGTCTTCTCATGGCCCGGACTGGGTCTGCTTGCGTACGAGTCTGCCAACGCGCGCGACTTTCCGATTGTGCAAGCTCTTGCCCTCTTCGTGGCGACGTCGATCGTGATCATGAACCTGCTGATCGACATCGCCTATGCGTATATCGACCCGCGCGTGCGCCTCGGCGAGAAAGCGAGCGCATGATGACGACGCGCGAAATCCGGACCGGGGCCGGCAAGCCGGAGGCAGGTCTCGCAACGTCTGCGGCTCTGCCGAGACAACCGGCCGACGCTCAACAGGTGCGCGGATGGCGTCGTCTCAAGCGGCTCGAGCGCATGCCTTGGATCTCGATCTCGATCATCGTCTTCGTCTTGCTGCTGCCGGCGATCTTCGCCGATTTGATAACCACCCACGACCCCTTGCGCGGCACGCTTGCCGACCGCCTGACGCCGCCGGCGTGGATCGAAGGTGGCACGTGGTCGTATCCGCTGGGAACCGACAAGCAGGGTCGGGACATGCTGACTCGACTGATCTACGGGGCGCGAATCTCACTCGCAGTCTCGACGATCACGATCTTCATCGGACTGGTCATCGGATCGATCCTCGGTCTGCTCGCCGGATACTTCGGCGGCTGGACCGACCGGGTTGTCAGCTGGCTCATCGATACCTTCTTCTCGCTTCCGGGCGTGCTACTGGCCCTCGTGATTGTCGCGGCGATCGGCCCGTCGTTTGTGACCATTGTTGTCATTCTGTCGGTAACCATCTGGGCACCGTTCGCCCGGCAGGTGCGCGGCGAGACGCTCAGCGTTCGCGAGGCCGAGTTCGTTGCACGGGCGCAAGTCGCCGGTGCGGGCCCTGGCCGGATTCTCGCAAAGCATGTGCTTCCAAACGTGGCCAACACGCTTATTGTCATGGCGACGCTTCAGGTCGGGGTGGTCATAATAAACGAATCGTCGTTGAGTTTCATCGGTGCCGGTATCCCGCGACCGAACCCGAGCTGGGGCGTGATGGTCGCCGACGGCCGGGATCAGATCCTCATCGCTTGGTGGATTTCGTTTTTCCCCGGACTTGCAATCTTGCTGGTCGTGCTGGCTTTTAATCTAACTGGAGACTGGTTGCGCGATTTCCTGGATCCGAAACTGAGACAGCGCCAGTGAGCGAAGCGGCCGCCGCAAAAGGACCAGCAAAGGTTCGCATAAACCGCCCGGAGCCGGTTCTCAAGGTTTCCGACCTCAAGACTTATCTTTACACCCGCTGGGGCGTGACCAAGGCTGTCGACGGTGTGTCCTTCGAAGTTTGCCCGGGTGAGACCCTCGGCATTGTCGGCGAATCCGGTAGCGGCAAGAGCATGCTCGCCTTATCGCTCGTCCGGCTTACGCCGGAGCCGGCGAGTCGCATCGAGAGTGGACAGGTCATCCTCAACGGTCGAGACCTCCTTGCACTCTCAGACAAGAAGATGCGCGAGGTCCGAGGTACGGAGATATCGATGATTCTCCAGGATCCGCAACAGTCCCTGAACCCCGTATTCAGGATCGGCAACCAGTTGGCCGAAGCTATTCGGGTCCACGACACGGATGCTACGAGAGCGGAGGTATATGGCAGATCGATCTCCGCGCTGGAAAGCGTGCATGTCCCTGCGCCCGAGCGCCGACTGCGGAATTACCCTCACGAGATCAGCGGGGGGATGAAGCAGCGCGTCGTCGGTGCGATGGCGCTTGCCTTCCAGCCGCAGGTGCTGATCGCCGATGAACCGACAACGGCGCTCGACGTCACGATTCAGGCCCAATACCTCAGGCTTCTCGAGGAGTTGCAGGAGCGGACCGGTGTCTCGATCGTTCTGATAACCCACGACTTTGGGGTGGTTGCGGAGGCTTGCGACCGTGTCGCGGTCATGTATGCAGGACGCATCGTCGAACAGGGCCCTGTTGAGGAGATCTTTGATAACCCACGGCATCCATACACCAAGGCACTTCTCGACTCGCGCCCCCGCGTTGATGTAGTTCCCGAGCGCCTACCTTCGATCGAAGGACAGCCGCCGGCATTGAACGATCTGCCGGCGGGTTGTCGCTTCGAACCTCGGTGCCGGTACGCCGAGGACCGGTGCCGGGCGGCGTATCCCGACGTCGTCGGCTTCTATGACAACCACCTTGCCGCCTGCTGGAAGGCCGGAGAAGACTTGTGGCCGGCCCGTTGATGGTGGTCGACAACGTCGTAAAGCATTTTCCCGTCTTGGGCGGACGGTTTGGTGTCACGACCGTCGGCCATGTCCGCGCTGTCGACGGGGTTAGTTTCACTATCGAGGAAGGCGAGGTTCTGGCTCTGGTCGGTGAATCGGGATGCGGAAAATCGACGACAGCGCGCTTGGTGCTCCGGCTGTGGAGCCCCTCCAGCGGTACGGTCCTTCTGGACGGCCGCCCCGTGCATGCGCTGAAAGGCGCGGACCTGACATGGTTTCGAACCAGCGTGCAGGCGGTCTTCCAGGATCCATGGGCTTCGCTGAGCCCGCGCATGCGCGTTCGCAACATCGTCGCAGAAGCGCTCGTCGTCAATCGAAGGGTCTCGCGCGACGAGGTTCGGGAGCGGGTCGACTCGACGCTGGAGAAGGTCGGCATGAAACGCTGGCATGGTGATCTTTTCCCGCACGAGTTCAGCGGCGGTCAGCGCCAGCGCATAGCCCTTGCAAGCGCTCTTATCACCGAGCCCCGCCTGCTGGTACTGGACGAGCCGGTTTCGGCGCTCGACGTTTCCGTGCGAGCGCAGGTCATCAATCTCCTCAAGGACATCCAAACGGATTTTGGCACTTCTTATCTTCTTATCTCCCACGACCTCGAAACTGTTCGGTATGTAGCCGACCGGGTGGCGGTGATGTATTTGGGTCGGATCGTGGAAATAGGCACAACGGAGCAGGTTTTCACGTCGCCGCAACATCCCTACACCCGAGCCTTGCTTGAGTCCGTGCTGCCCAGGCATCCAAAAGATCGCCGCTCTAAGCCGGTTATCTCGGGAGAGATGCAGAGTCCGCTGGAGCCACCCTCCGGCTGCCGCTTTCGGGCTCGATGCCCTCGTGTCATGGACGTTTGTCGGGAGTCGCCGCCGTCGGTGGAGACCGAGCCGGGTCGGATGGTGGCCTGCCACCTGTATTCTTGATTGAAGCTGCTTGGGTCGCCAATGGCGGATCGTTGGGGATGCCCCGGCCGCCACTAGGAATGGTGGTGGACGGCCGCGAGCGAAGGAATGGGGAAAACACCCAGCCGACCCATGAGGCCATTATGCGGCGTTTGTGTCCGGACAATGTGACCATCAGGGATAAAGAGCCGTAGAGTGCCGGGCGTGTGGGGTCTCTTCAGGCAGGAAAGTCCGCTTGATTATCGTCCCATCAAAAATTGGCGTTCGCAAGGGAAAGGTGATGAACGCTGAGCAGACCCTTCGCGAGAAGCTACGCAAGATCGAGGCCCTGTTTGCCGGGGCAGCGACCAATGGAGAAAAGGCTGCTGCGGGTGCGGCTGCGGAGAGAATCCGCGAGCGTCTCGGCCGTATCTCGGGCAGCGAAAAGCTGGAGGAAATTAGGTTCTCGATCCCCGACGCTTGGTCACGGCAGCTATTTATCGCGCTCTGTCGACGCTACGGTCTGCGGCCATTCCGTCACCGCCGGATGCATCGTCAGACGATCGTGATCGAGGCGCCAAAGAGTTTTGTCGAGCAGGTCTTGTGGCCCGAATTCCAGGAATTGAGCGCAGCCTTGGTCGCCTACCTGTCCGAAATTACCGAGAAACTGATTCGCGAGGAAGTGCACCGCGAGACTGGAGAGGCCGAGGAAATCGATGAGCCGGCGCGGATCGGACGATGAATAGTCGCATGAGCCACAGACCAAGTGAAATCCTTGCCGAACTTGCTGAGAAATGCAGCTCAGGCAGATACATTTTACGCATGGCCTTCGGGTTTCTTTTGTTTTCGCTCACCGGCTGCACGGGCAAGCCGGACGGAATCGAGCCGATTCAATCGTTCGATGTAAATCGCTATGCCAGTGAGTGGTTCGAGATCATGCGGCTCGACCATCGTTTCGAACGAGGCCTGACCAATGTCACCGCGACCTATACCCTGAAGGCCGATGGCTCCGTCGACGTTCTCAATCGGGGCTTCAACCGTGAAGACTGCGCGTGGGAAGAAGCAGACGGTCGCGCCACCGTCCAGGGAGACCCCGACACCGCCAGTCTTTCCGTCACCTTCTTCTGGCCCTTTGCCGGCGGGTATCACGTGTTCGCGCTCGACCAGAAAAACTACCAGTGGGCAGCCGTTTCCGGCCCCTCTCGCAGCTATCTGTGGATACTGGCCCGCCGTCCCGATCTTGCACCCGAGATCAGGACCAGGCTTGTCAACCAAGCGCGAGACCTTGGCTTTCCGGTCGATGACCTGATCCTCGTCGACCACAGCACACCCGACTGTAAGCCTGGAGGATAGTTCTGTCGCAGGCGACCCCATCCGCTCGTGACCAACGACCCGAACTTGAGGTCATCGCTGGCCTCGTCGAACGGGTGACGTTTCACAATGCCGAAAACGGCTTTTGTGTTCTAAGGATCAAGGCGCGGGGGCATCGCGAGCTGGCCACCGTTGTTGGTCATTCGGCGACGATTTCCGCCGGCGAATGGGTGACAGCCTCCGGTGAATGGATCAATGATCGGACCCGCGGCCAACAGTTCAGGGCGCGCTTTCTAAAAACCTCCGAGCCGACTTCGGTCGAGGGTATCGAGAAGTATCTCGGCTCGGGCATGATCCGCGGCATTGGTCCCGTCTACGCCAAGAAGCTGGTGCGTGACTTCGGCGAGAGGGTGTTCGACGTGATCGAAGCCGAGCCCGAGCGCCTTCGCGAGGTGACAGGCATCGGCCCAACACGAGCCAAACGCATCACCGATGCCTGGGCGGAGCAGAAGATCGTGCGCGAGATCATGGTCTTCCTTCACAGCCACGGCGTCGGCACAGCCCGAGCGGTTCGCATCTTCAAGACCTACGGCGCCGATGCCGTTCAGGTCATGTCCGAGAACCCGTATCGGCTGGCCCGCGACATCCGCGGCATTGGATTCAAGACTGCAGATGCCATCGCCGTGAGGCTCGGCATCGAGAAGATGGCGATGATCCGGGTCCGCGCCGGGATTTCCTATGCGCTCACCGAGGCGATGGACGAGGGCCATTGCGGCTTGCCGACAGACGAACTTGTCGCGCTCGCTGAAAAGCTGCTCGAAGTTCCACCCGAGATGATCCGCCCCGCTCTCGACCTGGAACTTGCTGAGCAAACCGTCGCAGCTGATCGGGTCGGCGGAACGCCCTGCGTTTTTCTTGCGGGGCTGTACCGGGCC
>Ga0075327_1000030_pt1 | contig 29576 bp, 28 predicted proteins | sample MayberrySE_Catta_2_FD_120056 | JGI IMG/M metagenome (GOLD analysis project Ga0075327, IMG submission 120056) | Natural and restored wetland microbial communities from the San Francisco Bay, California, USA, that impact long-term carbon... | ecosystem: Environmental > Terrestrial > Soil >...
ATCCCTTCGACCCGGGCGTCCTCGCGGATCCGTGGGACTACTACCGGCGCGTGCGCGAGGAGGCGCCGGTCTGGCGCGAGCCGCACACCGGCATCTTCCTGATCTCGAGCCACGCCGCGGTCAAAGGCGTGCTGCGCGACTGGGAGCGCTTCTCGAACCGCTTCGCGCGCGCGATGGGCGGGCTCGGCGAGGCGCCGCCCGACGTGCTCGAGGTGGCGCGGCGGGGCTACCCGCCCGTCGACACCATGCTGACGGCCGACCCGCCCGAGCAGAAGCGCTTCCGGAAGCTCGTGAACAAGGCGTTCAGCGCGAAGCGCGTCGAGGCGCTCGCGGGGCGCATCGAGGCGATCGCGGACGAGCTCGTGGCGCGCATCGAGCGCCGCGAGCGCGCGGAGCTGCTCTCGGAGTTCGCGCAGCCGCTGCCGCTCACCGTGATCGCGGAGCAGCTCGGGGCGGCGCGCGAGGACCTCCCGAAGTTCCGCAGGTGGACGGACGGCTTCGTGGCGCAGCTCTCGGGCGTGGCGGACCTCGCCGGCCAGGTCGAGGCGGCGCGGCTCATCGTCGAGTTCCAGCACGACTTCGCGGCGCGGCTCGAGGAACGCCGGAAGGAGCCGCACGACGACATCCTCTCGGACATCGTGCACGCGGACGCCGAGGGCGAGCCGCCGCTCGACGTGACCGAGATGCTCTCGATCCTCCAGCAGCTGCTCGTGGCGGGCAACGAGACCACGGCGTCCGCGATCGCCGAGGGGATGTGGCTGCTGATCCGGCACCCCGAGCAGCTCGCGCGCGTGCGGCGCGAGCCCGCGCTCCTGCCGAACCTCGTCGAGGAGGTGCTGCGCCTCGCGACGCCGACCGCGAACATGTGGCGGATCTGCACGCGCGACAGCGAGGTCGAAGGCACGAAGATCCCGGCCGGCTCGCTCTGCATGGTGCGCTTCGCGGCCGCGAATCGCGATCCGCTCCAGTTCCCCGATCCGGACCGCTTCGACGTGGCGCGCGCGAACGCGGCCGAGCATCTCGCGTTCGGGATGGGGATCCACCACTGCCTCGGCGCGGCGCTCGCCCGCAAGGAGCTCGAGGTGGCGTTCCGGACGCTCCTCGCGCGGCTCGACGGCTTCGCGCTCGACCCGAGCGCGCCGGCGCCGCGCCATCGGCCGAACGTCCTGCTCTGGGGCTTCGCTTCCCTACCCATCACGTTCCAAAGGAGGTCCTCGTGAAGTTCTACGACTCACTCGGTCCCAATCCCAAGCTCGTGCGCATGTTCGCCGCCGAGAAGGGCTTCACCTTCCCGGAGGTCGAGAAGGTGGACATCATGGCGGGCGCGAACCGGCAGGGGTCCTATCTGAAGAAGAACCCCGCGGGCCAGCTGCCGGCGCTCGAGCTCGACGACGGGCGCGTGATCGCGGAGACCGTCGCGATCTGCGAGTACATCGAGGAGCAGAAGCCGAAGCCGGCGCTGATCGGCGAGACCGCGGCGGATCGCGCCGAGACGCGCATGTGGACGCGGCGCGTCGAGTGGAAGATCGTGCAGCCGCTCGCCGACGGCTTCCGCTTCGCCGAGGGGCTGCCGCTCTTCAAGTCGCGCATCCGCACGCTGCCGGAGGCGGCCGACGGGCTCAAGGCGATCGCGCGCGACGGGCTCGCGTGGCTCGACGAGCAGATGGCGGGCCGCGACACGATCGTGCCGAAGCGCCTCACGCTCGCCGACCTCGTGCTGTTCGCGTTCCTCGAGTTCGGGGCGAGCGTCGGCCAGTCGTTCGACCCGTCCCTGAAGAACCTCGCGGGCTGGTTCGAGAAGCTGAAGTCCCGCCCGAGCGCGAAGGCCTAGTCGGGCGGGGACGTTGGTTGAAAAGGTGAAATCGTTGCGCCCGACTTCTTTACCTTTTCAACCAACGTCCCCCCCTCTCAGCTGGTGAGGTTGCCGCCGTTCAGGCCGATGGTCTGGCCGGTGAGCCACGCGGCCTCGTTCGAGGCGAGGTAGACGCATGCGGCGCCCACGTCCTCGGGCGTGCCGAGGCGGCCGACCGGGACTGTCCTGGCGAGCGCGGCCGTCACGTCGGCGCCCCCCGCGTTCGACATCAGCCCGAGCGCGAGCGTGTTCGCGGTGACGCCGAAGCGCGCCGTCTCGAGCGCGAGGTGGCGCATGAACGAGATCGCGCCGCCCTTGCCCGCCGCGTAGAGCGAGACGCCGAGCGCGAGGCCCGTCTGCCCGGCGCCCGAGGAGATCGTGATGACGCGCCCGAACCCGCGCTCGCACATGCCGTCGATCACGGCCTTGCAGCAGTGGACGACGCCGTAGAGGTTCAGATCGACGTAGCGCCGCCAGGCCGCGGGATCCATCTCGCGGAAGGGCGCGACGGCCATTCCCTCCGGCACGCCCGCGTTGTTCACGAGGACGTCCACCGGGCCGAGCTCGCGCGCCACGCGCAGGGCGCCGGACGCGACCGCGGCGAGGTCGGTCACGTCGAAGGGCGCGGCGAGCGCCCGGCCGCCACGCGCCGCGATCTCCTTCGCGACCGCCTCGGCGCGCTCGCCCGCGAGGTCGTTCACCGCCACCGCGGCGCCCTGGGCCGCGAGCGCACGCGCGATCCCGGCGCCCTGGTTCTGCCCCGCGCCCGTGACGAGCGCCACGCGACCGCTCAGATCGAACATGGCCTCTCCTCAGCGCCCCTTGAAGCTCGGCTCGCGCTTCGCGAAGAAGGCGCGCATCGCCTCGGCGGTGTCCTCGCTCGCGCCCGTCACGCTCTGCGCCATCGCCTCCTGGTGGAGCGCCTCGGAGAGGCTCATGGCGAGGCCCATCGTCAGCATGCGCTTCGTCATCTGGAGCGCGAGCGGCGGCCCGGCCGCGAGCCGCCGCGCCCAGTCGCCCACGAAGGCGTCGAGCTCGGCGTCCGGCACCACGCGGTTCACGATGCCGATGCGCTCGGCCTCCTTCGCGTCGAGCATGTCGCCGAGCAGCGCGAGCTCCTTCGCCTTGTGGAGACCGACGAGTCGCGGCAGCAGCCACGAGCCGCCGAGGTCGATCGCGAGCCCGCGCCTCACGAAGATCTCGGAGAAGCGCGCGCTCTCGCCGGCCACGATCAGATCGCAGCCGAGCGCGAGGTTGAGGCCCGCGCCGACGGCCACGCCGTCGATCTTCGCGATGGTGGGCTTCGGGATCTCGTGCAGCGCGAGCCCCACCCAGCCGAAGTGGTGCATGCGGTCGAGCTGGTGGCGCGACTCGCCGGGGACGGGCGTCAGGTCCGCGCCCGCGCAGAAGGCGCCGCCCGAGCCGGTCAGCACGAGCACGCGGTCGCTCGCGCTCTCGGCCACCTCGCGGAACACCGCAAGCAGCTCGTTCCACATGGCGGCGTCGATCGCGTTCTTCTTCTCGGGGCGGTGGAGCGCCACCGTCACGATGCCTTCCGGCGAGCGCTCGACGAGCAGGGTCTGCATGGCAGGCGAGGATGGCACGGCTCGCGCGCCCAGGCCGGGCCTGCCCGGCGCGCCGCGAGGCGGCGCCGAAGTCACTACCCTCGGCGCCCCAGGGAGGAGCCATGACGATCGAGCTCCGCACGGCGCGCCTCGCGCTGCGCCCGCTCGCGCCCGCCGACCGGGACGCGCTGCACCGCCTGTGGACCGATCCCGACGTGCGCCGCTACCTGTGGGACGATCGCGTGATCGAGCTCGCCACGGTGGACGAGGTGATCGAGAAGAGCGCCGCGCTCTTCGCGGCCGAGGGCTTCGGCCTCTTCGCGCTGCGCGAGCCGGACGGAGCGGAGCTGCTCGGCGCCGTCGGCATCTACCGGCTCCAGCCGGGCGGCGAGCCGGAGCTGATCTACTCGCTCGCGCGCGCCTGGTGGGGCCGCGGGCTCGCGAGCGAGGCGTCGCGGGCCGTGATCGCCGACGCCTTCGAGCGGCTCGGCTTCGCGCGCGTGCTCGCCCGCACGGACCTTCCGAACCGGGCCTCGATCGCGGTGATGGAGCGCCTCGGCATGGCGTACGAGGGCGAGCGCCCGGAGAACGGGCGTCCGACGGTCTCGTACACGCTCCCACGACCCTGAGCGGCGCAGCGCCGGTGGACTCCCGCGCCGAGCCGCTACGCTCGCGCCCCGTGCATGCGCACCGGCGGCCGCTCTCCGTGCTGGCGCTCTGCCTCCTGCTCGGCCCCTCCGCGCGAGCCGCCGGGCCCGGGAGCACGAGGCTCACCTTCACCGTCGAAGGACGCGCCTGCTCGGCGCTCCTCACGCAGCCGGACGGCGCTCGCGCCTTCTTCGTGCTGGGTCACGGGGCGAACATGGACATGCGAGCGCCGTTCATGGCAGCGCTCGCGGACGAACTCGCGCGGCAGAAGGTCGCGACGCTCCGCTTCAACTTCCCGTACGCAGACGCCGGGAGGAGCGAGCCCGATCCGCCGGGCGTGCTGGTCGCCACCGTGCGCGCCGCCGTGGCCGAAGGCGCGAGGCGCCGCGGCGCGCTGCCCCTCGTCGTCGGCGGCAGGTCGCTCAGCACGCTCGTGCTGGTGAGGGTGCTGGCGGACGATCCGCCTGCCGTGGCCGGAGCGGTGATGCTCGGCTATCCGCTGCACGCGCCCGGCCGGCCCAGCGTCCGGAACGCGGTGGGGCTCGACAAGATCGGCGTTCCCCTGCTCTTCGTGCAGGGCACGCGCGATCCCCTGGCCGCCCTCTCGCTGCTGCGGCCGGTCGTGCAGAGGCTCGGGCCGCACGCGCGGCTCCACGTCGTGGAGGGCGGCGATCACCAGTTCGAGATCGAGGCCGACAGCTACCGCGTGGGCAGGCCGCCGGTGATCGAGGAGATCGCGGGCGCGATCGCGGGCTTCGCGGCTACGCTCCCGGCAGCCCAGGGAGGTGGCTGACGATGCGGAGGATCGCGCTCGCAATCGCAACGTGGCTCGCCCTCGCGAGCGCCGCAGCGGCGCATCCCGGCCACGGCGTCACGGCGGAGGGCTGGCTGCACTGGACCATGGAGCCGCTCCACGTCGCGCCGCCCGCGTTGCTCGCGTTCGCCGGCGTGCTGCTCTGGCGGGCGCGCAGGCGCTCGGGCGCCCGCCCCGGCTGAGTGCAGGAACAGCGCGCGGGCGGCGCGGAGGTCGTGCCGCTCGGCGCGGAGCTCGTCGCACTCGGCGCGCGCGCCGGGCTGCTCCGGCGCCCCGACGCTGCGACGCGCCTGCTCGTGCTGGCCCCCGGCGCGGGCGCCGGCATGCGCCATCCCTTCCTCGAGGGCGTGGCCGCGGCGCTCGCGCGCCGGCGCGTCGCCACGCTGCGCTTCGAGTTTCCGTATCAGGCGGCCGGCGCGAGGCGGCCCGATCCGCAGCCGGTGCTGGTCGACGCGGTGTGCGAGGCCGTCGGAGCGGCGCAGCGCCTGGCCGCGGGCCTGCCGCTCCTCGCGGGCGGCAAGTCGATGGGGGGCCGCATGGCCTCGCTCGCCGCGGCCGCGGGCCGGCTCGCGTCTGCGCGCGGCCTCGTCTTCCTCGGCTTCCCGCTCCATCCGGCCGGCAAGCCCGCCACCGCGCGCGCTGCGCACCTCGAGCGCGTGGCGCAGACGATGTTGTTCCTGCAGGGCAGCCGCGACGCGCTCGCCGCTCTCGCCCTGCTGCGCCCGATCTGCGAGAAGCTCGGCGAGCGCGCGCGACTCCACGTGATCGAGGACGCCAACCACGGCTTCCACGTCCCGAAGCGCACCGGCCGGAGCGACGCCGACGTGATCGAGGAGCTCGCCGCCGAGATCGTGGGCTTCCCCGCCTAACGCCGCGGCTCGTCGGGCAGGCGGAGGCAGACCTCGGCGGGGCGGGCGGCGGGGTCGAAGGCGATCGCGAGGATCCGGTCCGCGACGAAGCGCGGCGTGTTGAAGTGCTCCTCGCGCTTGCGCTCGAGGAAGCGCTCGACCTCGGGGAAGCGCTCCGCGGGCGTGGCGCGGATCCGGGCCTGCATGTCGGTGTCGATCACGCCCGGGGCGAGCGCGTGGGCGCGCAGCCCGTGCGCGGCCTCCTCGAGCGCGATGCACTCGGTCATGCGCTCGACGGCGGCCTTCGCGGCGCAGTAGACGGACCAGCCGGCGTAGGCGTGCTGGGCCGCACCCGACGAGATGTTCACGAGCACGCCCTCGCCGGCGCGCCGGCGGAGGTGGCGCACGAAGGCCTGGCTGCCGTGGAGCACGCCGAGCACGTTCACCTCGAGATGGAGGCGCGCCGCCTCGGGGTCCACGTCGCGGAGCGGCGCGATCGGCTCGAGCACGCCGGCGTTGTTCACCCAGAGGTCGATCGCGCCGAAGCGCGCCGCGACGGCCTCGGCGAAGGCCGCGAGCGCCGCCGCGTCGCGCACGTCGAGCTGCGCTGCCACGACCCCGGGGCCCTCTGGCAGCACCGGAGCGCCACGCGCGCAGAGCCCGAGCCGGAGCCCGCGCTCCGCGAAGCGCTCCGCGAGCCCCGCGCCGAGCCCGCGGCTCGCGCCCGTGATCACCGCCGTCCGGCCTCGCAGCTCCACGGGGCCTCCCTCGGGTCTCGTTGTAGCCTGTGCGCCGGAGCCCCGGCCCGTGAAGGCGCTGCCGCGCGTCCTGTTGATCGACCTCGACGACACGATCCTCCGCTACGGCGTGGGCGGCGAGGGCCTCTGGCACGAGGTCGTGCTCGGCTTCGGGGAGCGCCTGCCGGTCGCGTCCGAGCGCCTGCTCGCGGCCCTGGCCGCGGTGCGCGAGCGCTTCTGGGCGGACCCGGCGGAGAGCCGCATCGGGCGCCAGGACATGTTCGCCGCGCGCCGCGCGATCCTCGCCCAGGCCTTCGAGGCGCTTGGCCTTTCCCCGGAAAGCGAACTCGTTCGCGAAGTCGCCGACGCCTATTCGAGCGAGCGCGAGGCGCGGGTCGCGCCCTTCCCCGGTGCGCTCGAGACGCTCGCGGAGCTGCGCCGCCGCGGCCACCGGCTCGGCCTCCTCACCAACGGCGGAGCCCGGCTCCAGCGCGCGAAGCTGGCACGCTTCGCGCTCGCGGAGCGCTTCGACGCGGTGCGGATCGAAGGCGAGGTCGGCGTCGGCAAGCCCGCGGTCGCGGCCTTCGCGGGCGCGCTCGCTGCGCTCGGCGCCCGCGGCGAGCCCGCCGCGATGATCGGCGACGACCTGGCGGCCGACGTGGCGGGCGCGCGCGCGGCCGGGCTCAACGCGATCTGGGTGGACCACGCGGGGCGCGGCGCGTCCGGGGCTTCCCGGCCCGACCGCGTCGTGCGGGCGCTTGCGGAGCTGCTGGAGCCCGCCTAGGCTCGAGCCCGGATCCGAATCAGATTCGGATTCGGTACCCGGCCGCGGACGCGGCGGACGACGGAGCCTCCCGGGATGGGCGAGCCGAAGCAGTCGCGCAGCGAGCGTACGCAGGAGCGCCTGCTCCGCGCCGCCGAGACGCTGATCCTCGAGAAGGGCCTCGCGGACGCCTCCGTGCCCGAGATCGCGCGGCGCGCGCGCTCGTCGATCGGCGGCTTCTACGCGCGCTTCCCCGACAAGGACGCGCTGCTGCGCGCGCTCGAGGAGCGCTTCTTCGCCGAGATGCTCGGGCGGGTCACGCGGCTCGCCGACGCCGGCCGCTGGGGCGACGCCCCGCTCGCGGCGATCGTGCGGGCCTGCGCCGACGAGCTCGTGACCGTCTTCCGCGAGCGCCGGAACCTGATCGCCGCCTTCCTGCACCGCGCCACGCGCGACCCGGAGCTGCTCGCCGACGCGCTGCGCTTTCGCGCCGCGACCGCCGAGCGCATCGCCGCGCTGCTGCTGCCGCGCCGCGGGGAGCTCCGCCACCCGGACCCGCGCCTCGCCGTCGACCTCGGCGTGCAGTTCGCGTTCGCCCTGATGCTCCAGCTCGTCGTGGTGGGCGACGTCCGCGCCGGCGGCCGCGTCCTCTCGGACCGCGAGCTCCAGACCGAGATCGAACGCAACTTCCTTTCCTACGTCGCCGCGCCCGTGCTCGAGGAGAAGCCGTGAAGTACGTGCAGAAGAATCCCGTCCCCGTCCCGGCCAGCGGCGCCTTCGCGGAGCTGCGCACCACGATCGACGCCGTCTTCGACTGGGAGTACGCGCTCCGGCGCCAGAACCTGCTCGCGCTCTACGAGAAGGGGAAGGCGCTGAACTGGAACGCGAGCGACCTCGACTGGGCGACCGAGGTCGACATGGAGCGCATCATGCGCGAGCGCGTCGGCGGCGACGCCGGCGGGCTCATGAACCAGCTCCTGAATCCGCCGCGCCCGCTCTCGGCGGAGGAGCGGGTCATGTTCCAGGTGCACATGAACGCCTTCATGCTCTCGCAGTTCCTGCACGGCGAGCAGGGCGCGCTGCTCGCGACCGCGAAGATCGTGGAGACGGTGCCCTGGGCCGAGGCGAAGTTCTACGCCGCGAGCCAGGTGCTCGACGAGGCGCGCCACGTCGAGGTGTACCACCGCTACCTCACCGAGAAGCTCGGCGTCTCCTACGGCGTCCACCCGAGCCTCCAAGCGCTCCTCGACGACATCCTCCGCGACCCGCGCTGGGACCTCACCTTCCTCGGCATGCAGATCCTGGTCGAGGGGCTCGCGCTCGCCGCCTTCGGGCTCGTGCGCCTGATGATGACGGGCGAGCCGCTCGTCCAGGACATCACCGCGCGCATCATGGCCGACGAGTCGCGTCACGTGGCCTTCGGCGTGATCGCGCTCGAGAACGTCTACGGCCGGGAGATCGGCGGGCAGGAGCTCCGCGAGCGCGAGGACTTCGTGATCGAGGCGAGCCATCTGCTGCGCGAGCGGCTGCTCATGCAGCCGGTCTTCGAGCGGCTCGGCTGGGACGTGCCGACCTGGGTCGAGTGGGCGAAGCACACGCCCTTCATGATCGGCTTCCGCCAGATGACGTTCTCGAAGATCGTGCCGAACCTGAAGCGGCTCGGGCTGCTCACGCCGCGCGTGCGCGAGGCCTACGGCAAGATGGATCTGCTGCGCTTCGAGGACTGGAAGGACTCGCTCGAGGAGCCGGAGACGAAGCCCCCCGAGGAGCTCGTGCAGCTGCTGCTCCAGATGCTGAGCCAGTCGCAGGGGCAGGGGCACCCCGCCTAGCCGCAAGCGCCGCGAAGCGGCGCGCGCAGTGAGCCGCAGCCAACGGAGTCACGACGGCTTGCGCCGCGCCCAGCGCTTCGCCCAGGCGTCGAGCGCGAGCAGGATGCGCGCGAGCTCGGCGGCGCCGGCGCCGGGCGCGTAGCGGTCGCCCTGCTGCGCCACGAGCCCCGCCTCGCGGAGCTCCGCGAGGCGCTGCGAGAGGACGCTCGGTGACATGGCGTCGCAGCGCGCCTGGAGCTCGCCGAAGCCGAGCGCCCCGGCCTCGTGGAGCTCCCAGAGGATGCGGAGGCTCCAGCGCCGCCCGAGCAGGTCGAGCAGCGCCATGAGGGGGCGCCCCGTGCGCGATCCCCGCACGGCTCGGCCGGTTCCCGGCATGGCATCTCCTTGACTTCGAATTCCGTAGCGATAGCCTGACTTCGGAAATCGTAGTGAAAGGAGAGCGGCCATGGAAGCCGGGGCCCACGCCGAACGCATCGCCCCCCTCGAGCCGCCGCACCCGCCGGAGATCGGCGCCCACCTCGCCGCGCTCATGCCGCGCGGCTGGTCCGGCCCTGCGCTCCGGCTCTTCCGCGTCTGGGCGCGCCACCTGCCCCTCGCCGAGGCGCTCCGGGCGGTCGGCCGCCACGTGCTCGCGCACGGCGCGCTCGCCCCGCGCGAGCGCGAGCTGCTGATCCTCCGCACCACGGCGCGCTGCGGCGCGGAGTACGAGTGGGGCGTGCACGCCGTCTTCTTCCCGGCGCGGGTCGGCCTCGCCGCGGACGACGTGGCCGCGACGCGGAGCGCCTCGGCCGAGGACCCGCGCTGGTCGGAGCGCGACAGGCTGCTGCTTCGGCTCGCCGACGCGCTCCACGACCGCGCCACCGTGCCGGACCCGCTCTGGCGGGCGCTCGCCGAGCGCTGGAACGAAGCCGAGCTGCTCGAGATGCTCGCGGTGGTCGGCTTCTATCACCTGGTCTCGTTCACCGCGAACGCCCTGCGGCTCGAGCCCGAGCCCTTTGCGGCCCGTTTCCCCGCCACAGATGTTTAGCCGGGGGACGGTCCTTTCTGTTTAGTTGCCGGGCGTTTCTAAACACCAAGGACCGTCCCCCGGCTGAACACGTTTCCCCGCCGGCAAAGGACCGTAGGGCTCGCCCCACACCCGCCTGCCGCGCGTCTTGAAAACGGCCGGCGACGGGAGACACTTCCCGGGCTTCGGCGGAGGATGCGGGGTTGGACGCGAAGAAGATCCGGATCGCGATCATCGGCGTCGGCAACTGTGCGAGCTCGCTCGTGCAGGGCGTCGCGTACTATGCGCACCGCGAGGCCCGCGAGGCGACGGGGCTGATGCACTTCGAGATCGGCGGCTCCCGTCCGGGCGACCTCGAGGTGGTGGCCGCCTTCGACGTCGATGCGCGCAAGGTCGGCCGCGACGTCTCCGAGGCGATCTTCGCGCCGCCGAACTGCACGAAGGTGTTCCAGCCCGACGTGCCGAAGGCCGGCGTGCCCGTCCGCATGGGGCGCGTCCTCGACGGCGTGTCGCCGCACATGAGCGAGTACGGCGAGGCGCGGAGCTTCGTGCTGGCCGACGCGCTCGAGGCGGACGCGGCCGAGGTGGTGCGCGTGCTGCGCGAGGCCGGCGCCGAGGTGCTGCTCAACTACCTGCCGGTCGGCTCCGAGCGCGCCACGCGCTTCTACATGGAGTGCGCGCTCGAGGCCGGCTGCGCGGTCGTGAACTGCATCCCCGTCTTCATCGCGAGCGACCCGGCCTGGGCGGGGCGCTTCGAGGCCGCGCGCCTCCCGATCGTGGGCGACGACATCAAGGCGCAGCTCGGCGCGACGATCACGCACCGCACGCTCACGGACCTGTTCCGCCGCCGAGGCGTGACGCTCGATCGCACGTACCAGCTGAACACCGGCGGCAACACGGACTTCCTGAACATGCTGAACCGTACGCGGCTGGCCTCGAAGAAGGAGTCGAAGACCGAGGCCGTGCAGTCGGTCGCGGCCGAGCGGCTCTCCGACGAGAACATCCACGTCGGGCCGAGCGACTACGTGCCCTGGCAGCACGACAACAAGGTCTGCTTCCTGCGCATGGAGGGGCGCCTCTTCGGCGACGTGCCGATGCACCTCGAGCTGCGCCTCTCGGTGGAGGACTCGCCGAACTCCGCCGGCGTCTCGATCGACGCCGTACGCTGCGCGAAGCTGGCCCTCGACCGCGGCATCGGCGGCGTACTCCACGGCCCGTCCTCGTTCTTCATGAAGCACCCGCCGCGCCAGGTGACGGACGAGCAGGCGTGCGCCGAGGTGGAGGCCTTCATCGCGGACTGAGCGCGGGCGCTGGCTGCCGAGTCCACGCACGCGCGTCACAGATGCGTCGCCAGTCGGGCTCGAAGAGGCCGCCGGAGCAGAGTGGGGGCTTCGCCGGCCCTGGCTCCCGGTTCGACGTGTGGCCGACGTCCTTGGAACTGGCAGCTAGCCCGCGAGCCGCGCCATCACCTCGTGCGCGCGCGCGAAGAGCGCCGCCGGCTCGCGGGCCGGGGGCGCGGATGCGCGGATGCGGTGATCGGGCAGCACGCGGAGGTCGCCGCGCTCGCGCACGAGCGCGACGAGGCGCGCCGGATCGACGCGGCTCGCGGGCGCGGCCGCGAGCACGAGCTCGCCCTCCTCGAGCGCGATGCTCGCGATGCCGAGCGCGCGCGCAGCGACCTTCACGCGGATCACGCCGAGCAGGTTCTCGGCCTCGGACGGCAGCGGCCCGAAGCGGTCGAGCAGCTCGTCGCGGAGGCGCTCGACGCTCTCGGCGTCGGGCGCGCCGGCGAGGCGCTTGTAGAGGACGAGCCGCTGCCGCACGTCCGGGACGTACGCCTCGGGCAGGCGCGCGGGGATCGGGAGCCGGATCTCCGGATCGAGCGCCGGCCGCGGCTCGTGGCCGCGCAGCTCCTCGATCGCCTGCTCGAGCAGCTCCATGTACGTGTCGTAGCCGACGGCGGCGAGGTTGCCGTGCTGCTCCGCGCCGAGCAGGTTCCCCGCGCCGCGGATCTCGAGGTCCATGCTCGCGAGCCGGAAGCCCGAGCCGAGTGCGGCCAGGTCCTGGATCGCCTCGAGCCGGCGCGTCGCGTCGTCGGTGAGCGCCTGCTCGCCGGGGATCAGCAGGTACGCGTACGCGCGGTGGCGGCTCCGCCCGACGCGCCCGCGCAGCTGGTAGAGCTGCGCGAGCCCGAGCGCGTCGGCGCGGTCGATCAGGATCGTGTTCACGCGCGGCAGGTCGAGCCCGCTCTCGATGATCGTCGTGCAGAGCAGCACGTCGTGGTCGCCGCGCACGAAGGCGAGCATCTTGTCCTCGAGCTCGCGCTCGCGCATCTGGCCGTGCGCGACGAGCACGCGCACCTCGGGCACGAGGCACGCGAGCAGCTCGGCGATGCTGCCGATCGTGCGCACGCGGTTGTGCACGAAATAGACCTGCCCGCCGCGCCGCACCTCGCGCAGGATCGCCTCGCGGATCAGCGACTCGTCGAAGCGCGTCACCTGCGTGCGCACCGCGATGCGGTCGGGCGGCGGCGTCTGGATGGTCGAGAGGTCGCGGAGCCCCGCGAACGCCATCTGGAGCGTCCGCGGGATCGGCGTCGCGGTGAGCGTCAGCACGTCCACCGTCTCCTTCCACTTCTTGATGCGCTCCTTGTGCGCGACGCCGAAGCGGTGCTCCTCGTCGACCACGAGGAGGCCGAGGTCCTTCCACACGACCTGCTTCTGGAGGAGCGCGTGCGTGCCGACGACGAGGTCGACGCGCCCGCTCGCGAGGCCCTCGCGCACGGCCTGCGCCTGCTTCGGCGTCGAGAAGCGCGAGAGCGACTCGATCGTGACCGGCAGCCCCTCGAAGCGGCGGCGGAAGGTCTCGAGGTGCTGTTGGCAGAGCACCGTCGTCGGCACGAGCACCGCGACCTGCTTGCCCGCCATCACCACCTGGTGCGCCGCGCGCGCGGCGACCTCGGTCTTGCCGTAACCGACGTCGCCGCACACGAGCCGGTCCATCGGGCGCGGGCGCGCCAGGTCGGCGAGCACGTCCTCGATCGCGGCCGCCTGGTCGGGCGTCTCCTCGTACGGGAAGGCGGCCTCGAACTCCTCGAGCGCGCGGTCGCGCGGCGGGAACGCGAAGCCCGGCTGGAGCTCGCGCGCGGCGTGCACGGCGAGGAGCTCCTTCGCCATGTCGCGGACGCGGCGGCGCACGTGCGCGCGCGTCCGCTCCCACGTGACGCCGCCGAGCTTGTCGAGCTCGGGCAGCGGGCCGTCGCCGCCTACGTAGCGCTGCACGAGGTTGAGCCGGTGCGCGGGCACGAAGAGCCGGTCGCCGTCCGCGTACTCGATGCGGAGCATCTCCTCGCGGATGCGGCCCACCTCGAGCACCACCAGCCCGCGGTAGATGCCGATCCCGTGCTCGGCGTGGACGAGCAGGTCGCCCGGCGCGATCTGCGCGAGCGCGTCGAGCGCGGCCGCCTCGCGGAAGCTCGTGGCCCGGCGGCGCGGCTCGCGCGGCCCGAACAGCTCCTCCTCGGTGAGGGCGACGAGCCCCTCGTCGCGCAGCACGAAGCCGGCCGAGAGGCCGAGCACGCGCACCGTCACGCGCCCCGGCGCGCTCCACTCCCAGGCCGGCGCCGGCGCGCGCGCGAGCTCGGCGTCGACCCCGTACTCGCCGAGCAGCGTCGCGAGCCGCTCGGCGCCGGAGAGCGTCGGGGCCGCGAGCGCCACGGCGAGGCCCTCGTCGCGCCAGCCGGCGAGGGCGCGGAGCAGCGGGCGGAGGGGCTTTGCTTCGCCGCGGGCCTCGCGGAGCCGGTGCGCGAGCTCGTCGTGCGCGCCGCCGGACACGACGTGGATCTCGCCGGGACCTCCGGCCTCGAGCCGCTCGAGCGCGACGGCGTGCCGCGCCTCGACGGCGCCGGCGAGCGCGTCGGCCGAGACGAGGAGCTCGCCGGGCTCGCACACGAGGCGCTCGCCCAGCTTCGCGGCCGCGAAGCCCTCGAGCGCCTCGACCGCGAAGCGCGTGAGCCGCTCGCGCCCGGTCTCGGGCTCGTCGAGCGCCACGAGGGCGTCCTCCGGCAGGAAGTCGAGGAAGCTCTCGAGCGCCGGCTGGAGGAGCGGCGCCATCGCCTCGACGCCGGGCGGCAGTGCGCCGCGGAGCAGCGCATCGAGGAGTGCGTCGACGGCGCGCGACGGCACGCCCTGCGCGAGCGCGCGCGCACGGATCAACGGCGTGCGCTCGACGACGAGCTCGCGCGTCGCGAGGATCTCCCGCGGCGGCGGCGCGACGAAGCTCGCGAGCTCCGCCTGCGAGCGCTGGCTCGCGGGATCGAACTCGCGGAGCGACTCCACCTCGTCGCCGAAGAGCTCGATGCGGAGCGGGAGCGCCCGCTGCGGCGGGAACACGTCGACGATGCCGCCGCGCACCGCCACCTCGCCGCGCTCCTCGACGACGGACTGGCGCGCGTAGCCGGCCGCGACGAGCCGGGCGACGAGCGCGTCGCGGTCGACACGGTCGCCGCGCGCGATGCGGAGCGTCGCGGCGCGCACCGCCTCGCGCGACGGCACGCGCCACGCCAGCGCGCTCCAGGGCGCCACCACGACGGGCGGCTCCCCCTCGCCCGGCGCGGCGAGCCGGTGCAGCACCTCCATGCGCTGCGCCACCACGAGGGGCTGCGGCGAGAAGCGGTCGTAGGGCGCGGCGTCCGGATGCGGGAAGGGGCGCACGCGCCCGCCGCCTCCCGCCCCGAGCGCGGCGCGCAGATCCTCGGCGAGCCGGTCCGTCTCCTTCGCGCCCGCGGTGAGCACGAGCGCGGGCACGCCGGCGTGCGCCTCGACCAGGCGTGCGAGCACCACGGCGCGCGCGCCGCCGCGCAGGCCCTGGATGCGCACCGGCCCGCGCCGCGCCGCGAGACGGCGCGCGAGCTCGGCCAGTCGTGAGGAGGAGTCGCTCAGGCAGAACCGGTGCGGAAATGCACGACGCCCCGTCTCCGCGGGCGCGGGGGCAGGGTCGCTGCGAACGGCGCCGGAGTCTAGCGGCCGCGCCGCCTCGCGAGCGCCGCGCGCACGAGCGCGAGCGTCTCCTCCGCGCGCGCGGGCCAGGCGTGGTGCTTCGCGAGCGCGCCCCGCGCGCCGGCGCCGAGCCGCGTCCGGAGGTCTGCGTCCCGTGCGAGCACGCGGAGCGCGCGCGCGATCGCGTCCGGGCCCGCGTCGTCGGCGAGGAGCCACGCCGATTCGCCGTCCACGAGCGTGTCCGCGACGCCGCGGCGGGCGACGATCGCGCGGCCGGCCTCCATGTAGTGGAGCAGCTTGATCGGGAAGCCGCCCGCGGCGCGGCGCGGCAGGAGCGCGACGGCGGCGCCGTGCACGAGCCGGCGCATCTCGGCGATGGACGCGACCTCGAGCACGCGCAGGTGGCGGAAGCGCGCGCGCCCCGGCTCGTGCGTGGCGACGACGACGGGAAGGCCGGCAGCGCGGCCGGCCGCGGCGTCGAGCGCGTCGAGGCGCTGGTAGCGGTCGAGGTTGCCGGCGTAGAGCGCGAAGCCGTTGCGCGCGAGCGCGAGGCGCGCGCACGCGGCGTCCACCTCGTGCACGTCGGGCGCGGGCTCGGGCGTGAGGCCGGGCGGGATGCGGGCGAGCGGCCCGCGCGACTCGGGAGCGAGCGAGCGCCGCGCGGCCTCGGAGAGGACCAGCAGCGCGTCGGCGCGGCGCACGAGCGCGCGGTCGAGGGCGGCGCCGGCCCTGCGCGCGGCCGGCGCGAGGCGCTCCGGAAGCCAGCTCTCGAGCTCCTCCGCCCAGAGCGTGTGCGCGACGTAGACGACCGGCGCGGCGAGGCGCCTTCGCACCGCCAGCGCGGCGAGCGCGGCCTCGGCGTTGTGCGCGAGCACCGCGTCGAAGCGCTGCGCCCGCTGCGCCGCGAGGAGCGAGCGCGCGAGCGCGCGATCGGCCGTGAGCTTCCGGGGCGAGAAGCCGCGCAGCGTCGCGCCCGTGGCGGCGTACGTGAAGCGCTCGACCTCGGCGCCCGCGGCGCCGAGCGCAGCCGCCTGCTCCGCGAAGAAGCGCTGCGACCCGAGCGGCGCAGGGAACGCGAAGGCGCCGAGCAGGGCCAGGCGGAGGGAAGGCATCGGCGTCGCGCCGCTGGAACGCCCGGATCCGCGGCCGTGCGTCGCATCAACAGGCATCGCCGCACACGAGTCGGTCGCCCGAGGCGTCCGGCCGGCGCAGCAGCGGCAGCAGGTTGCTGAAATCGTCTGTCCAGAGCGGGGCGCTCGTGATCTGCTCCGGCTCCAGACGAACGGCGTGCGCGAGTGGCCGCCCGGAGCGTGCGGGCAAGCGCCCGGCTTCGGCTTCGAGAGCGTCGAAGTACGCCGGATCGCGAACGAAGACCAGCCAGCGCGAGGTCTCGGCGAGCCAGCGCGGCGCGTTCCGGTTCACGACGGTCATGGCATGGAGGCCCACCTCGTGCGCGACGCGGGCCACCGGCGCCGTGAGGTCGAAGCTGCGATTCGAGACGTGCACCGCGAGCACGCCTGCCTCGGCGAGGTGGGCGGCATAGATCCGAAAGGCCTCCTCGGTGAGCAGGTGCATGGGGACGGCGTCACTGGTGAAGGCATCGACGACGAGCACGTCGTACCCGCGACTGCCGATCTCCGCGAGTCTCGATTCCATGGCGAGACGAGCGTCACCGGTGACGATCTCGATCTGGGCCGGGCTGTCGACGAGGTAGCTGAAGTATCCCGAGTCCCGCGCGATGCGGACGACGTGCGGGTCGAGCTCGTAGAAGACGATCCGGTCTTCGGGGCGTCCATAGGCCGCCAGCGTGCCGACGCCGAGCCCCACGACGCCGATCCGCGCGGGAGTCGAATCCGTCCGCATCCGCTCGGTGAGCACCAGCCCGATGCCGGTGATCGGTCCGTAATACGAGGTGGGACGGCGCCGAAGCCCGGGGCTCTTGTACTGGTAGCCGTGCCGGGTGGTGCCGTGACGGAGCACCACGAAGGGAGTCTGGCCGGTCGTCTCGATCACGCGCAGGATGCCGAAGAAGTTGCGCTCGAAGAGGAGCGTGCCGGGCTCGACGCGCGCCAGCCGGAGCCCCCACCCGCCGAGCGCGGCGGCGCCGGCGAGCACGGCGCCGGCCCACGCGGCGCGGCGCCGGCGCCCCGCGAAGGCGCCGGTCGGCGCGCGGGCGATGGCGGCGAGCGCGAGCGCGAAGCACGCGGCGACGCCGAGCGGGAGCTCGTGGTAGGCGTCGAAGACGCGCGGTGCGACGACGCCGACGAAGAGGCCGCCGAGCGCGCCGCCGCCCGCGATCGCGAGATAGAACGCCGTGAGCCGCGCGGGCCCCGGCCGGAGCCGATGCAGCTCCCCGTGCGCGACCATGCAGCCGGCGAAGAGCGCGGTGCAGTAGCGCAGCGCGTCCGCCGCGACGGAGCCGGCGCCAGGCCCCTGCTCCGACGCCGACGCGAGGATGCCCCACGCGAGCGCCGCGAGCGCGAGCGCGAGGAAGGGGCCGCGGCGGTAGATCCGCTCGAAGCCGAAGCAGAGCACGAGCGTCACGAGGTAGATCGCGAGCGGAACGATCCAGAGGAAGGGCACGCTCGCGACGTCGAGGCAGAGCCGGTTCGTGATGCCCATGAAGAGCACCACCGCCGAGGCCGCGAGGAGGACCCAGAGCCCGGCGTCGCGGCGACGGAGCCCGGCGTCGGTGTCTGCTCGCGCCAGCGCGCTCCGGCCCGACGCGGAGCGCGCCGCCCACACCGCACAGGCGAGCACCGCGAGCCCGGTCGCGGCGAAGCTCCACGACCAGAGCCGGGACTGGAGCGAGAGAGCCAGGTTCGGCTCGACGACGAAGGGGAAGCTCAGCAGACCGAGCAGCGAGCCGAGATTCGAGACCGCGTAGAGCGGGTAGGGAGAGCGCCCCGGCAGCGCCCGCGCGAACCAGACCTGGAGCAGGGGGCCCGTGGCCGCGAGCAGGACGAACGGGAACGCCACGTTCGCCGCCAGCATGGCGAGGATCCGGAGGTTCGAGTCCGCCCCGGGATCCGGCCTCCACTCGGCGCCGGGCAGCACGGGGAGCACGGCGAGAGCGGCGAGGAAGAGGAGCGCGTGGACGCCTGGCTGGAGCCGCGGCGGAACTCGCGCGGCGAGGAGCCAGGCGTACGCGTAGCCCACGAAGAGCGCGACCTGGTAGAAGGCGAGACAGGTCATCCACACGGAGGGCACGCCGCCGAACCACGGCAGGATGTGCTTTCCGACCATCGGCTGTACGCCGAAGATCAGGAACGCGGACGCGAAGATCGCCGCGACGAAGAGCCAGGACGGGCGCTGCATCCGGCCGAGGGTGGCCGATCGCGCGCGGGCGTTCCAGGCGGCTACGGGATCCCGCTCGCCACGCGCCCGGCCTCTCCATCCCAGCGCGGGCGCGCGGCCGGCAACAGGCGCCCCTCGCGGTCGAAGAGCTGCGCCTGCTCGCCGCGCAGCCGCGCGGCTTCTGCGCGCGTGAGGCGGCCGTCGGCGAGCACCTGCTTCGTGGACACGCGGTTGTACGCGAAGGGATCGTGCGGCACGACGAGCACGAGGCCCTCGCGCTCCCGCGCGAGCGCGGCGATGCGCCGGACCGAGTCCTGGTAGGTCGCGAGCCCTTGCGGCCCGAAGGTGTTGAACGAGGCGAGCGCCTCGGGGTCGAGGTGGCGGAGCGTATAGAGCGCGTCGCCCGCGACGAGCGCGGAGCCCTCCTCGAGCGCGATCCATACCACGCTGTGTCCGAGCGTGTGCCCGGGCGTCGGGAGCAGCACGACGCTCCCGTCGCCGAAGGGATCCCGGCTCGCCGCGAAGGGCCCGAAGGCGCCCGCGTCGAACTCGAAGCGGTCCCAGCGCGCGACGCCCGCGAACGAGGGCTCGTAGGAGACGCGCGCCCGGTCCTCCCACTCGAGCCGCGAGACGTGCACGGTCGCGGCGGGAAAGCGCGCGACGTCACCGAGGTGGTCCTCGTGCAGGTGCGTCAGGATCACGTGCGCGACGTCCGCGGGCGCGATGCCGAGGCGCGCCAGCTGCTCGACGAGATCGCCCTCGCCGGCGATCCGGTTCTCCGAGTCGCGCCAGATGCCGGCGTTGAGCCCGCCCTCGCGGACCGAGTAGTAGCGGAAGGGATGGGTCTGCTCGCGCGAGATGCCGGCGTCGACCAACACCACGCCGTGTCGGGGGTGCCGCAGCACGGCGACCGCGACGGGCGCCCAGAAGGTCTCGCGCTGGAGGCCGCCGCGGAGGAGCGCCGCCGCGCCCACCCAGCCCTCGAGGCCGCCGAAGAACTGCCCGTAGGGCACCGTCGTCTCCCCGGTGAAGAGGAGATGGAGCGCGGCGCCGCGCACGGCCTCGGGCGCGGCACCCGAGAGCGGCCGTGCGCCCGCGGGCGACGTCACCGGCGCGGGATGTGGCAGCGCCGTGACGCGCGCGATCACGCGCCAGCCGGTCGCGACCATGCCCGCGACCACGACGAGGAGCCCGAGGCCCGCGAGCCGGAGCGCCCTCACCGCGGCAGCTCGACCACGCGGTAGAGCTCCTCGTCCCAGAGCCAGTGGAGCACGCGCGCCGGGACGCCGTACGCCTTCCGCACGAAGTCGCGCTGCGAGGCGTGGATCTGCCAGCCGCGGAGCTTCACCGCGACCTCGCCGGGCATGCGATGCGTCGCCTCGGGCGTGGCGCTCGCGATGCGGCGGCCCGCCTCGCCGCCCAGCCGCGCGAGCGCGCGGCGCGGCGTCAGCGCGTACGCGAGCCAGCGCGGCCCGGCGCCGGCCGCGGCGAGGCGCTCGGCCGCGGCCTGCGTGGCGAGCCCGACGCGCATGTGGTCGGGATGGCCGGTCGCGCCGCTCGCGGGCCAGAAGCTCACCACGAGCTCGGGCGCATGGCGGCGCATCGCCGCCTCGATCCGCGCGACGAGCTCGTCGAGCGGCACGTCCGGGACGTCGCCGTCGGCATAGCTCCACACCTCCTGCGCGTCGATGCCGAGCGCGAAGCCGTTCTTCAGCAGCTCGGCTTCGCGCACCGTGCCGAGGTCGCGCTGGCGCGCCACCACCGGCGCCTGCTCGCCGGCCTCGCCGCGTGTCGCGGTGACGAGCGCGGTGAAGGCGCCGTCCCGCTTCGCGCGGACGAAGAGGCCCGTCACGAGCTGCTCGTCGTCGGGATGCGCGAAGACGCCGAGCACGCGCTGCGCGCCGAGCGCGCCGGCGAGCGAGGGCACGGCCACCGCGCCGGGCTCCGAGAAGAGGCTCGCGAGCCAGAGGAAGCCCGCCGCGAGCGCGGCCGCCGCGCCGGCCGCGGCCAGGAGCGCCGCTCTCACGGCGAGGAGGTGCGTGCCGGCAGCGCGCCGTCGGCCGGCGCGGCGCTCCGCGCGGCCGTGCGCAGCTCGCCGTAGAGCGTCGCGAGCTCGAGCAGCGCGCGCCCGATCACGCGCGGCGTCGCTCCCTTCGCGCGTCCCGCCGGCCGTGGGTGGTGCGTCACCGGCACCTGGCGGATGCGGAAGCCGGCCGCGCGAGCGCGCACGAGGATCTCCGTGTTCACGAAGGCGCCGAGCGAGGCGATCGGGATCGCGTCGAGCACCTCGCGGCGGAAGAGCTTGAAGGCGCAGTCGATGTCGCGCACGCCGAGGCCGAAGAGCGCGTTCACGAGCGTGCCCCAGCCGAAGGCGAGCAGGCGCCGGCCCCAGGGGTCGCGGCGCGGCGTGCGCACGCCGGCCACCACGTCGAAGCTCTCCGTGTGCGCGAGCAGATGCTCGAGCTCGGCGAGGTCGAACTGGAGGTCGGCGTCGCTGAAGAAGACGAGCGTGCCGCGCGCGGCGCGGAGCCCCGAGCGGAGCGCGGCTCCGTAGCCGCGGTTCGACGGGTGGTGGACGCTCCGGACCTCGGGATGGAGCGCGCGCGCCGCGGCGATGTGGAGCGCGCTGTCGTCGCGCGAGCCGTCGTCGACGACGACGATCTCGAAGCGGCGCCCGAGCCGGCGCCCGAGCGCGACCGCGCTCGCGAGCAGCGGCCCGACGTTCTCCTCCTCGTCGAAGACCGGGAAGACGAGCGAGAGCTCGGGGCGCGGCGACATGGGCCCCGAGACTACTCGAGATACCCGAGGCGCCGCAGGCGCTCGGCGACCAGCGCCTCCTCCTCGGGCGTGTAGCCGCGCGCGGGGGAGGGCGTCGGCGAGGCGCTCTCGGCGGACACGCCGAGGGCGCGCAGGATCGGCCCGGCGGCGTCGACCAGCGCGCCGTGCCCGCTCGGGAACGACGCGGCGCCCGTGCCGTGCTCGATCCAGACGCCCCCGGGCCGGTGCGTGCCGTTCATGCCGCGCCCGCGCCCGCCCGCGAGCTCGTGCGCCTCGAGCCAGCGCAGCGCGGGCGCCTCGCCGCGGCGCGGCGTCGGCACGAGCGAGAGCCCGTAGCCCGCGTCGAGGGCGAGCTCCACCACCACGTCGGGCGCGAGCGCGGTGCACGGCCCGGCGTAGACGTCCTCGCGCCGCCGCGCCCGCGCCACCACCGGGCCGCCGTCCGGGAGCTTCCAGTCGAGGAGCGCCGCGATCACGTCGAGGCGAACCCGCTCGTAGTCGGCGGCGGCCACGGCGCCGGCCTCCTCGCGGCCCGCGAGGTTGATCCAGACGCCCGGCTGCGTGTTCGCCTCCTCGGAGAAGGCGGCGGTCTTCGGGAAGCGGATGCCGCCGAAGCGCGCCGCGCTCTCGACGCGCGCCGCCGCCGCGCGGAGGCGCCGGAACGCGAGCTCGCGCGCGCGCGGCGGCAGCACGCGGAGCGCCGCGTCGCGTGCGGCGCGCGCGAATCCGTCACGCCCGGGAGCGAAGGCGAGGAGGCCGCACTCCGCGAGCCGCGCGTTCAGGTGGACGACCCGGCGCGCCGCGCCGCCCGCGCCGTGGTCCGAGACGACGAACACCGCGGCGTCGTCTCCGAGCGCTTCGCGGAGCGCGCCGCACGCCGCGTCGAGCGCCTCGTACACCGCTGCGACCGCGCCGCGGCAGGCGGCCGGCGCGCGCGGGTCGTGGCGCGGCGAGGCGGGGTCGTGGTCGCGCCAGAAGTGGTGCGCCACGGTGTCGCTCTCGGAGAAGACGGCGCACACGAGATCCGGCGCGCGGCCGGCCGCGCGGAGCCGGCCGAGTGCCTCGAGCGCGAAGGCGCACTTCTCGCCGACGCGGGCCACGAGCCGCGCCGCCGCGCGCTCGTGCCAGCCCGCCTCGCGCGCGCCCTCGTCGAGGTCGGCGCGCATCCACGGCCCGGCGCGCGCCGCGACCGCCTCGTAGAGCGCGGGGTCGCTCGCCGCGCGCGCCGAGCTGCCGGTCGAGACCGGCGCGTCGAAGCCCGCGACGAGGAGGCCGTCGACGGGCTCGGGCGGGAACGTGGCGGGCATGCCGAGCGCGAGCACGCGCCGGCCCGCCGCCGAGGCGCGGCCGAAGAGCGTGGCGCCGCGCCGGTCCGTCGCGTTCGTGAAGCGGATCCGGTAGCGGCCCGGGAGCTTCTGCGTGAAGTCGAAGAGCCCGTGCGCGCCCGGGTCGAGCCCCGTCGCGAAGCTGCTCCAGGCCGGGAAGCTGACCGGCGGCACCGTGCTGTGCAGCACGGCGCTCGCGCCGTCCTGCATCCAGCGCGCGAGGTTCGGCAGCCGGCCGGCCGCGGCGAGCGGGCGGATCACGTCGAACGTGGCCCCGTCGAGCCCGAGCACGAGCACGGGGCGCCGCACGAGACTCATCCCAGCTGGTCGACGATGGCGTGCGTCACGCGGTCGAGGTCGGCCGTGCCACCGAGGTCGCGCGTGTGGTGCGCGGGGTCGGCGAGCGTGGCGTGGACGGCGCGCTCGATCGCGGTCGCCTTGTCCGCCTCGCCGAGGTGGCGCACCAGCATCGCAGCCGAGAGGATCAGCGCGCTCGGGTTCGCGAGGCGCTTGCCCGCGATGTCGGGCGCGCTGCCGTGCACCGCCTCGAAGACCGCGCAGCCCTCGCCGAGGTTCGCGCCCGGCACCACGCCGAGCCCGCCCACGAGCCCGGCGCAGAGGTCGGAGAGGATGTCGCCGTACAGGTTCTCGAGCAGCAGCACGTCGAACTGCGTCGGGTCCCGGACCAGCTGCATGCAGCAGTTGTCCACGATGATCTCGCGATAGCGGATCCCGCGGTGGTCGCGCGCCACGCGCCGCGCGCATTCGAGGAAGAGCCCGTCCGAGAGCTTCAGGATGTTCGCCTTGTGGACGGCGCAGACCTCGCGACGCCCCTCGCGCTCGGCGAGCGCGAACGCGAAGCGCGCGATCCGGAGCGAGGCCGCCTCGGTCACCACCTTGAGGCTCTCGACGATGCCGGGCGCCACGCGGTGTTCGAGCCCCGAGTAGAGGCCCTCGGTGTTCTCGCGCACGACCACGAGGTCGACGCCCTCGTAGCGCGACGGCACGCCGGGGATGCTCTTCACCGGGCGCAGCGATGCGTAGAGGTCGAGCGACTGGCGGAGCGTCACGTTCGCGCTCCGGAAGCCGCCGCCGATCGGCGTCCCGATCGGCCCCTTGAGCGCCGCCCCGTGCGAGCGGATCGAGTGGAGGACGGCCTCGGGGAGGGGCGTGCCGTACTTGGCGACCACGTCGGCGCCGGCCTCCTGCCGGTCCCAGTCGAGCTCGACGCCCGCCGCGCGCAGCACGGCGAGCGCGGCCTCGCTCACCTCGGGGCCGATGCCGTCGCCCGGGATCAGGGTCACGCGCCGGAGCCGACCTGCGGCTTCGCCCGGCTGCGGCTCGGAACGGGGCCCTTGCACGCTCGACACGCTCACGGCCGCCTCCTATCCTCCGCCGCTCTTCGGCGGCCGGCCACCCCGGCCTGACGCCGCCCGCTCCGGAGGAGTGATCGTGGCCATCGAGCTCCTGTGCCGCAAGCTCGGCATGACGCGCATCTTCGACGCGGCGGGCGAGTGCATCCCGGTGACCGTGCTCGAGGCGGGGCCGAACGCCGTGCTCCAGCACAAGACGCCCGCGCGCGACGGCTACGCCGCGCTCCAGCTCGGGTTCGGCGAGAAGCGCCGCAAGACGGTCTCGAAGGCGCTGCTCGGCCACTTCGACAAGGCGAGCAGCGCCCCGAAGCGCTGGGTGCGCGAGTGCCGGGTGGAGCCCGAGGTCGTGGCGCAGCACGCGGTCGGCAGCGAGCTCAAGGCCGACCTGTTCGCAGAGGGCCAGCGCGTCGACGTGATCGGCACCTCGAAGGGCCGCGGCACGGCGGGCGTCGTGAAGCGCCACCACTTCGCGATGCAGAAGTGGAGCCACGGCACGCACGAGGGCCGGCGGCGCCCGGGCTCGATCGGCGCGAACACGTATCCCGGCCACGTCTGGAAGGGCAAGCGCATGTACGGCCGCATGGGCGACGAGCGCGTCACGACGCGCAACGTCGAGGTGGTCCGCGTCGACGCGGACAAGAACCTGGTCCTCGTGCGGGGCTCGGTGCCGGGCCACAACCGCGCGCTCGTGTGCCTGCGCCCGGCCGTCGCGCCGAAGCGCGTCGCGGCGGCCGCGAAGAAGAAGTAGGGCTCCGACGGCCTACCAGCGCAAGGACGCCTTCCACCAGCGCGCCAAGCGCGAGGGCCTGCGCTCGCGCGCCGCGTACAAGCTGCGCGAGATCGACCGCGCGTACGGCCTGCTCCGGCGCGGCGCGCGCGTGGTCGACCTCGGCTGCTGGCCGGGGGGCTGGCTCCAGGTGGCGGCCGAGGCGGTCGGGCCCGCGGGGCGCGTGGCCGGCGTCGACCTCGCTCCGCTCGAGGCGCCCCTCGACCTCGCGAACGCGTTCGCAATCCAGGGCGACTTCTCGGAAGCTCCCGTCCTCGAAGCGCTTCTCGAGCGGCTCGGAGGTCCGGCCGACGTCCTCCTCTCGGACGCCGCGCCGAAGCTCACGGGCATCCGCGCCACGGACCGCGCCCGCGAGGAGGCGCTGCTCGAGGCCGTCGCGTCCGCCGTGCCGCGGCTGCTCGCGCCGGGCGGCGACGCGCTCGTGAAGCTGCTCGACTGCCCCGAGGCCGCGGGCTTCGTGAAGCGAATGCGTTCGCATTTCCGCTCCGCCCGCGAGCTGCGCCCCGCCGCGAGCCGGCCGGGATCGAGCGAGCGCTACCTGCTCGCGGAGGGCTACCGGGGGACCTCGGCGCGGCGCCGCCCGGCCTAGCGGCCGGGCGCGAGCCGCTTCAGCAGCGGACGGAGCCAGACGGACTGGGCGAGCGGGTCGAGGAAGCGATAGAGGCGGCCCGAAACCTGGATGGGCTTCCCGCGCTCGACCGCGTCGAGTCCCTCGCGCACGACCGTCTCCGCGTCGTACCAGACGAAGCCCGGCAGGCTGCGCTTCATCTCCTGGAGGCCCGCCGTCTCGTGGAAGTCCGTGTGGACGAAGCCGGGGCAGAGCGCGCTCACGTGGACGCCCGTCCCGCGCAGCATCAGCGCGAGCTCCTCGGACAGCGCGACGAGATACGCCTTCGCGGGCCCGTAGTTCGCGCCGGCCGGACGGGCGATGCGGGCGGCGAACGAGGCGACGTTCACGACGCGCCCGAAGCCGCGCTCGACCATGGGCGGGACGAAGCGGTGACAGAGCTGCGCGACGGAGATCATCATCAGCTCGAAGAACTCCGCCTGGCGCTCCCAGTCGCGCTCCTCGAGCAGGCCCGGCCCCGCGCTGCCGGCGTTGTTGATCAGCCAGTCGACCCGCAGCCCCTGCTCGCGGACGAAGCGTTCGAGCTCGGCGGGCGCGCCGCGGTCGGCGAGGTCCGCCGCGAAGACGCGCACGTCGACGCCCGCGAGCCCCTTGGCGACCTCCTGGAGGCGCTCCTCGCGGCGGGCGACGAGGAGGAGGTCGATGCCGCGCGCGGCGAGCTGGCGCGCGAACTCGAGCCCGAGCCCGGCCGAGGCGCCCGTGACCAGCGCCCGCCGCCTCACGGGCGCGCCTCCAGCTCGGCCTCGAGGTCGACGCCGCCGCGCACGCCGGTGATGCGCGCGTGCACGAAGCGGCCCACCTCGGCGCCGGCGCCGGCGCCGCGCAGCAGCACCGCGCCGTCGATCTCGGGCGCCTGGCTCGCGAGCCGGCCGCGCGCGCGCTCCTTCCCGAGCGCGGCGTCGACGAGGACGCGCGCCTCGGAGCCGGCGAGCGCCGCGAGCTTCTCGCGCTGGATGCCGGCCTGGAGCGCGGCGAGGCGCCGGTAGCGCTCGCGCGCGACGGCGCGCGAGACCTTGCCGTCGAGGGCGCAGGCGGCCGTGCCCTCCTCGTCCGAGTAGCGGAAGATGCCGACCCGCTCGAAGCGCGACTCCGCCACGAAGGCGAGGAGCGCCTCGAAGTCGGCCTCGCTCTCGCCCGGGAAGCCGACGATGAAGGTGGTGCGGAGCGTGACGCCCGGGATCCGCTCGCGGAGCTTCGCCACGAGGCGCCGCTGGCGCTCCGCGCTCGTGCCGCGCCGCATGCGCTCGAGCACGCGGTCGCTCGCGTGCTGGAGCGGCACGTCCACGTAGGGCAGCACGCGCTTGGCCGCGGCGAGCGCGTCGATCAGCTCGTCCGTGACGGCGGACGGGTAGACGTAGAGCAGGCGGATCCAGTCGGGCCCCTCGACCGCGTCGAGCGCGCGCACCAGGTCGTGGAGGCGCGGCCTGCCGTGCCCGGACCGGGCGGGGAGGTCCTTGCCCCAGGACGTCGAGTCCTGCGCCACCAGGTTGACCTCGCGCACGCCGGCCGCGGCGAGCGCGCGCGCCTCGGCCACGAGCGAGTCGAGGCGGCGGCTCTGGAAGCGGCCGCGGATGCCGGGGATCGCGCAGAAGCTGCACACGCGGTCGCAGCCCTCGGCGATCTTCACGTAGGCCGAGTGGCCGGGGCCGGTCAGCAGGCGCGGCGAGGCGTCGTCGTAGAGGTGCGTGCGCCCCGCCTCCACGTAGACGCCGCGGCCATGGCCGGCGAGCGCGGCGTCGAGCGCGCGGGCGATCGCGGGGAAGGCGCCCGTGCCGAGGAAGGCGTCGACCTCGGGCAGCTCCTTCGCGAGCTCGGCGCCGTAGCGCTGCGGCAGGCAGCCGGTCACGACGAGCGCGCGGAGCCGCCCCGACTCGCGGAGCTCCGCCACGTCGAGGATCGCCTTCACGGACTCCTCGCGCGCGCTCTCGATGAAGGCGCACGTGTTCACCACCGCGACGTCGGCGTCCTCGAGCCGCTCCGCGAGCGCATAGCCCGAGCTCGCGAGCGTCCCGAGCATCACCTCGGTGTCGAGGAGGTTCTTGGGACAGCCGAGCGAGTGGAAGTGGACGGTGGCCTTCGGCGCGGTCATGGCGGGCGGGACAGCATAACGATCGGGCCCGAGAACTTCGCTCGGCTCGCCAGAGGACTCCGCTCGGCTCGCCAGAGGACTCGGCTCGGCTGCGCCTCGCTGCGCGCGGGGCTTCGCCCCGCCTGCGGCGGCTATGCTCCTCGGCTCGCGACGAGAGGTTCCTCGTGCCCGACCGCCCCTTCCAGGTCCTCGGCCTCCAGCAGATCGCCGTCGGCGCCCTCGACAAGGCGCGCCTGCGCCGGCTCTGGGTCGACACGCTCGGCCTCGCGCCCACGGGGAGCTTCCGGAGCGAGCGCGAGAACGTGGACGAGGACATCACCGCGCTCGGCGCGGGCCCGCTCCAGGTCGAGGTCGACCTGATGCAGCCGCTCGATCCGGCGCAGAGCCCGAAGGTGCACGAGCCCGCGCTCAACCACGTGGGCCTCTGGGTCGACGATCTCGCGGCCGCGGTGGCCTGGCTCGAGCAGCGGGGCGTGCGCTTCACGCCGGGCGGGATCCGGAAGGGCGCGGCCGGCCACGACGTCTGCTTCATCCATCCGAAGGCCAGCGAGGCCGCACCGATCGGGGGCGAGGGCGTGCTGATCGAGCTGGTGCAGGCGCCGCCCGAGGTGATCGACGCCTTCCGCAAGCTCGCCGGAGCGCTGTGACGCGGAAGCTCGCGACGCTCCTCGTCGCCGCGGCCACAGCGCTCGGCTGCCCGCGGCCGCCGGAGCCGCCGCGTCCGCCTCCGATCCCCGACGCCGAGCTGCCGGCGCTCTACGGGGCGCTCACCGACGGCGACACCGCGACGGAGGAAGCGGCGATCGCGAAGATCGAGGCGGCGAGCGACCTCCGCTTCGTGCCGGTGCTGCTCGAGCTGTTGCGCGCCGGCCAGATGGGGATCGGCGGGCGGGCGGGCTACAACCAGCGGCTGATCGCGCTCGAGCGGCTCACGGGCAAGTCGCTCGGCGGGGACTGGTTCGGCTGGGCGGAGTGGTACGCGGGCACGGATCTCGCGCCGCCGCCCGGCTTCGCGAGCTGGAAGGGCGAGCTGTGGAGCCGCATCGATCCGCGCTTCGGCGCGCTGCTCCGGGACGATCTCCCGGCCCGCATCCGGATCGAGGAGATCGACTGGGCGGGGATTCCCTACGAGGGGATCCCCGCGCTCGACGAGCCGGCGCACGTGGCGGCCGGCGCGGCCGGCTGGCTCGAGGCGGGCGAGCCCGTGGTCGGGGTCGCGGTCGACGGCGCGGCGCGGGCCTATCCGCTGCGCATCCTCGACTGGCACGAGCTCGTGAACGACACGCTGGGCGGCGTCCCGCTCGCGCTCGTCACCTGCTCGCTCTGCGGCTCCGCGATCGCCTACGACGCGCGGACGGCGGTCGGCGCGCCGCATCGCTTCGTCACGTCGGGCCTGCTCCACCGCAGCAACAAGCTGATGCGCGATCGCGACACGGGGACGCTCTGGGCCCAGCTCACCGGACGGCCCGTGCTCGGCCCGCTCGCGGCGGACGGCCACGCGCTCGCGCTGCTCCCCGCCGTCGTCACGAGCTGGGAGGCGTGGCGCCGGCGCCATCCCGACACGACCGTGCTGTCGCTCGACACCGGGCACGAGCGACGCTACGTCCCGGGCACGCCGCACGGCGTGTACTTCCAGTCGCCGCAGAAGATGTTCCCCGCGCTCGAGCGTCGGCGCGAGCTCCCGACGAAGGAGCACGTGTTCGGGCTCTGGCGCGAGAACGCCGCGAAGGCGTGGCCGCTCCGGAAGCTCGCGGACGAGCGCGTCACGAATGACGCGCTCGGCGAGACGCCGGTCGTGCTCGTCGCGCAGGAGGGAACGCTCCGCGTCTCGGGACGGAGCGGGCGGGGGGGCCGCGTCGAGTACGCGGCGGGCGGCGCCGTGCGCGCCTACCGGCGCGGCGCGCACGCGTTCGCGCCCGGCGCCGACGAGCGCACGCTGCGCGAGGAGAGCGGGGCCGCCTGGCGGATCGAGGAGGACGCCCTCGTGGGGCCGGACGGCGCCCGCGCGCCGCGCCTGCCCGGCACGCTCGCCTACTGGTTCGCCTGGCAGGCCTTCCACCCCGACACCCTCGTCGACGCCCCCGAGCCGCGGCGCATCGACGTCGACCCCCTGAGCTTCTGACCGGTCAGAGCGGGGACGTTGGTTGAAAGAGTAAAGAAGTCGAAGTCGCGATGACCCAACAATTCGACCTTTCAACGAACGTCCCCGCTTCCGCGCGGACGCTGCGCTGATGGCGGTG